>Ga0307508_10000406_pt1 | contig 51682 bp, 67 predicted proteins | sample 9_EM_MG_FD_203089 | JGI IMG/M metagenome (GOLD analysis project Ga0307508, IMG submission 203089) | Populus trichocarpa ectomycorrhiza microbial communities from riparian zone in the Pacific Northwest, United States - 9_EM | ecosystem: Host-associated > Plants > Roots > Unclassified | place... | reverse complement strand
GGCGCGGCCGCCCCCCCCCCCCCCCCCCCCCCCCCCCCCCCCCCGGCCCCCCCCCGCCCCGCGCCCCCGCCCCCCCCGGGGGCGCCCGCGCCCCCCCCAGTCCACATTGAAGCCAGACCTCGGTTCGACGTTGACTTCCGACACAGTGCATAGGCGGTCACCAGGATCGAACTCAACGAGGTTTTTATAAGACGACTCCAAAAAAAAAAAAAAAAAAGCCGCAAATTCAATCCGACAAAATGAAACCGAGAACGTAGATGCGATAGGCAGGAAAAGAAACGCCAAAACCAAACCCCCCCGCCCCCGTCCCTCCCGCTTGCAAAAGGAATAGATAGGTAACGTGTATATATACATATATATAAAAAAAGATCATCGGCTCTGAAAATGGAGAGTTGAGAGTAATGAGGATGCCCAGAAAAAACAAAGATCAACGCCAATTTGTCCGCCAAAAGATTAGGCTCCGAGCATATGAGCACATCGAGGCAAGCCTAATTACCTCCGCCGTTCCACACTTCTCCGCGACCCACGGTCCACCGTCTCTTGCACGGCCGGTTCCACTCCCCAGCCGCCCAGAGCCCACCAGGAGTAGGCGCCTCGGCGCCCCCGTCCAGCGTCGCGCCGCTCCGTTCGATGGGAACGTGCGCCTCGACCTGGGCCTCCTCCTCCACCTTCACCGCGAACTCCTTGAATCTGTCGGTCACGGCTTCCTCATCGACATCCTCTCCGATCCAGTCACGGCTCTTGGGTCTCTCGCGATCCTTGGGACGCGGCATGGTCCAGAGTCCAGTCGGCCGCGTTCCGGTGCCTTGGCTCACGCTGCGATGCGTCTTGAGGCAGCCCATCGAGCCGCTGGAGACACCGCTGCTGCTGGATAGGACAAAGGCGCCCCCCAGCCCGGAGGCGTTACGGGGCCGGGGTTTCAAGAACGGCGATATCGGCGGTGTGGAGGCGTTGCTGCCACCAGCGGGCCGCAGGTGTTCCGTGTTTGCAGTGAGCTTGAGGTTGTAGGTGAATGGGGGGTGCGGCACTTCGTCCGGCTTCGGTGGCCTCTGGGCCGACGCCGGTGGCGTCGGAGAGAGGACTCCCATCGTCACCGAACAGATGCCGATATCGATGAGGACCGGTTTGTCCGTGATCGCACCCAGCAGTGCATTGCAGCCAGCACTATGGGTAACGATGATCACAACAGTGTTGATATCGTCTTCGCTCTCCTCCGAATCGGAGTCGGAGAGCGGGGGTGTGGGGTTGCCACACTTCATACCGTGGGATCTCTTCTCCCCGCCCTTGATCACCGTGCGCTTCTTCTTCAGCTGCGCAGTGGTGGTAGAGGTCGCAACGCTTGGCTTCGCGCCGTGGTAGTAGTTCAACATCCGCTTCCATCCATTGCGGAACCGCTTGTGCATCGCACCCCACTCCTCGCCCAATTCAGCGCCTTGCCCCAATCTGGACGAGTCCCAGGCGTAATCGAACTCCACGTACTCCTTCGCCTGCGAGACGTATCCCCTCGGGATCGGCCCACTGGAAGACGCCGCATACGACGGCGACGGCGGTATGAACCCGCCCGTGAGCGATGTCGGCAGCGAAAGATCGACGGCCGTCAGGTGCGGCGATTTCGTGATGTTCAGCGGGATCGCCACGGGGGCACGCATGTATTCGTTCTTTGCAGTGCCCACCATGAGCTGCGATAGCGGCGGCGGTGCGATATCGGTGTAGTAGTCCATCGTCATCCATTCACCCAGCCAGGCATCAAGCCGCAGGACCGGCCTCGTGAAGCGCTCCGGATCAGCTAGAGAATTCTTAAATACCGGCTGGCCATTCTCGTCGCTACTCCACTGAGCCTCAGTCAGTTGCTGGTGATGGTGCTGCGCGAGCCCCGAGGCAATGGAGACGGAGGTTTGTATACATCGCAAGAAGGGCGAACTGTGGATGACGACACGCGTTCGCTTCTTTTTCTTGCTGGGCGGCGCCGCCGACGAAGTCGCTGGTTGTGGTTTCTCGTCGGCCACCAGCAGCGAAGCGATACGAGCTCCGAGGTTTCTGGCCTGTATCCAGCCGCCGTAGGTCAACGGCGTGTCGTACGGCGTTGGTGAGGACTGGGACCAATCCCTGCCGGCCTGATCGAGACGAGAACCATGACGGACAACGAAGATACGAGAGGGCGCCGAAGTGAATGGGGCAGTGGTGCTAGGCATAGATAGGGTATTGAACTTTAGCAGTGAGGGTAGGCAAGAGCAATGGTTTCGCCAGGTTCGTGCTGGCAGGAAAGCAGACGCAGTGGAGGGGAAGCGTGCAACTATATGTCTTGCCTCGGCGGCTCGCTCTCGAGTTGCCTTATTTTTCTTTGCTTGGTAAATTGGTAAAGGGGGGAGGTGGGAGAGACCCCAATCAAGATTCTCTCGAGCGTGGCGTCTCTATTGTAAACCGATGACGTTCTAACCCTGGTCGTCCTGTGATATATCTAAACTCTTTTTGTTTCTTTTGGATAGGGTACCGTCCCCCGTTTCCGTGAGTTCCCCGCAAATAATGGAAATGGGGAAGGAGGGTTGTGCAGTTGTTGGGTTATGCAATTTAAAATCACAGTTGCCGTTCAAGCCTTAGGGTCTGCACAGTTCTGCGCACGCGGCGGGAGGGAGGGAGGGAGAGATTGATAGATATAGCGGCTGATAATGGATAAGCTGCTGCTGGGGAGAGGATATACACGTTTTGTGTACGTTCGGACGGAGGCGGCGGAGGAAGCGCGATGCGATGGTGAAACGTATGACTGGGACTGAGACGGGCTGATATAAAAAGCGTCGATCCGATCTGAAGAGCTGCTGAGAGAGAAGGGGGAAGAATGTTGGACTGCTCCAGGTACTAGTACATGCCGTGGTAGGAGGAAGGATGAGAGGATGACGGAGAAGACGGGTGGGGGGATCGTCGGTCTCACCTCTCTCTCCCAACTCCCCTACAGAGGACTGTACCTATCCCCTAGATACCCCGCCATCCAGTTGTGATTCTATGTATAATGTCCCTGTGTCGCATGTGGGGTGTCGTTGAACGGCGACCAGTAGGAAGCTCACGATTCCCATCTGAGTTTGACTTTCGCAATTCATCTGTGCTCCGCACCCACCACCAACCCACTCAAGCTGCAGCTCTTGCCGCACAGACGGTAGATACATATACTCTACTCGACTTTTAGTTAGCCCCGTTCGATCCAAATTTGACCCAAAGTAGATAAGTAGATACATCCAGCTAGAGTATATCTAAGCACTCGGCAGAACTTACACATGCAAATATTGAACGGGCCTGGAAGGGCGGGTCGAGTCCCTTCAGGCCACCGTCTTCTCTCTCGGGTACTCGAGTCTATATAGGAACGGGTTGCTGAACGACAGACGGGCCATCATCATATCTACATATCCGCCGGCCTTGTTTTGAAAGTTAACTAGCATTGTCTCACACCAGACCTTCCGCTTGTGGCGCTGCCGGGTTACCCGCTCGTGCCTCGCTAAATACCCCACCGCACCACTTGTCGTGAGGGTCTGGACCTGTAGTTACTGGTACATACCCAAAACCCCCACCTAAAAAAAAAAACTGATCTTACCAACACTACAACCATTCGTGAACAATTGGTTATCTCAAGATGCATGTCCAACCCAGTAGAAGTGGCACCGACGCCCACGTGAAGGAGGTTCCCGCGACGAATATAAGTACTAGCTAGGTATGTATCTGCAATGAACGTGCACTGCACCCTCTCTGGAGGCGTACTTTGCCAGCTGTAATCACAGAATCAAGTCCAGAACTGGCTGCTTGTTCAAGCATGCAGGTCTCACGAGCGGCCTCCGTCGATGGTCAGAAGCGCCGGGTAGGTAGGTGTGCAGCCTATAGGTGAGCCACTTCGACAGCTACAGTCAAGGTAAAAGACACCCACAAGCATGGGATGTCTAGGATTCTGTAAGCTGCATGGTCTTTCATAGAGGCATTGCCGAGGTCTTGTTGAGCCTACGATACATCGGTAGGAAGATTGCCCGGGTAATATACCAGCAGCGGGCCAAACCGGGATCAACCGTATTTCACCACGGATTTCGCCACACCCACAAATATGACAAATCTGGGATTCCGAAAGCTGCCAGTGCTTCACAAAGGAAATACCGAGGTCTGGTTAGACCTGCAATACATCGGACCGGATATTGCGTAGATACCGAAGGGTGTTCGGTCGAGATAAGCTATATAGCAGCTCCGCTGTGAGCGGACATCACGTTGCATCTCGCCACACCCACTACCATGACATATCTGAGATTCTGCAACTGCCGAATCTCATCTAGAGTAAAGGTATTACCGATAACTGTTTAAATCTACAATAGGATCGGTCAGGATATGGTGTGAGCAACGGAGGGTTGTTCAAATATTGCCGCTTGCCTTCGTTCGGGCACCACTACAGGTCCCGCCGCACCCACAACCATGGTGCGGCGGGACCGATTCAACACAGGCACGCTGCTAAATCTAGACCGAAAACCTTCCTTTGCCATCGAAGCCATGGTTAAAACCCAATGGGAGACAGATAATGGGATCATAGGTGCTTATACGAAAACCCATGATGCGTTGGGTGTGATCTCCATGCGTGCTCTTATTCTTTGCCCACCCCCCAGCTTCGTCGGTGCAGCCCACTACGTCCCACAGGGCCATGCCGCCGAACACACTCAGGCCGCTATAAATGTTAGACATTTTATGAAGGAGATATATGGACAGGCGCGAGCCGCGAGGTGGTGATGGAGAATCCCACCGCAGGTCTTTTGCGCGCCGAGTAAAACAGGTTCATTCTCAGGGCCGTTTCAACAAAGTCTGATGATGCCACCCTTAGCACCGGGAGGGCGAAGCACAAGCAGTTAATGACCGAGTATGGACCCACCATCTGCTCTACAATACCCCCCGAAGCGCAAAACTAATGACTGTGAAGCATCCCTCCGCAGGACTCTCAAGAAAGCCCATCGGTCTGCTGGAGCAACGCCTGCAGTCATGGCGTCCACGGTTCTCTTAAAATCCCCTTCCAGAGTTCCTTCCGGACCCTACTCTGGAGTCGACACACTCCCGAACTCGGTAGCGTTGCGAGATCCGCCCATAATGTCTGCCAACAGTAGGTTTCGCCACAAGTCACCCTCTGTCAGAACCTTCGGGCAACCATGGGGACGGGAGGTTGCCACTCCATCGGCCCGCATGATTCCGCCAACGGAGGATATGGATCTTGACAACTAGCTAGCTTTGCTGACATTGTGTTTCCTGACATAACGCACATCTCATTTGATCTGTCGCATTCTCATGATATCTCTTGCTCCTTGGTCGCTACATGGGCGCATTTCTTCTTTGCTCAATCGAGTCCAATGTTCCTCCTCTTCTCCTTACATGGTGTCATAGCTTGCCACTTGGTACATGGGCAGGGCTGGGTTGGAGTTGCACATTCTGGATTTTCACGGAGTTCATACATAAGTAGATATGCAACATTTCGCGCCTCTACAAGCTTCGCGGTGATACCAATTTAACTTGGTGCTATGTATTTGCGTTGTCGGAGACTAAAAATTGGTGTGTTGTGGCGAAACGGTTCAAAGCCCCCCATTTCGGAGCGCTTTTCTTTCAGACGTTGGCACGCACGAAGCGAGATTTAAGCCTGCGAAAAAATCAAGCGCACGTGACAACGTCTGGCGCAAGACAAGAGTTATGTACCACACAAAAGAGTGAAACCGTGATTTCAGGAAAAGAAATTTCCCATACAAAAACGCGACTTTGAACTGTTCCGAACAGGGCCCTAGCTCACTCACCGCCGTATGTAACTCCAGACGTGCCAGCCAGGGGAAAAGCCTAGACCAACTTTTGGGTCAGCGTGTGTCTGTCAGCGAGGAGCAAAAAAAAAATATGGCACCAACAAAACCAACTTCTGCCGCCGGATATCCGGCGTCGGTCCTCTGTGCTCCGTAGAACTGATATGTAATTAGACGGAAGAGGCGGCAAAAAAAACAAAAAAAAACATACTCCGGAGATTAGCCGTCGGCGATATGTATTAGTGGCGGAATGATGCCAAGGTTATCGAAGTGACGATAACTTCGAACTTCGATTGAGCGGGGGTTTTTTTCCCTGGCGTGCGTCGAAAGCAAACAGGATGTATTATTGTACAAGGCAGAAAAAAATGCTCAAAAGATAAGTCCCTCCGACCAGAGTCGAACTGGTGACCAACGGATGACAACTTTGCAATTACAGTCCGGTGTGATACCAACTACACCACAGAGGGATCTCGGTGTCATGCGTAATTGATGGATACATAATAAAGAGAAAATAAAGTTCTGTGACGGAGATGGGTAGTTGATCACAACTGCAGACTTCCAATATTGTCCCGAGAGCCGAGAATGACGGAGCACTGGAATGGATGGGCAGCTCTAAACGGCTGTTATTCGCTCGTTGACTCTTTCGCAGCGCCGTACACGTCCATCCGATTTTCTAGATCTACTCCATCTATGTGGGTATGTATACAAAGGTATGAAACGACAAAAGAACCAATGCTGCACGCAATCGAGGGAAGAACAGAGAGCACCCTCTACTCCGCCGTACCCCACTGCCTTCCCCCCCCCCCCCCTCTCCCTCTCCCTTTCTTCTCGCCGACTTAGAAGATTTTATCCCACGCTTTGTACGTCAACTCCAACCCTACGAACGTCGCCGCATTCGCTGGGAAACTCCTCAGCAGCGCCGGTCCGACACCAGGGAAGAATCCCTTAATTCCGCCCTTTGAATAAACCTCCCTGACGACCTGTCCAACGCTAGTCTTCTCAGTAGCTCCTTGCAGTCTGCTCTTGACTGTATCGACCGGGAACACGAGCAGCCACATTGAGACACCGGCGGCACCGCCAGCGCACGACACCGCACCCAGGCTCAGCTCTCCATTCTCGGGGCTCAGCCGCTGCTTGAGGTACTCGTAGGTAGCGAAGTAAGCAGCCGAGCCGGGACCGTCGCGGACAAGAGTTGCTGCGGACCCACGAAACACGTTCGCGACTCCCCCAGCCTTGTAGAGCTGCCGCACGACGTCCATCGACGACGTGTACTTCGGCGGTCCCTTCTGCTGTCCCTGTAGCTGCAGCATGATCTTTACCCGCTCGAACGGCGCGGTGATGAGCGTCATCGGGATGGCGGAGAAGAATCCGGCAGCGGAGACTTGCGCGATGGAGAAGCCGGCCTTCTCGTCCACGGTAGAGACTTGGCGGACAAGGTCCTTGCCAACTCCGTATCCCCAGAACGAAACCGCGAACATGGGTGTTACTCCGATGAGCGGTGCCGAAACTCCGGCATACATACCCTACAGACATCCATATCAGATGCGAGGGAACAAGAACATGAGTGGAAGGCGGGGGCAGCGCGGGGGAGGGGGAGATCTTACCCGCACCAAACCCTCGCGGGCAATCGCCCTCTTAACCACATCCAGAGCTCCCGTGTAGACTCCCTTCTCGGCTGTCTGTAGTCGCACTTTGACGAGGTCGAACGGGTGACCCGTGACAACCGCACAAACGCCGCCGACACCGCCGGCAACGAATGAACGTGCTTGTGTCGCCAGGGCGGATTTCACTACCGGCGCCTCCTCCTTGACGATGGCCTTGACCTCCTCCTTGGTCGACATTGTGTGGTTTTATTTTAAATGTAGGGGTACTGGAGAGGTTGGACAGCGGTGGACGGTGAAGGAAGGAAGTGAAATCGGGAGGACGTGAGAGGACAGGGTGGAGGACGGAGGATGGAATATACCGACAAAAAAATATATTGTGAAGCAAGGAATCACAAGTGCTTTTTACACTCGGCTCAGGGAACAGGAACGGTGCCTGGGCCGAGGTCGAACGCCTATCCTTTTCCGTTACACTTAAAAGCGCACGTGATTGTGGGACCGCAATCTCACCCCGCAAAAAATTCCCATGGAAGGACCGATGGGCGAAAGGACCGGCCTTTAGGCAATATCCGTGTGGGTGTCATACGGCAAAAATGACATGCAATTACCAGTAATGTACATAAGAGTTATATATCTAAAAGTCGTGACGGGTCGCAGGTTTTACAAGCATACTGGGGTGACTTGATATGTAGCTGGGACGGGCTGTGTCGGGCCGCGCACTCCCGGCTACAGAAAACCGTCCTCAAAGCACTTTCCTCATTTGAAATCAGTCTTCGTCTGCTTCGTGACTTATGCCGCGGCCACAGCACGGTCATCTTCGATGTAGGTTTCTTTAGGTACCTTCTCGGAATCTGCTGTCCTTTTTGTAAGGCACTCGCACAAGATAACTACATCCGTCAACCACACACAGGGCCGCCATTATGTCTATCATTCGCGGTCATGTGAGTGGCTTGTCTGCCATTAGTGGCCATGTGACCTTACTACCTGGTCCAGTATCATGACCGCCAAGATATTACATTGTCATGACAAGTTACTATCAGGAACTCGATGTGACGGTAATTTGGCATCCAGGGACTACACTACACGGCACAAGTTCATTCTTGCTGTCACATGTACTTATGTGCTCATGTGGCTGGTATCTTAGACCTGGCGTCGACGAGTGAGAGTTTTGTTCCTTGGATGTGTGGGTGGTGATCAGAAAATTCTTGTAGACCTGGGGCTGTATCACTACCAAACACGTCACCAGTCCCCGCAAGGAGCCCAGTTGGTAGAGTATATAGCATTGCACGTGCGACGGCATCACATGTTGGTTGTTTCGATACGCCTACATATCTCGATTCATCCGGAGAACCTAACTAAGCACAGCTGTCAAGAAGCGGATCTGCCCGTTTGACCGGAGGTGCCAACAACAACCGTTCCTTGCGCGCCGCGGAACTAGAAAGTGGGACACCTTGCGGGGAAGCTGATCTAGCTGCGGAGTTTGTCGTTGCGGGGATTGCTCTAGTTATCGCGATCGATTTTATTTTTGCACATGCCACTGACTACGGCGTACCACGCTTTAACCCTGGGACCTTCCTTTAGTGCCTACATATCTAGCTGATGTAACTATGTCCTACCTTGTAGTGTATTCTATCTAGTTATCCTGCTCAGGTGAGGCTGCGATATCCAGTCAGTTTCCTAGTGGATGGGCACATGGTATATCACTCGCCAACTTCTAATTTTCCAAGAATGGAGGACTGTCTTTGCCGGGGAGCAATATCAAATGTATGTGCTGTACGTACCCTCGCTGTGCCCAGCACATACCCTAAGTCCCTGGCATAAGCTGAGGTATATGGCCTTGCGCCACTTCGCCATTTATCTGCCCCGTCGGTGTGACACCGAACACCCCAGATACCTAATTTCTTGATAATTGAGTGCCTTCCGTGCACCCTCTGTGGTGTGGTTGGTATCACACCGGATGTGGTTGCAAAGTTGTCATCCGTTAGTCACCAGTTCGGCTCTGGTCGGAGGGGTTCTCTTTTGCCTCCCAGCTGTCTTTCCCATTATATACATAGCTAAACAGCAGCCCCCCCGAGACCTTTGCTTTAACTTTTGGTATGTAACACCAGTGAAATAGATCCTGACTCAAGAACCAGATAACTTCACACTCGCAGTCCTCAACCCTCGGCATATACATAGCCCCATTCGTATAATCCATCAACCGCCGTAAAATGGCCAGTTTGTGATAGTCCCCCCCCCCCGATTTATTGTGGGTCGTTCAAACCTGTATGTGAATTTTCCCTCCTGACCCTTCTCTAGTTTAGAGCAAGTCGCTTATAGGAGATATTCCGATAGATCCGCCGTAGGCACATGCCTCACGGAGCACGCGAGCCAAAGTACAACCGGTATAAGTGCGATATGAGTTCCGACAAGGACTCCCATCACGATGTACTACCATATCCCCCCCCTAATCAGTCACACTTCTTCTCCATAGGGATACCAAGGTGGAAACTTACCAGCTCGGGGGTTTTACTACTTAACAGCACCCCAGCAACCGTATCCTTCACCCTCCGGCCAGGAACTTGGCTTGTCGTCCCGCGGTAGGAGTCTAACATCGCGATGGTTCCTGCCGCGAACTTGCCAACCCGTTTTGCGAGCTGATTGGTGTCTGTGAGTTCTGCTCCCCATTCCGTCCTATGTATAATGAGCTTAAAGTCGTTAGGGGGATGGTGAGGACATAGGTATAAGTACCGGTTGTTGTATCGTGTGTACTGGTATTTAATGACGCCCTCTCCCCCGAGCCTAACGGTACCATCCAGAGCGATGGAGCCGGCGGCGAGGAGCGCAGCGCGGTCGCCCATTTGGTGCTCTTGCAAGGTGCTGTTTTGTACTTCCGAGACTGCGACTTCGCAGGTGAAGAAGTGGGTGTCGTCCGCTTCTCTGGCGATGCCACTGACAACGCTGCAGCGGGGGCCACAATGGTATCTTTCTTGGAGGCCATCGACATCGAAGCTTACAAATGTGCTAGAAGGGGTTAGTGATAGGACCGCCGAAATATAAGGGGAAGTATGTACACTGCGTCTTCGGGGATGGTCTTCGGGGATGTCAGTTGTGTTATCTGCATGGATTGAAGAACTCACGAGACGGTCGATGTTCCCCACCCAAGCCCAATCACCGGTAGGAACCATCGTAGTATTGTTAAATTCCCGATCCAGGGCCATGCGACAGACCGACTTGACTGTGACGACACGGTTCGTTGCGATGGCTAAGGATCGATTGCCATCTGTTGTCCAGTCTTGGACCTGCTCACATAAGGATGCTGCGACACGGCTGATTGTCTCATACGCACCTTGTAGCCCCAGTCATTCGTTCCCTTCAGTTGATATATCTTCCTCTCCACATCGCCGGCTGTGTCCTCCTTGAGGGGGATTTGGTCGACAGTCACATCTTTGATGGTCATATTGGCCACTGCATGTCACTTTTAGTACTGCCCACATATGCAGTGCAACACTGGATGGACCTACCGTCACCATACTGATGCGCTCGATACTGCTCCATATTGATATTTGTCGAGTCAGCGTCCGCATCACTGCCGTTATGATCCCAGAAACTGTTTAGATTGGTCACGTCAACCAGTCCGTCCCTCACTATCAGTGCATTCTGACTGTCGAAATCAAACGTTAAACCCAACAGGCCGACGCCGGCCTGAGAGCCCTGTATTCGCGACGGAGATTAGCTGGCTGGCCTACGAAGTAACATGAAGCGCTTCAACATACCAACATCAGTATGATCCAACCAAAACATATGAGTGCCCTGGCGATGTACACTCCTTTACTCGGACTATTATTTCCCCAGCGGTAGTCCGACTTTAACGCTTCACGTAACCACAAGTAACCCAGTCTTGCCACTACCAGGAAGCTATCCAGACTCAGAATGAGGTCTGTCTGTCGTAAGTCAATACCGTCCCCCACCCACCCAATAGAGAAGTAGGCATCGCAACAGACCTCTTGTAGCGTGAACGGGCCACTAGCTAGAATCTTCCACCTCACAGCCGTCGCCATACCCTTGAACGACGAATTGATATTCAGTCCGATCATGAGGGGCAGGCCAACACCGACGGCATTGAACAGATATTTCTCTCCCTTATCGAGTTTGCCCACCTTCTCGGTAAACTTGATCGCGACGATAAACGCGACCCATAATCCGATGTCGACGGCGAGGCGGCTTATCAGCGACCAAAAGATCCCGCGGAAACGGCCGCTCCGTCGGAACCGGTACTTCAGAAATTCTAGCTGCAGTTTCGCTCGGTCCTCGTCGCCGAGCCCCAAATCCGAGGCGCCGACACTCATCATTCGGGCGTCGCTAGGCTTGTGGGGAGTGGGTTGAAGCTCCATGTTCGTGTCGCTGAACGATGGCGAGAAAACGTATGCTGGGTCGTAACTCGGGGTGCGTGAAATATGAGGTCTATTGGTAGGTCCTCCGTGGTTGTCTCGAGGAACAGAGAAGTAGCTGGTTGATGCCATGTGTAGGGTCAACTATCTAGCAGAAGATAGAGCGGTCCGAGGGATGATTTCTGGCTGCAGCTCCATTCAGCTGGCAGGTGCATTTGTCCGGGGCTGAAGAAGACTGGCTGGCAGGATGCCTGGCGCTATAATTCCTTTTTTTTGCACCCCGCTCAAGGTATATGTGATATGGGTACCAGTTCTCGCACACAGCAGCCGAGCTGATAACTGGCACCCTGCAAGAGGGTTAGAGTCGACTGAGACTGAAAGTTAAGTGGGCCCAAGATGTCCTAAAACTTGTTCCGTCGTTTGAGTCACTCCGTGAATGGAGTGCACCTCGGAGGAAACCTAGCCTTCGATTGAAGCTGCTGGGTGGAATTTGCGGCAAATGGCGCGTCGCGGTTGACGGCAGGCATGTGCGCTACACGGCAATGTCGTGCTGGGGGGCTTGAGAAGCCGAAACTTCTCAGTACATACGCATACCCTACACCCAGGCGGGCACCGCTTCGGCGGTACCGTCTTCCCATGGAGAAGCCAGACACGCGCACGGAAGCGAGGTACGAAACTGCTTGGCCTAGGTTGGGAAGAGGGGAAAGGTTTGAGTACCTTCCCTTCGGCGTGCTTAGCGGAGTAACGCGTAGTACGGCTTTGATAAACACCGACGAGTCAGATGTTAATTTGTGCCTTTGCCCTCCTCCTCAAGTGACAGCAGGCCTCAGTGCGTGCGCTCACTACCAATTTCACTACCAATTGCCCTTTTGGCACCCGAAGCCATTTGCCCTGGTCCCCCCTCCCGCCGCCGCCCCGGGCGGCATTGGGGGGAGCCTTCGGTACCCGCCATGACCAATCTCGGCCGCATGCGAGTGATGAATGGACCGAAGGGGGGGCTGGGTGCATGAAGTACATACATATTCAAACACAGCCCACATCCAGTGATAACCTGGGGCCAGCTCCCCCCCGTTGGTGGGACGCTGTAGGGATCGATACATTAACTGCCTCAGCCCCCCGTGGCTGTACCCGTGATTGGAATGTAGTATCCGGGCTCCGAAAAAACCAGTTCTTTCGCATTCATTTAACACGGCTTTTTATTCACCTATGTGCTTAACTCAATGTCTGCAATTCATACCAATCTATTATCGTATTACAATTCCATCGCTACACAATATTTCACTCGATCATTTGGTCTCCTAGGAGGAGCACATCCCATTATTAGAGGCACGCGATTAATGAATAAATAAAAGAAAACATATTTCACCCTTGGGGTGGGGCATCGCATCCAGGTATTAGAAATCCTGCTGAAACGGCAATCCACATGGAGTGGATCAAAGGCGGGATGACGACATAGGTATGCTGGTGGTTCGCAGACCAGAGAACATCTCTTCAAGGAGTGCGCGAGGTTGCGCCCCCAAGCAGCAGACGGTGTGGGCGAGGTTGAAGCAATAGACGAGAAAAGAAAGGCGAAAATGGAGCATGGCATTGGTGGGTCTGTTTGCAGACGAGAGGTGCAGCGCAGCCATCTTGGAATATCTTCAGACCACAGGAGTCGGGACGAAGCCGCCGAGAGGAGAGGCGGATAGCCCTGTGAGCAATGAGGCGTCGGAGGGGGGCGGGAACACTTGGGTGGGGGGTTGATCCCATCTTGCATGTCAATCGTCGGTCTCTACCGCGTTTGTTTGGTGGGCGGTGGGGCCACACAGAACTGGTGGTCTTTGTTCTACCAGGGCGGGCAGGAAGGGGTGCACATAGTGCGTCGCCATATTCTAGCCAGGCTGCATGCGAAACAAATTGATGGTCTCTCTCTCCATTACATCCTTGGATCCTACTCGGTATCTACCCCATCTAGAAGCTCTCCAAGACTTCTCCAAACCCACAATCTTAAACGCAACTAGCGGGTTCCTCGATCCATCTGGCTCCTGATTAACATCGTCATGGACCACCAAGACGCCTCCGGGGAAGTCTGCATTCAATCTTCCCCCAACAGCCGTCACACCATCCGTATTGGTGGCACCATCTATCTTCCCGTCCTGAGTCTGTTTAATCGTGAACGTCACCCGATATCCATGTGGAGCCGCGGTTGTTGACGTTGTACGTGCCGACGCCCCGGCAGGAGACGATGAGGAATCCGTCATCTTTGGTTTTGCCGTTGACGAGGATAATACCCTCAACATCTGCATAGAAATTTCCGTCAACAGAATCAACAAGTGTTCCTTCATTTGACCCACTGGGTTCAGCGTCGTACTTCTAAAGACCGTAGGGCTCTTCGCCGATGAGGACAACGCTGTTCTCTTTGTCGGATACGCATCCTTCGACCTGTCCGCCCGAGCCGCCTTGGAAGGGCTTAACGAGGGTGGTGGTGGTGAAAGTGCCGTTGGAACCCGTAACCTCGTATTGGAGGTATTGCGCTGTCTTGGAGTTGACGAAGACGTACTGCTTTCCGGACAACTTAGAAGTGTAAACGCAATAGCCATACTCTTCGTAGTCTTCTGGGGTGGCTGGGAACCGCTGGGAACCGCTGCGAGAGTCCCGTTACCAGTGATCTCGACAAGGCATAGCGTGTTATCAGCTCGGCATGCGGCGTATGCCAGATCGACTGTCCCCTGCTCCAGTGGGAAGTTGTATATGATGTCCACATTGTTTGGCTCTCCAATTGCGATGTAGGAGACTTTCTTTCCCTTGAGGTGGAAATCATTGAGACCGGCGCCAACGGTGATCTTGGTCGTTGCGATTATTCGAGACAGCGAGGCATTGGAGGATAGACCCATACTGCAGGGTCATCCCCGTCCTCACCGGGAGCTTCCCGTAGCTGGCATGTACGACCTTGAACGAACAATCCGGTCCATCCCACGCTGGCCCGCACTTGCATTTTGCCGGCTCACAGACGTCACAGTCTGTCCTTGAGGGTCGTAATTGGCGTTCTTTTCAAGGCCCAGCTTATCTAGAACATCCGCAAGAGAGCCTAAGCGGAAGCAGCCCCCGTTGTCGCCCTCCACGAAGCCACCCAATACGCCTTTGCTGAATTTACCGACTTGTTTTGGTATATCGCAATATCTTTGACCTCCAGGTCACCCGCCCCGATGGGACTCACATCTCGCAGCAGCTTGGAGTGTAAACGTGGAGCGCCTCAGATTGGGCGATAAAAATGTATTCGTTGCTGCCTTCTTGGTTATGATAGACTGCCATACCCGCGAGCCCACCGTTGAATTCTGTGACGACGGTAGGGCTCTCGGAAATGGATGCTTCTACAGCAGAGAAAGAATAGACCTTGCCATCTACCCCCCGGAGGTAGATTTTTCCCTTGCTGGTCGGAAAAGACGCAAGCTTCTGCCTCAATCGGTACTTTAAACGTCGAGATCTGTCTGTAATCAGCAAAAAAAGTCCCTGGCACCCTCGCAGAATCCCGACATCTTACCTCGGCAACCCCCAGGTTATCATCCTTCTCCGTTTCTCTCACGGGCAACGTCTTGACTTCCTTCTTTCCGAAGATATAGGGGTACTGCAGCCCACTCCCTTGACCCCTCCAGAAACACATTGCCGAGTAGTCACCCACACCTTCCTTTTGGCATTGCTCAGCTCGGCCCCTTCTCGGCATCAAAGAACCTCAAGCCCGAATCCTCCTGTAAAAGCGTCACGATCCAGTCCTTTCCGGCGATGTCGTAAAGAGTGCCAGCAAGTTTTGTGCGCCCCGTGCGCTTGTCCCATTTCTGGGTCAATACACTGCCCATCGTCCACGTTCGGAATCTTCCTGTGCCAGCCGACCCATCATTGCCGATTAGTAGAGGCTCGCCGTCATCGGAATCAGGTAGTAGAAAGCAGCCTTGTTGCCTTCGATCTCCGAGGAAGTTTCCAGCGAAAATTTGACGGTGGCAGTCACGGCGGCAGCGGTAGCAGCTGAGAAGGAGCTCGCAAAAGTGAGGGCCAGGAGGTGCAGCTTCGTGGTGGCGGTTGTAGCGGTGGGGCGTTGAAGCGGTAGTCAGGCAGCTTGATCGCGATAAGTTGGGTCTTTATAGCTTGGGCCTTCGTATCATCTAGCGTAGGTTATATGTAGGGACAATATAGGGACAATGGATGCACGCCGGTCGCCGAGGATTAAAGGGTACGGCATGGTTTCTATGGATACGGCTAGAGACGGAAGGAGAACAGATTGATAAAGGGTGCGAGCGACTGGTTGCGACTGAATGGCAGGGATCGTTTAGTGATGCAGGTACGAGTTGTTGCATACAGCTTTCCCGTCGTCGTCATTGTCGACACATGTTCAGCCCTGTGCTCGTGCCTATGTACCGAACAGCCATGAGATGTAGCTGATATGTTGGAAGCCGGATTCCTCTTGAGAATACCTCAGAGCTTTTCTTCTGCGCTCTACTTCACACTAGCCTTGGTTCCCGAGCCACAGATTCAGGACATCGTCAATCATGTAATATACATTGCGGATGCCCTACAGGGAGATGGGGCTTGTGGCTTTCGTGTTCGTAGGGTCGTGGCCGAGCAGTATGAGCCCTCCACTGCCTTGGGGTGCACACTTTGGAGCGGAAAGAATGCATGCCGGCTAGATGGTGGCACTAGTTCAGGACTTTACAGAAAAAAAGACAAGTTTCCCGACAGCTGTACAACCGGGCTCAGAAGGTCCCTGGGAAGTCCATACGGGGTGGGGGTAGCTGTCGGAATAACGACCTTCTCATATGCTTTCGGAGTCTTCATGTTCGCGGGATTGGGCAAGTGAAAGATCACGGCCGAACGAGTTGCGGTTAAGAAACGTGGGGTGCACAGTGAGAAAGATACGAGACAGGTACACAAATTCTGCGGGATACTCTTCCCCCCAGTAAGGAAACAGTGACGGGCTCATGCGATATTCCCCACTTGCATCAAAGTTCAGCCCCTGTCAACAGATACGAAAACCTGTCACCGCCGGCCTCGTTCGGATGATACTCCGCCGCTTCCTTGACCCACTGCAACATTTCTTCGCCCACAATCCTTCTGACCCACTGCACACCCAAATCCAGTCCCGCAGTGATCCCCGCAGTACTCCAAAACTTCCCATCGACGATCCACCTCCGATCAGTCACCCAATGCACACCCTGAGGCACCGTTCCAGCCTGCGCTCGGCCGGACAGGGAGACTTTGTTTGTGCATACTTTCTTCCCTTCCAACAGTCCCGTCTGTGCCAATATCAAGCCTGCCGTACACACCGACATGACCGCTTCCACCTCTTCCGACTTCCTGATGATGAAATCCTTTTCCGCGTCGGTGAGGATTAACGATGGTGATGGGCCAGGAATGAGGAGATAGTCGAGTTTGGGACAGGACTCGAGGTCTGTTGATGGCAGTGATGGAGGGCCCGAACTGGCCTGCATTGCCTTCGGGTACGTGGCGGAAACGTAGTGCCAGGTTATTACTGGGGCGAGAGCTTTGAGGGCTTCAGGCGCGAACTTCCCGGCATACGCCGTAGAAGACATCCCGATTATATCGATAGGGCCGGCAGCATCGAGGTATTGGTAGTGGTCCAGGTACAGTACTCCGATAGAGATGTTGCGAGGAGAGGCACAGACAGACATGACGAGGCTGCCGAGAAGGAAGATGATGGAGATAGAGAGACTGTGGAGGATCGAGCCCATATTGGTATGCTTGAAAAAGACGCAGCAAGTGCAAGACCGGCTGCTTTATATACTAAGTTAGCAGGTAGTGTATCGACGATGTGCGGTCGTGGAATCGCCAATGTGGCTATTTTCTCTGTTTACGACGTGTTCGGCCGTCGTATCCAGGTCGTATGTGCTCTTCTAGACGTTTTAGCCTCTATCTCCGAGTGGCCAACGTAATAATTGCCTGCGGACAGAAACATCAGCCAATGCCTCTGTCATATATCTACGAATGTGCCCAGAAAGGGCATGCGAAACCGAATTTCGATTGGTGCTGACTCTAGCCATACCTGCCTTATGTATGTACCCGGCTTGGAAGTGTGGGTTCGGCCGAGTCCGAAGGTTGTCCATGCGGCGGCCGAGTTGTGCCGTCATCCGATCTTACTTAAGTATTAGATATCTTGATGACGAGTCTCTTGGGACAGGCCTGGGCAGAGGGCAAAGGGGAGCTTGCAACGTGCCGCCTTGCGCAGACAGCGGACGGGAAACTCGGATGAAAAGTGCGCCGCCATAGTCTAGATAGACAACCCGACGCGGAACTGCTACAGAGGGTGGAAACTTGACAATAATTTTGCTTTAAGTTTTCCCGGTATCGTGTTTTTTTTTAAACCCCCCCCTATGTACTCCTATGTCTTCAGTTCAATAGCTGGCAGAACTCACCTTGTTAGAATTAGTAGCAATAACTGGGTTATAAATCCCCAGTATTGAAATAAAAAAACTGAATCCTTTTGTTGTTTTTTTGAAAAAAAAAAACAGGAAGGGGGGCCGAGGCCAAGGCTGAGACAGAAAGGCTGAGTCAGAAAAGACGAGGCCGGGACTAACAATGTTCACGGACGGGCCACGACTGGAGGATGGAGCTGCAGAGTGCACCACTCTCGCCAGGGCGTTGGAAACAGCATCGAGACGACAAACACCCACGAAAGGGTCACGATCTTCACGGATGCTCAGGCAGCCAACAGGCGTATAGCCTCGGAGTAGCCTGGCCCTGGCCAGATGTACGCGCCCCAGGCAAGGAACCACATCGCAGTGCTCCGGAGGGCAAGACCAGACGTCACCATCGAGATCCGGCGGTGCCCGGCGCACAAGGGGACAGGGAACGAGAAGGCCGACGGACGGGCCAAACTCGCGGCGGAAGAGCCAGACGCCCGTGGGGTGGAATGGCGAGGATACCCGGACCGGGCAGAGGCACGCACGATGCCGCCCCCAGATCCTCGCAAACCTCAAGTAGGAGATCTCGGAGAAGAAATGGGTGGAAGCCCGACAATGGGCTGGAGGTCGGACCTCCAGGAAGAAATACAGGATGCCAAGCAAGCAGAAGCCAGATGGTACGGTTGCGGGTAGCCCCAAGAGGCTCTCCTCGAGGTTTACTCAACTGGACGAAGAACCAGCCAACCGCTCGGTGCTGATGGTGTCGGTGCCGGATGCAGACCCGGGATCGCCTCTTCAAGGTGTGCCCCAAGTGGAAAGCCCAGAAGAAGATCCTGTGGGCAGAGGTGCGGGAGGAAAGCGGGAGGGGGAAGAGCCGGTTCAAGATCTGGGGCCTCCTTGCCGACGAGAGGTGCAGCCAGGCGGTACTGGACTTCCTCTCCACCACGGATGTGGGGAGGCTGGTCCCGGCTGAGGAAGACACAGGGGGCGGGGTGTCTGAGTGGGAGCGTAGGGAGCGCAGGGAGCGGGGAGAGGCGAGGAGGGCGGAGGCGGAGGAGCTGGGTGCCGGGGGAAAGCTACTGCTGTTCCTGCCCACACCTTCCTTCATGGCATCCGCAGACGAGGAGTAGGGGGTGGGCTCGCTTTCCTTTGTACTTCCCTTTGCTATTTCCTTGGGTGTGTGATATATCTTATTGGGACAGGCCTGGGTGGAGGGCAAAGGGGAGCTTGCAGCGTGCCGCCATCGCGCGGACAGCGGACGGGAACTGGTCAAAAATGTGCGCCATAGTCTACATAGGTTGAATGTGAGTATGGTCAAAAAAATAAAAAAATAATAAAAATCCTGCCTTTCCCCCTCCAAGTGCTGTTGCTTCTGAGTATCGGCTCCCAGTTTTTTTCTCGGCGCCTCTTCCTCAACCTAGCTTCCTCTACAGTAAGGACCCGACATCCTTTATCAGTCAACTCTGTTCGACCAGAACCAGTGCCTTCACCAGCGCTGTCAATCGTCCGTCCGGACGCCAGCCTAACAGGGGCCTGCAGTCCAGTCCCGTCCCGGGCGGGGTTTCATAAGACTATCCTGTCCAGTCCGGAGAGTGAAAAGCCCGGATACCCTACAGGTACCCACAGGTACATACATACCTCACGACATTGGCGTGTTACGCTATCTAGTCTATAGTTGTCACAGCGGACATGAGTTGGAACTAGGAACGAGCACATTGCAGAGGAGAATAGAGATAAGGTGGGCAAGGGATAATCAGAATGGACGTTTTCGGGGTTTTGGGCGTTCTCACAGTGTGTTCTCCTCGTTAGTTCGTAGGTTCCTTTCTTTTGAAGGATTGTTTTATATACGGCTCACCCCGGCTGGTGATGGTTGTACACCACAATTTGTTTAGCCTTCTCGCCGTTACCTCTTGCCGACCTCGCGGCCGCTGACTGCGATCGTTGACTGCCTGCTCGTCCTGCGCCCCCGTCCGACTAACTCCGCCTTGCCGGCCTTATTCTATAGATCACATCTACTTTATCCACTGCCGTCGAGCGACCACTACATATAAGTTAATTTTAGATGACGAACAGGCCATCACTTTCCACAGCATTCACACAGACCGAGTATGAGTATTTATCCAACCGGCGTCACACAATCCTGTTAATCAACACTCCTCTCTAGATGGCTAATAGACAAGCAACCGACCTAGTCCTCCTGTCTGACCCTGAAATCCTAGACTCGGTGGAAGTTCGTCCGGAAGAATCTCTCTCCCAGCAGGTGCCACCCAGCCTCAATGGCACTCAATCAGCCATCCCCAGCTCACCGGTAACTGTTTCACCACGGTCTCTGCGCCACTCTCACCGCCTCGCAGCCTCACAACCACTCAGCCACTGAGCCACTCGGTCGAGGTCCATGACTCCGTTCCGGGCGTTGTGAGGTATCCGTCCTCATCTCGCCAGCCTGGAAGCCTGTAGTCCTCGATTCCCTCGGCCCGACTAACACAGTCCCGTCCCAGGCGCCCACAGGACGGACTGGGCGGACGATTGACAGCCCCGGCCCTCACTGGGTTTCCTTTTTTACTATTAAGTAGTCAACTACCGGTTCGTTTCGGGTTGAATCGATTCTCTCGTCATCGACATATGTGCTAACTCCGCTAACTGCCGTACTCGCTCTCAAGAACCGGATCCATGTTCTGCACCTGACAGCTCAGGGAGTCAAACTCTTGCAGAACAAGTTCAGCATACTACTTCACTCCAATCGCAATATGAGGGGTGGTAGGTGGCAACTTGCAAGTCCCTTTTTTTTCGCTTTGGAGGTGGTATCTGGGGATTTGAACTTGAAGGAGGTGGAACTTACTGCCGAAACCACTCCGCTGTTGGAGATACGATTCTCATACGGCTCAAGTTCGGGAAGGTGTTTCATCATATGTCAGTTGAACAGAAAGCGCTTTGACACAACCGGTTCGTGAGCACCTCCTTATGTGCTTCTCGGAAGAGTTGCATAAGAAGTTCCTTATCGACACTGGTAATCCCTCGGCGTGAGGCATTGTCTAAAGCCTTCGAGTATTCCGCCGCAAATTGACCGAAGAGGACGACATCGAGTGGTTGTAAGAGCCTCGTGTCCATCATAGATCAAAAGTCGATATTCGTCATCTCCTTCTGCCAGAGTAGTTAGGGCACAAAGTTACGTTGAGCCATTGTAGACCAATATATCCGTCTGTTCATCCATCAGGGGAAACTGCCTTAGACCAATGATCTGGCATCTCGTCGTAGTACCATTCGTATAGGTGTTTCTCGCCTTTCATGATTACCGGTGGGATCTTTGTCCAAATGCACTAACAGCTTCGATAACCGAAATCGTTCCGCGTTGGCCCGGCTGTCGTAGGAATGCCGCCTTCTCTGGTGCTTTGACAATGACTCTCATAGAATGTTGTAGCAAGCTAAGAAGAAATCCTTTCTCATCCATATTATAGATATTTTGCGGGTTGATTTCGAACTCGTTAATCGCTTCCTTCGGGACGGCGGGACTGGAAGTACGCTCGGATGATTTTGGGATCATTGTTTAAGGCTCTACTGTCGAGGGCACAGGTGTGCAGACAGTACCGGGTGCCGTGATAAAAATAGTTTGTACCAGTTTTTACCTGTGAGGTCGAGGTTGGCCGATCGGATTTCCGGATCTGTCGTCGTTGAACTCGTTGAACTGCAGTCACCGTATCTAGCATTTGCATGAAAAAGTCAGCCGCACTTGAGATTTTGCCGTTCCCCGTCTTTGACAATAGCACACGCCACAATTCGCAATAGTCAAGCCGTGTCATATAAAGACGCATATCGTTTTCGTGAGCTTGCGATCGAGTTTTGATTTCTCCGTCGGCAGCAATTGCTCTCTGCAGAACTGAATAGGCAACTTCATGCGTCTTTTCCACACGAATGGAGTAACTGTAAGTTTGTGACTTTCTTCCGCTGTTATCTTTGCCTCGGTAGAGACGGGAACCGGTGTTTCTCGATTGGCAAAGTACATAGAAGGCGACGGCTACATATTAGAGGCTACCCGGTATCAACACCCCCTTGGCCATTATTAACCGGGCCAATTTTGCCTAAACCAGGCAAATCATAATAGAATGGAAATTCGGTGTGACAGGATTTTTTTTTTTTTTGTTTATTCATTACTCGTGTGCGACCTATGTAGATCATGACGAGAAGTATGTACAGTCCGTTTCCACGCCGCATACTAGGTGTGACAGGAGATGATCTGAGGAACGATTGAATTGTAGTTGGGAGAAAACAGTATTCGCAGTTGAGTATCTCGAACATGAAAATGGGGGGTCGTGCCGATTGTCCCAAAGTGGCCAGCCAGGGTCAGCGAATACATTAGGTACTTACTTATGTAACCTGCTTCCAGGTTTGATCCGTTACCATTTTCTCGCGTCAACCATCAGCCAAGACGTTAGGTACGTCACGCGCGACGCGTCTTCCCTACATAGTATCCGCGACATCGACCCACCTTGGCACCCGCCACGATCCCCCCACCCCTCCGACTACCAACGACTGCCAACGCCTCTGTCCCTAAAACCCCTTCTCCTGCCTCTACCATCCATCTTTTCCTGAAACACCACATCAACCTTGCGACATCTCGCACAATGCCGTCCGCTGTTTCCCGCGCACCAGTTACCATCGCTAGATGGGTGCAATTCGTCAAGTCAGCCTACGAGCGCAAAGACGCACAGCTACTCCACGAGTTGCTGACTACAAACGTCTCACTTGTCTTTAAGAGTAGACCTACACCAGCACTACGAATCGAGATACAGAGAGATCTCCGAACCCGTAGGGTTCTTGAGAGTGTTATCGAGAAGGAAATGGGCGATGACTGGGAGTGGAAGGGGTTCACCGATATGATGGTCGCCTATTTGTGGATGGTTGAGAGTGCCGACCCAAATATCCTGAGTCAATCAACGCCAGGATGGGGGATAGAAGCCAAGCTATACTTCGAGAGGATGAGGGAATTTTTGAAGTGGGATCCCATTATCGATTGCGTGAACTTTCTTGGCTGACAGCGACCAGCGCGCTCAATGCAGCCTACAGCCATCCCAACGGCGCCATACTGGCATATTCTGCCATGATGTCCGCGAAGCGGTGTATTAGAGTCGGCTCAGAAATTGATAGAATCGACAACGACCCCAAACGCAAGGCCAGCCAGAGCCTTCTCAATCCCCTCCTCCGGACCTTCAATCTCTCTTTGATCGGGGAACGGACGCCGTACACGGTGCCCGGGCAGATGTTGAAGAAGGCGGTGGTGATAGATATAGGGAACACCTTGTTCAAACTCTATAACGATGTCAGTTTCATCGAGAGTCCAAGTATGCTCATGCTAATTAATTGAACTGGACAGCTCGCCGAAACCGGACTCTCACGCACGATCCATGGAAACCTCAGCAATGCCGGCTTACCGATGCAGCACCCGTTCTACATGAACCCGACCCTCTGCACCTATCATTACTACAGTGGACTTGAGATGATGCGAGACCACTCCCTTCTGCGCGCCAGTGAAGCGCTGCAATCAGCATACGACACCTGTCTCCCCCGGTTTCTCCATCATAGGCGGAAGATTTTAATCCCGCTACTGGCCTGCAACGTCCTAATCGGCAAATTTCCCTCTCTTGAGATCCTTTCCCGTCCCGAGGCCGTTGGCCTCCAGGGTCTGTTTGTGCCGGTATGCATGGCCATACGGAAAGGCGACTTTCGCGCCTTTAGGGTCGCCTTGGGTATCGAGGGGGCAGACAAGTGGAAGCGGGAATGGTGGGCGAAGCAGGGCCTCAACATGCTGCTGGAAGACCGCGCAGACATCCTCATTTGGCGCAGCCTTATCAGAAAGCTTTGGCTCCTGACCTGCTCTCCAGAGCAAAAGCAACACATTGTACGCATCGACGATGTCGTTGCTTGCGCTGCTGCGTTCCACCGGAGACAGCCAGAGGATATCAACTACCAGAAGACGCCATCCGCCACCTGCGATCCCACCTCGTGGTGGTACCGTGGCAGTGGTACTCGCCTGACCCGCAACCAGGTTGAGAGTATCGTGCTGAGCCTGCTGGACCAAAAGCTGATCCGGGGATACGCTGTCCGCCAGCCGAGGGATGAGAGCACCTGGCTTGTCCTAGGGAAGGGGTCTGACCCTTTCCCCAATGTCTACCAGCTCCTCGAGAGTCGGAGACCAAAGGACACCGGGAGGCCGAGGATCGGGGGAGGGGGAGTGATCAGGATGAATGGGGTGAGGGAGATTGGGGCCTAATGGGGGGTGGGAAGTGGAGAAGACGCGGAGAAAAGTTTGTTTTTTTGGTACTTTTTCTCCCCTACAATAAGTACCAATTTACAATTCATTTCTAAGAAAGGCGCCTCTAATTTTCTCTAGGGGTGATAGACGGGAGACTGTGGGCGTTCTAGTGGCTTAGTTAATATTGATTTTCTGTATATAAAGTGTCTGTCGACAGTTGTACTGGACAAAGGGGGAGGAGGGCCTTGTTGAGCGCCGCCTCTTCAGCAACCGCCGAGGACTCGAATTCCGGCAATGACTGCCGATATTCGACGCCATTTCAGCTTCGGAGCGCTCAACCCGTCCGCAGTGGCAGTTCGCCTTCCCCAAGAAGACGGTGGGCGACCCCGGAGCATCTAGGTAGGTAGTCCCTAAAAAACATCGAGTCAAGCGCCGAGGGTAGTGCTGGACCCGGAGTGTGGAAGGGTGTGGTGTGGATAGCGGAAAAGTGAGCTGGATGAATAGGAAAGAAGCTGCAATATGATTTAGAGACGGCTGTGGTTGAGGCCGGAGTAATATATTGCCAAGGTCGGCCTGCTCTCGCGGGGGTTTCGGCGGTAGAGGTGGTACTATGTGCAGGAATGAGAAAGGGTTGCTGTTGTTGCCCTGTGGGACTGCGGGATAGTGGGGCTGGCGGGTTGTAGACAGCGTTTGAAAAGAGTGTGAACTTGGGCTCATCCATTCGGAAATCCTAGAGATGTTACTACATAGCAGAAATGGTTTATTCGTGCGCCGTTGCGCCTCCATAAAATAGGCATTCTGTTGTCGATGCCAGCCAATCCTACAACCCAAACACCGACGCCGCAGTCTTATCCCAATTTCCATCCCAGCGATTCTCCGTCTCTCTCATCGCGCCAGCCTTAAGCTTTTCCAGCTCCTGCTTCCTTCGAGGATCAAACAGCCTTCCCATGACCCCCGCCAGCTCATCCTCATTGACAAACGTAACCCCGTTCTCGCCTTCCTTCACAAGCTCATTGATGCACTCGAATCTCACCGCCGCAACGGGCACGCCCACACCGAAAAGATCCACGACCTTCATGGGAAGATCCATACCGGAGCTGCTGGTGTGCAAACTCACGCCGAGATCGGCACACGCGATCATCTTCGGGTAGTCTTCCGCCTCGAGCCACACGCTTTTCACGGTGATGTATTGAAACTCCAAGGTTTCCACCCGGGCCATGTACCCATCACGCAGAGGACCTTTGCCGGTGATCACCGCGAGAATAGACGGGACCGAGTTTGGCCGCAGGAAATTCTCGGCGCTGGCGCGGCGGTCGTAGGTGGCCAGGGCCCCGAGGAGAAGCGAGAAGTCTTCGTCTGCAGTCCACGAGGTGGACGAGAGCAGAAGTTTCGTCTGGCCCGAGAGTATTTTATCTGCGTACGGTGCAGTGTCGGGGGTTTCCTTGAGGAACGCGGCGCGCTCGGGGGTGGAGAACGGCTGGAAGTGGGAGGGTGGTCTGTCGTAGAGTGTGTGGATCGGTGTCTTGACACCCCACGATTCACGAAGGTGCTTACTCATCGAGGCAGTGACGGTAAAGTTTGCGTCGGCGGCTGCACGACCGAGGATTATCTCGTAGCTGTAACTGGTCAGCCATCTACAGAGCTCTTGAAAGCTGGCGGGGAAAGGCTAACAAACATCTTCGCGCCCAAGACCAATGGATGCTCATTCAACTTCATCTGCAGAATGCTGTAGCCGAAGTTGTGCCAATCAATAATCACCTTCTGGCCCCTCAGGAAGCCAGTGACCATAGCCACACCCAATGTTGGGATAGCAGGAGGGTTTTGGATCAGCACGTAACCCGCTGTGGCGGGGATGGCATAGAGGAGCGTATCCAGCAACGTAAAGAGCTGGTAGAGCGCCTTGAACGGCGCAAAGAGGATAAACTTCACCACCGTAGAGGTGTCCAGAAATCTTGGTGGTGTCTTCAAAGGATAGATGCGGATCGAGGGATTCGACAGGATCTCTGGGCGCGGAGGCGTATCTGCCAAACATCTGTCAGTTCCGACCCTCCCTCACTTTCCATCCATTCATTGATCAACAGTAAGTTCAAGCATACCATTATACCCAACAAGGTCCACCAATCCTCCCCTCCGCACAATCGAAAGCGCATGGTACTGCATCCTCGGACTCCGTCCAATATCTCCAAGGACCAAAACGACAATCCTCGGCCGGCCATCAGGAGCGGGATCGTACCGGAACGGCAGCGAGAGAACCAGAAAGCCGGTCACAGCTACCGAGAGGAGGCAAAGGTGAAGCGCCCATGGCTCGATCGCAAGGAGAGCCTTGATGTACACTGGGTTTGGCGGATTCTCCATCGGTGACGGAAGGAAACGTGGTGATTTGGCCAGTTGCGCTGGGTGATGAGGCTTAAGGCGGTAACGATGTATTTTAACCTGTCAACCCTGAATGGCTGCTTAAATACTCTGTTGAATCCATCCTTGCATGACCGCTTGGGGTAGCCTTCTAGAAGAAACGGACCCCGCATGCACCTGTGATGAATCTGAATATGTAGGTACATACATACTCATACATATGTAACTACATCCTATCGTTACTCCGTAATAGATACCTATCCCTACAACCCCACCTTGCATGGGATGTTTCTTGTTCGGCCGCACTGGCCATGGGCATTGCCGGTCGGTAGTTAGGTTACAAAATGAAGAGCTCGACGAATGCTATCGAGCCGGCCCATGCGCCTCCACGGCTAGATGCCGCCACTTGGGACTCGGGTTTACACGTCTTGACAGCGCCAACTGAGGCTGTGAGGCTCATTGCTGCGCTAGGAGTGTCATCGAATCCGACATTCTGGTTTCCCTTGAACCTTCAGGTTCAGCTCATGCCATCTTCAACGCGAAGGAGCGCGAGCTCTCACAGCCTTCGTGAATCAATGTTTGCATGCATGTAACGAAACCATTCGAGTCCGGTGATGATGGGAACCCTCATCGGTCCGTCCGGATTCCCCTCGCGGCCTACACACTGCAGCGCCCACTCAAGCCCGCCTACCCCTTCCTCGAAAGAACACAGCGGCATATTCTCCTAGACCGAAGGAGTTTCGTTCTGGACCGGGTCACATGAGAGCATCGGTAGAGTTGGCCGACTCGGTCTCGGCGTCTGAGACCTGCGTTCAGGTGGAAGCAAAGTCTCTGTCGTCTGATCTCTGGATGTGGATGCTGGTAGCTGGTAGATAAGCGCCTTCCTATCATATGTGGTGTTATTGGTAGAATGGAATGGATAGGATATTTCTCCAGTGAGATCGCGATGTTTCGACGGTTCCTGCAGAAAATCCCAACCTAGTCCCCAAAGCCCCTGGGCTGTTTACGATCTCCGAATGCTCGCCCCGCAGCCCGAGCCCCAGTAACTGTGGGAACTCAATTCGATACCATTTGGCATCGAATTTCCCAAGAAACCTTCAAGGTGCAACAGTAGAAAGCCAGATAGATAGTCCTTGCCTGTACAGTCCTTACCATCCCCTGCGCCTCTTCTTTTTCTCCCTGCAGAGAAATCCAACTCGCAAAGGGCACCCGTTCCTGAGAAGCACAGCAATCACCAAGCTCATCCTCTTCCGGCCCGCACCCCCCGTCGTCCTCATCCCTACTTCCAGATAATAGAAGATACCTGCATGTCTTCACAGTGAATCAAGGCCACCTTCTCCCCTCCCTATCAAGGTTCCTCGCCACCATGTACAACAGCAATCACCGCGACCACGATCACGACCACGATCACGACCACCACGACCACGATCATGGTCACGAGTACAACCACGACCACGACCACCATCATTCTCACGACCACCACAAACACAAAAACGATGACCACAGACACGACAACAGCCACGGAAACTATGTGAACGGTCACGGTCACGGTCATTCGTACTCACTTACGCCGCCTAAGATTACAACTACCCCAGCGGCCCCTAAGCTTTCGCATTCACACTCTCTTTCTCTAGGACTTCCATCGGACAAGACCCACACGCATCGATACAGTCCTTCGTTAGGACAGTCACCCTTGCAGAATGGCTACGCGTCGCCCGTGCCGCACACTACGGGACCGACAATAGCGGTGGCATATCCGGCAGCAGCTCATTTCAGAAAGAAGAGTGAGCCGTTCTCCCACAACGAGTACTGCTCCCTCTACTTCGTCCGGATTCGGACAGACGCATTGACTGTGTTAGGGACCCGATAGCGCTGACGTTCTCCTCCCTCATAACACCACTGTTCGTCACGACGGCACTGATGCTAGCGTCGCTTTCGCACTCGTTCAATCCTACCTCACCGAATCACGGGCACTTGTCCACCGCGGGAGACGGTCCCGCGTTGGCTGAGCCATCGGCATTCTTCGAACTGCTCGCCCGGCTCTCCGCCGCAGCCGCGATTTCGTCGGGGACACTGTTCCTGACGTTTTTGTTTGGCTTCGTACAACAGCAACTGTCGGATTCAGTGGACGAAGGCGGCGGATATGCCAGGCGGAAGCTTCTTCCCATATCCGTCCGGGAGGTGGCCGAGCGCGTGGCTGGTGTCTGGGTGTGTTTCTTTGCGGCTATGGAGCTGGGAGGAGTGAGGTCTGCGGCGCTGGTGCTTGTTTACATGGCCTCTGGGTTGGAGAGCATGGGGGTGAAGTATGTGTCCAAGCGCAAGACCGTGATGGGTGCTATCGGTGTTGCAGCGGCGTGGGATCTCTGGCGGGAGGTTGAGTGCGGAGAGCGAGTGTTGGGGATACTGATGGCTTACACCTCGCTGTTCGCGGCGACGGTATGGATGCACAGTCCCTGGACGCCTGAAAAGCCCTCCGCACATGTGAACAGGGTTGCGCTGGTTGCGGCATTTGTTCCTGGTTCTGTAGCTTTGTTCGCTTGGCTCTTCGGACTGGAGGCAACGGCTTATCCAGGGCTGGTGCATGGGCTGGGGCTGGGATTACTCGCTTGCGTCGTTGGCGCAGCGGCGATGGTATTTGGGGAGGGAGTCGGAGAGAACGAAGTGTACGGTGCCGGCATCTTTGCTGCTATCGCCAGTGGCTGGGTGTTCGGGTTGATTGCTGGAAGCGACATCTGGGGTGAAGCTGGCCTTGGAGGATTGGCTTTGGCAGGTATCTCTGGTCCTTCTGTAGTCTCACGGTTGATTGCTCACGCCACATCGCACAGCGATCTCGTTCGACAGCAGGGCGTCTGCAGGTCACGACGGACATAACCACGACCATGGTCACTCACACGGTCACTCCCATGGCCATTCCCAAGAACACAGCCATGGTCACGGTGACCATCACCACCTCAATGCCGCACCTCCTTCCGCCATAACGATGTTCCTGCTGCGAAAATCCGAGAGCATACCCCTTATACACTCGATTCTCCTGGAGAAGGATTCCAGAAGGATAACGTACTTTATGTGTCTAAACTTTGCGTTTATGATGGTTCAGACTGCATATGGTTTCCTTACTGGATCCTTGGGTCTCATCAGTGACAGTGTACACATGTTCTTCGACTGTCTCGCTCTAGCCGTTGGCGTTTCGGCCGCGGTCATGAGTAAGTGGCCACCTAGCAGCAGGTTCCCATATGGACTGGGAAAGATGGATACCCTTGCCGGATTTGCCAACGGCATATTCCTAATGTGATTCCCCTCGCCCGTACGGTTGGTAGATATACTGACATTTCCCCAGGCTCATCTCCATCGAAATCGTCTTCGAAGCCCTGGAGCGCCTCAGAGCGCCAACAGAGATGTCCCGTCTCGGCGAGCTATTCCTTGTCTCCACTGCTGGTCTCGCCGTCAACATGGTCGGCATCTTCGCCTTCGACCACGCACACGCCCACGGCGGCGGTGGCGGTCACAGCCACTCCCACGGCGGCGGCGCGGATGGAAGCGACAACATGCATGGCATCTTCCTTCACATTCTTGCTGACGCACTGGGTTCCCTGAGCGTTGTCATCTCCACGGTTTTGATCCACTATACATCTTGGCCCGGCTTCGACCCGTTGGCGTCGATGCTTATCGCCGTCCTCATCTTCGCCTCTTCCATCCCGCTGGTCACTTCCGCGGCCAAGAACCTACTCTTGACGGTCGATGCAGGAACCGAGTATACACTCCGTGAGGCCATCGCGGGTATCAGCGCACTCCCGGGCGTGCGTGGATACCAGGCAACGAGGTTCTGGCAGAGCGGGGAGGGAATGGTCCGCGGTGTCGTGCATGTCATTGCAGAGGGCGATACAGAGGCCATCAGGAGGCGCGTCGAGGACTGGCTAAAGCAGAATGTGGAAGGTGTTGATGTTACAGTCGTCGCAGAACGCAGTGGGGAGGGAGGATGCTGGTGTCGCGAAAGGGAATAGTGGGGTGATATAGTATATGAAAGTAACTGCAATTTTGTATTCTTTTTCCTTTTCTTGCTTTCCTTCTTTCTTCTCTCGCGGCTTCGAATTTTTGGGAGGTGAATTTGTGGGATGGAAACGAAAAAGGGCACGTGTACATGAAGACCTTGGACCGTTGGCAGTGTAAACAAATTATAAGCCTGATAGAATACATGTGTACATAAGTACTTAACTTATCGTCCGTTATAGACTCGGCGAACCTATGCCCCACCTCCTCTCCCACTCTCCAGCTTTTCCTGATCCACCAATTTCGCCAACATCTTCCGAAACATGAACTCCTCGGCAAACACACTTGGTTGCGTACCGACGGCATGTCCCACACGGCGCATCTACCCCAACCAACCGTTAGCCACCCCGTTTAGTCAAGGGGGATCGGCCAGTGGAGTAGGTATGCAGGTAGGAAAACTCACAGCAGCAGTCACATTTTGGGCATGCTCTTGTTGGGCTGGGATGTTCCGCGTGGGCGGGGTCGGTATCGGCCCGCCAGCCGCTGCTCCACCCTGTGGTGTAGACATCGAACTGTGGATATTGACTTGGAAGTGTTGAAACGAAGGTGTAAACACGGTGGGAGGAGAAGGGGAAGGGGGGGTTTAAGATTGAAATGGGAGGGGGGAGAGGTGTTTCCTTTCTTTGTTTTGAATGTGGGTCTTTGGCAGCTACGCCGTGGGTGGTATGTACATATGTACAATGCAGGCCCTTTGTTTGATTCAGGCCCATGGGTTCCTCCATGAATCATATCTACAGTTCTTTCTTTCTTACGATGGAAAAGACTGAGCTCGATGTTCCGGTTCACAGCGTTGTGAGCACAAGCAGCCACTCGGTGAGCCCCACCGTCGTCGACCGCAGGTTCATGGGGTCCGCAGTGGCAGAGATAAAGGTGCCTTTCCTCGCAACACGAGTGCTGCGTTGGAGCGGTCACTTTTGCAGACGCCCGGGATATGATAAAGAGGGAGTTCAGATGCTTCCGTCAGATACCCGCCACTAGCCCGCCCATACCTGCACGTCGCGGATCGATGGCGCGTGCCGCGGTTGTATGCGACCCCTGCCGCGTACTGTCCCGGATATGATAGAAGCTCGATCGTGCTCTACTGCTATTATCAAGCGCAAGCCCGCGCAAACCACTATTGAGACTACGGCCGCGAATAGCTCCAACCCGCGAAGGAAGGCTGCGCTTTCAGGGACACCGTATCTCTTATCATGGGTGGCCACTCGCACACTCTTCTACACACTGTAGTCAAGGGGGAGGTAAAAAAACAACAACGTGGTTTTCCCGCTGTACGCGCATCAAAACGGTCAAAATACGTATTTTTCACGCCGTCATACGATAGCAATAACTACCTATGCGTTTAGCGAGAAAACTAGATACGTTTTTTTACCCCCCTTGAATAGTTAGTATGATACCCACTAATGAGCCTCGCTAGAGTGGGCGACTCACAACAGTTTGGCCTTCTACCGCGGCAAAACCGAAGCGGTCTTCCTGTCGCCGAAGGGCTCCGCCATCAGACGACGCCAAGATCAGGATCGAGGACAGCGAGGTGCATTTTTCCAAAAGGCGACCTGGCGGCTTGGGGTGGCTCGACTCCCAGCTGACCCTGAAGAGCACCATTCCATCAGGCTGAGGAAGGGAAGGAACGCCATGGACCGGCTCTGCCGGCTCACGGGGCAGATGGGCCTATCCCCGGCCAACTATCGGAAGGCCATGACGGCCTGCGTCCAGCCGGTCGGGATGTTCGGCCTGGAGCTGCGGTGGAAGGGCGATCGGGTATAGGCACAATTGGCTGGGCGGCAGACATGCAGATGCTGGTCAACCAGGAGGCCAGGACAATCCTCGGGGCTTTCCAGACCACCAACCAAGGATGCCTCTCGCTGGAATCCGCGATGAGGGCCGCTACGACGCAACTTGACAATCGGAGAAGGCGGCTCGGCCTCAGGTTTAGAAGCCTCCCGGAGGGCGATCGGGCTAAGGCCATGACGCCGAGTGCGCAGCCCTTGCCCGAGCATCGGAGACGACCGCCCGCTGGTCCCACGGTCCCAGGCGGGTGGCGATCTACACGGACGCCCAGGCAGTGGTCCTGAGGATGACCTCCGACAATCCCTGTCACCGCCAGGTATGTGCCCTCGAGGCTAGAAAGCACATCGCCACCCTCCGCCAGAGGGAGCCGGCGGTCACGATCGAACCCGGTGGTACGCGTACCACCCCACTGGAAGGCCCAACAAAAATCCTGTGGGCGGAAGTGAGAAGGGAGACCGGCAGGGGAATGTGTCGGCTCAAGCTCCGGGAGCAGCAAGCGAGGGCTGAGGAGAGGGAGCTGAGGTCGGGGAACGGTTGCAATTCTTCCCCACCCCCTCCTGCATAGCCTCGGCAGAACTGGGGGAGTAGGGAGCTGGAGGACGGTTTCGGCTTCTTTTATCTTTTTTTTTTGTCTTTCCGTTGTCATTTCCTTAGTGCGGTCTACAACTCTCGGGACAGGCCTGGGCGGAGGGCAAAGGAGAGCTATAACGACCGCCTTCAGGTTGGACAGTGGAAAAGTTTGTGCACCGCTATAATCTAGAAGGTTGCACGCGACTAATGAATAAATAGAAAAAAAAGTACCCGCCCAATGGGCGTCGAGACCAGCCTTGATGGCGAAGGGATCTTCGTCGTGCAGGCTTACAACCGACGCGGGCATCTTGGGCAATTTAGCTACAGAATACAACATGGAGGTGCTCCTCTACGCTACCAAGGAGCTTAAGTCGCGGGTAAAGGAGTGGTGACTTGCCTTCGATGTGCACTACTCTGGTGCATATATACCGTTTTCGTCTACCTACTTTGGGTTCGATGCAATAATGTGCGCCCATACAGATTGTTCCGCACTTGGGTGAAGGAGTGCAATTGTGCATGTATGTATCTATCACAATTTGAGACAACCCGTCAACGCCAGACACCCGTCCACCATGTATAGACCACAAATACAAATTCAAAACTCTGCACCCCCAGCCCGTTCCATTACGACCACCGCACCACCCATATGAGCCCATCATTCACACTAGATACACTGGATACTCCCAGCGTGTCAAGGACAAACCAGTCCAGCCGCTTCCGCGAACTTTTCCTTTTCTGTCGCGCACCCCGATCAGCACTCTGTCTTCACCCACTGGTCAGATGACCCCCTCACCTCTGCAAGTCTCAAACTGAATCGTTATCAACCCCTCCATCGCACCGTTCTCCTTAGCTTTATTTTTGGCTTCGACAGCTGCCATGGAGCTTAAATTTATGCGCGTCCCGCGAGCGATATCGATACTGTGTATCACGGCCTTTTCGGAACCGGGTCTCTGTGGCTGACTCGTTGTCGGCGTTGAACGTACTGCAAAGTTCAGTCACATCTTTAACGGAATAGGGGAGGAGGCATACATGCGACCGAGAGCCAATGATCTCCTGTGCTACTGTCGCCCCACCGGGCGAGGAGTTGCTTTTTGCCTGGGTCTTTCTGCCAGACCGAAATGTTGGCTGCACCTTTGGGCGTGCGGGGTTTCCTGCTAAACCAGCTCTGGGATGTAGTGGGTTCGTATTTGACGTGAATCACGTTGCTACAATCACACGTCAGAGGAGAAAAGAAGGATATAGGCTAGGGATGCACCAACCCTGCGTACTTGAGATGCCATCCCGAAGTTAGTGACTGGAAGAGCTGCTGTGCCACAGAAAACTCCCTCAGCAATATATCTTGCGCGATATGCCTCTTCTCGCAGTGATGGAACTGCGCCGCGAGAGGTGGTCTCAGATCGGAAAACTCCATCGTGTGGTTGGATATATAGTCCGCCACGAACGTCGATTTGGAATCAAAGTGCGCGGTCAGACCTCCGTCGTGCTCGAGGGCAAAATCTACAGTCTTAGGGACTGCGTAGAATTAACACCTATCATTTAGACCGGAGTGGGTATATGGGGCGAACCGTAGAAGATGGAGGCGAAAGTCGAGCCGTCACTGGCTGTTGAAATTGTTTGGAGGGCACGGCATCTGTAATCCTCCTGGCCGATTCCCGTTACTTTGAAGATGGCGTATACCTGGCCCTCGCTATCGTCGCTATGGAACGTTAATATTGTCGGTCGGCGGCCGTTATCGGATTGGAGAGGGTATTACGATTGCCATAGCGGAACTGGAGAGTAGTTGAGTACTTTTTGCTTGAATTCGTAGGCGTCTGCAAGATATCAGCCGTCGGAATCAAACGCTCAAACTTGTAAAAGCATACCAGCCGGCGAGCGAAAAACAAGGTCAAACCGGATATTGGGATCGCTCGGATCGTATTCTCTGCTCCATCTGTGGGTGTTATCCGGTTGCAATCTCGTACGACTTTGATTGCAGTCGGAGAACTTGAGGATCAGCTTTTTAGATCCGGTCTTGTGCGAGATGTAGACATGGTCTAGCGGAAGAACTGTCCCTTTCATCAGTGCTGGATCTTAGACTCAATGAGTAGACATACAGTAGCTTTTGCACTGTGGATCCCCGTTGGGTGAGCTTGTGAACACCAGTCGTCTGGTCCGCTGCCAACCTCCTTCTAAGGTTTCGAAAATGCGTGCTTCGCAGAAATTGTGGGAGGGCTCTCGAGCCCGAGTGGCGATGGGTGTGCTTTGGGTCATTGACTCGAGCACACTACATTGTCGGTGAGTCACGGGTCAGAGGCATGGGAAGTCGTGGCATACATAGGAGGCCCCAGTAGCCTTTCATTTTCGGAATTTTCCTCACATTCATGCGAAATAGCATCGAAGTATCGCCTAGGGATCCTCAGGAACCCCTCAAAATCTAGATCACAGGCGTCAGCCGAAGGTCACGGTTAAGACCCACACTGCTAGCATGAGTAAATACGTACCTCCTTCGTTGAGGAATTCGATTGTAGCGGGCATGGGGCCTGGGAACACGAGCTTGAGTATCGGCATGGACGCCAACCCAACCTCACTAGTTTCGAGTTCCAGAAGGCATTCCTTTGTCACTAGACACAGATCAATTGGAGGTATGCAGAATATGGTCTGCACTACTTACGGTCACGAGATAAGTGCACGATGCCCCGTTGGTTACAGATGGTCACCTTGAATTCGCTTTCCCAATCCTTACACCAAAGAACGAGCAGATACGGCGCACCCATACTCCTGACACAAAATTCATGGTCTCCAATGGCCGCGTTAACGAATCTGGAGAGCATCAGTACAGCCCTCAACAACAAAGCAGGGCCCTACGTTCTGAAGAGCACGTGTTCCCCTGCGTCACGTGCTCCTGTGTCTCTATCTTCAACGGCAATCCACCGCGAATGTTCGCCACACTCTTGTTTTGGTGAACGGCCATCCATGATTTTGATATCGACGACATAGGAACGCTCCCAGATCGTTGTGTGAAGTGGTATCTTGATGTCTTCTGGCTGGGGGATTTGCGCCTCGGCGCTAAGAAGGTTAGGGAAATCGTGATAAATTCCCTTCAATGGTTTTAGCGTGCCTGTGTATATGTGCGGGTAAGTAGGATTCTATACATGGACTAGACTGAGGAAGAGCTTCATGTTGTGGTCCGTGAGTGAGGATACTATAGCTTCATCCCTCAATATAACCTCGTAAACAATCCATGAAACCTGAGTACGTTATTAACGAGACCTGGTAGCAACCGCAAAAGCGCACAAAACCTTTCTTATGTTGTCTAAAGCCAGTAGTAAAGATACTTCAGGTCTCTCCTGGCGTACCGGTGTGGTGCTGGCCCCACTGAGGGATGAATAAGGGCTCTCTCCACGAACATTCCGTTGATATGCTGAGAACATGACTCGGCTCTGTGCGGAGAGACCAGTCAGAGCTCTATCGTTGTAGGGTCCCAGCTTGTGGATCAAACCTTCAATAACCACCATTCAGCACATTGCAGCCACTCGCCTACACTCGCTGATCCAGCCTCCTGAGACGAAGCAGCAGTCTCAAACCGCTGGGCTGTCCCCTGGTCCACCACATATTCTGGATACGGAGGATCAACTAGGAGCGGAATCCTGAATTGCCTTCTCTCCGGTAGCTTCTGGGGATTGCATTTCAGTAACGCCTTTGCATCGGCCACGACTTGGCCTAGGTCTGAAGGGTCACTCCTAAGCATATGCTCCCCGCCTATCGTCCTCGCGCTATTCAAGTCCAGTGTTCCCGGAAACTCCGAATCAATATTTCTAGCTGCAAAAGAAGACGCAAGACTAGGGCTGCGGCTTATTCGTTGTGGTATCGGCGTCGATGACGGGGAGTTATCATCGCTTGCTAACGGAGTGTCCGGATCTAGTGGTGGTTCGAGGTCTTGGAGCCGATGTGGTGATAGGGCGCTCTCGAGCCTGTGCTGGATGTTCAACAACGTGGCACTATTTGATTAATCAGTACACAAAGCAGTCGCCTAGCAAAGGAGAACAAACTTTCCCATAGCCGACATGATCAATGAAAGAGTACATGTATGTGCCATGATACGGGCTCGGTAGCCCTCGATGTACCTCTGGTAGTATGTCCATTTTATCCGTTTGATAAGTTGTAACGAGCCACCTCTTCCCAATTTGTAGAAACCAGCTGTGAGCCGTTCGAGTGATTTCAGTGTCTCCCAACATTCCTCAATTCCACTCTGCAACGTTGCTTGACGTTCTGCGGATGCCTTGTCCAAGAAGGCTTTGTCGGCCTCCAGATTGGACCTAAGTAAATGCAAAGTCGCTTGGAGTGACCGAAGCTCGTTAACAAGCTGCTTAAAGGCATCCGAAGCGTCGTATGCGACCAACTTGCTCCCAGATTAGGTGAGGATTCGTATGTGAGGGTGATCGCACTTACTAGACAGTCATGGTACAGCTTCCAGCTCAGTGACACAACCGAGATGATGTCGTTGGCGGACAACATGGCTATTCTGCCCGCGTTTCCCGAGTGTTGGCAGGGGAACACTTGTGGGAATCCGGGTAGCAAATCTCGTAGAGCCCGAGAAACTGTTTTTGAAGTCGTTGCGGATCTACCCGACGGCGAAGAGGATTCTGCCGTAACTGGATAGGGAGAAACCAGGCTCCGAAGAATCCAAGGGAACAAGTCTGCCTTGCTAACTTAACCAGCCTCTGGGGAAATATGTAGAGTACATATGGTGGGGGTTGCGTGGGAGTTTCCTCGCCACTAACTCGTGGATTCATCTCGTGCGGACCGTCGTGCAGGTGTCCTACATATCTACATACCCCGCCGGTAGGCTGAGCATGCATGCGGATGTTGACTGTGCGAAATATGTATGTACGACCATATCTGCCAACGGATGGATTTGGGGCGGACGAATTGAAGCCAGCCGCCCGGCTTTGTGACACTACCGGATCGACGAGTCAGCACAAGCGAGAGAAATGATGCGCTGTTGGTTGCATCCCAGCCGTGATCGTCATGGCAGCAGTGCAAATACGAGATGGGAAAAAACAAAGAACGAGTTAAAGAGGCAAGTAGGTGAGCGGAGTTTGAACCGCAGTGCATGAGAGCACGAATGCAGCGGGACGAGTTCGGCGTTCCGGTTGTCTCAGGTTGGCACATCGGAATCGTGCGCAGTCGTACGGATGGGTGCCTACATAGCACCAACATGACAGCACGAAGTGCTGCAGTTACATGGCCCGCCGTCAAGTGAATCGGCCCCTCCCACACCTGTCCTCCCTGGAATGGTAGGAACTATTGCAAGTAATTGGTGCAAGGCAGTTCTGTTCATCAATCGTATTAAAGGGCATCGCACTCTCCGGTCAGCGACGGCCATCTCAGGCTCAACACTTCCACCAACATGGAAGCCGACAAAGAAACGTCACCACTCCCTCCCGCCAGGCCCACGGGTGGCCAGCCGCCCGAGCGCTCCGAACTCGACCGGATACTCTCGGAGAACTGCAGTCAGAATGAGTTCGGGGTGCTCTCCAATCCGCTCCTCAATCTAGATCGCGCCCAATTGCGGGAGTTAGGCGAGGACTTCGCCGTGCGGTACGGTCTTCCTGAGGATGAGAGAGCTCGCTTTGCGGACGCGGCAATTCTTGCCCAGGATAACGAAGCCTGGCGGAGACCAGACGAACTCCTTCAACTCCTACAAGAGGATAAAGAAGCCCTCGATCGAGAGAAGACGCACAGGTGGTACCAGCTTCGAAAGTTATGGCCTGTGATCGTCGTATGTGCAATGTCCGCGGCAGTACAGGGCTGGGATCAGTGAGTGCCTACTTCCACCTTCAGCCCACGGATACTAACTTCAAATCAAGGTCCGCAATAAACGGAGGTGAACAGGCTATTTTCACTAGCTCTTTGTGCCAAACTGACGTCGCAAAAAAGCCAATGTGCTGTTTAGGGAAGCTTTCGGACTGCAGGATAGAGGGCCTTTTGGTGAGTTGTGGTCCCGAATTCGCCGCTGCTGCCGTAATAGCAACTCATGTACCTGTCAAGGCCTGGTCAGTAGCGCGCCGCTTCTGTGCTGCTTCTTTAGCTGTTTATTGCTCACGAACCCCATGAACTACTACATGGGGCGGCGGGGAACGATATGCTTAACCTGTCTCATTTCCTCTCTGAGCTGCCTAGGTCAAGCCTTCGCACGGGATTGGAAGATGATGTTCGTTCTGCGTTTGATCCTCGGTATGGCCTACTTCTATCATCATTTACAGCTCCATCCTAACGAGGGCAGGTCTCGGTATCGGGCCAAAGAGCGCAACCGTGCCCGTTTTCGCGGCCGAGGCAGCCCCCAGTTCCATCCGGGGAGCACTGGTGATGCAATGGCAGATGTTTACGGCCTTTGGGATCTTTCTTGGCACACTGGTGGGGATAGCATTTTATGATGTGGGAAATGTGGACGCCAACGAGGTCTGCACGGCAGCACTTGAGAATCGGGTGGTGGAAACGCTTTTGAACATGGAATGCGTATGAAACCACGCGTTAGCTCTATCTAGTTATCTCACTGACGCGAAGTATAGAGCCTTCGCTGGCGATTGATGATCGCCAGTCCTGCGATCCTTCCGCTATTCGTCTGCGTATATGTGTACTTCGTTCCGGAGTCACCACGGTATGTACCGCTAGCTATTCAGGTTTCAAGAAGGAGTGGCTCCCTGACAACGATAGATGGTACATGAAACACGGTACACAATACTACAAAAACGCCTACGACTCCCTTTGTCGGTTGCGGGAATCTCGTCTACAGGCCGCTCGAGATCTCTTCTACATCCATTGCCTGCTCCATGCTGAGCGGGAGATTCGGAATCGGCATCACAGACTCTTTGAGATTTTCAGTCGACCAAGAAACAGAAGGGCTCTTCAAGCCTCCGTAAATCCCCCCGCCTGTTTCTGCTTTCCTCTCCTCCACTTCTCCCTTCGATTCTCTCCGTCCACGTCGATCCTGGCTTACTCTTCTGTAGTTTATTGTTATGTTCATGCAGCAATTTTGTGGCATCAATATGTTGGTGCACGTGAGACCTCCTATCCACCGCAAATAACCCACGTCAACTAAGCTGATTGGAACAGTACTCCACGGACATAATTGCCGGTGCCGGACTTACGGGAAAGTATCCCATGATGTTTACCATGGGATTTGGCTTCATCAATTTTGTGTTTGCGTTGCCGGCAGTCAAAATCATTGATACCGTGTCAGGCCGTCGAAAACTGCTTCTCATCACATTTCCGCTTATGTCTATCTTCCTGTTCGTGACTTCAGCGGCTTTCAAAATTGGGGACGAAACTACCAGAACGCCGATCGTCATGGTGGGGTTCTACCTATTTGCTATCGCCTACTCTCCAGGTGAAGGACCGGTACCTTTTACCTACTCTGCTGAATGGTAAGATTCTCTGTTGAACTCTATAGAGGCTGTAGTAACATATCCTCCAGTTACCCCCTCTACATTCGGGAGATTGGAATGTCTATCGCGACCGCTGTTACTTGGATATTCAACTTTGTCGTCACCATGTCCTTACCTGCGATGAAGGAAGAAAGCGGTTTTGGGTCTCGCGGCATGCTGTCATTCTATGCGGCGTGGAATCTGATTGGATTCTTTTTGGTGTTGTTGTATGTTCTCAAATTTCTAACCCGGCCAAACGTTCCCATGCTAACTTCGATAGCTTCGTACCGGAGACCAAAGGTACATTGCCGCCACCAATAACATGTGAGACTCTGCTAACGAGACTCAGAACGTTCTTTAGAGGAACTCGACAGAGTGTTCTCAGTGTCAACAAGGAAACACGCACGGTACGGAGCTCAGCAAGCTGTCTACTGGCTCAAACGCTTCACGCCAGGGATTTCAGCCCCGAAACGACCAACTCTGGAGGTGCCAGGGGATATCAATCAGTCTGCTAGACCGGAAATATCGCTAAGTGGGCGTCGTCCGCCATCGCCGGCGTCGGTGGACTCCTGGGACTGATTGACTGAGCTCTGTAGCAAGGGAAATCTCAGTAATGGAATGATTGATTGATTGGTTGGTTATTTTTGGGTTCTTGGGGGCATATCATCTTGGGGATAGGCTTTGTGTATATCTAGGATATAATGCTACAGCACACAAGTCACAAGCTGAAACCGCTGAAATCTGCCTTGGCTGTGCACTGTTAGTCCCACCCACGTGTAGGTAACCATATGATGTCGATGCACATTGTGTGCGCACCTACATAATGCAAGTAGTCCGAATGCCAATAATGCTGACTTTTCTCGGTTACATACGCAGTGAAAAGAACGCCTTACGACGTAGATTTTGAGGCCATTGGGGGTGTGATTGGTGACTGAGCCGGCCCACCACCCGCAGTTCCATTTTTATGCGATGGTTTCCCGAGTACGTGGGGTGATGGATTTCAACGAAGCGCTATCTCTTATGAACCAAAATTCCGCGCCCAGGCGGAAGCTCCACCGTTATTTGCTTTTTCCGGCTGTCTATGACCACGGACTCGACCAGAGTCTTTTTGCTCCGTTCAAGAAGCTGTGGCTTGTGCTTTGTTTAACGTGTAATAGCTACCCCGCAGCATAGTAAGTGGAGTAGGAATGTATTTTTTTTTTCCCAATATATTATTAAGCCATATTAATCACACATAAGCATGTACCCTCTGTGGTGTAGTTGGTATCACACCGGACTGTAATTGCAAAGTTGTTATCCGTTGGTCACCAGTTCGACTCTGGTCGGAGGGATTGTGTTTTTGCTCACATTTTCTTCTCTCTACGCTTGCGCTCACCTTTTTTTCCCCCTCTATGTATGCTTGCTATGACGCGTTACCACCCCTGTCAAAGAAAGCTCGGCGGACCTTTTATATTCTACGAATAGGTAGAGATAGAGAGTATGTAGCAGCGTGAAATGTAGTCTTAGGCGGCTTAAACTTCTCGCAAGCTTAAACGTGAATACGACATCGACTGGCAACGGGCCACGAACAGCATATATACAATTCCACCCATCGCGGGCTTCATCGCACAGATCCATCGCATATCGCGGTCGGAATTATCACCTATATCTACCTGAAATCGCCACACCCCACTTCGCTATCGCGCGAGCTACGGGAGCTTCCCGTTCCCCCTAACTTCCATCCACGCACCACCGCCGCCGACCACGCCATGCGTCTTTCAGTGCTTGGAGCTCTATCTTTGAGCTCTCTAGCTTCTGCCTTTTACCTCCCCGGCGTTGCGCCGACCGATTACGAGAAAGGTGACCGGGTGCCACTCTACGTCAACCACTTGACACCCAGCACAAGCGATGCCACGCCGGAGCAGCAACAGCTCCACTCTGTCTGGTCATATGATTACTACCTCCCGAAGTTCGGCTTTTGTCGACCGGAAGGCGGACCCAAAAAAGTCTCGGAATCGTTGGGCTCCATCCTGTTTGGCGACCGGATCCTGACTTCGCCGTTCGAGTTGCACATGGCGAAGAACGAAACCTGCAAAAAATTGTGTGATCCGAAGAAGTACGACAAGTCGATGGCACGGTTCGTGACGCGCAAGATCTGGCAGAACTTCAATATGAACCTACTTGTCGACGGACTCCCGGCGGCCACTCAGACGCAGGACCAGAGGGGCAATGAGTACTTCGCCCAGGGATTCCCTCTCGGTTTTGTTGACATCCCTGAGCCTGAGGATGATAAAACGCCTACGGCCTACTTCAACAATCATTACAACTTCATCATCGAGTACCATAGGATCTCGGCTCGCAACGGAGAAACTCGATACCGTGTGGTTGGAGTGACGGTGCAGCCGGAGTCGCGCAGTAGCCGGGTAGATAACTCGAGGAAGTTCGGGGTCAATTGTGACGACACTACGCAGATATCCCTGGACATGGAAGGCGGTACTGAGGTCCTCTTTACTTATTCCGTGTATTGGAAGCCATCCAACACGGCGTGGGCCACTCGATGGGACAAATACCTTGGTATCGTGGATCCCAATATACACTGGTTTTCACTCGTGAATTCTGCCATCATAGTGGTGTTCCTCACCTCGATGGTCGGAATGGTGCTCCTGCGCGCTTTGCGTAAGGATATAACCCGCTACAACCAGCTGGACCTCAATGAGGACGTCCAAGACGATTCCGGCTGGAAGCTAGTTCACGGCGATGTTTTCCGTCCGCCCAAGAACCCCATGCTTCTCTCCATCTTCCTTGGCTCCGGAGCGCAGCTGTTCTTCATGGCCGGATTTACGATTGTGTTCGCACTGTTGGGGTTCTTATCACCGTCCAACCGCGGAAGTCTGGGTACGGTTGCGATCATCCTATACACATTGTTGGGTTTCGTGGGTGGCTACGTGTCCGCGAGGGTGTACAAGACACTTGGAGGAGAGGCATGGAAGCAAAGCATCGTGTATACTCCCGTCATGGTGCCCGGGATCGTCTTCGGCACCTTTTTCTTCCTCAATCTCTTCCTCTTCTTCCAACAGTCGTCCGGTGCCGTTCCGTTCACCACCATGCTCGCGCTCATCTGTATCTGGTTTACCATCTCGGTGCCTCTTTCGTTCGGCGGGAGTTGGGTGGGCTTCCGAGCCCCCATCCCAGAGGCTCCGGTCAGGACGAACCAAATTCCGAGACAGATTCCTCCTTCGCAGACTTACCTCCGGCCGATTCCGTCGATGTTGCTCGCCGGTATCTTGCCCTTCGGAGCCATCTTCGTCGAGCTTTACTTCATCATGAATTCGATCTGGTTTCACAAAGTGTATTATATGTTCGGCTTCTTGTTTGTGTGTTATGGCATCATGGTAAGTCACCCGTCCCTCATAGATTTAATTTACTCCATCTCCACATCTTGGGACTGATACGGCGATCCTTCGTAAGATCGTTACCTGCTCCATGGTGACCATCCTGATGGTGTACTTCCTCCTCTGCAGTGAGAATTACCACTGGCAATGGCGCGCGTTCTGCACGTCGGGAGCCTGCGCTATCTACATCTTTTTGAACGCAATCATCTATTGGATCAGCAAGTTGAGTCTGGGGAGCTTCACGGGCAACGTCCTATACCTCGGGTACTCGGCGCTGATTGGATTTTTGTTCTTCATCCTGACCGGTATGTTTTTTTTATATCCCCCCCCCCCAAAGTTGCGAGATACGAGATGATCTGACCCGGTCGAGTGGATGCAGGAACCATCGGCTTCTTTTCGAGCTACTTCTTCGTGAGGAAGATTTACAGTAGCATTAAGATTGAGTAAAGGGATCGGGTGGGAATTGTGGATGGCATGAGAGCTCAGACTTTTGATTGGTGCTGAGGATGGTGTAGTCGCCTTCCTGCACGGAATGGACTATTCCCTTTTTACTTTTTTTTTTATTGTTGTGCATTTAATCCCTTCTGCCGCGGGTTAGAAGGAGGGTCCGGGATTGGTTTTTTTTGTCTGTGTCGAGAACGTGGGGAAGCTGTGAGGATGTGGAGAAGTATGACTACGGATGTATTTGTACTCTACTGTGATCTAGTTTCGATTTGACGATTACGAAATTGTCGTGCTCATTACTTCTCGTGTAATTGCAATTCAAAATACCTACATCTTTCTTAAGTGCTTTGCAGTTCTGCTACACATATTTATCACTGGATACATGCACCCGCTGATCGCCAAAGCTCACATTTCCCGGACGATCCTATCTCAAGATCCGGGATCTCCTCGCCGGCACGAGGTGCAGCCGAGCGGTGCTTGACTTCCTCTCCACTACGGACGTAGGGAGATGGGCTCCCAACCTGGCGGCAGATGAAGACGCGCGGAGCGAGGCGTCGGAGTGGGAACTCCGGGAGCGGAGGGAGAGGGAAGAGGAGCGGAGGGTGGAGGCTGAGGAGTTAGGTGCCGGGGGAGGGTGCGAGGAACAGCCGCTGTTTCTCCGCACGCCCTCCCTCATGGTCCCCCGCAGACGAGGTGTAGGAGCGGTTCGGGTACCTTTCTTTTGTCTTTTCTTTTCTGTCATTTCCTTTGTCATTTCCTTTGTCTTTTCCTTGGTGCGCTCTCTATCTTCTTGGGACAGGCCTGGGCGGTGGGTAAATGGGGAGCTCGCAACGGGCCGCCATCGCGCGGACAGCGGCCGGGAAACGGACAAAAAACGCACGCTGCCATACATACATAGTCTACGTAAGCTGTATGCGAGTAGACTATGATCAAACCAAAAAGAAAAAGAAAAAAAGACGATCTACTACGTATGTAAAGTACAACACCGCACTCACCCGCCCACACAACCAACCAACCAACCAACTAACCAACCCGACCGACCGAATGCCACTCCACCTCCTCCACCACAAATCCTACCATGTCTACAACGCCGCGAACATCGCGCGCGTGCGCGCCGACGAAGCCAACGCAGCCGCAACCGCCGCGCTCGCCGCATCGGCCGCCCAGAGCAGTGCCGCTTCCGAGCGGCTCGAGTTGCTTCGCGCGCGCGCCGCAGGGGAGGAAGGGGAGGAAGGGGAGGAGGGCCAGCGGTGGGCGGCCAAGACCCCCGCGCAGAGGAAGCTGGACGGGCGTGTGGACAGGGAGGGCATCGTGGGCGCGGATGGACACATCAACCTCTTCCCCGCGCCCAAGGGAGCGGCGGCGGCGGTCAGGAACGAGGAGGCCGAGCGGGAGAAGAAGGCGAAGGAGGCGAAGTGGGAGGCCGATACGTTCCGCAACGCGCTGGGCAAACCGTGCAACGAGCTCCAGCCATGGTACTCGACGCTCCCCGGGGACGGAATCGGGGAGACGGAAACGGGGAGCAGGAAGCGGGAAGAGACGGGGAGCAGGAAGCGGGAAGAGGCGGGGAGGGGAAGGGGAGGGGGCGAGAGATGGAAGGACTGGGACGATCCGCTGAAGTCCGTCAACTCGGGCGTGCGGCAGCTAAGGGATGCGGAGAGGGAGCGGGCAGAGTGGCGGAAGAGCAGGGAGCTTGATGTGGGAGGTGCAACGACGACGACGACGACTGTCGAGATGGCAGCGGAAGGACTACGTCGGCGCGAAAGCGACTGCCACAGCCGTCGCCGGTCGCGTTCGTCTTCGCCGAAAAGGGACCATCGCCATGGTAGCTCCGGGAAAATTCTCCGCTCAAGATTCAGATCGCACCTACGGAGGTCTGGATCATGCGAGCACCGCCACCGCCACCGCCACCACAACGGTGACAGGGGAGCTAGACGTCCGACGACCGACAACAACGATAACGGCGACAACGACGCCGATGACAGGATTGCTGGGCTCCGGCGAGAACGAGAAGAGCGCGAAGAGCGAGAGAGACAGAAGACGCAGCTGTTACTGGAGCGCGAGAAAGAGAGGACCACTCCTGGGTGGAAGCCAGTCAGCGGTAGGAGGTACTCCAGACAATTCGGCATCGACTAGAATAGAATCCATAACTGTGGGATATCTATGTAGATACCTTCGACTGGGAGGGGGAGGGGGAGGGGAGGATATCGTTCTGTATACACTTTACCCACCTACCCTCTCTAGGCAGAGCAACTTTTTGGACACATAGTGCCAGCAGAGGTGGAGCCACCCACAAGCAATAGACAAGTCGGGAACATGTCTGCCACGTTTCCGCTGTTTCTCCTGCGGGGACGGGATTGAGCTCCGGCTTCCTCCTCCTTCTTCTTCCTCCTCTTCCTCCTCCAGAGCTTCTGGGATTGAATGTGCCGAATCCTCCCTCTCTCGCTTCCCAGCATGTATGGCGTGCCCGCATAGTAGAGTGCGTCTTCCACGTCCTCCGTGACTTCCCCCACGCCCCAGCATTAGTTGGTGATGATTCATTGATCGCATATGGGTATTGCTGCTGTTACGGCCCCACCCGAGAGTGTGCGACTGAGTGAGTGACAGACACGGTCGACGGGGCGGAGATCCGCCAGCACAGCACGCGCGCACCGTACACACAACGGACGGGACGGACGGGGACAAGCTGAAGAATGGCCACGGTAGATCGGGGGGTAGATCGAGGGGTAGATGGGATGATGGGGGAGGCAACGAAGTAGAAAGAAAAAAGAAAGAAAGAAAGAAAGAAGAAAGAAAAGAAAAGAAGGAAGGAGTTGGTGTGGAAATCTTGTCGATGCTATGGAAAAAGATCCAGAACACACCTCACGGATCAGGTACTCTGCGCACGCCACCCCCTGGTCGTCGTCGTGTCGACTCGACGCATGGAAGAAAAGCCGAAGTCCCCGCCGTTGGAGAGGGAGAGGGAGAGGGCGTGAGGAGGGCGTGAGAGAGAGGACAAGTGGGAGAACAGCGCACAACTCGTTCATTCTTTCTTTTATTATGAGCTTTCTTTTTTCTTTTCTTTTCTTTTCCGGAGCAATGTATCCATTGCTCTCGCAGTACGGAGAAACGAAAAAGCAACATGAAGGGAGCGAGTGAAGGTTCGGATGGAATCCGAACTTTCCTCTCATACCACTCGTATGTTTCCGGCTTGTTTTTTTTATTTTATTTTGTGGTTTTGTTCCCCGCGAGGTTTTCGGGGTGTGATGTAGCACTCAAAGGGTCTACGATGGGATAATCGCCGTGAGATACCTTCGCACGCTCTCCATTAAACATGCTTGTATCCATCCAATTTGCGCATGATGTGTAATTATTTTCTCCTGCCCCTTCGATAGCGGCACCAGATCCGAGTGTTTGCTGGCCAGATCTCGATCTGTGGAAGGGCACTATGGTGGGAGGGGGAGGGGGCGGTGCGCAACTCTTTAGTTACATACTGGACATGCATAACCTTGAGACGAGGCATGACCACGGGCCTGTTATGTTACCTTACATATAAGAATTGGTCGGGCAGGTGAGATATCCCATAGATACATATATACATCCAGAGCGGTGAGGATGCTGCCGCGCAGCTGGCCGTGGTGGATCGTGCGTGCGCTGGGGTTGGGTTTTTTTTGCGTATGTAGCAGAGGAGTAGGGAAGGTACATACGTGTGGAAGGAGGGGAAGGGGAGAGGAGCGGGAAAGGGAGGGAAGGGAGGGGAGGGAGGGGAGGGAGGGAGGGGAGGGAAGGGGAGGGAAGGGGAGGGAGGGAGGGGAGGGAAGGGGAGGGAAGGGGAGGGAGGGAGGGGAGGGAAGGGAAGGGAAGGGAGGAAGGGAGGAAGGGAAGGGAGGGAAGGGAGGGAAGGGAGGGAAGGGAGGGAAGGGAAGGGAAGGGAAGGGAAGGGAAGGGAGGGAAGGATTCACCAAAATCTTCTTTCTCTATAAAGCACATTCGGCTGAAAGGTCCAGCGACGTTTCCCTCATAAGTTTTCCCTGACGGGAATTCCAAGTGAAAACTTCCGGAGGGACGGAGGCTTTTAGCGATGCATTCGATCCGGTTGTGGGGTTTCGGGAGCTTTGCGGAGTGTGGGTCGACACCGAGGCGGCCGACATTTCTTCTGCATTTGGATTATCCTCAGGAATCGTCGTTCACCTTCTCCTCGGCTTCATCTTTTCTTCTGAATCTGGTGACTCGTGTTGAGAAGCAGCGAAAGTAGAGTACTAGGTACCTACTGGGCAGAGCAAGTACATACATGATGTACACAAAAGTCCTTGAGCCCCAAAGCCTACATACCGTACATACTATTAAATATGTATCCATCTCCTTCCGTTCTGTTGGCCGGCACGTAGTTAGCGGAACCCACATGAGTTGGCGGCTGAGGCATTCTCTCGCACAAGATCAGCGGCCAAGCCAAAGCAAAAAAAATCCGTTTCGTCGTTTACGTGCTGTGCGAACCACACTGCTATTATACCAGTATTTGCTCGCGCACTCGAACCAAAGGGGTATGGAAGTCTTTACGGTCACTCCATAGTGTGGTGGTGGCGGCGAATAAAAAAAAATATCTGTGGTGGGTGGTTAAATACATAGCAGGCTACATAGAGCCTGCACCACGTACGTCATATGTGGGTGTCTGGAAGAGAGGCATCCACATCCCTGTTGACGGAACACCCTGATTGCCCTGCATAATGATGTCATCGGGCGCATGTCTGCTTTTTCTCACCGCTCCGCACCACACGGCACACCCACCATCTCCACCTCCACAATCAAATCCACCACGAGGTCTGGTATGTCGGAGGGAAGCGTCGCTCCGTGGAGTCACAGGTACTGGAGAAGTAGAGTGGGTAGAGGGAATTGTTCGATCCTCTTTTCTGTTCCTGTGCCGCGCTGTGCTGTTCTCTCTCGCTCGTTTGTGCTCCGGAACTCAGAGTGCGCGCGCTGGCTGATTTTCGGCGCTCGGTATGTATGTATTGGAGTCTTTCTTCTTTTCCTTCGTCAACGATATCAAGCGTCGAACGGGGGGGCAGGGAGAGGCCAATTTATCTAGCGGTACTCGGGATAGATGTGTATACATATGCTATGTAGGCGGCGGCGCGCGGGCATGCCGAGTCCGTGGATGGTGGAGGAACTCGATTACAACGATTCCATCCACCGGCATTTCCTTCGCTTCTCCGTATTCTTCTTCTCTCTCTTCTTTCCTCTTCAGTTTGCCATCCCGAACGGTTTTCTTTTTTTTTCCCCTTTGCTTCCTTCCGTTTGTCCGTTCGTTGCAGCAGCTAGTTGCTTGGACGGACGCCCAATTTTCCTTGCGATGCTGGACAGGGGACCGAGAACGGGATCGTTCCGGACACTACGGAGCCGCCCGTGCCTCAGGCACATACCAATGTGCCCCTTCCTCCATCCCCCGCTTCCAGCCTCCCAGCCATTCGGCCCAGCCATCCAGCATCGATCGCGTGAAGCGTGTTCCATGCATGTTCCTAGAGCGGTAAGTAAGTGGTAAGTGAGTATGTGTAGCTGCTCAGAACTGCCGAGAAGCGCTGACTGCGAGCCACTCGCTCCTGCGATCGTTGACTGGCTGGAGGACGGGAAGAGCTGGACGGATGGCTCGGAGAGCGTCTGGGATGGAAGGAGGATTGGATTTCGAGGGCCATCTGTTGAAATCAAGTGGACGGCCATTTTTCCTCTTCTTTGCCTTGACTTGCAGGAGGCGAGTTGGAATGGAGCGCTATGCATACGCCGAAGGGGCCGACGAGGTTGATCGTTTACATACCGGGCCCCTACCCGCCGGAGGAGATAGCGGACCGGACACGAACGATTGGACAGATGGATAACTCGACGGAGGGAGTGATAGCGTAACCTGTTTGACGATCAGCCATTCTTCACGTCCGACGAGAGCAAGATCATCGCAGAAAGTGGACTCTGGAGTGCCTGCCTTGCATAGCCAGGCCAGCCCCACCCGGATGGCCGCATCGTTCGTTCATTCGGCCTTCGGCTACGCTTCAAGCGCCGTTCTAGCGATTGCGGTGGTGGTGGTGGTGGTGGTGGTGGTGGTGGTGGTGGTGGTGGTGGTGGTGGTGGTGGTAATGATAGTGGTGATGATGGCACTGGGTGGTGGTGATGAGATTGTCTGTTCTGTAAGGTCTATTTGTCCACCACCGATAGGTATTACCACCACCACCAACACCGCTGCGATAAACAATACTTGGACGTGGCTTCCAGTCATGGTAACAATGACAACAGACCCACAAGAATAATTGCTCTCGCTACTCTGGATCCCTCCCTTCACCGTCATCTCCGTAAATAGCCCTGTCTCCTCTTTCTCACCTTCCCGTCAGCCTGCGTTCTCACTCGTTCGCGGTCAACACAGTCATATATGCAGCAGACAACTTTGCCGCTCGGTCGTCCGTGAAACAATTGTAACGGAATTTACCCAAGACTCTACAGAAAGATGACCCCTTCTGGATAGGCACCAGCTGCACGATTGGCATCGGCCTCTCCCAAATTCATTTCCGCTCTCTCGTTCCCTCTCTTTCTACGGCTATTCATTTTTAATTTTATTTTCATATTTTGACTCACCTCTCCTTGTATCTCGACAGGTTCCGCCCTTGCGTCACATATCGTGCGCGTGTCTTTGTTTGCCTTGCTGAAAGCAATCCTCCCTCACTACCAAACCCCTTCTCTCTAGTAAACCCAGAACCCCCTCACAGAAAATTGCTGCTTGAATCTTCAATCTCCGCCAAAACCCCGATGAACCAACGCCACAAGCGAACGGCGTCCCCCTCAAATTGGTATTGATGTCAATCACCAGTAGATACCGACGTCATAATAGCGCAACCTCCGCGTCCTGTGCATCACCCATCTCCAGCATCACCCTACTAACTAAAAATATTGATCCCCGTCAAATCGCCGCCAATTCGCAACCACTGCTAGATAGATACTGCGACGGTCCACCACGTCTATCACTGCCTCCACCGCCACTGCCGCCTCGACTGACCTGCCACTCTTCGTAACCCAAGCATCATCCAGTTCTCATACAACGTTAACCCCCTCCCCCAAGCCAACAGCCAAATCCAGTAGTGACCGACTCATTCCCAACTCTCCTCCCCAACTTTCACTGCTCAGAACTGACCTCACCCCCATCTGGCCTGCCCTCTCTACCCTTGCCAAAAAAAAACCCCCCCATTCCAAGACCAACCACTCAAACTCAACTCTCCCGCCGCCGCTCCTAATCCCACCCCCAAAAAACAGTCCTAAGATACCCCCCCATCCAACCCAAGTCCATTCCGCTACCATCCA
>Ga0307508_10000405_pt1 | contig 51700 bp, 51 predicted proteins | sample 9_EM_MG_FD_203089 | JGI IMG/M metagenome (GOLD analysis project Ga0307508, IMG submission 203089) | Populus trichocarpa ectomycorrhiza microbial communities from riparian zone in the Pacific Northwest, United States - 9_EM | ecosystem: Host-associated > Plants > Roots > Unclassified | place... | reverse complement strand
GGGTATAAGCCGCCGGTCGAGTTCGAAACCGAACTCAGCCACTCCAACAACCATCAAAACTATGGCAATATCGCTGTGTCACTCAATTAGCTGTGTCTCAACACAGGGGTGCACTCCACTATACTAAATAGGGCGGCTGACCTGACTCAAGCGAAGTGCTGGATGGCTATTTAGTATAGTGTCCCCGAAATAGGTCACGAACGCCGCCGCTTCTTTTTGGCCTTCCGCGCGCGTCGGGGACGGTGTAACCTTATCTCATGCGTAAACATATCCTCATCATCCTCGGAATTTTCATCGTCGCGGCCGCCGGCATCTGGCTGTGGGCCAGCCAGCCCGACGAGGCGGTGCTGAGCGTCAACGACGTCACCGGCAAGATGCCGAAGATCACGCCGCCGCGGGCGCAGACTTATCCGACGTACAAGATCGCCGATGCGGTCGGCTGGCCGCAGGGTGGGATGCCGACGCCTGGCGCGGGACTCGCGGTGAAGGCGTTCGCGCGCGGGCTTGATCATCCGCGCTGGCTGTGCCGGTTGCCCAATGGCGATGTGCTGGTCGCCGAGACCAATACACCGCCCCGCGAGGGTGGCGGCATCACGGGCATGGTGATGGGCCATCTGATGAACGAGGCGGGCGCCGGGGTTGCCTCGGCCAACCGCATCACCCTGCTCCGCGATGCCGATGGCGATGGTGTCGCCGAGACCCGCTCCGTGCTGATCTCGGGGCTCAACTCGCCCTTCGGCATGGCGCTGATGGGGGGCTTTCTCTATATCGGCAACACCGATGCGCTGGTCCGCGTGCCCTATAAGGAGGGCGATACGCGGATCACCGCCAAGCCCGAAACGGTGGTGAAGCTGAACGGGGGCGGCAATCACTGGGCGCGCAATGTGATTGCCGCGCCCGACGGCAAGACGCTGTTCGTGACGGTCGGCTCATCCAGCAATATCGCGGAGAACGGCATGGATGCGGAGAAATTCCGCGCCAATATCCTGCAGGTCTATCCCGAGGCGAAGACCTTCCGCATCTATGCGGCTGGCCTGCGCAACCCAAATGGCCTGGCGTTCGAGCCGCATTCGGGTGGGCTCTGGGTCACGGTCAATGAGCGCGACATGATCGGCTCCGACCTGCCGCCCGATTATATGAGCCAGATCGAGCTGGGCGATAATTTCGGCTGGCCCTGGTTTTATTGGGGCGGCTATCCCGACAAGCGGGTCGAGCCGGCGAACCCCGATCTCCAGCAATATTCGAAGCGGCCCGATTATGCGCTGGGCGCGCATGTCGCCGCGCTGGGCCTCGCCTTTGCGGGCGACCTGAGACTCGGGCCGCAATTCGCCAATGGCGCCTTTGTCGGCGAGCATGGATCGTGGAACCGGGTGCCGCTCTCAGGCTATAAGGTTGTCTATATTCCCTTTGCCGACAATGGCTTCCCGGTGAAGGGCGCGAAGCCGGTCGATGTGCTGACCGGCTTTCTCGACAAGGATGGCAAGGCGCGCGGCCGGCCGGTGGGCGTGATCGCCGACAGGACGGGCTCGCTGCTGGTGGCGGACGATGTCGGTAACGTCATCTGGCGGGTGAGCGCGAAATAGGTTGTCAGAAAGACGGCACCAGCCCGCTCCCCCACCCGGCCTCCCACAGAATATACTGAATGGGAGGCCGGGTGGGGGAGCGGGCGGAGCGGCCCAAGGTTCCGGCGATGCGTAGCATCGTTGGAAAGGCAGCGCAGGCTGGTGCCGGTTCAGCGAAGCTGCACAAACTCTGGCGGGCGGAGGTCGGGCTGCGGCCGGCTTCCCCCCAAAGCCACCGCAGCCCCTGCTGGCGTGCCGACCGTAAAGCCCGCGCCAACGTTCGCTTCTCAAACAGGCAGCGTGGCGCTTTGCGCGCGCCCATCAGGCTCCCCTCCGAGCGCCGACTATAGCTTCCCCCCAGCTCCTTGATAGTATAGGAAAAATATCGCGCTACCCATATCGGGTATTGGCGGGGAAACGTGCAGTGAGCGACCGCGTCGTTACCAACCCGGCAAAGATGGCAGAGAATTGGCGCGTGGCGATGACTGCGCTGATGAACCTGTTCCTGACGACGCACCGGACGATGACCGAAGCGTCTTCGATCGGGCCGACCGAGCTGTTGATCTATGTTACCGTCTCGGTCGCCAATGTGCAGAAGCTGATGCGCGAGCGCGCTATTCCCCAATGCTATGCGGCCACCGAGATATTGCCGCGCGAATGGGTGGTGCCGATCTCGCGCAACGCGATCGCAACGGCCAGCGGGCTGCCGCGCGAGACCGTGCGCAGGCGGGTCGCCGCGATGATCGAAACCGGAATGCTGATCGAGGATCCGCGCGGCGGCGTCACCGTGCCGATCGGGGTGATCAAGGACCGCGGCTATGAGCCGCTGCTCGAGGCGATGATGACTGACTTCGCGCGCGCCGCCGAGGCACTGTTGCGGATCGGGGTGGTCGAGATCAGGAATGACTGAGGGGCTTATCGAGGCGCTTATTTGAGGAGCGCTGGCCCATCCTTGGCGAGCTTTTCGCGGATCTTGTTCGCGAACAGGGCAAGCAGCGGCGGCAGGTCGATCACCGCATGGACATGGGTGTCGAACAGATCGAGCTGGCTCGCGACGCGTTGCCCCATCACGCTCACGGTGAAATGCATCGTATCGCCTTCCCAGCGATGATCGACGACGGCGCCGCCGGGGAACATCGTCCCCAGCTTGCCGATTCCCTTGTCGATCCGCGCACGCACACCGTCCCGCCCCAATGTGTGCGGGATGTCGACGGTGATCGGCTGATTCATTGGTGGTCCTTCAGGTTGCGAAGAGCATCGCATCGTCGGCAAACGCCTTGAACTCAAGAGCGTTGCCGGAAGGATCACGAAAGAACATCGTCGCCTGCTCGCCGGGCTGGCCGCGGAAGCGGATATGCGGGGCGATGCCGAAGGTTATGCCGGCCGCGCTGACGCGCTCGGCGAGCGCTTCCCAATCCGCCATGGTGAGGACCACGCCGAAATGCGGCACGGGGACGTCATGGCCGTCCACCGGATTCGAGATGGCGACCGCCTTTGCGGCGGGATCAAGATGCGTAACGATCTGGTGGCCGTAGAGATCGAAATCGATCCAACTCTCGGCGCTCCGCCCCTCGGGGCAGCCGAGGACACCGGCGTAGAACGCGCGCGCCGCGGCGAGATCATGGACGGGGAAGGCAAGATGGAACGGGCGGAGGGTCATTGAAGGTTCATAACGTCATTCCCATTCTTTCGTCACCCCGGGCTTGTTCCGGGGTCCACCGTTCCGCATACGAAGCCACCGAGGCTCTGGCGGCCTGGTGGATGCCGGAACAAGTCCGGCATGACGAATGCGGGGATGGCTGTTGCTCGAAAATCAGGCTCGAATGTTGACACGAGCAATTGCGTGGCACCCCGCTCTCCTTTCCCTCCTGCTCGGTGCGCTTTCCGCGATCGGGTTTGCACCGTTCGATCTGTGGCCGGTCGCGCTTGCCTGTTTCGCCGTCTGGATGTGGCTGGTCCATGAAGCGCCCGGGCTGAAACCTGCGCTGCTGCGCGGATGGCTGTTCGGGGTCGGGCAGTTCGCGGTCGGCAACAACTGGCTCCAGCATCCCTTCGTCTTTCAGGACGCGATGCCGCAATGGCTCGGCTATGTCGGGGTGGTCCTCGCATCCTGCTATCTCGCCATCTACCCGATGCTTGCGGCGGGACTCGCCTGGCGCTTCGCCAGCCCGCGATCAGCGGGCGATGCGCAAAGCGCGCCAGGGGTGAGCTATGTGCTCGTCTTCGGTGCCGCCTGGATCGTGACTGAGTGGCTGCGCGGCACGATGCTTGGCGGCTATCCGTGGAATCCGCTCGGGGCGATCTGGGTGCCGCTGCCGAGGATCGCCGGGGTTGCCGCGCAGATCGGCACCTATGCACTGGCGGGCGGCACGATCCTTGTCGCGGGCAGCCTCGGCCTGCTGGCGTGCCGGCGCTGGAAGCTGGCGGCGGCGATGGGGCTGGTACTCGGCACCGTTGCGATCACCCACGCGCCAACGACGCCGGACAAGCAACAGAGCGCGCATGTTCGCGTCATCCAGCCCAACCTCGGCGAGGAAGAGCGACCGACGCCCTTTTATGCGGAGAATAATCTGCGCGCGCTCGAGGCGCTCGCCGGCAAGCCCGGCCCTAACCCCCGCCTGATCGTCTGGCCCGAAGGGGCGCTGCGCTATTCGATCGAGGATGGATATCCGCCGCAATATTATGACGGCACCTCACCCTTTTCCGTGCGCCAGCGAATCGCCGCGAAGCTCGGGCCGCGCGACATCGTGCTCGCCGGAGGCAATGGGCTGCAGTTCGATGCACGGGGCGATCTCAGCACCGCGACCAACTCGATCTTCGCGCTCGATGCGCGGGGCACGATCCTCGCCCGTTACGACAAGGCGCATCTCGTGCCGTTCGGCGAATATCTCCCGCTCAGGCCTTTGATGACGGCGCTCGGGCTATCGCGGCTCGTGCCGGGCGATGTGGATTTCGCCAATGGCCCGGGACCGCGCACCATCCCCCTGCCCGGCTTCGGCGATGTCGGGATGGGGGTGTGTTACGAGCTCATCTTCTCCGGCCATGTCATTGACCCGGCGCACCGCCCGGCGCTGATCTTCAACCCCTCTAACGACAGCTGGTTCGGCACCTGGGGTCCGCCCCAGCATCTCGCCCAGGCACAGCTGCGCGCGATAGAGGAGGGTATCCCGATCATCCGCGCCACGCCGACGGGCATCTCGGCCGTCATCGACGCCGATGGCCGGCTGCTCGCCACTGTCCCGATGCGCAAGGCGGGCGCGATCGAAGTGCCCCTGCCCGCCGCGCATCCGCCGACGCTGTTTTCGCGGCTCGGCAACTGGATGGCGCTCATCACCGCGGCGCTGATGCTGTTTCTGGCGGTTGCCATTCGCCGGGCTGCTCGCTAGGGGGCACATATAAGGAAAGCTTTATATGCGGTTGCCCGTGTGTCGGGTGCCGCGCAGCCAAGGGTGTGATTCAATGCGCGCGTCGTTCCTCTTCACCTCCGAATCGGTTTCCGAAGGCCATCCCGACAAGGTCGCCGACCAGATTTCCGATGCGGTCGTCGATCTGTTCCTCTCCAAGGACCCCTATGCGCGCATCGCGTGCGAGACGCTGACCACGACCAACCGCGTCGTGCTGGCGGGCGAGATCCGCTGCAAGGGCGTGTTCGAGAACGACCAGTGGGCGCCGGGCGCCAAGGAAGAGATCGAGGCCGCCGTCCGCGCGACGGTGAAGCGGATCGGCTATGAGCAGGACGGTTTCCACTGGCAGAACTTCTCGTTCGAGAATCATCTCCACGCCCAGTCAGCGCATATCGCACAGGGCGTCGACGAGAGCGGCAACAAGGATGAGGGCGCCGGCGACCAGGGCATCATGTTCGGTTATGCGACCGACGAGACGCCCGACCTGCTGCCCGCGACGCTCTATTATTCGCACCGCATCCTCGAAAAGCTCGCGCATGACCGCCACAACAAGGTCGTGCCGTTCCTCGAGCCTGACGCGAAGAGCCAGGTGACGCTGGAATATCGCAACGAAGTTCCGGTGCGCGCGACGGCTTTGGTCGTCTCGACCCAGCATGCGCCTGGCTATTTCTATGACGGCAATGAAGGCAATCCGGAGCTCTACAAGGAGCTTCGCGACTATGTCGTCGGCGTGTTCAACGACGTGCTGCCCGCGGGCTTTGTCGATGACGAGACCAAGATCTACGTGAACCCGACCGGCCGTTTCGAAATCGGCGGCCCTGACGGCGATGCCGGCGTGACCGGCCGCAAGATCATTGTCGATACTTACGGCGGCGCGGCACCGCATGGCGGCGGCGCTTTCTCGGGCAAGGACCCGACCAAGGTCGATCGCTCGGCCGCCTATGTCGCGCGCTATCTGGCGAAGAATGTGGTTGCCGCCGGGCTCGCCCGCCGCTGCACGATCCAGCTCAGCTACGCGATCGGCATTGCCGAGCCGCTGTCGGTCTATGTCGACACGCACGGCACCGGCACCGTCTCCGAGGCGAAGCTGGAAGAGGTTCTGCCGAAGCTCGTCCGCCTGACCCCCAAGGGCATTCGCGAGCACCTCAAGCTCAACGCGCCGATCTATCAGCGCACGGCGGCCTATGGCCATTTCGGCCGCACACCCGACGGCGATTTCTTCACCTGGGAAAAGACCGACCTGGTCGACAAGCTCAAGGCCGCTGTCGCCTGATATCCGATTGATTTGCGTGGCAGAACCGGTCTAGCCTCCCTCAAACGGGGGGCTGGATCGATGCTGCGTATATTATTGGGGATTGCGATCGCTGTTGGGGCAGTCGCCGCCGCGCCCGGCGTCAATGCCGCGCCAAAGGCAGCTGTATCCATACCTAACCAAGCCGGCATCCAGCGCGCGGTCGATCGCGGCAGGATGATCTACGCCTATGATCAGGCGGCATGGCACGGCACCGATGATATGCTCACAAAGATTCCACACCCGGAATCGGTGGTCGGCGGCTGGATTGTCGACGGTCCGGCGGAGAGTCCGGAGCTCGTCTTCTTCGACAAGAATGAAGCTGATCCTCACGCCGTCTATGTCGCGCAATTTCGCGACAACAAGCTGGTCTCCAGCCGCCTGCTTGGCTTTGGTGCCGAGACGAAACTCAGCCCGGAGCGCATCAGGCTGATCAAGGCGCGGAAAATCGGACTCGACGCTTTTTTCGCGAACAAGGTCGAACGCTGCACCAACCGCCCCTACAATACCGTGGTGATGCCCGCACCCCTGCCCGGTGGGCCGACTCTGGTCTATGTGCTCACCCCGCAAACCGACAACGACACGATGCCTTTCGGCGGACATTACCTCATCGAGGTTTCGGCGGACGGGAAGGCGTCAGCGCTGCGGCCCTTCACAAAATCCTGCATCTCCCTGCCGCTTCGCGACAAGGGCAAGGATGCAACCGTCGCGCTGACGATAACCCATCTGCTCGATCCGGTCCCGACCGAGATCCATGTGTTCACATCGCTTTCGGCGCATATGCCGGTCTTCGTCCTCACCACTCAGAATCAGCTGAGCTGGACGGTCGAGGGAGACCGGATCAGCCCGCTGGCCCCGAAGAAAACCAAATAGCGCCCGGCTTGCATATGGCGGCGGCCCTGCCATAGCCGCCCGGCAATGAACGACCCAAGTACGATCCGTCGCCTTTATGGCCGCCGCCAGGGGCACAAGCTGCGTCTTGGCCAGGCCGCGCTCGTCGAAGAGCTGCTGCCCAGCATCAGCGTGCCCGAAACCGGGCCGCTCGATGCGCGAACGCTGTTCGGCGACGACCGGCCGCTCGAAGTCGAGATCGGCTTCGGCGCTGGCGAGCATCTTGCCGGGCAGGCCGCCGCGCGGCCGGAGAGCGGCTTTATCGGCTGCGAGCCCTTTCTCAACGGCGTGGTCGGCGCGCTCAACCATGTTCGCGACGGCGATCTGGAGAATGTCCGGCTGCATATGGGCGACGCGCTCGATGTGATCGAACGTCTGCCCGATGCGTCGCTGGCCCGAGTCTATCTGCTTCACCCCGATCCGTGGCGGAAGGCGCGCCACGCGAAGCGGCGGATGGTCAATCACGGCCCGCTCGACCTGATCGCGGCCAAGCTCAAGCCAGGCGCCGAATTTCGCCTCGGCACTGACGACCCGACCTATTGCCGCTGGGCAATGATGGTGATGAATACGCGGACGGATTTCGAGTGGCTGGCCGAGCATCCGCGCGACTTCCTCACCCGCCCCGACGACTGGCCCGAGACCCGTTACGAGCGGAAGGCGCGGCGGCAGGGCCATGAGGTCTGGTACTTCCGATACTTGCGGAAGTAGCTCAATAGCCTTCACAAAAGGGCCACGCGTCAGGCGACGTTACGCGTCGTCCCCGCCCAGAAGCCGGCGCGCATCGCCTTCTTGTCCGGCTTGCCCACCGGCGTGCGCGGAATGGAGTCGCGGAAGTGCACGGATTTGGGCGCCTTGACGCTGCCGATCCGCGCCTTGCAATGGGCCTGGATCGCAGCTTCAGTCAGCGCGCTGCCCGGCGTCACCACGACCAGCGCCGCGACCGCCTCGCCCCATTTCTCGTCCGGAATGCCGATCACCGCGGCTTCGGCGACGTGGGGCAATTCCATGATCGCCGCCTCGACCTCGGCCGAGAAGACGTTGAAGCCGCCCGTCACGATCATGTCCTTCTTGCGATCGAGGATATAGAAATAGCCATGCTCATCGCGCCGGCCGACATCGCTGGTGTGGTGCCAGCCATGCGCCCAGGCTTCCGCGGTCGCCTCGGGCAGTTCGAAATAGCCGCCACCGACAAGCCCGCCGCGTGCGACGATCTCGCCGACTTCGCCTGTCGGCAGCAGATTGCCGTCGTCATCCATCAGCTCGACGCGGACCGAATAGGTCGCTTCGCCGCAACTCGCCAGGCGCTCGGGATACTCGCCTGCGGCCGCCGCGGCGACCACCTCGGGCGACAGCCAGGTCGCAATGAGATGGCATTCGGTCTGGCCATAGCTCTGGCACAGGCACGGCCCGAACATGCCGACCGCCTGGCGCAGCTTGTCGGGCGAAACCGCTGAGCCCGCGAGCAGGAAATACCGCAAACTGCTATAATCGAATGCCGCCGCATCAGGATGCGCCAGCATCGCATACATAGCGGTCGGCGGCAGAAACATGTGGGTGACGCGGTGTTCGCCGATCGCGCACATGACCGCTTCGGCGTCGAAACCCGGCAGGACGACGATCGTTGCGCCCATCGCGATCCCGGCCATCGTGAACGGCCCAGCGGCGTGAGTCAGCGGGGCGGTGGCGAGGAACACCGGGTTCTCGGCGGGCATCAGATTGCCGATCGTCTCCAGCATCGTGCCCCAGCTGCGGTTCATCACCCGCACCCCCTTGGCGCGTCCGGTAGTCCCACCGGTGGCGATGATCGCAGTGACCTCTTCGAGATTGCTGGTCGGATCGCCGAGATCAGTGATGGAAGGCGCGCCGGCCGGCAGCATGAAGCGATCGAGCGACGGCGTATCGCCATCCTCAGCGTCGAGGCACACCATATGGCGGATCGAGGGCGTGCGGCGCTGCACCTCCCGCGCATCATCGGCGTAACTGCTATGGTAGAACAGCCACTCAGCGCGGACATAGCCAAGATAATCGATATTCGCGTCGAGCGCGTTGCGCGTGTTGACTGGAATCCACACCGCGCCCGCGCGCCACAGCCCGAGCAAACTCGTCAGCACCGCGCCATGGTTCGGCGACATCACCGCGACCGGCGCCTGCGGCCCCAGACCCTGCGCCAGCATCGCGCCGGCGAGACGGTGCGACAGTGCCTCCATCTCGGCATAGGAAAAGCGCGTGTCGCCCGCGACCAGCACCGTGCGATCGGGGGTGAGGCGCGCCTGCTTGTCGAAATAATCGATGCTGCGCATCAGGACGCTCCGAACAGGAGTTGGGCGAGATCGCCGACACCATGGATCACCCTATCGGGCCGCTGCGCATCGGGCACGCCGGCCCATTCCGCCGCGCTGGTCGTGCCGGTTGTCACCCCGATCCCGATCGCCCCGCCCGCACGGGCCATGGCAGTCTCTACCTTCGGATCGTCGCCGACCACCGCGACGCGCTCGATCGCCACGCCGAGCCGTTCGGCCACGAAGCGCAGCGCGGCGAGCGACGGCTTGCCGGCCACCTCGGGCTCGACCCCCGTCACGCGCGCGATCGCGCCGCCGATCGCGCAGCTATAGCCAAAGGCACGGCCCGATTTGCTGGCGAAGAACGGCACGTCGGATGCGCTGTAGAGCGGTGCGCCGTCGATCACGGCCGCGCAGGCGGCGTGAATGTCCGTCATCGTGCAATCCGGGTGCCACGCAACATAGACCGCATCGGCGCCGTCGGAACCGGGCGCGCAGGTCGCGATCCCCTCCGCCTCCAGCGCCGCCACGACCCCTGCCGTGCCGAGCACCATGACCCGCCCCAGCCCGCGTGCCTTGAACAATCCTGCGGCGACGCTGTTCGGGGTGAACAGCCGGTCATCGGCGATCGGCAGCCCAAGTGCGCGCAGGCGCGGCGCCTGTTCGGCGGCTGCATAAGCGCTGCCGTTGGTCAGTGCGACGAACGGCATGCCGCGGCGCTCCAGCTCGGTCAGCAGCTCCACGGCGCCGGGCAATAGCTGATAGCCGCCAAGCGCGCGGTCGCTGAGGATCAGCGTCCCGTCGAGATCGAACATCACGCCTTCCGGGGCCAGCACATCCCCGCTCATGCCCCGGCCTCGAGTTCAAGCCGGAAACCGGGCTTTTCCACCGTGACGCGCGTAAGGTCGGTACGCGCCAGCAGTCGCTCGACCAGGTCCATCACCGGAGGGGTCGCGGGATCATAAAGGCGCGGCGCGGGGCCCGCCGCCCGCATCGCGTCGACCATCGCCCCAGGCATCGTCGCGCGGAGCAGGAACTCCTCGTCGGACAGATGCACGCCGACCCGCTGGCGCAGCTCGGCAAGCGGTGCCATTTCCGGCTCCGCCTGAAGCTCGCGCGCGCGCGGCGAGGCGAGGATGCGGTCCATCACCTCGGGCGCGATCGGGCGGTTGGGCCGGCCGAAGCGGCCAAGCGCGAAGCGGACGATCTCGTCGGGGATGGTCGCGTAGCGCTCGGCGCCGGTGACGTTCATCACCGCCTGGGTCTGCAGCATCTGCGCGAAAGGCGTCATCACGATCGGCCAGCCAAGCTCTTCGCGGACCCGGCCCAGCTCCTCGATCACCGCGCCTTCGAGATGCGACACACGGTGATCGGCGAGGTGGCGGCGCATCGTGCCAACCATCCCGCCGGGCAACTGATGGCGAACATAGCCCGCATCATAGGCCATCGGCGCGCCGGTCGGCAGGCCATCGGCGGCGGCGAGATCAGCGAAATAGCGCCCGACCTCGGCCAGCGCCGCATCGTCGACATCGATCGCATGGCCAAGTTCGCGCAGGTTGCGCACGGTGCGCTCGATTGGCGGATTGGAGGTGCCGTCAGCCGCGCCGCCGCTCGCGCATTGCAGCGCCGAGACGCCGAGCGCGGCGCCCTCAAGATAGGTCCGGTCGGCCAGCCCGATCGTGCAATGCGCATGGAGTTCGAGCGGCTTGTCGCCGATCTCAGCGAGAATCGCCGGGATCAGCGTCCGGGCACGTTCAGGCATGAGCAGCCCACCCGGATCCTTGATGTAGATCGCGTCGATATCTGGGCTCGCCGCCATCGTCCGCGCGGCATCGGCATAATGCGCGTCGTCATGGATCGGGCTCAGGGTGAAGACCAAAGCACCAATCACCTGCTCGCCGCCCACCGCCTTCACGATCCGCGCAGCCTCGGCATTGGCGGCGGCATCGTTCATCGGATCGGCCAGCGCGAAGCGGCGGATGCCGTTGCGCACCAGCGTCGCAAAGGCGAGCGACATGAAATCGGGGCTCGCCGTCTCCCAGGAGATGAAGCGGAACCCGGTCGAAAGGAACTGGAGCGGCGTCGTCGGGCAAGCCGCCACCATCAGCCTTATGCGCTCCCACGGATCCTGCTGCTTGAAGCGCACCGCGACGCCCATATGCGTCGAGGTCGTGAAGTCGATCGCGGCATAGCCGACCCGCTCCATCACCGGCGCGATCGACAGCGTGCGCGCGGTATCGACGCCGAGCGCCCCCCACAGGCACTGATTGCCGTCGCGCAGCGAGGTCTCGACGAGGCGGATCGCGGCCATCAGGCGGCGACCTTCGCGGCATCAAGGAAGCGCGCGAGAAAGCCGGTGTCGACCCCGCCGGCGGCGAAGTCCGGGTCGGCGAGGACGTCCTGCTGGAAGGCGAGATTGGTCGCGACGCCCTCGATCCGCGTCTCGGCCAGCGCCGCGCGCAACCGGGCGAGCGCCGCCGCGCGATCCGGGCCATAGGCGATCACCTTGGCGATCATCGAATCGTAAAAGGGCGGAATGCGCGCACCATTGACGATGTGGCTGTCGACCCGGATGCCAGCGCCAGACGGCCAGCGCACCGCCGCGACAACGCCCGGCGACGGGGCGAAGTCGCGGGCCGGGTCCTCGGCGTTGATACGGCATTCGATCGCGGCGCCTTCGCAGGCGACCTCGGCTTGCGTGAACCGCAACCCCTGCCCTTCGGCAATCGCGATTTGCTCGGCGATCAGGTCAATCCCGGTCACCGCCTCGGTGACGGGATGCTCGACCTGGATGCGCGCGTTCATCTCGAGGAAGTAGAAGGCGTCGCGCGGGGCGTCGTAGAGGAACTCGACCGTCCCCGCGCCGCGATAGGATAGCTTCGCGGCGAACCGCACCGCAGCCTCAAGCATCGCGGCGCGAGTCGCCGGCGGCAGATGCGGCGCGGGGGTTTCCTCGATCAGCTTCTGGTAGCGGCGCTGGACCGAGCAATCGCGTTCGCCGAGATGGACGACGCGGCTGGCGCCATCGCCCAGTATCTGCACCTCGATATGCCGCCCGGTCGCGACATAGCGTTCGAGATAAACGCGGGCGTCGCCGAACGCCGCCTCAGCCTCGGCACTCGCCATCTCCATCGTCGCGGCGAGGTCGTCCGCCGCCTCGACCAGCTTCATCCCGCGCCCACCGCCACCGCCCGCCGCCTTGACCAGGATCGGCACACCGATCGACGCGGCAAGCGCCCGCGCTTCCTCAGCCGATGCAGCCGAGCCGCCGGGGATGATTGGAACACCGGCAGCCTCGGCGGCTGACCGCGCCCGCAGCTTGTCGCCGACCGCCTCGATCTGGTCAGCAGTCGGGCCGATGAAGATCACCCCTTCCGCCTCGCACAGCCGCGCCAGGTCGGCGCGCTCGGACAGGAAGCCATAGCCCGGATGAATCGCGTCGCAGCCCGATCCGAGCGCGGCCTGCACCACCGTCTCGACGTGCAGATAGCTGAGTGCCGGCTGGGCCGGGCCGAGGCACAGCACGCGATCCGCCATTCGCGCGCCGAGCGAGTGGCGATCCGCCTCCGATACGCCGAGCACGGTCTTTATCCCCAGCGCGACGCAGGTACGGATGATGCGCACCGCGATCTCGCCGCGATTGGCGATGAACAGCCGGCGGATCGCCACCGCGTCAGCGATCCGGCCGGACGAGCATCAGCAGCTCGCCATGCTCGACCAGTTCGCCGTTGCGCGCGACGATCTCGACCACCTCGCCGCTCACGCCGGCGCGGGCTGTGTTCATCAGCTTCATCACCTCGATGATGCCGATGATCGTCTCGGGCTCGACCCGTGCGCCGACCTCGACGAACGGCGGCTCGCCCGGTCGCGGCGCGCGATAATAGATACCGAGCAGCGGCGACGTCACCTCGATCAATCCCGGCTCGCGCACGACGGGGGCGGCTATTGGCGGCGCAGGCTCGGGAGGCGCGCGGGGCACGGGCTTCGGCGAAGCGGGCGCAGCACCACTGCGGGCGAGGTCGAGCTTCAGATCGCCGATCTCGAGGCTGAGCCGGTCGAAATGCGAGGCGTCGAGCAACGCGATGATCCGATCGACATCGGCTGCGGTCAGCGTCATCGCCTTACTCCGAACACGCCCATCACATGCGCGAGCGGATTTGCGAGCGGCTCGGCGATGGGTGCCGCAGCCCTGGTGGACCAGACCGTCTCAGGCCGGCTCTGGAGCAGCATCACCGCGCCGCCGCGATTCACGGCCCATTCGATATCCTGTGCCGCGCCATAATGCCGCTCGACCTTGCGGCCGATCTCGCGCAGCGCCTGAAGCAGGTCGTCCTCGAGACAGGGCGTGCGCCGCCGATCCTCGGTGACCGGGCACTCTTCCACCCCGCCGCTCGCAACGGGGCAATGCTCGATATGCTTGTCGGATATGTCGCGGACCGAGATCTCGCCGGTGATCTTGCCGATCACCCAACGATCGGGCGTCACCTCGCCCGACACCACCGCCGAGCCCAGCCCCCAGGCGCCCTCGATCGTGATCACCGACTTGTCCCCGGTCGTCGGGCTGCGCGTGAACATGACCCCGGCGACCGCCGCATCGACCATGATCTGGACGACCACCGCCATGGCAACGCCAGCTTCCGGAAAGGCCTGCCGCCGGCGATAGGCGATGCTCTCGACGGAGTAGAGGCTGCCCCAGCACTCGCGCACTCGCGCCACGAGATCGTCGGCGTGGATCACCCACAGGAACGTGTCCTGCAGTCCGGCAAAGCTCGCGTCCGCCGCATCTTCGGTCGTCGCCGAGGATCGTACCGCCACTGGCGCGCCGGCCTCGCCGCATAGTGCGCGGTGCGCGGCGAGCAGCGCCGTCTCGACCGCCGGCGGCAATGCCTCCTCCACCACGCGCCGGCGCACCTCCCGCGACAGCGCAGTGACCATGTCGAGATCGTCCGCATCGCACGCTTCGATCCGCGCGCGCACCGGCGCCCGTCCCTCGAGCGCCGCAAGGAACAGTTCGAAGGCCTGCGTCGTCACCACAAAGCCTGGGGGCACGGCAATTCCGGCACCCGCAAGTTCGCCCAGGCTTGCGCCCTTGCCGCCCACGACCGGGCGGTCATGGATCCCGACATCGGCGAACCACGCGATCGCCTCAGGCATCTTCCAGCACCTCGTCGAGGATCGTCACCACGCCGCGCCCGCCATCGACGCGGATGCGCTGCCCGGTCCTGATGCGCTGCGTCGCAGACCCCGTGCCGACCACCGCGGGCAGCCCATATTCGCGCGCGACGATCGCCATATGGCTCATCGATCCGCCAATATCGGAAACGGCGGCGGCGATCTTCTGGAAGATCGGCGCCCAGCTCGGGTTGGTCACCTGGCAGACCAGGATCTCGCCCTGCCGGAGCGTGCCGATATCCGCCGCCGAGGTGACGACGCGCGCCAATCCCTCGACCACGCCCGACGACGCAGCGAAGCCCTTCAGCTCCCTGCTATCGTCATCCCCGTCCTCAGCCAGCCACCGGTCGAGATTCTCGCGCGTGATTCCCCACAGCATGACGATCGCGGGATCGTCGATCACATCGGGCACCGCGCCCAGCGCCGGCGGCACGCGGTTCCCGGCCCAGGCGGCGATCGCCGCCTTGCGCTCGGCGACGATCGCGGGCCAGCGCTTCGGCCCAATCGGCGGCGACCCGCTCGACCAGGCGAGCGACAGATCGATGATCGCGCTTTCCAGCTCGTAATGGGTGAGGTGGAACACATCCGCCTCTTCCGCGAAGAAGCCGTGCCCGGCGAGCAATGCGCCGAACTCGCGGATCTTGTTGAAGAACAGGTTGGTGTACCAATGCTCGCAGTAGAATTTGTGGCCCTCGACATAGGGGAACACGCGGTGCGCGAGGCCGATCAGCTGGTCATAGGTCGCGCGATCCGCCTCGGTGTCGAGCAGCTCGCGATAGTCGATGACGAGCTGCTCGCGTTCGCGGATCAGTTGCGCGACCGGGCGATCGATCGGCTCGCCGGCGCGCACCTTGGCGATATAGCCGGGGAGCGCCGAGAAAGGCAGCGACAGATCGTCGTTCCACGACCTGTGATAATGATAGAAACCGTCGCCGACATTGACGTTGAACCACGGGTTGCGGCTCGTCTCCAGTTCGTCGCGCCACGCAGCACCACTATTGCCCAGCGCATCGAGCTCGGCGAACACGGCCTCGACCGTCATGCCCTCCTGGAACAGCCCGTCGATTCCAAGCTCGACCGCGCGCCGCGCCAGCCGTCGCACCTCCTCGTCGGGGCGGAAGATCTCGGCTTCCATGCCGGCGACCATGCGGCTGATCGTCTGGTCGGAGATTTCCGGGAAGGCGCGCTTGCAGAAATCGAAGAAGGTCAGATAGGCGCCATAGCCGAGCAGCAGGAACTCGAAATGGTGCTGCCACATCCGGAAATAGCCCTCGAGCTGCTTCCGGTAGATATCGACCAGCGCATGGTTGGCCGCGACGCCCTTGCCGGTGTGCGTTGTCTCAATCGGCTCCCATTCGGGCAGCTCGACTTTGGGCAGATCGGTCGCCTCGCCGATCAGCAATTTCATCTTGACCTTCCACTGGTCGTAGAGGCGCTCCCAATGCTCGTAATAGTAAAAGGCGCGCTGCTGGAAGAGCGTCTGGCGCTCGGCGATCTCGGCCGGATCAGTGACGGCAACGCCGCCGATATAGACCCGGCCATTGATGATGCGGTGATCGATCCCCTTGGTGGTCGGCAGCACATGGACGCGGGTGTTGAACGCGCCGAGCGCGCAATAGGCGGCCTCTGCCGTGATCATGTCGAAATGGTGCATCGGCTCGGGGAAATGCATCGAATTGTAGAACCAGAAGCGCTCGTCGTCCTCGGGCACGAACTGGGTGTAATAGGGATAGGCCGCCTGCGCGCCCTCGGTCCCCGGCACTACCGCCACCGAACTGGGCAATGGGAAGCTCTTGATTGCGTCTGCCATCAGCCCTCTCGCCTGTCAGGCGCCTTCAGGCGCTCCGGCTGGGACCCTAATGCGAGGTCGGCGGGAACGAGTAGGATTCGCGCGCAGCGATCATGCGACGAATGCGCACAATCAGCGACTTGCCCGCCAGTCTCGCGGCGACACGCCAAAGCGCTTGCGGAACTGGCGCGCGAAATAGCCCGGATCGAGGAAACCGCACCGAAACGCGATCTCGGCGATGGCGACATGATGTTCGTAGGGGTCACCCAGCAGATCGCGCGCGCGCTCGAGCCGCGCGCCCGAGACTTCGCGGACGAAGCTGGTGTCGCGCCCGGCGAGCAGCGCCTGGAGATACCGCGTCGAGATGCCCAGGCTCGCGGCCACCACGGCGGGCGCGAGATCGGGGTCAGCGAAATCGCGCCGAATCCGGCGCAGGATGCGATCCGCCAGAGCGCCGCGATGCCGGGCGGGAACCGCGTCCTCGGCACCCCCGGCGAGCGTCAGCAACGCGCCGATCCGCTCGGCGAGCAGTGGTCGCAGTTCGGGGCTGTCGTCGAGATGGCGCGCCATCGTCTCGATCAGGCTTCCGAGCGGCGCCCCCCAGCCGGTCCGCGCCGACAAGGGCCGAGCGAGCAGCGCATCCGGATCAGTCACCCAGCGCTCGATCCAGGCGCGCGGCATCATCAGGTCTAGCGCCTCGTGCGGTGCTTCCATGTCCATCTGATAGAAACGGGTATTGTCGAGCAGGACGAATTCGCCCGGGCCGAGCGTGAACGACGCACCGGCGATCCGCGTATCGAGCACGCCACGTCGCGAATAGACGAGCTGGATCGAGGGTGCGGCGCTTCCCGCGCTGCCGCTGCCGCGATGGACGACGCGCTGCGCCGGCGCCAGCAGCTGGAGGAAGCGGAGTTCGCCAAGGCCGTAGCTACGCCACCCGGCGGCAAAGGCATCGTGGTCCCGCACGCTGATGTCGATCGGCGCGATCGTGCGGGCTGCCCATTCCTGCCACTGGTCGATCGCGTTGCGCGTCCCCAGGCCGCGCGACGACCAGCGCATATCGGCAGGCAGAATCGGCGGGGTCGCGGGCAGCATCATCCCTCCACGACCGCGATCATGCCTGAAATCGCGCGCCGCTGCCATCGTCATGGTGCGATCAGGACTTTGCAATCATGGGTGCGAAGACGCAGCGCCTCGAAGCGGTCGGGCGTGTCGGCGAGCGAGATCGTATCCGTGATCAGGTGTCGCGGCTCGGCGGCACCGGCATCGAGCGCATCAAGTGCCGCTTCATATTCTTGCCGCGTGAAGAATGCCGAGGTGACGAGCCGTACCTCCTTGGACAGCATCGCGAAACTGTTGAACGTGTCGGGCCGCGTGCACAGGCCGAGCAACAGGATGGTGCCACGACCCCGCACTTGTTCCACGGCCTGCGCAATCAGGCCGGGCATGCCGACGCATTCGAAGACGATGTCGGCCTTGCCGCCCAGCGCGCGCTCGGCAGCGCCGACGGGGTCAGCGGTATCGACGACGAAGCCCGTGGCGCCCATCGCAAGCGCCCGCGCGCGCTGATGGTCGGCGATGTCCTGGACGATGATGCGCGACGCGCCCGCGCGCCTTGCCCAGAAGGCGACCGCCAGGCCGATTGGCCCGGCGCCGAGGATCAGCACCCGGTCCCCGGTCTTGAGCCCGCTCATATTGACGCCGTGGAGCGCGACCGCGAGCGGCTCGATGATCGCCCCGTCGGCGAGGCTGGCGGATTTGGGGAGTCGCACGCACTGGTTGGGCCGGGTCACGGCATATTCGGCATAGCCGCCGCCCTGCAGCCCGAAATGCGCACACCAGGCCGGCTCGCCCGCCAGGCAGCTGGCGCAATGCCCACAACTGGCGAGGGGAATCACCGAGACCAGGTCGCCCATCGCGATGCCTTCGACACCGCGACCAAGCGCCACCACCTCGCCGGCGAATTCATGGCCGAGCACATCGCCCGCGGCTTTGCCATAAGTGGCATCCTCGGTCATGTGCAGGTCCGATCCGCATATCCCGCAACGCGCGACCCGGACGACCACCTCACCTTCCGCCGGCGTCGGATCAGGCAATGTCTCGACCTTCAGGGGCCGGTGCAGCCCCTGCATCACCACCGCGCGCATGTCAGCCGAGCGGCTTGACGGGGCCGAGCTGCATCCCGCCGTCGATCATCACATGGCTCCCGGTCATGTAGCTTGACGCATCGGACGCCAACAACAGCGCGAGCGGCTTGATCTGCCAGGTCTCCGCGACCCTTCCGACGGGCACGAGTTCATCCCACGCGGCGCGTGCCGCGGGGTTCTTCTTGAGCCAGCCGCCGCCGATATTGGTGACGAACGGCCCCGGAGCGATGGCGTTGACGCGGATGCCGTACGCGGCGAGCTCATAGGCCGCGTGGCGCATGAGATGCTTCACCCCGGCTTTGGCCGGCATGTAGGGCACGCCGACGATCGCCTCGTTGACCTCAGCAGCGTTCGACGATGTGCAGATGATCGAGCCGCCGCGGCGGTGCGTATTCGCCTTCATCACCCGCGCCGCCTCGCGCACGGTATGGAACACGCCGGTCAGGTTGATAGCGATCGAACGATTCCAGCGCTCGGGATCATAGACGTCGATCTGCCCTTCCGGGTTGCGCTTGTTCTCCGGCGACCAGAAGCCGTTGCCGGCATCCCAGCCGGCATTGGCGAACGCAATGTCGCAGCCCCCATAGGCCGCGACATGGCCGTCGAACGCGGCTGCGACCTGCGCGAGATCAGAGACGTCGCAGATGACCGCCCGCGCGTCATGCCCCTCGCCGCGCAAGCGCTCTGCCTCGCGCGCGGCGCCCTCGGCGTCGATATCGGCGAGCGTGATCTTCACGCCGGCTTCGGCCATCGTCTCGGCAAAAGCGAGGCCGAGCCCGGACGCGGCACCGGTGACGAGCGCTGAGCGCCCCGCAATGTCGAACTGGTCGAGCGTCCTCACAGATAGAGCTGCGGGTTGGGCGTGATGCCGTGCTCGCGGCAATAACTCTCATAGTGATTCATGAACCACCACACATCGAGCGTTTCGACATGGTTGCCATCGGCATCGTAGAATTCGTTCGCGCCCTGCATCCAGAACAGTGCCTTCATGCCGTCCGGGTCGTCGGTGACGAGCGTGTGCGCGGTACCCGGCGTCTCAGTGATGAAGTCGCCCGGGCGGCACACCCAGTCATATTCGAGATAGCGGAACGAGCCTTCAAGCCCGATCGCCCATACCGGGCCGCGATGCTTGTGCGTGCCGATCACGCCCGGCGACTTGATCCACAGGATATTGCAATAGGTGTTCTGCCGCACGTCGAACGACAAATGCCGGATCGCGGCATTGTCGCCGAACGGAACCCAGGGGCTCTCGGCCTCGGACGAGCCGACATAAGTCCCCTCCTGCCCCTTGCGCTTGATCAGATCGAGATAGGGCTCGGCGATATCGACGATTTTGTACGCGCTCGAAGGCGGCGCAGTCATGGCCATAAGGCGCGTCCTCAGATGTAGAGCTTGGGATTGAGCGGGATGCCGTTCGCGTGGCAGTAGGTCTCATAGTGGTTGATGAACCACCAGACATCGGCGGTCTCGACGAGATTGGCGTGCTCATCGTAGAATTCGATCGGCCCCTGCATCCAGCCGAACAGTTTCACGCCGTTCGGGTGATCAGTGACGAGCGTGTGGCTCTCGCCAGGCACCTCGAGGATCAATCCGCCGGGCGACGCCACCCAATCATATTCGAGATATTTCACGCTGCCTTCGAGGCAGACCATCATGATCGTCCCGCGGTGGAAATGGGTGCCGATGACGCCCGGTTCCTTGATCCACAGGATGTTCGAGAAGATGCCCTGCCGCACGTCGAAAGCGAGGTGCTTGATCGCGGCATTGTCGCCGAACGGCACCCATGGGCTGTCATCGTCGCTCTGCGCGTCGATATAGCGCCCACCGGGGCTCAGCCGCGCGACGATCTCGCGATAGGCGAAGGGAACATCCACGATTTCCGCCTTGGACGAGGGCGGAGCGGTCATAACGGGGGCCATCGGCGCTTTCCTTCTAGCGTATCAACATATCGACCTGGTCGGCGCTGTTCCGGTCCGGGCGTGTGGCGCCGCGCGCGACGCCCCCATGCCCGGATCAGAATTTGACGCCGAGCCGCACATAGGCTTCGGCCGGGCGGTTGTAGGTGGCGTAGATTTCGCCGCCGGCAATCTGCGCCTGCCCGGTGATGATATAGCGCTGGCTGGTCAGGTTGGTGCCGCCGATAGTGAGGTCCCAATGCCCGCCACGCGGCTGGTACGAGATGCTGCCGTTGAGGATATCGGTCGGCTGGCGGATCAGCAGGTTCGTGCCCTCGGTGTCCGTGCGCATGCTCGTGGTGTGCGTGAAGTCGGCGAGGAGGACCAGCTTGCCGGCGCCAAGATCGACTTCGTAACGCGGCGAGATGTTCATTTTCCAGTTCGGCGCCTTGGGCAGTGGCGCACCGGCGAACACGCCCTGCTGGTACGGGTTCGGCGCGACATAGGCCGAATTGCCGCCGCAGAAGGCGGCCTGATTGTTGTTCTCGCCGCAGATATAAGTGTATTTGGCGTCGAGATAACCAACCGAACCGGTCACCGTGAAGCCCGATGTCGGCGCCGCGACGACTTCAAGCTCGAAGCCCTTCACCCGCGCATTGCCAAGGTTCGCGACCGTCGGCGAAACGCCGATCTGCTGGTTGAGCTGGATGCCATCATAGTTCGTCAGGAACGCGGCGAGATTGAGCTGCAGCTTGCGGTCGAGGAATTGCGACTTCACGCCGGCTTCGAACGATTCGGCCTTTTCCGGCCCGAACTCGGGCGCCGCCGGGAGCGGGTTGGACAAGCGTGTGGTCCAGCCGCCCGAACGGTATCCGCGCGAATAGGAACCATAGATCATCACCCGCTCGCTGGGGTGGATCTGGATCCCCGCCTTGGGAGAGAAATTGTTGAAATTCTGGCTGTTGGGTGTCGCCGGATAATAATCGACCAAATTCGCCAGCGACCCCAGATTCGAGCCGTAGCTGAATTGCGCACTGTTGTTGTTGGTGATCGGGAAGCCGATCAGCGCGCCGCAGGCGGCCGTCGGCAGCCCACCCGCGGTGGGGCAATTGAACAGCTTGTAGTTGAAGCCGTTGTCATCGGCCTGCCCGCCAAAATATTCCTTGTGTTCGTGCGTGTAGCGACCGCCCAGGGTGAAGCCGATAAAGTCGCTGAGGCGGAAATCGACCTGGCCATAGCCCGCAAGCGCCAGCGTGTTGATCCGGCCGGGGCCGTCCACCTGCAACAGGCCCTCGGCGAAGGTCACATAATCGTGCAGGCCGCCCGCTTCATTGAAGGCATATGCGCCGAAGGTGAACTTCAGCTTGTTGTCCAGAGCCGAGCCGTTGAACTGCACCTCCTGGCTCCACTGGTGCTGATTCACCGTGAAGCTGGTCTGCAAGAATTCGAGCGGAGAGCCGTCCAGATCGACGCCCGCGTTGAAGTCCACCTGCCGATATGCGGAGATGGATTTGATCTGGAAGTTCGGCCCGAAATCCTTTTCGAGCGTCAGCGATATCCCGTACTGCTTGACCTTCGAATAATTGTTGCCGTTGGCATAAGTCGTATCGATGTTGCCCGTAATGAAGCGACTGTCATAGGGCAGGCGCGGCGTGGCGCTGCCCGCCAGTCCGGTACCCGCAAGTGCCGACAACGTGTTGAAGCCCTGCACGCTCGTGCGAGGACCGCAAAGGTTGGTGGCATTGCGCGCCGCGATCTGCGCCGTGGTCGAGCCGATGCAGAAATTGTACAGGCCCGCGAACAGGAAACCCGACGAGCCGGTGATGACATCGAGCGCCGTCTGGTTCGGGTAACCGAAGGCCGGGCCGAGATCATTGGCGTTGAGTCCGCCAAACGGTCCGGGCGTGTGCTCGGTCGTGGCCAGCAGCGTGTTGGGCGTCGATTCCTGATCGACATTGGTATAGTCGAACGCCAGCGTCGCCTTGAAGCTGGCGCCGTTATATTTGAGCTTGGTCCTGAAGCTCCAGTTATTGTCCCCGCCCTGACGATCGCCGTTATTATTATAGCCCGCGGCGACGAAGCTCTGATAGCCGTCGGTCACATAGGTCGTCGCTGAGGGAAACGGAATGCGGTGCTGGTAACCGTCACGCCGCATCACGTTGAACGAGATCGACGAGCTGAGGTCGGTCGCGATCGGCACATCCACGGTGCCCCGTGCCTGGAAGCGACGATAGCTACCTCCGGTCAGGTCGCCGACGAAACGGAATTGATCGCCTGGATCATGCGTCACAATCGAGACTGCACCGCCGATCGTGTTGCGCCCGAACAGCGTGCCCTGCGGTCCTTTCAGGATCTCGATCCGCTCGACGTCGAGCAGATCCTGATTGGCGCCGACCGAACGGCCGAGATACACGCCGTCGAGATAGACGCCCACCGCCTGGTCAATATTGAAGGCGAAATCCGCTGACCCGATGCCCCGGATCGACGCGCCCAACACTGCGGTAGACCCCGAGAACGGGGTGGAGGAATCGAGCGTCACGTTCGGCGAGATCGAGGTGAGTGCGGAAACGTCGCCCACCGCGCGCTCCTTCAGCGCTTCGCTGGTGAAGGCGCTGATCGCGATCGGCACGTTCTGGACATTCTCGGCGCGCTTCTGCGCGGTGACGACGATATCGGGGACGCCGCCGGTCTGGTCGGCTGCTGGTTGAGCGGGTGGCTTGTCCTGGGCCGATGCAACTTGCGGCATCAGCAACGCCACGGCGAGTGCGCCCAACGAAACGCGAATCCGGTGATCGACCATGATGCCCCTCCGATTGGCCTCGCGTTCGTCGCGATGGCCGTTGGGCAGGTTTTACGTCATGTCGCCGGGGTCGGTCTTGCACTAACGCGAATCGCGCCCGGACTGGCGCGCACCGAAAGGGGGGCCGGCCGGCGCGCGCTCAGGCCGTGGCGCGATAGGCGCTTGGAGTCACACCGTAACGCTGACGGAAACAGCGCGCGAAATAGGCGCTGTCGTTGAAGCCGAGATCAAAGGCGATGTCGGTCACGCTGATCACATCGGAACTCGTCAGCAACTCGGCGGCGCGCTCAAGCCGCCGTTCGGCGATATAGCCGACCGGGGTGGTCCCCATCGCCGCGAACCCGTTCTGCACGGTGCGCAGGCTGATGCCCAACTCTCCCGCGATGCTGGCCGTGCGAAGATCGGGATCGCCGAGCCGCGCGTCGATCAGCCCGAGCATCCGGCTCTGAAGGACGCCTGCACCGGAGGGTCGCGGCTGCTCCGGCCGGATGTTCACCGCCAGCGCCATGAGATCGGCGAACACCGCCGCGACCCCCGCCTGCCAGTCCGGATCGGCATGGCTCTGGTCGCCCTGATGCCAGAGCGACATCAGGAAATCGTGAAACACCCGCCCGCCCGCGCTCGCCCCCGAGATTGGCGCGCCGAGCCGATCGTCCAAACCGCGGACCTTGCTTTCGATGAGACGGCGGGGAAACTGCACGACCAGCATCTCGTGGGCCGTCGGCAGGTCGATGACATAGGGCATTGCTGTCGACAGCAGCACGAAATCGCCCGACGCGAGCGCCGCCTCGCGGCGCCCCTGGCGGTGGCAACTGGTGCCGCGGCGCTGCAGGTGGAGGACGAGTTGCTCCTCGTCACAGGCCAGATCGGCAGCGCGGCCGACCTGCGACGGATCGGAGCGCGGGCGGATCATGTTGAGATCTCCCACCCGCCACCGCCACATCTCGGCGGTAAAATCGACCTTGGCGGTGTTGACCCAGGTGCCGGTATAGACCCGGTCCACCACGTCGTTCCAGAACGGCAGGCGATCCGCCGGAGCCAGCCCCAGGGTATCGAATTTCTGCACCGCGTTCACGTGATGACCTCGCGCAACGCGACGTCACGCCGCGCCAGGATTCGCGGCGCGGTTTCACGCAGACCGCAGGCGACGATCCCGCCCGCTATGGTGAGGCCGAGCATGATCCACAGTGGCGCGGCGAGGCTGGTCGCATCAGCCGCCCGTCCGGCGATCCAGGGCGACAGCACGCCGCCAAGCACCTCCCCCGACCCCATGCAGAAGCCGAGCGCGGTCGCTGTCCGGCGCGGATCGACACTCTCCGACGGCACCGTCGCCATGAACAAGGGGAAGATGCCGTTGAGACCCCAGCCGACAAAGAAGATGATCGCGAGGCCCCAGGGCGATCCGCCGAAGAACATCGCGCCGAGCGGCAGGATCACGCCGATGAACGGCATCGCGATCATCACCGGGCGGCGGCCGATCCGGTCCGACAGGCCCGAAATCGCGAAGCTGCCGATCGTCGCCGAGATGCCGAGCGTACCCATCAGCCATTGCATCACCTGCGGCGAATAGCCCCGCACCTCGGTGAGGTAGAGCGGCATGAACACCCAGCAGGTAACGAGATACGACACCATGATGACTGACATCGCACAGCATAGCAGGACGTTGCGTTCCCGTAGCACCGACCATGGCGATTCCTTCGTGGCGGCCGTGCCGACGACAGGTGGCGGCGCTGCTGGCTCGCGGATCAGGAACCAGATCAGCCCGGCGCTGATCAAACCGGGAATACCCGCCAGATAAAAGGCACTGCGCCAGCCATAGGCAGCGGCGAACGACACAAGCAGCACTGGCGCGACGAATGAGCCAAGCAGGTTCGAGCCGAAATTCTGCGCGATGCCCTGCGCCAGGCCGCGGCGTTCCGGAGAGACCTCGCTTGCGACCATCGCATGGCTGATCGGCATCACGCCGCCTTCCGCCGCACCCATCAGCAACCGCGCGCCCAGCAGCAGCGCGAAGCCCTGCGCGAGGCCAGTGAGGAACGAGCAGGCCGAGAAGATCAGTGTCGCGATGACGAGCAGCAATTTGCGGTTGCCGATCCGGTCAGACAGGCGCCCGATGCCGAAGGCAGCCAGTGCCCAGCTCAACGACAGCGCGCTTTGGAAGATGCCGACCTGTTCGTTGCTCAGCCCCAGTTCCGGCTTCACGAACGGCATGAGGAAGTTGAGCGAATTGCGGTCGAAAAAGACGATGCCGAAATTCAGGCTGAGCAGCCCGACCAGCAGCACCTGGTATGACGCAGACCGATCGCTGGCTTTGCTCGCCATGTCGCATCTTCCCCTTTGTCCAGCCGTCTTCCGGACAGAACCGGGGCGGCGCGGTACATTGTACGCGTAGCGTACGATAGCCAGCGGTTCGCGGCAAGTCGCCCTCGTTCAGGCGAACGGCCGGACCGGATCGCGACCATCCCAGTCGACCGACGCGCGCCAGAATGCGGTGAAGGCCGCATCCATTCCGGGGGTCGCAGGGATCAGTTCGATGAAGTGCGGATGCGCAGCGCCGCCATCGAGATAAGCGACATGCCCGCCAGTCGGCACGCCGGCGGTATAAGCGAGCGTATAGCCGCGCGCGAGATAGGATGGGATTTCCGCGTCGACATCGTCGCAGGCGATCCCGACATGGTGAAAGCCATAACCGCGCCGCGCGATCAGCTCGCGATAGACCGATGGGTGATCGTCTTTGGGCTGGATCAACTCGATCTGCATATGGCCGGCGAACGCCATCGCGATCCGGACATCGGCGCGCGCCGGGACACCGCGATAGACGTGATCCGCGCCGAGGAAGCTCTCGAGCAAAAACCACGGGCCGGTCCGCATGTCGCGCACCCACCAGTCGATCGCCGCCTCCATATCTTCGACGACATAGGCCATCTGGGTGATCCCGCCGACGCGCTGCCCGAAGCCGAGCAGCCGACCGTCGGCGCGCACATCAGTCGACACGGATCACGACTTTGCCGAACAGGTGGGGCGAGGCCTGATAGTCATAGGCCTGCCGCGCCTCATCGAACGCGAAGACTCGGTCCACCTGCGGCTTGATATGGGTCGCATCGATCGCGCGATTGAGTGACCGCGCCATCGCGGCTGACCCGACAAAAATGCCGCGCAGGCTTGCCCCTTTCAGCATCAGTGCGTGTGGCCCCGTCTCGCCCTCGCGCGTCAGCACGCCGATCAGCGCAACTTCGCCGCTGAAACCGACCGCGGCCATCGACTGCTGCAAGGTTCCCGCACCACCCACCTCGATGACATGACCGACGCCGCCATCGGCGAGCGCGGCCGCCGCTGCGCCCCAATTCGGCGTAGTACGGTAGTTGATCGTCTCATCCGCGCCGAGCGCCCGGATTCGCGCCAGCTTCTCGTCGGACGAAGAGGTCGCGATGACCCGCGCTCCCGCCGCCTTGGCGATGGCGAGCGCGAGCAGCGACACGCCCCCCGTCCCCAACACAAGCACGGTCCGCCCCGGCCCGACCGGGCTTGGACCGCGCATCAGGGCGTTCCAGGCAGTCACGCCCGCACAGGGCAAAGTCGCGGCTTCCTCGAATGAAAGGCTCTCCGCCAGCGGGACGACGCCGTGTTCGGGCAGGACGACATATTCGCTGAGCATCCCTGGTGCGGGCGCAGCGCCGAGCGCGAAGCCGGGATTGGGATTGGGCGGGCCAGCCAACCAACCCTGGAAGAACGTACCGGCAACCCGGTCGCCCGGCCGGTAGCCCAGCACGCCTTCGCCCACCGCCTCGACGATGCCGGCGCCGTCGGACAGTGGCGTCTGATCGCGCTGCAAGGCGCCGCCGAAATACTGCCCCTTCACGATCATCTGATCGCGGTAGTTGAGCGAGCAGGCGCGGACGCGGATGAGCAGTTCGCCTTTGCCCGGTGTCGGCTTCGCCGCCTCGACCAGGTGCAGATCCTCGAGAGAGCTCGCGCCGGCGGCCAATTGCCACGTCTTCATCAACGCTCTCCCTTTTGCTCTATATGCCGCGAAAGGTGCCGCTAGATCGTATGCTAGGCAAGCGATTTTTGCCGAGTGATTATTGCAGGCCCGTTCAAGGCGGACGAACTACGAATTTCGCTTTTATGTCATATGCTTGTTTAATCAATGCCTTAAGGTGTGGTACTTCCGGTACCGGCGGCGCTGACCTAAGGATACGCGTGCGGGCGATCCGCGGGGGGATGCCGGTGAGCGACGATATCGACCGCATGATCGCCACGCTTGGCGCGGCGCTGCGACAGCGGCCCGATTACCCCTATCATCTTGTAGGGCTGGCCGAGATGGTCGCGGCGAAGAAGCATCGGCGGCGTGCGCTGAGCCTGGCGCGCGAGGCGATGGCGCTTGGCCACGACGATCCGGCCACTATGATGCGCGGGCGCCGGCTGCTGGCATCGATGTTGCCGGGCTATCACGTGCCGATGATGAATGACGCGCGGCGCAACCTGGCCTGGGACGCAGCACTGCGGCGCGCGATCCGGCCCGGCATGCTGGTGTTCGAGATCGGCACGGGTGCCGGGATGCTTGCCCTGATGGCGGCGCGCGCGGGGGCGGCGAAGGTCGTCACCTGCGAGACCAATCCGATCGCCGCCGACCTCGCCCGCGAGCTCGCCGCGCTGAACGGCTATGCCGACCGGATCGAGGTAATCACCGGACCCTCGCAGAAGGTGACGATTGGCAAGGACCTGGAACGGCCGGCCGACCTTCTCTTCTGCGACATCTTCGCTGACAATTTGCTTGGCTTCGATCCGCTCTCGGCGATCGGCGACGCACGCGCGCGGCTTCTCGCGCCCCGCGCGCCGGCGATTCCGAGGGCAGCCAGCCTGTGCGTCGGCCTGGCCGCCTGGCAGGACCATGGCCGAAGCGGGAAGATCGACAGCGCCTGCGGCTTCGACCTTTCCCCCCTCGCCGATTTCGTCGACGCCACGCTGCTGCGGCCAATCGGTGTGCCCGGCCTCGATCTGCTGTCGGAAGGAGAGACGCTGTTCCACTTCGATTTTTCGGACGCGACTTTTCCCGCCGCCGAGCGGCGAACGGTTGCATGCCGGCCTTTGAAGGCGGGGACGGTCGATACGATCGCACGATGGATCAGACTCGAGCTCGACGCTGAAACCGTCCTCGAAGCACGGCCGGAGGCAGGCGCCTTCTTCTTCTCTTCGCCGACGCTGACGCCGCTCAAAGCGCCCTTCACGGTATCCATGGGCGACGAAATCCGGATCGGCGGATCGCATGACCGCCACAAGATCCTGACCTGGGTTGAGGGTGAGAAATCCGGCCTCCCCTGAGGAACGCCGGATTGGTTCAGCGATTGTCCGGCGGCGGCGGGCGCTGCCCGCTTCGTTCCCAGATATGGCGTAGCGCGCGCCCGAGCATCGCCGGCAAGCCGGGCCGGACCAGCAACCAGTCCCGGATCGCCGGGCCCTGATGCGCGCCCATCTCTTCCTTGTAGCCGCTGTCCCCAGCGCCCCAATCGACTCGAGTAACCCCAACCGCCATCGCCCGCATTAGGTTGCGGTAGTTGAGCAGCTTGCCGGGGGAATGATCGGCAAAGGCCGGATCATAGCTGTTGGCGATCGCATAGGTGAGATCGCCGGTCGCGAGATCGAACGAGAAGGCGGCCGGCGCGGCACCTACCCTGAGCAAGGCCGCCGACATCATCGCCGCCAGAATCGCGTCCTGCGCCGCGATGCGCCAAAAACTGCCGTGTCCGGTCGTGGTGAACTTGGCGTCGCTGCCATCGGTGCGGGCGGCGATCCAGCTTTTCTCCTCGATCGAAGCGAGCGCGCCGAACGCTTCCTCCGTCCAGTCAGCGCCGTTCAGGAACTGCCAGTCGAGCGCGCCCTGCTCGGCCAGATGCTTTTCGTGGAAGCGGTTCTTGCGGAGCGTTGAGGTGCGAGGCCAGTCTCCGTCGATGCGGGCCGCCGCCAGATCGAGCAGCCAGGAATCGGCGACGAATCGGTCGAGCGTTGCCCAGCCTTTTGCCCGCGCCGCCGCGAGCAGCGGCTCGAGCGCGGGATCGCCATCGCAGATCGGGCCGAGCCGCAAGGCGTTGACCTCCCGCCCAAGCCCATCGACCAGGGCATTGAAGGCTCCCTCCCCCGCCGCCTCGCTCGCCGGAAAGCCGCGGAACGGCCAATAGGAGCCCGGCACCGCCGCGAGCCGCGCCGGCCCGGGGCCGAATCGCACCATCGGCAACGCAATCACCGGCTCTCCGTCATGCTCGACCAGCAGCGTTCGCGCCTCGCCGCCATAGGCCGAGAGCGCGGCGGCAAACCATTGGTAGCGAAGGAAACGATGCGTCTCAGGCCCGGCCTCGGCAACCAGATCGATCGCGCCCGAAAGCCCATCGAACACCAATGCGCGCGTCGTGGGCGGCAGGCGGGTGAATTCTGCGAGCAGCATCGGCTTGGTCATGGTCGATCGTTACGTGGCTAGCGGTTACCAACCGGTTCGCGCTTGACCCTTTGGCCGCGAAGCCCCCACAATCACCTTGTGCAATATTCTCCCGCCGTCACCACGATCGCGCAGACGATCCAGCTCTCCCTGTCGCCGGTCTTCATGCTGGCCGGCATCGGGGCGTTGCTCAACGTCCTGGCCGGGCGGCTCTCGCGCGTGGTCGATCGCGCCCGTGAGGTGGAGGGCCTCCACCCGCGCTCGACCGGGCCGGAGCACGACCGCCATGTCTGGGAGCTGCGACTGCTCGACCGGCGCATGTCGGTGATCAACGGGGCTTTGGTGCTGGCGGTATCCAGCGCGGTAATGACCTGCCTCGTCGTCGCGCTGCTGTTCGTTGCCGAGCTCGCCAAGCTCCATATCGGAACCGTCGTCGCGCTCTCCTTCATTCTCGCCATGTTCCTGCTGATCGCTGCGCTCGTCTCGTTCCTGATCGAGGTGCGGATGTCGCTGACCGCAATCCATATCCGGCCAGAGTTGCTCGAAAAAAACGGCAAGTGAGCCCGCGCATCGAGAAGCGATTGCTGCAGGCGATCGTCGCGGTCGTGTGCCTGGTGCCGCTGATCACCGGCGGCTGGAGCATCCTTCACGGGCCCGGCTTTCTCGGCCATCCGCCGGTGATCCCGGTCGATCTCGACAGCCATTTTCGGTACGTCTCGGGGATCTTCTTCGCGGTCGGCATCGGCTTTGCGAGCTGCGTTCCAAGGATCGAGGTCAAGCGCGCGCGCTTCCGGTTGCTCGGCGCACTGGTCATCATGGGTGGGCTGTCGCGCCTGGTGTCGCTGATCGCGGTCGGCACGCCCTCGAGGGGACATCTCCTCGCTTTCGCAATGGAACTCGGCGTCGTGCCTCTGCTGATGCTGTGGCAGGCAGCGTTCGCCAGGCGGTGGCGCCAGAGGCGCTAGTTCAGATCCCCTGCATCGCCTGCTTGAACGTCAGCTCGATGAACTCAGCCGGATGGACCATCTGGACCATGACGTTGACGATCATATAGCCGTTGAGGATGTCCTCACCGGTCATCGAGGAACCAAGGCCGCACGACACGGTGAAGGCGTCGCTCGCCTTGTCGCCCATCAGCCCACCCGACAGCCAGAGCTGAGTCAGGAAATTGGAGATCATCGCGGTGACCGTCGTCCAGGTCGTGCCGTCATTGGCCGCGAAGGTGAATTGCTTGAGCGCCTGCTGGATCGACTGCTGGATATAGATCAGCGTCCGGCGGACCTGGATATAGTGATAGTCGTTGCTGTTGCCGTCCAGCGTCCGAGCGCCCCAGACAACGGTGCCGCGATTGGCGAATTCCCGCAGAATGTCGATTGCGTTGCCGTTGAGCGGCACATTGTAGCCGGCCTGCTGCACGTCGTTCAGCAATACCTTGGGCTGAACAACCTGATTGAGCGCCATGTTCGCCGGTGCAGCCCACACGCCGTGATTGGTATCATTCAACGTCCAGAGGCCGGCCAGGGCGCCGCTCGGCGGCACGACGTTGAGCTTGTCGGCAAGGACCTGCTGGATGGTGCCGAGCAGGGGCAGTGCACCCAGCAGATATTGGTCGAGCGCCACGATGCCGGCGCTGTCGCTCGGCACCGCGACCGCGCCGGGCAGGGAGACCGCCATGCCCCGCGCCACGCCGATAACATTCGCCGGATCCGACGTGATCGGCGGTGCCCCGGCGACCGGAAAAGCGGCCGCGATACGCGCCGCGATGTCGACAAAGGCCGACGGAAAGCTCGTGCCGCCCGGACGCATGACATCGGGCGCGTAGAGCGTCTGCGCCTGGCTCGTCAGAAGATTGTTGATGAGCGTCGTGCCGGCAACGCTTCCGCTCAGATTGGAGCAGGAGAGATCGGTCTTCGCGAGCAGCGAAGACTGGAGCGCCGGGCCATAAGCGGCACCATAGCTGAAGGCATCGGCGGCCGGCGCGATCGCTGTGTAGAAGGCGTCCGCTTCCTGCTGCATTGGGTCAGCCGACCAATTGGCCGGATCGAGCGCGCCGGGCAGATCGAGGATCGCCACGCGGTCCTGCAGCGTGGCCGATTGCCGCAGCATCTCGACGACGACGGACTGATAGCCGGGATAGGTCAGCGCGCCCTTGGCATCGGCATCGACCAGCAGGCAGGCATCGGGCGCCACCAGCATGGTGCCGCCGCGCACGGTGTTGGAAACGGCGAGCCCGGCCAGCAGGTCATTCGCATTGATGGCGGCCGGCGTCGCATCCGTCGGAGGCGTGACGCTCGTGGTGCCCCAATAATTGGCGACCGAGATGACGAAGCAATCGCCTCCGCCATTGGCGAAAAACAGCTCCATCGCCGAGTAGAGATTGAACTGCGGCCCATAGGCCATGGCGCCGGTGGGCGTCACCGAGGTCGCGACCGTATAGCCCGCATAGGACGGCCCATTTGCGGAGCCGTCCCAGGAAAACGCCTCGAAATCCACATCCGCGTTCGACGCGGCTGCCGTGACGACGCCCCTGACGTCGAAACCCGCGCCGAAATAGCTGCGATAGTCGGCCATCGAACTCAGCGACACCGACTCCAGATAGATCGGCTTCCCGCTCGATGGATCGCGGGCGGTCTCGGTATAGCCGATGAAGATCGGGACGGCGGTGGCAACGCCGACGATCGAGGACGGGAACGCATCCACCTCAGTGATATAGACGCCGGGCGTCTTGCGATCCTTCACGGCGGGAGGCGTCGGGACATTGGCTGACATGGCGGCGCTTTCCTTGCGGCGGGCGGGACAGACCCAATAAACATGATGGCTGGCGGCTCATATCGGAAGTCGAACCATCTTCGTTCCGATTGCGGATCAGCGCGCTCCCTCCAACCCGGCGCCCGCATCGGCGACCGGCAGATAGCGCGGGGCGACGCGGGCGTGGCTTGCCTGCTCATAGGCGTATCCCGCATCGAGCACCGCCTGATCGCCCCAGGCAGTGGCGATGAAGGACAGGCCGACGGGCAGTCCCTTCACCAGCCCCATCGGTACGGTCAGGTGCGGATAGCCGGCGATCGCGGGCAGTTCGCTTGCGCTCGGGCCGCTGAAATTGTCGCCCGAGACGGTGTCGCTGAGCCAAGGCATGCCATAGGTCGGCTCGACCAACAGTGTGGCGTCGGCCTTTTTAAGCATCGCATCGATCCCCTCCGCACCGGCCAGCCGCAGCGACCTGGCGCGGGCGCCGAGATATTCGGCGTCCGTGAGACCATGCGTCTTCGCGGCATCGAGGAAGAATTCCTGCCCGAAAAAGGGCATCTCAGTCGCCTTGTTCGCCTCGTCAAAGGCTATCACCTGATCGAGCGTACGGGTCGTCACGGTGTTCGGCGTCGTCGCCAGATAGGCGTCGAGATCAGCCTTCAGCTCGGTCTTGAGCACGTTGGTCTCGGCGTCGCCGCGGCCGCCATCCTTGGGCGCGTCGACATCGACCAGAATGGCGCCCTGCGCTTTCAGCACCGCGAGCGCAGCCTCATATTGCGCCTTCAGCGCGTCGGGCATGTCCGGGTGGAGGACAGCGATCCGCTTGCCCTTGAGCGCGTCCGCCGACAGCGCGGCGGTGAAATCGCGCCTGTATTTGTCGGCATCGCGCGTCGCCATATCGGCGGGGTCGGTGGCGACCATGTTCGAGAACAGGATCGCGACCTCCTTCACGCTGCGCCCCATCGGCCCCGGCGTATCCTGGCTGTGGCTGATCGGCACGACATGGGTGCGGCTGACCATGCCCAGCGTCGGCTTCAGCCCGACCAGCCCGTTCATCGAGGACGGGCACACCACCGATCCATCAGTCTCGGTGCCGACAGCGACCGCGGCGAAGCTCGCCGCCACTGCCGCGCCCGATCCGCTGGACGAGCCGCACGAGGTGCGATCAAGCGCATAGGGATTGCGCACCAGCCCGCCGATTGCGCTCCAGCCGCTGATCGATTTGGTCGAGCGGATATTCGCCCATTCGGAGAGGTTGGTCTTGCCGAGGATCACCGCCCCGCCCTTGCGGAGCTCTGCGACAACTGGCGCGTCGCGGCCGGTGCGGTTGTCCTTGAGCGCGAGGCTGCCGGCGGTGGTCGGCAATTCGCTCGTCTCGATATTGTCCTTAATCAGCACGGGGATGCCGTCGAGGGGTCCGAGCGCCTTACCGGCCTTGCGGCGCGCGTCGCTGGCGCGGGCCTCGGCAAGGGCGTCCGGGTTGAGCGCGATCACCGCGCGCAGATTGGGGCCCTTGCGATCCATCGCGGCAATGCGGGCGAGATAGGCGCGGGTGATGTCCTGGCTCGTTGCCGTTCCCTTCGCCATCATTGCGTCGAGATCCGCGATCGAAACTTCCTCGACCTTGACCTCCCGGGCGAAGGCGGGTGGCGCGAGCATGGAGCCGATCAACAGCAGAGCGAAAGCGCGCATGATGTTCCCCTGTGCCGGTGAGCCGGATCTTCCGGCGAAAATCATGCGGGAGAGCGAAGCCCGGAACAAGCCTGCCCCGTGCGCAATAGAGAGAAACTCGATTGGGTTGAATCAGGCCGTCGCTGTGCGGCCTGGCCCAGATATGAAAAGAGGCTGCCGGGTCCGAAGACCCGGCAACCTCCTGACATGGTCAGCGGCCGGAAGCTCCAGCCCGGGAGACCATGCGAACCGCCTTTCCTGTGGGCCTTGCGTTGACTGGGGGAGAATACCCCCCGCACGGCCCGGCGGATTAGCGGCGCGTCCCCCGAACGAACTGAACCGACCCCATTGCTGAACCATGAGACATCGGATCACCTCCTTTCGCATTGTGGAAACATCGTGCCCTGCATGAGCACGATGCCAATGTGAATCATCGGAATCACATATACAAGTCTTGTATTGCGTTGCGTTTTGGACGATTCTCTTGCGCTGCCCAAATCGCCGGCCCAGCTCCCTCCCCGCCTCCCCTCAGTGGCGCTTGAAATACTGCACCTCACGCTCATGCTTCTCCACCGCGGCGCGCGTACCGAAGGTGCCGAGGTTGCGGCGCTTGTGGGTGTCAGGATCGAGTTTGCGCGAATAGAGCCGATATTCGCCGGATTTGAGCTTGCGGATCATGGCCTTGCCTCCTCGCCGCAAAAACGCGCGAAGGTGAAAAGCTATCCGGTCAGCGGCGGCAATCCTCGGTCACGCGCTCGATCTCGGCCCAGGCCGGCACGACCAGCGTAGCATAGCCCGGCTGCTCCACAACGAAGCGGCCGCGGCTGAAGCCAATCGCGTCGAGCAGGCTGTCGCGCGGGCCGATCGCCACCGCGAGATAGGGCGGCGTGCCGCCGGTCGGGGTGGTCGAAAGTATCCGCGATACTGTCGTCGTGCGGACCGTCATCGGCACCGCGCCGGACGCTATCCCGGCGCGCGAGAGATAGAGCGTGCCGGCGGCCCGATCGCAGCGGAGCGTCAGCGCGGCATCGGCGCCGCGCTGCCCGAACAGGGCGATCGAGCCGCGTCCGTCCTGCCGGTATGCCCATTCCCCCGGCGTCACCGGCCAGTCGCGCCAGTCTGCGCCGAGCGGCGCCGGTGCGGGGCGCGGCGGCGGTGGGGGCGGCGTGTAGGTCGGGATCGGGACCGGCGTCGGCGCAGGCCGTGGCGGCGCGACGGGTGCCACGCAGCTCGCCAGCGCAAAAGTCAAAGCGAGGAAGGGAAGCGCACGCATGCCTATCCCTATGCGCGATGCGGGCGGGCCGCTCAACCGTCCGTCTTGCGTATGCGCGTTATTTCGACTCTCTTGTCCGCCAGGACGTTGAGCCGGGGGAAAAGAGACATGGCGATCGACGCCAAACGCCTGCGATCGATCATCGGCGGTTCCGCCGGCAATCTGGTCGAATGGTATGACTGGTACGCCTATTCCTCGCTGTCGCTGGTATTCGCCGCGACCTTCTTCCCCAAGGGCGACCGCACCGCGCAATTGCTGAGCACGGCGGCGATCTTCGCGGTCGGCTTCCTGATGCGGCCGGTCGGCGCCTGGGTGATGGGGCGCTATGCCGATTCGCATGGGCGCAAGGCGGGGCTGACGCTGTCGGTCGGGCTGATGTGCGTCGGGTCGCTGATGATCGCGCTGGTGCCCGGCTATGCGACGATCGGCGTTGCCGCGCCGGCGATCCTGCTGATCGCGCGGATGCTGCAGGGTCTGTCGGTCGGCGGCGAATATGGCGCAAGCGCGACCTATCTCTCCGAGATGGCGACGCGCGAGCGACGCGGCTTCTGGTCGAGCTTCCAATATGTCACGCTGATCGGCGGGCAGCTGCTGGCGCTCGCGGTGACACTGATCCTCCAGGCCTCGCTCGACAAGGCCGAGATGGCGCGTTTTGGCTGGCGGATCGCCTTCGGGCTTGGCGCGGTGCTGGCGCTGTTCGTCTATGTCATGCGGCGGCGGCTGGCGGAGACGGCATCGTTCGAGAACCAGGCGGCCGATCGCCCGAAATCGACCCTTGCCGCATTGTGGAAGGCGCATCCCCGCGAGTTCATTCTGGTCGCAATCATCAGCGCGGGCGGCAGCCTGACCTTCTATGCCTACACCACCTATCTGCAGAAATTCCTGGTCAACACGACCGGCTTCAGCGTCCAGACCGCGACCCAGGTGATGACCGCGGCTTTGGTCGTCTATATGTGCGTCCAGCCCCTGTTCGGCATGGCGGCCGACCGGGTCGGGCGGAAGCCGATGCTGTTGCTGTTCGGCTTTGGCGGCATGATCGTATCGCAGCCGGTGTTCAGCGCGCTCGAGATCGTGAGCGATCCGGTCATGGCGTTCGCCATCATCCTGATCCCGCTGATGCTGCTCTCCGCCTACACATCGATCAGCCCGCTGATCAAAGCCGAGCTGTTCCCGGCGCATATCCGCGCGCTGGGGGTCGCCTTCCCTTATGCGATCGGCAATGCGGCGTTTGGCGGCACGGCTGAATATGTCGCTCTGTGGTTCAAGCAAGCGGGGATCGAATCCGCCTTTTACTGGTATGTCACCGCGATCATCGGCGCGGCGACGATCGCCTTTCTGATGCTGCCCGAGACCAAGCGGACGAGCCTGATTATCGAGGATTAGAGCCTGAAGCATCCGGCCGGATAGCCTGGCCGCGCGCGAGGTTGAATCGAGCGACTGTTGGAAATGTCATGCGGGGCGCTGACATTTTCTCCAGCGATGACGATCGACCGCAATTGCAATTTAATTCTTTATTATCAATATATTACTCGTATGTCGCTAGGCCGTCGTCACCATGTACACTTCGCCATCGAGATCGACGAGATAGAGGTTGCCGGCCGAGTCCTCGCCGAACGAGGCGAGCAGATCGATCGTGCCGACATCGGGCGCGAAATCCTCGTTGCGGCGCTCGAAGCCGCTTGCGCCCAGGGTCGTGCCCTGGACCAGGGTGTTCGCCGGAACGGTAAAGATATGGCCGCGACCTTCATCGCCGAACACATACAGACCGACCAGCGACGTGACCGGCCCCCGATAGACATAGCCGCCGGTGATCGTCGGCCCCTGTTTGAGGCCCGTGCCATGGCCATATTCGAGCACAGGGTCGATCAGGCCGGCGGGCGCGGTACCAGTATAGGGATGCGCGCCCTCGCGGAAATGCCAGCCATAATTGCCGCCCTTGTCCTGCGGGCGGACCAGATCGATCTCCTCCCAGGCATCCTGGCCGACATCGCCGATAATCAGGTTGCTGCCCGAGAAGGACGCGCGGAAGGGGTTGCGGAAGCCGTAGGCGAAAATCTCGCGCGCGCCGCCGGCGCCGCTCGCGAACGGGTTGTCGGCGGGGATCGTATAATAAGGGGCCGATCCGCCCGGCGGATTGAGCGCGATGCGGAGGAGCTTCCCGAGCAGGACATTGGTGTTCTGCGCGTTGTTCGGCACATCGCCCCCGCCGCCGCCATCGCCGGTGGCGAAATAGAGGTCGCCATCGGGGCCGAAGCCGAGCCAGCCGCCATTGTGGTTGCTGTTGGTGGGGTGCGGGATGGTGATGATCGTCGCGTCGAGCACGGTCGAGCCGTTGCCGGCGCGGCGGTAGCGGCGGATCTCGATATTGCCGGCCGGGTTGGTCACATAGGCGTAGAGGAAGCCGGTCGTCTGGTAGTCCGGCGCGGCCGCCACGCTGAGCAGGCCACGTTCGCTGTCGGTCGAGATATTGGAGGCGGTGATGAAGGCTGCCTTGGCGCCGGTTGCAGGATCAAGGGTCAGGACGTTCCCGCCCTTTTCGACCACGAAGACTTTGGTGTCGCCGGGGATCGGCGCGACATAAAGCGGCTGGTTGAAGCCGGTGCCGATACGGCGAACCCGGATACCCTCGCGGCTGTTGGTCACCGTAATCCGTACCGCGAGGCTGGCGCTTGCCGTGCCGTCGCTGACACCGATCTGGACGTCGTACATATTGTCCTGGCCGCTATCCGCCGGCGCCTCGAAATCAGGCGGCGACACGAAGCGTACGAGCCCCGCCGGGGTGATCGAGAAGCGAGCGGCGTCCGCTCCACCGGCGATGCTCCAGGTCAGCGCACCGCCTTCAGGATCGCTGGCAGTTGCCTGATAGGCGTCTGTCACATTCTCGATGACGCTGGCGGCACTCGCCGAGGTGAAGCTCGGCGGCTGGTTGCCGGGCGTGGGCGTCGGCGTTCCGCCGCTTCCGGAACCGCCGCCGCTACAAGCCGGTGCCAGCAGCAGCATAGCCAAAGCCAGGCTGGTCGTCAGGCGCGCGCGGCGGCATACGGGGGCAGATCCCGACATCCGATTTCTCCCTGAGGTACCGAACCGAGGCCTTTGCCCCTGGTTCAATCAGCGACCCGTCTGCCTCAACGCCCGCGACAGGCTTCCGTTGCTCGCATCGCTTAGCCTGGCGGCAAGGTCGTTGTGGTGACGATCGCGTCGGCCAGGCCCGGCTCCCAGCCGGTCGCGTCACGCCATAAATGGAAGGTGTTGGTATAGCCCCAGGCGCAGCTCTGCACTCCGATCGAGGCAAAGGCCGAACTGACCAGGCCGTAATATTTCGCCCGCTCGGCGATCGGCTTGCTTTCATGGGCGCCATATTCGCCTGCGAACGGGACCCTGCCTGTGGTCGCCATATAGTTGGTGAGCTTGGTTAGCACGGTGCGGAGATCGGCGATGTCGGCGGGCGTGCCGAAATCGAGACGGACCGCCGGCGTCATCCAGGGTGCGGTATCGAAACCGAAATTTCCGGGATCATAATAATGGAAGGTCGGGACGATGTTGGGATCGGCCGGGAAAGGCGAGGTCAGCATCGAATCGAGCGATGCCCAGTTCGCCCCGTCGATCACCACCCGGCGGGTTGGGTTGCTAGCCCGAACCGCGGTCAGCGCCGGGGTCTGGATCGCGAGCAGATTGGCGGCGGTGAGGTTCGTATTGGGCTCGTTGATCAGCTCGAAATAGACGCTCGCCGGCTCGTCCTTGAAGGCGACGCCGATCTGCCGCCACATCTCGGCGAAGCGCGTCGCGTTGCCTGACGGATCATCGAACAGCTCGAGATAATGGTGCATGTCGACGATCACCGACATGTTGTTGGCGACCGCGAGATCCGTGACGTGCTTGACCCGCGCCATGAAGACCGGATCGATCGTATAGGGCGCGGCCGTCAGCGCATGGGCGGAGAAGCGGGCCGGCAGGCGGATCGCGGTGAAACCCTTCGCCTTGATGTTGGTGATGTCGCTGTCGAGAACACCGCGACCCCAATCGCCCTCATTGGGCGCTTCGAGCATATCGGACATGTTGACGCATTTGCCGAGCCGGAGCGTGGCGCCGGTCGTGGGAAGCGCGGCGGCGGCCGCGACGAAGGGCGCGGGCGTTGGAGTCGGGCTCGGCGTTGGGGTCGGTGCCGGTGCAGGGGCCGGCGTAGGGGCTGGAGCGGCCGTCGGTGACGAGGATCCGCCGCCGCTGCATCCGGCAACGCACATTATCGCCACGCTGGCCATGAGCCACTGCTTTCTCATCGCTCTCCTCCGTTGCCACGCCTGCCCCCGCCGCTCACTGGAAGGGATCTTTTCAAAATGACAACGCTGCCATTCTGGCCCGCGCGGCTGGGCAGCGCAAGTCCGATAGTCGGCGCGCGGTTGTTCTGCTCAACGCCGTGGCGCGGTGTCCGTCGCCTTTCACCGCCAGTCCGGACGCTTCTCCGGCGAAGCAATGCTCCGCCGGGTGAACATGCGCGAGAGACTTGGCCGAATCGGCCCGATCAGCTATGATAAACTAACAAGAGTATGAACCTATGGAGAGGAAGATCGATGCCTGCGCAGCACGTCACCCTGTCGAGCCTGGGCCTTGCCGCTCTGCTGGCCATCTCCTCCCAGGCAAGCGCGCAAAGCGCGCCCGATCTGGACAAGGCGCTTGTCGCCTCAAAGCCCATGTTTGAATCCAATAATGTCTCCGGCCATGTCCAGGCGGCGGCGACGACGGACTGCACGACCGTGCTGAGCCTCGAAGGAAACAAGAGTTATACGATGAAGATCATCGGCAAGCCCGGCTCCGCGGACGGCAATGCGATGATGCTCGACGTGGCGAAGGATTCGGTGATGTTCAGCTTCCGCGGCGACGACGCCGACGGGCTGGCCAAGGCCGCCGCCAAGGCGCTGGAGCCGGTTACGGCGCGGTGCAAGGGGTAGTAGAGTTCAGGCTGCCTGCCGTCGCACGGAGAGACGCAAGCCAAGCGCCGATAATACCGCTGTCAAGGTTTCAAGGGTCGGGTTGCCGTCGCCTGACAGCGCTGCATACAAAGCCTGACGCCCGACGCCGGTTTTGCGCGATACCTCAGTCATGCCCTTCGAGCGCGCAACGTCGCCCAGCGCGCGCGATGTGTTTGGGATCGCCACCCTCCATGGAGGCGTCCAGATACGCGACGATATCCTCTTCGGTATCGAGATAGTCCGCAGGATCAAACGGTGTCGTCTTGAGTGTCATCTCTTTCCCGCTGCGCTAACTGCCTTGCCTTGTCGCGCTTCTGACCATCTGAAGATCAAGCGGCACGGGGAACGATACGATCGAGTTCGCCGTTCAGCGCGCGCTTGGCTTCCAGCAGTTCATACTGGACCTGCAAGCGCATGAAGAACCCCTCTGACATACCAAAATACCGTGCGAGGCGCAGGTCGAGAGCCGCATCCACCGCGCGATCCCCGTCGATTACCGCCTGGAGGTCTCTGGCCGGAATCTCCAGTGCAACCGACAACGCGCTGGCGTCGAGGGTCAACGGCGCCATGAACTCGCTAACCAGCATCTCGCCAGCATGCGGATTGTGAAGCCATCCCGGGTTAGTGGTAGTCTGTAATCTCGACACCGTCTGCGCCTCCGTCGCGCCACACGAAACATATACGCCATTGCATGTTAATTGAAATGGAATGCTGCCCTGAGCGATCGCCGGCTAACGCATGAAGGCGATCGCTCGGCGGGCTTCGAAGGTCCTCCAATGTCGACGCGGCGTCGAGCATTTTCAACCTGACCAAGGCGCGCTGTTGAATCTCGGTAGGCAATTTTCTGCTGTGCTCGCCGTTCCAAATACGACGGGCTTCTTCGTCGGAAAATCCCAGAATAGACACTATATCGACCCCGCAGGCCGCGCGAAGCAGCTTAAAGGATGAGGTCGTTGTCTAATGTCTTGCCATTCCGACTTGTGGCGACCCTAGCGGGCTGACTGTTCGACCATACGACGCGTATCGCAAAGTTTCAACGCCGCCCCCCGCCCATTCGCATCTTCTGGCTCTTGCCATAGCGCGTCTTCCGGGTGCCCGGCTTGCCTTCGTTCGCCCGGCCCATCACTGGCGCGCGGTGCTCGCCTGCGGGGAGGCCGAGCTCCTCCGCCTCGAGGCTCCTGATCTCGTCGCGCAGGCGACCGGCCGTCTCGAATTCAAGATCGGCGGCAGCGGCGCGCATCTGCTTTTCGAGGTCCTCGATATAGGTGCGCAGATTGTGGCCGACCATGTGCGGGCGGTCCTCATCGATCTCGATCGTGACCTGGTCGCGCGACGCCACGTCCTTGATGATGTCGCCGATGTTGCGGCGGATCGTCGTCGGCGTGATGCCATGGACTTCATTATAGGCGAGCTGCTTTTCGCGGCGCCGGCCGGTTTCGTTCATCGCCCGCTCCATCGAGCCGGTGATGCGATCGGCATAGAGGATCACCCGCCCGTCGACATTGCGCGCGGCGCGGCCGATCGTCTGGATCAGTGACGTTTCAGAGCGCAGGAACCCTTCCTTGTCGGCGTCGAGGATCGCGACCAGCCCGCACTCGGGGATATCGAGACCCTCGCGCAAAAGGTTGATGCCGACCAGTACGTCGTAGACCCCGAGCCGCAGGTCGCGGATCAGCTCGATACGTTCGAGCGTCTCGACGTCCGAATGCATGTAGCGGACCTTGATCCCGGCCTCGTGCATGAACTCGGTCAAATCCTCGGCCATACGCTTGGTCAGCGTCGTGACCAGCGTACGATAGCCGGCTTCGGCGGTCTTCTTCGCCTCGACAATCAGGTCCTGAACCTGCTCCTCGACTGGCTTGATCTCGATCGGCGGATCGATCAGCCCGGTCGGACGGATCACCTGCTCGGCGAAGACGCCGCCGGTCTGCTCCATCTCCCACCCGCCGGGCGTCGCCGAGACATAAGTGGTCTGGGGGCGCATCGCCTCCCACTCATTGAAGCGAAGCGGGCGGTTGTCGATCGCCGAGGGCAGGCGAAAGCCGTATTCGGCCAGCGTCAGCTTGCGACGATGATCGCCGCGCGACATGCCGTTGATCTGGCCGATCGTGACATGGCTTTCGTCGACGAACAAAAGCGCATTGTCGGGCAGATATTCGAACAGGGTGGGCGGCGGCTCGCCCGGCATCCGGCCAGTGAGGAAGCGCGAATAATTCTCAATGCCCGCGCAACTGCCGGTCGCCGCGATCATCTCGAGATCGAAATTGGTGCGCTGTTCGAGCCGTTGCGCTTCGAGCAATTTCCCTTCCGGCACCAGCTCCTTCAGCCGCTCGGCGAGCTCATGCTTGATTGCCTCCATCGCTTGTTTCAGCGTCGGGCCGGGCGTCACATAATGGCTGTTCGCATAGACCCGGACATAATCGAGGCTCGCCACCTTCTTGCCGGTGAGCGGATCGAATTCGACGATCTCCTCGATATCGTCGCCGAAGAAGGAGACGCGCCAGGCGGTGTCCTCATAATGCGACGGGAAGATTTCGAGATTGTCGCCCTTCACCCGGAAATTGCCGCGCTGGAAGGCCGCATCGTTGCGCTTGTATTGCAGTGAGACGAGTTTCCGCACGATCTCGCGCTGATCGACGGTCTGACCCTTTTTCAGATCGAAGATCATCGCCGAATAGGTCTCGACCGAGCCGATACCGTAGAGGCACGAGACCGAGGCGACGATGATCACGTCATCGCGCTCGAGCAGGGCGCGGGTCGCCGAATGCCGCATCCGGTCAATCGACTCGTTCACCGAGCTTTCCTTCTCGATGTACGTATCCGAGCGCGGGACATAAGCCTCGGGCTGATAATAATCGTAATAGCTGACGAAATATTCGACCGCGTTCTCCGGGAAGAAGCTCTTGAACTCGCCATAGAGCTGCGCCGCCAGGATCTTGTTGGGCGCCAGCACCAGCGCCGGGCGCTGCACCGCCTCGATCACCTTGGCCATGGTGAAGGTCTTGCCGCTGCCGGTAACGCCGAGCAGCACCTGATCGCGCTCGCCCGCCTGGGTCTGTTCGACCAGCTCGGCGATCGCGGTCGGCTGGTCGCCTGAGGGCGTATATTCGGAGACGAGCTTGAATGCCTTGCCGCCCTCCGCCTTGGGCGGTCGATTCGGCCGGTGCGGTACGAAGCTGGCGCCCGTTTCGGGCTCGTCGAGGCTGGTGCGAATCTGGATTGCCATAAGCGCGCAATATGGGAACAGCAGCGCGGCGCGGCAATCGCCTGATCGGGGGGAATCTATGCGGACCGGTTTGTTGATCGTCGGCGCGGCGGTGTCGCTCACGGCGTGCAATCAATCGACCCCCGGGGCGGCGCCGAAACCGACGCCGACACCGACACCGACGTCAACCAGCGGTGGCGGCGGCGAGGCCCAGACGACCCGACTGATGGGCGAATGGGAATATACGATGCAGGCGAAGATCACTGACATCCAGGGCGTCCCAGCCGCTCAGGCCAAGGCGATGCTTGGCGCCAGCCCGCCGCCAAGGACCAACCGGGAATGTCTGCGCAAGCCGGAAACACAGGCCGATCTCGACAAGATGTTCGCGGCCAGCAGCGGCGGCTGCACCGTCACGAAGATCCCTGGGCCAGCGGGCAAGATCGCCGGCACAATCAGCTGCACCAATCCGAGCGGCATGAACGGCACCGGCACGATCAACGGCTCGGTCGCGCCAAGCGATCTGAGCATGGTCATCGCGCTGAAGAGCAAGGTGCCCGTGCCGGCGAATCCCAATGCGCCGGCGAATCTGAAGATGCTGCTGACGATGACCGGCAAACGCATCGGCGATTGCCCGAAATAGAAGCATGAACGGACGTCGGAAAAGGATCTGGCGCCGGGATTGAGCGTCCGGCGAGAATCGGGATTGCCTTGGGTCGCCAATCGGGGAAGACAGGCGTGAGCCCGAGACACAGCGGGCACGGTCGCGAGTCCTTTGTATGGAGAGCCTGCAATGAACCGCCTGTTCGCCCTTACCCCGATTTTGCTGCTCCTTCCCGCCGCCGGCTCGAGCCTGCCGATCCAGCCCGGCATGTGGCAGAGCACCGTCACCATCACCGCTATGCAGTCACCCCACATGCGGCCTGGCGCTGGCGCCGGGATGCGCGCCCATCCGACCACCGTCTCCGCCTGCGTGACCGCGGCTCAGGCTGCGGACGGCCCGAGGGCGGTGCTGCAAGGGAGCCATGGCAAATGCCATTATACGAGCTTCAACGCATCGGGCGGACGGTTCAGCGCGGTGATGCAGTGCGCCTTTGGCCGAAGCACGATGACCGTGACCTCGAACGGCACCTACACCGCGACCACGATGGATGTGACTGGCAGCTCGTCCGCAACCGGGCCGATGCAGATGACGACCAAATCGCACACGGTCGCCCGGCGGATCGGCGGCTGCTGACCTTCAACCGGAGAAGAAGACCATGATCGGTTATGTGACCCTCGGCACCAACGACGTGCCGCGCGCCCATGCTTTCTACGACGCGCTGCTCGGTTCCATCGGCGGCAAAAGGCTGATGGAATTTCCCGATCCGAACGGCTTCACCATGTGGGGAACCAACTGGGGCTCGCCGGGGATCGCGCTGACCAGGCCCTATGACGGCAATCCCGCGAATATCGGTAACGGCTCGATGGTTGCGATCGTGTTCGACGATCGCGCCAAGGTCGACGCGTTTTACGCAAAGGGGATAGAGCTCGGCGGATCGGACGAGGGTGCCCCGGGCCTGCGCGGCGAGGAGGGTCCGCAGGCCTTTTACGGCGCCTATTTCCGGGATCTCGACGGCAACAAGCTCTGCGCGTTCCGCATCGGCGGCGTTTAGAAGCTCCGCCGATAGGCGACGCGCCACATCAGCAGCCCGATCAGCGCGGAAATAACCGCGAGGATCAGGCTGGTCGCGACAGCGCTGATCCAGCGGAACATCAAGGTCTGCGCGTCGGTTGCGGGCATGGTGTAGAGACCGAAGACATAGGTCTGTCCGCAAAGGAACAGGGCGAAGCCGGCAATCATGCCGACCAGCATGGCCGCGATCGGGCCGCGGCGGCCAAGCGCGTGCGCGACGATCCAGAGCGGCCCGGCCACTGCGACCGCCGCCATCGCGGTGATGACCGTCCCAATCACGAAACCGACCGCGACCGAAAACGGCGTTGCCGATCCGCCGAGCGCGACGAGCAGGCCCGCAAAGGCGCCGCCCAGCAGCCCGCCCGCGCCAAGGGCAAGCCCCGCGCGATCCAGACTCGTCTCATATCCGCGCAGTGCGACCCGCTCGGTCAAATCCCGCCACTCCCCTTGGCGGCGTGCATAACATCGGTCGGGGCCGCGCCCAAGTCTGTCCGTCGCATTTTGTGCGCGAACGGGACAGGTCGAGATTCGCTGTCGGCCGCAGCACCTAAAACCGTTGCAAAGGACGTTTCGTTGTGTTTACACAATGAATAGATGCAAATTCACAACCGGATTGCGCTCTTCCGGAGCGAACGCGGCACCTCGCGCCGCGAGCTGGCTGACGCGGTCGACGTCAACCCGCAGACGATCGGCTATCTCGAGCGCGGCGATTATAATCCGAGCCTCGAGCTGGCGATGAAGATCGCCGCCTTTTTCGACGTCGCGGTCGAGCACCTCTTTTCCTTTGAGCCCTTCGAGTCGGTCGCGGTCGCACTGCGTCGCATCGACGCAGCGGAGTGACGCGCATGAGCTTGCCTGAACGTCTCGACGATCTCGCCAGATTGACCGGCATCCCGCAATTGGGCGATCTGATTGCCACCGGCACTCAGCGCCGTCGTCATCTACGTTGGATGCCAATGATTGCGCTGGTCGTGGCTACCGTTGGGATCATCGCAGTCGGATCGAACATTCAGATCGGCATGCCTATGTTGTTTGTCGGGGAGATGATTGCCTTCTGGTTTCCGCTGTTCGGGCCGATCAAACCCTGGGGTACACTCGCCGGCGTCGACGAGCGCGACCGGCAACTGCGACGCGATGCATATTTCACCACCTTTACAGTGATCAGCGCCGTCGCCATCCTGGGACTCTTCGCCTTGCCGGCGCTGGCGTTCGTCGCGGCATGGGACCGCGCCAGGCTGATATTCTTCATGCCCGCGTTCGCTGCCTATCTGATGTGCCTTTTGCTGACGATACCGACGCTTCATGCCAGCTGGGCGACCCGACCGCTCGAGGATGAATAAGATCAGCCCGCGAGCATCGCATCTATGATCGGCGTTCCGTGCCTGATAAGATATTCGCGGAGAACAGGAGACCGACAGTGCAGGATCAGGCGATCGGCTACGACAGCTCGGCTGCTCCGTCCGAACGACGATCAATGTGGGCCTATGTTATTACCGGCCTGGGCCTTTTGGGAACGATCGCCGCGATTCTGCTCATTGCCAGCGGTCGGAATCACGCCGCCGAGTCCACCGCGACGATCTCCTTCTTCGCGCTGATGGGCTTTGAATCGCTGGCATCTCTTGTTGGCCTGCGAAATGCCTCCGACAAGGAGCGTTCTGTTATAAGCCAGGGCGCGGGCTTCGGGTCATTGGCGGCGCTGTTTTATCTGGGAATTTGCTATTGGGTCAGCACGTGGCCGCTTGCCGACGACGCGCCGGTGGTCTTTTCCCGATCCGGGCTCAGCGCGACATTCTGGATAGTGCTGTCGATGATCCAGTCGATTCCGCTGGCTTATTACCTTTGGCGCACATCGCCATCGGCTGCCCGGGGTTAGGCGCGCTCCACCCGCACGAGCAGCCAGCCGCACAGCCCCGCGCCCACCGCCATCACCGCCGCGGCAATCGCCGCCCCGTGAAACGCCGCCAGCGATACGCCGCGCCCGTTATCGGTCAGCACCAGCCCGATCAGCGCGACCGCGATCATGCCGCCGATCCGCGCGGTCGCGTTGTTGACGCCTGAGGCGGCGCCGGCATGGTGTTGATCGACCGCCGTCATCACCGTCGTCGTCAGCGGCGCGACCGCCGCCGTCATGCCGATGCCCACTAGCAGCATGCCGGGCAGGATGTTGCGGACATAATCGATGCCGCTGTCGGGGATCAGCGCGAACAGCGCGAAGCCGGCGCCGGTCACCATCGGCCCCAGGGTCAGCAAAGGTCGCGCGCCGATCTTTGCCGCGAGCGCGCCGACGCTGCGAGAACCAAGGCCCATGATCAGCGGCAACGGCAACACCGCAGTACCGGCCGCCGTCGCGCTCCAGCCCCGGGCGATCAGGAGATAGGGCAGCAACAGGAGCGCTCCGGCAAGTGCTGCGTAGAGCAGGAAGGTGAGCAGCGTCACACCGGTGAAGACCCGCGTGCCGAACAGGGCGAGCGGGACCATCGCCCGGTCGCCCAGTCTCGCTTCGAGCGCAACGAACGCCACCAGCGCGATCGTCCCCGCGCCGAGCATCGCCGCGCCGAGCATCGCCGCGCCGGCGCCGCGCTCGCCCATTCCCGAGGTCAGCATTGTCAGGCCCCAGACGAGAAGGCCGAGCCCGACGGTGGCGAGCGCCCCGCCATACCAGTCGGGCGGCCGCGCATCCGCATCGCGTCCACCAGGGACATAGAGGGCGCCCATCGCAAACGCCGCCAGCGCGATCGGGACGATCAGCGCGAAGATCGCGCGCCAGCCGACATGATCGACCAGCCAGCCGCCGATGATCGGCCCCAAGGCGCCGCCCATCGCGCCCGCAGCGGCCCAGGTGCCGATCGCCCTGGCCCGTGCTGCCCCCTCGAAATCGGCGCCGAGAATGGCGAGGCTCGCCGGCACGAGCAGTGCCGCGCCCAGCCCTTGCACAACCCGCGCCGCGATGACGAAGCCCAGTGTCGGCGCAACCATGCAGGCGAGCGATGCGAGGGTGAAGATCACCAGCCCAGCGAGGAAGACGCGCTTGCGCCCGACCCGATCAGCCAGCGCGCCGCCGATCAGCACCAAGGCTGATAAAGGCAACATGAAGCCGTTGACGATCCACTGCACGCCCGCGCCATCGGCACTGAGCGCGCGGCCCATCGCGGGCAGGGCAACGTTGACGACTGAGCCGTCCACCAGCGCGATGCTCGAGCCCAGGACTGTTGCAATCAATGCCCCGGTGCCGGCCGCTCCGCCGCCCGATCGCGCGGTGGCGGCGAGTGTGTCGCATGGTCCGGTGCCCGGCGCGGTCATCCGGCGCGGGTCCAATATTCGGCCATCAGCTCAGTCGCCCATTCTGGCTGACGGACCTCGCCGCGCGGCAGGAACTCGCGCATCACCGGCTTGATATCGAGCACCGGCGTGCCGTCGATCGCGTCGAGACCACGGACATGGAGCCGCGTGCCCTCGACCTTTAGGACCTTGCAAGTGGTGAGGCCGATCCGGTTCGGGCGGTTCTTGCCGCGCTGAGCGAAGATGCCGACCAGCGGCCAGTCCTCGCGGTTGCGGGGATGGCGGGCGCCGGTTTCGATCTTCGATTCAGGCACCTGATCGAAGACGAAGATGATCTCGGCATGGGAGAAGTCTGCCAGGCCGTACAGCGCCTCGCGGCCGAAGCGCGGTTCGAGCTCGATGATCGCGGTTTCTCGATCCCAGTCGTCGTCCACCGCCTCGACGCGGCCGCCGCGGACATGGGCGATGGGCTTGATGTCGAAAGCCATTACTGCTCTCCCGGTCGCACGCGCGCCGCAATCACCGTCTCGAGAAAGGCAAGGATCGCCGCCTCGTCCGTCTTTGCCACCCTGGCGCTGACACGAAGCAGCAGCGCCGCGAGCGCCATCATCACTACCGGGATCGCGACAAGGAACAGCTTGTCGCCGAACGCCGCCCCCGATGCGATCATTCCGTTACCTACTAATAGGAGCATGGCGGTCAGGCCTCCGAACAAGCACCCCATGAACACGAACAAGCTATGCGGCGTGCCGATCTCGCCCTCGATACGCGCACCATCGCCTTCTGGCTCGATCGTAGCGGTAAGCGCCGCCTGGAAACTGTTCTGAACATTGGGACGAAAATAGCACAGCATCATGCTCTGTTCTGAGCCTTTGCCCGTCACCCCTCTGACCGGCGCAATGTCTCCATTGCCCAGCACCTCCTTCAGCTTCGTCGCGATCGCCACCGGATCGAGCGGTGAGGTGAGGACGATGGGCCGCGCCATGGATTACGCCCCTTCCAGCAGCTTCTCCCGCGCGATCTTCTCTTTCCACACGAGCGGCGCGAGTTGGTGAACATTGGCGCCGGTGGAATCGACTGCAACCGTCACCGGGAAATCGCTGACCTCGAATTCGTAGATCGCCTCCATGCCGAGATCAGCGAAGCCCACAACCTTCGAGCCCTTGATCGCCCGCGCGACGAGATAGGCAGCGCCGCCGACCGCCATCAGATAGCCGCTCTTGTGGTCTCGGATCGCCTCGACCGCGGCGGGCCCGCGCTCGGCCTTGCCTACCATCGCAAGCAGGCCCTGTTCGAGCATCATGCGGGTGAACTTGTCCATCCGGGTTGCGGTAGTCGGGCCGGCGGGGCCGACGACTTCCTCGCCGACCGGATCGACCGGGCCGACATAATAGATCACCCGGCCGGCGAACTCGACCGGGAGCTTCTCCCCGGCGTCGAGCATGTCCTTGATCCGCTTGTGCGCCGCGTCGCGGCCGGTCAGCATCTTACCGTTCAGGAGCAGCCGGTCGCCCTGCTTCCATGACTGCACAACCTCGGGTGTCAGCGTGTCGAGATCGACCCGGATCGCCGCCTTGTCCGGCGTCCAGTTCACATCGGGCCATTCGTCGAGCTTCGGCGCCTCGAGATAGACCGGGCCCGATCCATCGAGCGTGAAATGCGCATGGCGGGTCGCCGCGCAATTGGGGATCATCGCCACCGGCTTGGAGGCGGCATGAGTCGGCCAATCGAAGATCTTCACGTCGAGGATGGTCGACAGCCCGCCCAACCCCTGCGCACCGATGCCGAGCGCGTTGACCTTGTCGAAGATCTCCACGCGGAGCTTCTCGATATCGGTCTTCGCGCCGCGCTGCTTCAGCTGGGCCATGTCGATCGAGCCCATCAGGCTCTGCTTGGCGAGCAGCATCGATTTCTCGGCGGTGCCGCCGATGCCGATGCCGAGCATGCCCGGCGGGCACCAGCCGGCGCCCATCTGCGGAATCATCTCGAGCACCCAATCGACGATCGAATCGCTCGGGTTCATCATCTTGAACTTGGACTTGTTCTCGCTGCCGCCGCCCTTGGCCGCGACATCCACTGATACCGTCGCGCCCGGCACCATCTCGAGGTGCAGCACGCTCGGTGTGTTGTCCTTGGTGTTGCGGCGGGTGAAGGCGGGATCGGCGAGGATCGAGGCGCGCAGCTTGTTCTCGGGGTTGAGATAGGCGCGGCGCACGCCCTCATCGATCACGTCCTGAAGCGAACGATCGCTCTCAAGTCGGCAATCCTGACCCCATTTCACGAAGATGGTGACGATGCCGGTGTCCTGGCAGATCGGTCGGTGTCCTTCAGCGCACATCCGCGAATTGGTCAGGATCTGCGCGATCGCGTCCTTCGCCGCGGGGCTCTGCTCCGCCTCATAGGCGACACCCAAAGCGCGGATATAATCCATCGGGTGATAGTAACTGATGAACTGGAGGGCGTCGGCGACGCTCTCGATCAGGTCGGCTTCGCGGATAGTAACGGTCATGGGCCTCGCTCGACAAGGGAATGCGGAGCAGCGCCTAACCCAGTTCGGGGAGAAAGGGGAGAGGCACCAGGCGCCCCCGTCTCGCTTACGCGCGTCGCGCGCCGGGCCGAACCGAGCGCCATTTTCATGTCGGATTGCCTGTAGAAATTAACCCTCTTTTCCATCGCCTTCCGGATCAGTGAAATGCTTTCTTCACCATGCCAGGAAAGTAAATCTGCAAGATTGCACCCTAACCGAAACGAATGATCGGCCCTTTCACCCTGTTTCGCGCGCTGGCAACAACCGCGGGCGCGTTTCGCGACGACATCGCGCCGGGACAGGAGCCGCCTGAGGATCGGACGGAAACACTTCAAAGCCAGGTCAAGCAACTCGCCGCGACATGGGTTTTCGCGCTCGCCGCCCTTGTCTGTGCGCCCTGCCCCTTATGGTACACGGCCTATGAGCTTGGCCGCCCTGACCTGCTCAATGCGATCGAGCTTCGCGGCGGCCTGGTTATCGCGCTTGGGCTGCTCGCATGGGCGGTGCTCCGGCGATCGGCGTTTTCCGACTGGTCACCCTATGCGTATATCCGCAGCGCAACGGTGATCGGCGGCGGGATCGCCGCGGCCCTGTTTTCGTTGCTCGGTATCGCCGGTGAGCTCCCCTCCAGCCCGTTCCAGCTTGCAAGCTTTGTCGCGGTCTTCGGCGCTATCATGGTCACGGGAGCAGTGCTGCAC
>Ga0307508_10000404_pt1 | contig 51734 bp, 46 predicted proteins | sample 9_EM_MG_FD_203089 | JGI IMG/M metagenome (GOLD analysis project Ga0307508, IMG submission 203089) | Populus trichocarpa ectomycorrhiza microbial communities from riparian zone in the Pacific Northwest, United States - 9_EM | ecosystem: Host-associated > Plants > Roots > Unclassified | place... | reverse complement strand
AGCACGCCGTGCAGGTTGAGCGCATAGCGCTCAGTCAATGTCGTCGCAACCATGGTCGATCACCTCGCCATTCGTTCCGCGGCCATCGTATTACCTGTTTGGTTCCGGCTCTGCCGGCTTAGGAGAGCGGAGATCTGGCAGGCTGTTGTTGAACGATTTGAGCAGCACGCACCGGCGTGCGTGATGGCACGGGTGGCGCTGGAGCAGGCGATGCCGGCAGCCTGGGTGGACGAGGTGTTCGAGGCGCATCGCCAGCGCCAGTACCCGAGGGAGCTGATGTTCTCGACCATCGTGGAGTTGATGACGCTGGTCACCTTGGGGCTGCGGCCGTCACTGCATGCTGCGGCACGCAAGTTGGAGAGTCTGCCGGTGTCTGTGGCGGCGCTGTACGACAAGCTCAAGCGCACCGAGCCGCAGGTGTTGCAGGGGTTGGTGCGCGGCAGCGCGCAGCGCCTGGTGCCGGTGGCCGCGCAACTCGATGGGCAAGCGAGCCTGCCGGGATGGCAGTTGCGCATTGTTGACGGCAATCATTTGCCGGCCAGCGAGAAGCGGTTGCAGGCGCTGCGCGGGCATCGAGGTGCGGCGTTGCCGGGGCACAGCCTGGTGGTCTACGACCCGGACGCGGGCCTGGTGTGCGATCTCGTGGCCTGCGAAGACGCGCACGAAAGCGAGCGAGTGGGCGTGCAGCCCTTGGTGGAAGGAGCCCAGCCCGGACAACTGTGGATAGCCGATCGGCACTTCTGCACCCGCGCCATCACGCAAGGCTTCAACCAAGCGGGGGCGAGCTTTATCGTGCGCGAGCACGCACGCCACCCGCGATTGATTCGGCAAGGTCGATGGGGCGAGCGCGTGCGCATCGACACGGGCCGGCTGCGCGAGCAGGCCATTGAAGTCCAGGGTATCCACGACGATGCAACCCAGGCCGGGTTGAGCGTCTGGCGTCGCATCGAGATCGAACTGGACACCCCCACCGAAGCGGGTGAAACCGTGATCCGGCTGTGGACCAATTTGCCTGCCACGGTTGATGCCGCGGCGGTTGCCGCGCTGTACCGCAAGCGCTGGCGCATCGAGGGCATGTTCCAGCGCCTGGAGTCGGTGCTGCACAGCGAGATCAAGAGCCTGGGCCATCCGAGGGCGGCGCTGCTGGGCTTCACGGTGGCGGTACTGGCCTACAACGTGTTGTCGCTGCTGCAGCGTGCCGTCGAGCAGGCGCACCGAGAGGAGCACCCGCAATTGGAGGTCTCCACCTATCACTTGGCCGAGCATGTCAAGAGCGGCTACGAGGGCATGCTGATCGCCGTGCCCGCCGAACATTGGCCCAGTGCGGCGGGACAGACCGCGCAGGCGCTGGCCAACACGCTGCTGCGCCTGGCGCGTCGCATATTGCCCAGGCAGGTGAGCACGAGCAAACGCGCACCGAAGGTCGACAAACCCAAGGGCTACGTGGACGCCAGCATTGCCAGATCACATGTCTCGACTGCTCGCATGCTCCGTAAGGCTCGGTCTGCACGACCTTGAAAGGGGTGGGCCTCAGGGCTTCTTGTCCTCGGCCGCCGGCTTGAGCCAGTGCGTGAGGATGGCTTCGGTGGGGATGTAGAGGCGTGCCGTCACGCCTTTGCTCAAGCGGTCGTCGCCGGCCAGCTCGCTGTCGTCGACGCCCTTGAAGTTGTAGCCCAGGGACAGCACGAGCCGGTGGTTGAGCTGCACGCTCAGCGTGGTGCCGAAGAGGCTTTCGGCCGGCACCGTGTTGTCGGTGTAGCGGCCGCCGTGGAAGGCGAGCTGCCAGCGCTTCGCGATCTGTTGGGTGGCCCGCAGCACCGTGAGGGTGGTGGTGCGCAGCTGCCCGGCGTTGTAGGAATCGTCGCGGTCCCAGCGGTGGGCGCCATGCATCTGCAGGGTCAGCTCCTTGCGGGCCTGCCAGGTGCCCTCGCCGTAGACGACGCGGGCGCGGCGGTCGGCCACACCGGGCTGGACGACGTTGTCCAGCAGCGCCTCGCGGCCCAGAAAGGTGTAGCGCCAGAAGGTGCTGAGCCGCCGCTCTTCAGGCTCTTGCCAGCCCCAGCCGATGCTGGCGTCGCCGGAGTTCACCGGCACTTCGGCTGCCGTGTCGTGGGGTCGCACGCCGGTGAGGCTGGCGCGCAGCACGCCGAGGGTGTTCTGCGAGAGCCGCTGGGTGTAGTCGACGCTGGTGAAGCCGCTGTTTCTGATCTGCGTGCGCACCAATTGCAATTCGGTCAGGAACGCGTGGTCGGGGTAGTTGTTCTTGGACAGGCGCACGTCGAAGGTGGTGGACTTGACGGCGCTCTCGCCGGCGATCGGAATGCCCGTCTCGATGAGCGACTGCGCTTTCCAGTGCGTCCAGAACTCGGCGGTGTGCCGCCAGCCGAGCACCAGCAGCGCGTCCTTGTCGTCGACCAGGCTTTGCTGGCGGATCTGCGCGTACACCAGGCCATCGGGCGAGCCCTCCGGCGTCTCGGCACCGAACACGCGTTTGTAGGTGGTGCGCTCCTCGACGCCTGATGACGACAACAGCCCGAGCTGCGTGGCCTCGCGCCAGTACAGGCGTGAGCCGCTCCAGCGTCCGCCAGGCCGGTAGTCGGTGCCGAACTCGGTGCGTGCACCGGCGAGCCGTTCGTCTCCCGGCGCCATGTCGGGCTTGATGGCCTGCTGGTGCTGTGCGCCGAAGGTCAGCCCCGGCGCGGCTTCCCACTGCGCCTGGATGCCGCCGAAATTGGCGCGAGGCTTCGGGTCGCCCCAGTTCTCGCGCGCGGCCGTGTCTTCGAGCTGCGTGTGGCGAGCGAAGCCCTCGACCCACAGTTCGGAAGAGCCGACGCGAAGCCCCGTTTGCGCATCGGCGCGCTGCACGCCCACCGTGTCGTCATGCAGCTTCAGGCCCTGCGTGTGGAGTGCGAACCCCGGCGCGATTCTCGTGATGGCCGAGGCGCCGTTCTCGCGGCCGCTGCCGTCGCGCTGGTTGTAGAAGCGCAGCTGGTTGATGTTGCCATCGTGCAGGATCTCCCAGGTGCGGGCGGGCTGGCCGGCCGCCGGTATGCCGACGCCGGCGTTGGTCAGGATGCCGGTCTGCCGCTCGTCAAGCGCGAGCGTCCAGCGCTTGCCCAGGTCGACCGTCTTGCGTTGGCCGAAGACGCGGTAGCGCCGTTCCGGGTTGGGGCCGAAGGCGTCGAGCAGCAGGTCATCGAGGAACTCTTGCCACGAGTCGAGCGTTGTTTCGATGCGCTCGGAGATGGCGCCCATCGTGTTGTCGGCTGGCGTGGCGACCGGTGCCGACGCTGCATCTTCCGGCGGCGCCACCGGCGGGTCTTGTGCCCATGCCAAGCATGCGCTCGTACTGAGCATCACAGCCAGCAGTCGCATGTAAAGAAGTGGGTGCATGGGCCGCGAGTGTGGCAGCAGCCCGCAAGGCCATCTGTAGGAGGATGGCCCGCGGTCTTGACCGACCCCTACAATTTCGCATTCAACTCTGCCGGACGCCGCAGCCATGACCACCGAGCCCCCCTCCGCCCTGTCCCATACGGCCGAGCTTGCCAACATCGCCCCGCGCGACAAGGCCGAGATCCTCGCCCAGGCGCTGCCCTACATCCGCAAGTTCCATGGCAAGACCATCGTCATCAAGTACGGCGGCAACGCGATGACCGACCCGGCGCTGCAGCAAGACTTCGCCGAAGACGTGGTGCTGCTCAAGCTGGTCGGCATGAACCCGGTGGTGGTGCACGGCGGCGGGCCGCAGATCGAAGACGCGCTGGCCAAGATCGGCAAGAAGGGCACCTTCATCCAGGGCATGCGCGTGACCGATGAAGAGACGATGGAAGTCGTCGAGTGGGTGCTGGCCGGCCAGGTACAGCAAGACATCGTGGGCCTGATCAACGTGGCTGGCGGCAAGGCGGTGGGCCTCACGGGGCGCGATGGCGGCCTCATCCGCGCCCACAAGCTCAAGCTCGTCGACCAGAAAGACCCGACCAAGGTGCACGACGTGGGCCAGGTCGGCGAGATCGAGTCCATCGACCCGAGCGTGGTGAAGGCGCTGCAAGACGACCAGTTCATCCCGGTCATCTCGCCGCTGGGCTTCGGCGCGGAGAACGAAAACTACAACATCAACGCCGACGTGGTGGCCGGCAAGCTGGCCGAGGTGTTGAAGGCCGAGAAGCTGATCATGCTGACCAACATCCCCGGCGTGCTCGACAAGCAGGGCAAGCTGCTGACCAACCTGTCGGCGCGCGAGATCGACGACCTGTTTGCCGACGGCACCATCAGCGGCGGCATGCTGCCCAAGATCTCGTCGGCGCTCGACGCGGCGAAGAACGGCGTGAATACCGTGCACATCATCGACGGACGCGTGCCGCATGCGATGCTGCTCGAAATCCTCACCGAGCAGGCGTACGGCACCATGATCAGATCTCATTGATGTTGGCATCTCGCCGATGAAACGCACCCGCGACGCGAGGTGCACCATCAAGCAACGCCCGAGGGAGCGGATTTCCCGGCCCGATGGGCGGCGCCCCTCGGGGGCAGGAGCGCAGCGACTGGGGGGCCGTGTCTGGCTGTTTGATTTGGATGACACGCTGCACGATGCGTCGCATGCGGCGTTTCGATTCACCAGCCAGGCGATGACCGAGTACATGGTCGAGCATCTCGACATGACGCTCGAAGAGGCCTCTGCGTTGCGGCAGCATTATTGGACTCGGTACGGCGCCACTCTGCTCGGCCTGGTTCGCCACCATGGCGTGAAGGCCAATCACTTCCTGGAAGTGACGCATCGGCTCCCCGGCCTCGAAGACCGCCTGCGCACCAGTGCTCACGATCGTGCGGCGCTGCGGCGGCTGAAGGGCCGCAAGTTCATCTTCACCAACGCGCCGCGCACTTACGCGCTGCGTGTGCTCAATGCGCTGAACCTGGCGGACTGTTTCGAGGGCGTGATCAGCGTCGACGACATGCGCATGTTCGGCCACCCGCGGCCCAAGCCCGATGCGCGCATGCTGCGCTGCATCGCAGCGCGCCTGAAGGTATTGCCGAGCCGCTGCGTGCTGGTCGAAGACACGCTCGCGAACCAGCGCTCGGCGCACAGCGTTGGCATGCGTGCAGTCTGGATGGGGCGCTACCTTCATGCAAAGCGCAAGAGTGTGAAGAACGCCATGGAAGTTGGCGTTCACCAATGCCGAAAGCCCCCCTATGTGTATGCAAGAATTCGATCGCTCAAGACCCTGCATGCACTCTGATCACCGATCACCGCCCAGATGACCGACGCTGAACCCACACCCGATGAAGCGAACGTGCCATCCACCGTGGTGGCGGAGCCGACGGGTCGCAAGCGTCCCAAGCCTGGCGAGCGCCGCGTGCAGATTCTGCACACGCTGGCGACCATGCTCGAGCAGCCGGGTGCCGACCGCATCACCACCGCAGCGCTGGCCGCCAAGCTCGATGTTTCCGAAGCGGCGCTGTACCGCCACTTCGCGAGCAAGGCCCAGATGTTCGAAGGCCTGATCGAGTTCATCGAGCAGAGCGTCTTCACGCTGGTCAACCAGATCGGCGAGCGCGAGGCCGACGGCCACGTGCAAGCGCAAAAGATTCTCAGCGTGCTGCTGCAATTCGGCGAAAAGAACCCCGGCATGACACGCGTGATGGTGGGCGATGCCCTGGTGTTCGAGAACGAACGCCTGGTGTCGCGCATGAACCAGTTCTTCGACCGCATCGAATCGCAGCTTCGCCAAAGCCTGCGCCTTGCGGCCGAGTCGGCCGGCTCCAACACGCCGACGGTCGACGCCAATGCGCAGGCTTCGGTGCTGACGGGCTTTGCCGTCGGCCGCCTGCAGCGCTACGCCCGCTCGGGTTTCAAGCGCGTGCCGACCGAACACCTCGAAGTCGCGCTGCAACTGCTGGTGCGCTGAGGGCTGCAGCCCGGTCGATTGAGTGAGCGCAGCGCAGCCCGGCCCTGACGGGCAGGCTGGGCTTTGGGGGCGGCAAGCGAGAATCGCGCAGCCACCTCAACACCCGATCCGACGATGTCCACCAGCACGCCCCGCAAGCCGCCCTCGAACGCCACCACCGCGAAGCGCCCCAAAGCCGCGGAACCGCGCTTGTCTCGCACCCGCCGCCCGCCAGGCATCGAAGTGGCCGATTGGCAGGCCGCGCTGCGCCGCCAATTCGGCCGCGAGCAGCACTTCGGCCTGGAGAACCTCGGCACGGAACCCTGGTTCTCAGACTTCCGTGTGCGCAACCCTGATAGCGGCACGCACTACCGCGTCGCGATTCGTGGCCTGGCGCCTGGGCAGAACTTCTGCGCTTGCGCCGACTTCGCAACCAACCACCTGGGCACTTGCAAGCACATCGAGTTCACGCTTGCCAAGCTGGCGGCCAAGCGCGGCGGCAAGGCGGCGTTGGCGCGCGGGTTCCAGCCTGAATACAGCGAAATCTGGCTCGACTACACCGGCGCACGCTGCGTGCGTTTTCGCGCTGGTGCGGCTTGCCCGCCGGCGTTGTTGGCCCAGGCAGAGGCGCTGTTCGATGCCAATGCCGCGGGGGCATTGCCGTGGGATCGCCTCGATGGCTTGGAGCGCCTGATCCAGGCCGCCCGGGCCAGCGGCCACGAGATGCGCTGCCACGATGATGTGTGGCAGTGCATTGCCCAAATCCGTGACGGCGAGCGCCGCCGCGCAACCCTGGCGGCGGCTTACCCGAACGGTGTGAAGGACAAAGCGCTCAAGCGGCTGCTGAAGGTCGAGCTCTACCCTTACCAGGCCGAGGGCGCGCTGTTTGCGGCGCTCGCCGGCCGCGCCTTGATCGGCGATGAGATGGGCCTGGGCAAGACCATCCAGGCCATTGCCGCTGCCGAGCTGTTCGCGCGCCACTTTGGCGTGCGGCGTGTGCTGGTGGTGTGCCCCACCTCGCTCAAGCACCAATGGAAAAACGAGTTTGCGCGCTTCGCCGAGCGCGAGACGCAAGTGATTCATGGCCTGCGGGCGCAACGCCAATCGCAGTATGGCGATGACGTCTTCTGCAAGATCACTCACTATGAAACGCTGGCACGCGATGCCGACCTGATCGATGCCTGGGCCCCCGATCTGGTGATCGCCGATGAAGCCCAGCGCATCAAGAACTGGAACACCATCGCCGCGCGTGCACTCAAGCGCATCGCCAGCCCCTACGCCGTGGTGTTGACGGGCACGCCCTTGGAGAACCGGCTTGAAGAGTTGATCTCCATCGTGCAGTTTGTCGATCAGCACCGGCTCGGCCCCACGTGGCGCGTGCTCGATGAGCACCAGCTACGTGACGACAGTGGCCGTGTGATCGGCTACCGCGCGCTCGACCGCATCAGCCAGACCCTGGCTCCGGTGATGCTGCGCCGGCGCAAAGCCGAGGTGCTGACGCAGTTGCCGGAGCGGGTCGACAACCGAATCTTCGTGCCGCTCACGCCGGAGCAGCGTGTGCACCATGACGAGAACGGCGGCATCGTCACGCGCATCGTCTCGCGCTGGCGGAAATCAGGCTATCTGTCAGACGCCGACCAGCGCCGCCTGCAATGCGCCTTGCAGAACATGCGCATGGCCTGCAACAGCACCTACCTGCTCGACCACGAAACCGACCACGGCAACAAGGTAGACGAGCTGATGACCGTGCTCGACGAGTTGCTCGAAGACCCGCAAGCCAAGGCCGTGGTCTTCAGCCAATGGCTGGGCACGCATGAGCTGATCGTGCGCCGTTTGGCTGCGCGCAAGTGGGGCCATGTGCTCTTCAGTGGCAGCGTGCCGGGCGACAAGCGCGGTGCGTTGGTAGAGCAGTTTCACCATGATCCGGATTGCCGGCTGTTCCTCTCGACCGATGCGGGTGGCGTGGGCCTGAACCTGCAGCATGCGGCCGCCGTGGTGGTCAACATGGACATGCCCTGGAACCCTGCCGTGCTGGAGCAACGCATCGGCCGCGTGCACCGCATGGGCCAGTCGCGCGGGGTGCAGGTGATCAACTTCGTCGGCCAGGGCAGCATCGAAGAAGGCATGCTGTCGGTGCTCGCGTTCAAGAAGTCGCTGTTCGCCGGCGTGCTCGATGGCGGCGAAAGCGAGGTGTTCTTGCAGGGCACGCGCTTGTCCAAGTTCATGGAAAGCGTGGAGCAAGTGGCTGGCGCGATGGGTGAGGCCGACGCCGACATCGCATCCGTGCCGCCCCATGCTGCACCCGATGCGCCAGACATCACTCCCTCGCCGGTCGATCTGCCCTTGGCGCAGGATGAGATGCCGGTGATTGCGGAGGCCGAAACGGCTGAGCAATCGACGCCGCCTGCCGGCGACCCCTGGGCCGCGATCATCCAGGCGGGCGCTGCCTTGTTGCAGGGGCTGGCAACAGCCCGCTCGGCGGCGGGTGCTGGAGCCATCACGATTGAGCGTGACCCGGTCACCGGCCAGGCGAGCGTGCGGCTTCCGTTGCCCGAGCCTGCCGTGCTGCAGCAGCTGGCCAAGGCGTTCGAGCCTTGGCTGCGTTAGGCCCTCGCTAAACTGCCCGCATGTCCGATCTCACCACCCCGCTTCTGCAGCTGATCTCGCGCGCAGAAGCCCTGATGTCGCGCCTCGAATCGGCGCTCCCGCACACCTTGCAAGCGCCCGATTGGGCCGCTGCGATCGCCTTTCGCTACCGCAAGCGCTCAGGCTCCTGCGCGCTTGAGCCGGTGAAGCACGTGGCCACCGTTCGCCTGAGTTCTCTGGTCGAAGTCGAGCCGCAAAAAGAGCGCTTGCTTCGCAACACCGAGCAGTTCGTCAACGGCCACACGGCCAACAACGTGCTGCTCACCGGCGCGCGCGGCACCGGCAAGAGCTCGCTGATCAAGGCCTGCCTGAACGAGTTTTCTTCTCGTGGGCTGCGGCTGATCGAGGTCGACAAGGCCGACCTGGTCGACCTGCCCGACATCGTCGATCTGGTGGCCGGCCGGCCCGAGCGCTTCATCGTGTTCTGCGACGACCTGAGCTTCGACGAGGGCGAGGCCGGCTACAAGGCGCTGAAGTCGATCCTCGACGGCTCGATCTCGCAGGCCTCGGACAACGTGTTGATCTACGCCACCAGCAACCGGCGCCATCTGCTGCCGGAGTACATGAAGGAGAACCTCAGCTACACCCACACCGAAGACGGCGAAGTGCACCCCGGCGAGGTGATCGAAGAGAAGATCTCGCTGAGCGAGCGTTTCGGCCTGTGGGTGAGCTTCTACCCCTTCACGCAAGACGAGTACCTCGCCATCGTGGCGCAGTGGCTGCGTGGCCACGGTGTGAACGAAGACGCCATTGCTGCGGCGCGGCAGGAGAGTCTGGTGTGGGCGCTGGAGCGCGGCTCGCGTTCAGGGCGCGTGGCCTTCCAGTTCGCTAAGGACTACGCCGGAAGGCATGCGGCGTGAGCGCCGGTTCGGAGCGAGTGCCGGTCGATGTCGCCGTCGGCGTGCTGATCGACCCCGATGGCCGGTTTCTGCTGACCTCACGGCCCGAAGGCAAGGTCTACGCCGGCTACTGGGAATTCCCCGGCGGCAAGCTCGAAGCCGGTGAGACGGTCGAACAGGCGCTGCGGCGCGAACTGATCGAGGAGCTGGGCATCACGATCGGCGCGGTCCACCCCTGGCAGATCGAGCTGGTGGACTACGAGCACGCCCGTGTCAGGCTGCACTTCTGCAAGGTCCACGACTGGTCGGGCGAATTCGAGATGCGCGAGCGGCAAACCATGGCCTGGCAGACGCTGCCGGTCGAGGTGGCGCCGGTGCTGCCGGGCACGATCCCGGTGCTGCAATGGTTCGCTTCCGAGCGCGGCTTTGCGGGGGCGACGCACAAGGCCGGTTGATACACTGGCCGCATGAGTTTTCTCGATGAAATCGCGTGGGATGCACAAGGCTTGGTGCCGGTGATCGCGCAAGAGGTAGGCAGCAACGACGTGCTGATGTTCGCCTTCATGAACCGCGAAGCCGTGGCCGAAACCGCACGCCGCGGCGAGGCGGTGTACTGGAGCCGCTCCCGCAACCGGTTGTGGCACAAGGGCGAAGAGTCGGGCCACATCCAGAAAGTGCATGAAATGCGCATGGATTGCGACAACGACGTGCTGTTGCTCAAGGTGACGCAACTGGGCCACGAACCGGGCATCGCTTGCCACACCGGCCGTCACAGCTGTTTCTTCCAGCGTTATGACAATGGCGAATGGAAAGCCGTCGAGCCGGTCTTGAAAGACCCCGAAAGCATCTACAAGTGAGAGCTGCGAATGAACGGCAATGACACCCTGGCCCGCCTTGCCGAAGTGATCGAATCGCGCAAGGCCGGCGACCCCGACAAGAGTTATGTGGCCCGCCTGTTCCAGAAAGGGAACGATGCCATCCTGAAGAAGATCGGAGAAGAAGCGACCGAAACCGTCATGGCGGCCAAGGACGGTGACCGCCAGAAGATCGTGTACGAGGTGGCCGACCTCTGGTTCCATTCGATGATCGCTTTGAGCGCTTTTGGCCTGAAACCTGCTGACGTGCTGGCCGAGCTGGAGCGGCGCGAAGGGTTGTCGGGCCTGGAAGAATTCGCAGCGCGCAAGGCGCAGCAGCGCGATGCCGAGGCACAAAGGAAAGACGAATGAACGACGTCACCACTTCCGAACTGAACCCGCAGCAACGCCAGAACCTGACGGCGCTCACCCACGTGATGTATGCGTTGCACCTGGCGTCGTGGTTCTCGGCTGGCATCTTCTCGGTGATCGCGATGATCATCAACTACGTCAAGCGGCCCGATCTGCCCGACGATTTCTTTCGCAGCCACTTCCGCTGGCAGGCGCGCAGTTTCTGGTTCACGCTGCTGTGGCTGCTGGCGACATCGCCGCTCTTCCTGCTGTTCGTGGTCCCCGGCATCGGCGCCTGGACGCTGGTGGGGTTCTGGTACCTCTACCGATTCGTGCGCGGCTGGTGGGCGTTCTCTGAAAGCCGGCTGATGCCCGTGCCCAACGACTGAGCCATTTCGACCATGACACACGACCCCCACTGCATCTTCTGCAAGATCGTCGCCGGGCAGATCCCGAGCCGCAAGGCCTACGAAGACGACGACTTGCTGGCCTTCCACGACATCGCGCCCTGGGCGCCGGTGCACGTGCTGGTCATTCCCAAGACGCACATCGAATCGCTTTACGACACGACCCCCGAGGAGCACGAAGCCCTGCTCGGCCGCATGCTGGCGCTGGCTCCCAAGCTGATGCGCGAGCACGGCGTGACAGGGGGCTTCCGAGTCATGGTCAACAACGGGCCCGACGGGCGGCAGGAGGTGCCTCACCTGCACCTGCACGCCATGGGCGGGCCGCGGCCTTGGGCCAAAGGCTGAGGCCTTTGGCCCTCACCTAAACTTCACTATTCCTGACAGGAGATCAATCATGGGTTCATTCAGCATTTGGCACTGGCTCATCGTGCTGGCCATCGTGGTCTTGGTGTTCGGCACCAAGAAGCTCAAGAACATGGGTTCCGACCTCGGCGGCGCCGTCAAGGGCTTCAAGGACGGCATGAAGGACGGCGCGAGCAGCGATGCTGCTGCCACCAACCAGCAGGTCACGGCCAACAAGGCACAGGACCCCAACACCGTTGACGTGGAAGCGAAGACGAAGTCATGACCCGGCGCCGCGGCGTGAGTGCGCGGTGCAGTTGCATTCGGCATGATTGATTTCGGGTTCGACAAGATCGCGCTGATCGGCGCCGTGGCGCTCATCGTCATCGGGCCCGAGAAGTTGCCACGCGTGGCGCGCACCGTAGGCCATTTGCTTGGCAAGGCTCAGCGTTATGTGAATGACGTGAAGGCCGAGGTCAATCGCTCGATCGAGCTCGAAGACCTCAAGAAGATGAAGACGCAGTTCGAAGATGCGGCGCGCGACGTTGAGAAGACCGTCTCGAACGAAATCCACCAGACCACCTCGGCGCTGGAAAACGCCTGGGCCGATCCTGACCCCGCTCCGCACAGCGGCGGCTTGCACGACGGCCTGCTGCCCGCCCCCAGCTACAAGCACCCGAAGAAGAACTGGCGCCTCAAACGGGGCGCCATGCCGCAGTGGTACAAGCAGCGGCACGGTGTGCGCAACAAGGCACAGTCAGGGGCGGCTCGCGTGGCACGCTTTCGGCCGCCACGATCGAATACCTCCGCATGAGCGCCTCAGATCACAAACCCGACGAGCTCGAGGGCACAGAGCAACCTTTCGTCACCCACCTCATCGAGTTGCGCGACCGGCTGGTCCGCGCAGTGGCGGCCATCGCCGTGTGTTTCGGCGTGCTGGCGATCTACCCTGGCCCCTCGGAGCTGTACGACCTGCTGGCCCACCCGCTGGTGGCCAGCATGCCGGCCGGCGGCAAGCTGATCGCCACCAACGTCATCTCGCCGTTCCTGGTGCCGATGAAGATCACGCTGATGGCGGCGTTTCTTCTCGCCTTGCCGATCGTTCTGTACCAGGTGTGGGCGTTCGTGGCACCGGGCCTCTATTCGCACGAGAAGAAGCTGGTGTTGCCCCTCGTGGTGTCCAGCACCTTGCTGTTCTTCCTGGGCGTGGCGTTCTGCTACTTCTTCGTCTTCGGCAAGGTGTTCGCATTCATCCAGGGCTTTGCGCCCAAGAGCATCACCGCACAGCCGGACATCGAGGCCTACCTGAGCTTCGTGCTCACGATGTTCATCGCCTTCGGCGCCGCTTTCGAGGTACCGATCGTCGTCGTCGTGCTCGCGCGCATGGGGCTGGTGAGCATCGAGAAGCTGAAGGCGTTTCGTGCCTATTTCGTCGTCATCGCCTTCATCATCGCGGCTGTGCTCACCCCGCCCGACGTGGTGTCGCAACTCGCCCTCGCGATCCCGATGTGCCTTCTCTACGAAGTCGGCATCTGGGCAGCAGTGATCTTCATCAAGCACACCCAGGCACCAGCCGACGAAACACCTCCCACAAACTGATTGCCGGGGCGCCCACGCGAGCGAAGCGAAGCACCCATCAAGCAACGCCCAAGGCACGGGTTTCCCGGGCCGATGGGTGGCGCCCCTTGGGGGCAGGAGCGACAGCGACTGGGGGGCCTTACTGTTCTCGTCGGGCCTGAGTTTTCGGCCGCTGCGTCACGATCACCTTCAGATCCAGCGCCTTGTTGCCGCGCTGAATGCCGATCGTCGCGGGCTCTTTGGGTTTCAGGCCCGCCACGGCGGCGAGCAACTGCACGGTGTTGGTCACGGGCGTGTCGGCCACCTTCACCACCACGTCGCCCGGTCGGATGCCGCCGACGCTCGCCGGCCCGCTTTGCAGCACGCCGGTGATCAGCACGCCCTGGCTGATGGGCAGGTTGAAGGTCTCGGCGATCTCTGGGGTGAGGTCGCGCGGTTCGACGCCGATCCAGCCGCGGGTGACCTGGCCGTCGCGGATCAGGCCCTCCATCACCTGCTTGGCCGTGCTCACTGGAATGGCAAACCCAATGCCCAGGCTGCCGCCGCTGCGCGAATAGATGGCGGTATTGATGCCCAGCAGGTTGCCGTTGGCATCGACCAGCGCACCGCCGGAATTGCCGGGGTTGATCGCGGCATCGGTCTGGATGAAGTTCTCGAAGGTGTTGATGCCCAACTGGTTGCGGCCGAGTGCGCTGACGATGCCTGAGGTGACCGTCTGGCCGACGCCGAACGGGTTGCCGATTGCGAGAACCACGTCGCCGACCTGGGCCGTTTCGACGCTGCCGAAGGTGATGACCGGCAGCTTGTCGAGCGAGATCTTCAGCACCGCAACGTCGGTCTCGACGTCGGCGCCGACCACCTTGGCGCGGGCTTGCCGGCCATCGGGCAGCTGCACCTCGATGTCATCGGCACCGTCGATCACATGGTTGTTGGTGAGCAGGTAGCCGTCGGGCGAAACGATCACCCCGGAACCGAGGCCGACCTGGGGCTGCTGCTGGCTCTGGGCCTGGTCGCCGAAGAAGAACTTGAACCACGGGTCTTCACCATGCGGGTTGCGCTGCGCTGGCGCCTTGCTGGCCGTGATGCTGACCACCGCCGGTGTGGCGCGCTTTGCCGCCGCGCTGTAGCCGGCGACAGTGCCCAAGGGCGGCAGGCCCACCGGCTGCACCATCGGGGCCTGGATGATCGAGACGATGTTGGGCAGCATCGTGCCGCCGGCGCCGCGTTTGAGCCATTCGGGCTTCAAGGTGGCGACGACGAACAAGACCGCCAGCGCCACGGTGACCGCTTGGGAGAAAATGAGCCACGTCTTGCGCATCAACGAGATCCTGTTTCATGACCCCACGCACCGAACTCGAGTCGTACCTGGGCACGCTGCTGGAGGTGGGGAAGTTCCGTGATTATGGGCCGAACGGTCTGCAGGTCGAGGGCAAGCCCGAGGTGCAGCGGCTCGTCTCAGGCGTCACGGCCAGCCGGGCGTTCATCGAGGCCGCCATCGAGCAGAAAGCCGATGCGCTGCTGGTGCACCATGGCCTGTTCTGGAAGGGCCACGACGGGCGTGTGACAGGCTGGCTCAAGGCCCGGCTGGAGCTGCTTCTGGCCCATGGAATCAACCTGTTCGCCTACCACCTGCCGCTGGATGCGCATGCCGAGTTCGGCAACAACGCGCAGTTCGGCGCCCAGCTCGGGTTTACATCGGATGGGCGCTTTGGTGACCAGAGCCTGGGCTTCGTCGGCACGCCGGCTCAGCCGCTGACGGCGGCGGACCTGAGCGCCTTGCTCAGCTTGCGCCTGGGCCGCGCGCCGGTGATGGTGGAAGGCCGCAGCGGCCAGCCGATTCGCCGCGTGGCCTGGTGCACCGGTGGGGCGCAAGGCTACTTCGAGGCGGCCATCGCCGCTGGCGCCGACGCTTACGTCACCGGTGAGATCTCTGAGCCGCAAGCCCACCTGGCGCGCGAGACCGGCGTGGCGTTCTTCGCCTGCGGCCACCACGCCAGCGAGCGCTTCGGTGCGCCGGCACTGGCTGCGCACCTGGCGGAAAAGTTCGGGCTGGACCATCAGTTCATCGAGATCGACAACCCCGCATGACCGCAGCTCTCGTCATCACCATGGGCGACGCCTGTGGCATCGGCCCCGAGATCATCGCCAAATCGTTTGCATCGGGCCAGGCGCAAGGTGCGGTCGTGTTGGGCGATGCGAGCGTGATGCGCCGCGCGCTCGCATTGACTGGCCAGAACACCGCGCTGGCTTTGCTGGAGCATGCGGCCGATGCGCACAGTTGCCCGCCGAACTGCGTGCCTCTGCTGCAAGCGGAGGACCTGCCTGCCGACCTGATTCAAGCGCCTGTGGGCCGAATCGACGCACGTGCCGGGTCTGCTGCTGCAGCGTGCATCGCCCAAGCCGTGCAGCTCGTGCGCTCGGGCGAAGCGCGTGCGATCGTCACTGCACCCATCCACAAGGAAGCCCTCTCGGCGGCCGGTGTGGACTACCCGGGCCACACCGAGATGCTGCAGGCGCTCGCAACGCAGCCGGGCCAGCCGATGCCGCCGGTGCGCATGATGCTGGCCAACGACGAGTTGCGCACGGTGCTGGTGACGATCCACATGTCGCTGCGAAGCGCCATCGATGCCGTGACGTTCGATGCCGTGCTGCAGACCCTGCGCATTGCCGACAAGGCAGCCCGATCGTTCGGTGTGGCGTCGCCACGCATCGCGGTGGCCGGGCTCAACCCGCATGCCGGCGAGGGCGGTCTGTTCGGCGATGAAGAGCTGCGCATCATCGGCCCGGCAATCGACGCGGCACGTGCCGAGGGCATCAATGCGACGGGCCCTTACGCACCCGACACGGTGTTCATGCGTGCACGCCACACGGCCACGCATCCGGGCGAGTTCGATCTGGTGGTGGCGATGACGCACGATCACGGGCTGATCCCGGTGAAGTACCTCGGCGTGGAGCAGGGTGTGAACGTAACGTTGGGGCTGCCCTTCGTGCGCACCAGCCCCGACCACGGCACGGCGTTCGACATCGCGGGCATGGGGCGGGCCGACCCGTCCAGCCTGATCGCGGCGCTGCGCATGGCGCGCCGGCTGGCCGCGTAGCCCCGCTACTTGCTGTTGGTGGTCAGCGCTGCGAGCTGCTTGCGCGCCCGCGCAGTGGCGCGTTCGATCAGGTAGGAACTCTCGAAGGCCTTGAAACGGCCTGTCTCGCACATGCGCGACAGCATGCGCGCCGTCAGCGACACGGTTTCCTGGTGGCGCTTGCCGCGCGTGAACACGAAGAACGCACGGCCCGGGCTGACGTAGCTCAGGCGCACTTTCTGCCACTGGTCGTTCAGGTGCATCTGGTAGGCGAAGCCCAGGCGCACATGGTCCATCAGCTGGATGCCCTGGGAGGGCTCGGCCGCGTCCTTGGGCGAGAAATCGAGGTTGATGTCGAGCTTGGCCGACAGGTCGAGGTTCAGGTCGACCGGGCTGGTGTCGGCCTCGGGGTCGACCGGCGCGGGCTCCGGCTCGGCCGTGAGGTCGATGTCGATCTGGCCGGACCAGTTCACCGCGCTTTCGTCGAGCAGGCCGATCTGCTTGGCCTCGGTGTCGGAGAACTGCGGCTCCAGTGCGGTGACGCCGGTGCTCGTCATCGGCACGTCGCGCAGCAGGGCATCGGGTTCGGGCACCGCCGTGTTGAACACCACCTCGAGCTGCTTGGCGAGCAGGTTGTATTCGAGTTCGGTCAGCGGCGTGCCCTTGAGCGAATCGGCATGCGCGGGCAGCAGCCTGCTGAAGAACTCCTTTTGCGCTGCATCGGGCCAGCCGACGAGCTTCATGCCCTCGTTCAAGTCCTTCATCAGCGGCGGCAGCTGCATCAGGAACTTCTTGCGCATGGCCGGCGAGCCCTTGGGCTGCACGCTCATCACCAGGTCGCGGCCCGCGCGTTTCAGGCGCTGGACCAGTTCGGATTGCGAACCTTCGCGGCGCGTGCCGAGCGCAAGCGCCTGGCTCCACACCTGCGCCAGGAAATCGCGCAGGTATTCCGGCAGCGCCAGCGGGGTGAGCGCGGCGCGCAGCTGCAGCATGTAGCGCTGCTGCACGCGCAGGTCGGATTCCTTGCTGTCGACCACCGAGACGGCCGACGCGTTCGCCTCGACGTCCGTCTTGGCTTGCTGCGCGACGAAGCCTTCCAACGCGTTCAGCTTGGCGACATAGACGTCGATCTGGTCGAAATCGCCTTCGACGATCTCTTGCACCAGCTCGCGCACGCGCGCCATGAACTGCTTGCCGAGGCCGTCGTCGAAATCTTCGAAGGCGACGGCCAGTGAGGCGATGCGGTTGACGAAGCGCCGCACCGGGTGCTTGCGCGACGAGAAGAAAGTGTTGTCGACCAGGGCGACGCGCAGCACCGGCAATTGCAGGCGCGCGATCTGCCGCGCCATCTGCGGCGGCACGCGGGGGTCCGACAGGATCTGGTCGAAGAGGCTGCCCACCACGTCGATCACCATGTGATCGAGCGTGCCGGTGGACGCGGCGCGCAGCTCTTCGCGGTGGTTGCGGATCAGGTTGGCGGCCATCAGGCCGGAGGCCACATCGCCATACCCGCTGCTGCCGGGCGATGCACCACTCAAGGCGCCGCTGCCCGTGCCCGTGGCCAATCGCCCGCCCAGCCCGGCCGGCATCGTGGGCCCACCCAGGTCGGCAGGGCGCGTGGCGAGGAAGGTCAGGCGCCGGATCAGCGACATCAACTCGGCATCGGCCTGGGCTGCCGGATTGGCGTTGTGCGCGTTGCCACCGCGGCCCGACCCACCGCCCGTGCCGGGCTGGCGGTTGCCGCCTGCGCCTTGCGGGGCTGTGCCGGCATCCCGGCCACCCCAGCCGCCCGGACCCTGGCGACCGCCAGGCCCGCCGGTGCCGCTACCGGGGCCACCTCCACCAAAGCCGCCACCTGGGCCGCCACCTGGGCCGCCACCACCCGTGCCACCGGCACCCGGACCGCCGCCGTCGAAGTCGGCATTCGAGGTCGAATGGAAATGACCGCTGCCGGTGCTTATGCCCGCGTCCCCGCGCGACAAGGTGTCGTAGCCCGAGACCCGCTCGCGCGACAGTTCGTTGCCCGGCCCTTCGACACCTTTCACGGTGAGCCCCACCGGCTGGATGCCGCGGGCGCGGAAGTCCTTCAGGATGTCGGCATAGCAGGCCGGCATCACGCGCGCCATGCCCAGCCCCAGTTCGCGGGCCAGCAGCTTGCGGCTTTCCTTGTCTTTCGAGACCGAGTCGATGGCGCGGTAGACGGCAGCACCCAGCACTTCGGCGCGCAGGGGGTTGCGGTCGTGGTCGGCGCGCCCGATGCCCAGCAGCTGGCCGGTGTACGACGCCAGCTCGCGCAGCTCCCATTCGCAGCCGTGGGTGATGGCCTGGCTGATGCGGTCGGCGAACATGCGTTCTTCGACTTCGGAATCGTCGACCAAGCTGAGCGATTGCCAGTCGGTTTCAGCGAGCTTGCGGCCTGGGTCGTGACTCGGGTTGAGTTCGCGCGTGACCTTCTTGCTCAAGGTGTCGGCGAACACCAGCACGAAGGTGCTCATGTGGCGCCGAAGATCGATCTGGGCGTTGACCAGGTTGTCGCGATCGAGAATGCGGGCCGCTGCCGTGGCGAGCAGGCCGAGGTGGTCGGCCACGCGATCTGCCACGCCCGCGGTGGTCGTCTTGATGTGATTCATGGCCGCATCGAATGCGGCCTGGGCGCGTGGATCGGTCTGGTTCATCTCAAGCGGGGGCACTGTTGGCCAGCCGTAATGCGCTCACAGGCAGGCTCCCTCCTGAGCGCACGGCCTTGAAGTATGGGGCCAAATCACACCCGCCCGCCACGACGTTGCACCATGGCGACGACCGGGGTTCCGGTCAGAAACCCGCGGCCGCGACGCTGTTCACTTCTTCAAGGAGTCGCGGATCTCGCGCAAAAGCAGCACGTCCTCGGGCGTGGGAGCGTCGGGCGGCGGTGGCGCGTTCTTCTTCAGGCGGTTGATCTGCTTGACCATCAGAAAGATGATGAACGCCAAGATGACGAAGTTGATCGCGACGGTGATGAAGCTCCCGTACGCGAACACGGCGCCGGCTTTCTTTGCATCTGCCAGATTGGTGGCCACCTGTCCGGAGAGCGGGATGAAGTAGTTCGAGAAGTCGAGGCCGCCGAGCAGCTTGCCGACGATCGGCATGATCAGGTCGCCGACGATCGAATCCACGATCTTGCCGAACGCTCCGCCGATGATCACGCCGACGGCGAGGTCGACCACGTTGCCCTTCATCGCGAATTCTTTGAACTCGGTCGTAAATCCCATGGCTCTCTCCTGTTGACGATGCCGGCGCAGTATTGCCCAGCGCAAAGAGATGTCAAGACGGCGCGGGAGATGCTGTTCAGCGAAGCTCGCTCGCGGCGGCGCCTCGCCGGGCTTGACACGTCCGCTAGAATTCTCGGTTGCCCCCTGATCAGAAGTCAGTATTGAGGATCCCCATGAGTGACCAGCAAGTCGATCAAGGCCGCCGTACCTGGGTTGCCATCGCCTGTGGCGCAGGTGCGGTCGGTGGTGTTGCCACTGCCGTGCCCTTCGTCAGTACCTTCCAGCCTTCCGAGCGCGCCCGCGCTGCCGGAGCGGCCGTCGAAGTCGACATCGGTGACCTGAAGCCAGGCGAAAAGAAAACCGTTGAATGGCGCGGCAAGCCGGTCTGGATCGTGCGCCGCACCGATGCGCAAGTGAAAGAGCTGCCCAAGAACGACAGCCAGCTGGCCGACCCGAATTCCGAGCGCAAGGCCGACGAGCTGACCCCCGCCTATGCCCGCAACGAAGGCCGTTCGCGCAAGCCTGAAGTTCTGGTCGTCGTGGGCATCTGCTCGCACCTGGGCTGCTCGCCGTCCGATCGCTTTCAGCCAGGCGCCCAGCCTTCGCTGCCTGACGACTGGGCCGGTGGTTTCCTCTGCCCCTGCCACGGTTCGACCTTCGACATGGCCGGCCGTGTCTACAAGAACAAGCCTGCGCCCGACAACCTCGAAGTGCCTCCCCACATGTACTTGTCCGACAGCCGACTCCTCATCGGCGAAGACAAGCAGGCCTGACCCCAGGTCACGCGCCCGGCAGCAGCGGCATTTCAGGAGAATTTTTCATGGCCGAGTTCAAGCAAGTCAGTCCCAACGCGCCGATCGGCGAGAAGCTGTTGACCTGGGTCGACAACCGCTTCCCCGCGAGCAAGCTCTACAAAGAGCACATGAGCGAGTACTACGCTCCGAAGAACTTCAACTTCTGGTATGTCTTCGGTTCGCTCGCGATGCTGGTGCTGGTGATCCAGATCGTCACCGGCATCTTCCTGGTGATGCACTACAAGCCCGACGCCGCCAAGGCCTTCGAGTCGGTCGAGTACATCATGCGCGACGTGCCCTGGGGCTGGCTGGTGCGCTACATGCACTCTACCGGCGCGTCTGCGTTCTTTGTCGTCGTGTACCTGCACATGTTCCGCGGCATGATCTACGGCAGCTACCGCAAGCCGCGCGAACTGGTGTGGATCTTTGGCTGCGCCATCTTCCTGTGCCTGATGGCCGAGGCCTTCATGGGCTATCTGCTGCCGTGGGGCCAGATGTCGTACTGGGGCGCCCAGGTGATCGTGAACCTGTTCCAGGCCGTGCCATTCATCGGCCCTGACCTCGCCCTGCTGATCCGTGGCGACTACGTGGTCTCTGACGCGACGCTGAACCGCTTCTTCAGCTTCCACGTGATCGCGGTACCGCTGGTGCTGCTGGGCTTGGTGGTGGCGCACATCATCGCGCTGCACGAAGTGGGTTCGAACAACCCGGACGGCGTGGAAATCAAGGCGAAGAAAGATGCCAAGGGCATTCCGCTCGACGGCGTGGCCTTCCACCCGTACTACACGGTGCACGACATCTATGCCGTCAGCGTGTTCCTGATGGTTTTCTGCGCGATCCTGTTCTTCACGCCGGAGTTCGGCGGCTACTTCCTCGAGTACAACAACTTCATTCCGGCCGATCCGCTGAAGACGCCTGCGCACATCGCGCCGGTCTGGTACTTCACGCCGTACTACTCGATGCTGCGCGCGACCACGTCGCAGATGGTCTACGTGCTGGTCGGCATCGTGGGGCTCGGAGCCGTGGCGAGCATCGTCAAGGGTGGTTTCTCGGGCCTGGTGAAGACCGCCATCGCCGTTGCAGCGCTTATTGCGGCCTTCCTGCTGCTGACCTTCGAAGCCAAGTTCTGGGGTGTGGTCGTGATGGGCGGCGCCGTCGTCATCATGTTCTTCCTGCCTTGGCTCGACCGTGCCGAAGCCAAGTCGATCCGCTATCGCCCGAGCTGGCACAAGGTCATGTACGGCCTGTTCGTGCTCGTCTTTGCCGTGCTGGGTTACCTGGGCGTGCAGCCGCCGTCTCCGGTGGGCGAACGCGTGTCGCAAGTCGGTACCTTGTTCTACTTCGGTTTCTTCTTGCTGATGCCCTGGTGGAGCCGCATTGGCAAATCCAAGCCGGTGCCTGACCGCGTGACGTTCGCTGCCCACTGAAGACGCAAGCCGGAACCCCTACATCATGAAGAAACTCATTTTGATTCTGCTGGCGTCGCTGGGCCTGAGTGCCGGTGCTGTGGCTTCAGAAGGCGGCGTTGCCTGGGACAAGTTCCCCGAAGGCAAGGTGACCGACATGGCTGCGCTGCAGCATGGCGCCAAGTTGTTCGTCAACTACTGCCTGAACTGCCACTCGGCTTCGTTCATGCGCTACAACCGCCTGCGCGACATCGGCCTGACCGAAGACCAGATCAAGAAGAACCTGATGTTCGCCACCGACAAGGTCGGCGAAACGATGAAGGTCTCGCTGGACCCGAAGCAAGCGAAGGAATGGTTCGGCGGCACGCCGCCCGACCTGACCGTGATTGCACGTTCGCGCGCCGATTTCGGCAAGGGCTCGGGTGCCGACTACCTGTACACCTACCTGCGCAGCTACTACCGCGACGATACCAAGGCCACCGGCTGGAACAACCTCGTCTTCCCGAGCGTGGCCATGCCCCACGTGCTGTGGGAACTGCAAGGCCAGCGCATTGCCAAGTACGTCGAAGAAAAAGACCCGCACCACGAAGGCAAGACGGAGCATCGCTTCGCCGGCTTCGAGCAGGTGTCGCCGGGCACGCTGAGCCAGATCGACTACGACGACTCGGTGGCCGACCTTGTGGGTTTTCTTCAGTGGATGGGTGAGCCGGCGCAGAACGACCGCGTCAAGCTCGGTAGCTTCGTGCTCATCTTCCTCGCCATCTTCACGGTCATTGCATGGCGGCTGAACGCAGCCTTCTGGAAAGACGTGAAATAAGCGTGCGACCCGCGGCCGGCAGGGCCTTGCCCTGATCGGCCCAGATCGTTTGCGGAGTGGGGATGCCCGCCGGGGCCCGCCCACTCCGTTTGTGTTTTGCAAGACCTCTAGCCTCAAGGAGCCGCCATCATGATGGTGCTTTACTCCGGAACGACCTGCCCTTATTCGCATCGTTGCCGTTTCGTCCTGTTTGAAAAAGGCATGGACTTCGAAATCCGCGATGTCGACTTGTTCGCCAAGCCCGAAGACATCGCGTTGATGAACCCATACAACGAAGTGCCGATCCTGGTCGAGCGCGACCTGATCCTGTACGAGTCGCACATCATCAACGAGTACATCGACGAGCGCTTCCCGCACCCGCAGCTGATGCCCGGCGACCCCGTCGCCCGCGCCCGCGTGCGCCTGTTCCTGCTCAACTTCGAGAAGGAACTGTTCGCCCACGTGAACATTCTCGAGTCGCGCGGCGGCAAGCCCACCGACAAGCAGCTCGAAAAGGCCCGCTCGCAGATTCGCGACCGCCTCACGCAGCTGGCGCCCATCTTCCTGAAGAACAAGTTCATGCTGGGCGACGACTTCTCGATGCTTGACGTGGCCATCGCCCCGCTGCTGTGGCGCCTGGACTACTACGGCATCGACATGTCGAAGAACGCCGTGCCGCTGCTGAAGTACGCCGAGCGCATCTTCTCGCGCCCGGCCTACATCGAGGCGCTGACGCCGTCCGAAAAGGTCATGCGCAAGTAAGCCGCTCGCCAACGAAGAAGTGGCATGAGCCTCATCCCGACCTCGCCAGGCAACGCCGGTAGTTCCACACGGCCTTACCTGATTCGCGCCTTGCACGACTGGTGCACCGACAACGGCTTCACGCCGTACCTGGCGGTGTATGTCGACGCCAGCGTGCAGGTGCCGATGGAGTACGTGAAGAACAATGAAATCGTTCTGAACGTCGGGTTCGAGGCCACCACCGCGCTGAAGCTTGGTAACGAATTGATCGAGTTCAAAGCGCGCTTCGGCGGCAGTTCGCGCGACATTGCCGTGCCGGTCGACCACGTGATCGCCATCTATGCCCGCGAAAACGGGCAGGGCATGGCCTTCCCCGTGCCGACCGAAACGGCTGCTGGCGCCGAATCGCCGCTGCCCCCTGTTCCGTCGGCGGAGCGGCCGGCTCAACCGGGCGGGTTGCGTCTGGCCAGCGCCGAGGGCAGCGCTGCCACCGACGGCAAGCGCGTTGACACCGATGACGATCAAGATCCGCCTGAGCCGCCGAGCAGCCGCCCGTCACTCAAACGGATCAAATGACCCGAGAGCTGCACGAAGGGTCGGCGGCTAAAATCTCAGGCATCTCTTTCAGCCCTTGTAGCTCAGTTGGTAGAGCAGCGGTTTTGTAAACCGAAGGTCGCGGGTTCGATTCCTGCCGGGGGCACCATTCAATCAGGCAAGGTTCTCGCAATGGAACGCTGGGTTGCCGCCTGGCTTTCATGACCCCTTGGGGCTGGGTGACGCCCTGTCGCCCTTGGAGCAAGCGGATACGTCTGGTATCAGCTCGATTGAACCTTGATTCTGATTGCAGTAACCTGCCATTCCCGACCCTTGAGTGCATCCTCCAGCCGGGGCTGAAGCTGGCGCAGCTTGGCGGCGACCGACGCATTTGCAGCCAGCAACGACCAGCCTTCGCTGTCCACGGGACCGGGTTTCACATGAGCGGCCAAAGCCGCCGGCAAGACATGGCGGACAGCCTCGAAGCGTGCATTCGATTCACGCAACAGTTGCTGGAGTCGAACAAGCGGGGCGCTGCGATCAAGCGCCTGTTCTATGCGCAAGGCGTTGGGGGTGACCGGGGGCGGCTTCGGGTTCACCGCAAGGAGTTTAACGATGCAGATCATCATCACGCACGGCAGCTCGGCGCGTACCCGCGTATTGCGCTTCAATCGGCTGCAGTTGGCCGGCATGCTGACCGGGCTGGTCATCATGATGATGCTGCTGTCGGGCACGATCTATCACGTGATCTTCCTGAAAGCGGCGCGCGAGGGCTGGCCGGTGGTGAGCCAGATCGTTCGACTGGTGGTTCGCGACGAATTTGCCCAGCGCGACCGTTTCATGCGGGAGAACCTCGACGCCATGGCCCAGAAGGTGGGCGAGATGCAGGCCAAGCTCATCAAGCTCGAAGCCATCGGCGAGCGCGTGTCCGGCTTGGCGGGGGTGAAGCCCGACGAACTGAAACAGATCGCGCCGGCCGCTCTCCGCGGAGGGCAGGGCGGGCCTTTCGTTCCGGCCGGTACGCCGTCGTTCGAGCAGCTCAACGGCATGGTCTCCTCGCTTGACGAAGCCGCCGAGCAAAGCACGGACTTTTTCACCATGATCGAGTCGCGCCTGTTCGAGAAGCGGCTGGCCGCGTTGATGGTGCCTAACAGCCAGCCGATCAACGGGCCGGTGGGGTCGGGCTTCGGTTTCCGCACCGACCCTTTCACCGGCCGGGGCGCTTTGCACACGGGCTTGGATTTCCCATCCGAAGTCGGCTTCCCGATCATGGCGGCGGCGGGTGGCATGGTGCGGTCAACCGACTTTCACCCCGCCTACGGCAACTTGCTTGAGATCGACCACGGCAATGGCCTGGTCACGCGCTACGCCCACACTTCCAAGATCATGGTCAAGGCCGGTGACCTGGTGAAACGGGGCCAGGTGGTGGCGCTGGTCGGCACGACCGGCCGATCGACCGGCCCGCACCTGCATTTCGAGGTGATGGTCGAAGGGGTGTTGCAAGACCCGGCCAAGTTCCTCGCCGGCAAGGCGTCGGCCGGCGTTCGAACCGCTGCCACGCCAACTGCAAGTACCTCGGGGAACCCACCCTGACCGCCCTGCGGGGCACAGGGCCTGGGTGCTAAGATTCGCGGCTTTTCCCGCGGTAACAGAGGCCTCGCCTTGTAAAAGGCCGAAGCGGCCCTCAGTTCCAAGGGCACTGCCCTTTTTAAGAATTCCCAAGCGGCTGGCAACGTGCCGGCCGCTTTGAATTTGCCCGCTGCTTTCCAGCCCCAATCCCTGACGCTGCATGTTGCCCAAGCTTCTCACCTCGATATTCGGTAGCCGCAACGACCGCCTGCTCAAGCAGTACCGCGTGGTGGTGCAGCAGATCAATGCCCTGGAGCCGCAGTTCGAGCAGCTCGACGATGCGGCGCTCAGGGCCAAGACCGACGAATTCAAGCAGCGCGTCGCTCGCGGCGAGTCGCTCGACGACTTGCTGCCGGAGGCCTTTGCCGTGGCCCGCGAGGGCAGCAAGCGCGCCCTCAAGATGCGTCACTTCGACGTGCAGCTGATCGGCGGCATGGCGCTGCACAACGGCAAGATCGGCGAAATGCGCACCGGCGAAGGCAAGACGCTGATGGCGACCCTGCCGGTCTACCTGAACGCGCTCACCGGCAAGGGCGTCCACCTGGTGACGGTGAACGACTACCTTGCACGCCGCGACGCCGAGTGGATGGGCAAGCTCTACAACTTCCTCGGCCTCACGGTGGGCGTGAACCTGCCGCAGATGCCGCGCGAAGAGAAGCAGGCCGCCTACGCCGCTGACGTCACCTACGGAACCAACAACGAATACGGCTTCGATTACCTGCGCGACAACATGGTCTACGAGACCGCCGACCGCGTGCAGCGCGGCCTGCCGTATGCCATCGTCGACGAGGTCGACTCGATCCTGATCGACGAAGCGCGCACGCCGCTCATCATCAGTGGCCAGGCCGAAGACCACACCGAGATGTACGTGCGCATCAACGCCGTCGTGCCGCAGCTCAAGAAGCAGATCGGCGAACTCGACCTGCGCACCGGCGAGGGCGTGATCGATCCGGGCGACTTCACTGTCGACGAGAAGTCGCACCAGGTGTTCCTGACCGAAGACGGCCACGAGAACGCCGAGCGCATCCTCCGTGAAGCCGGCCTGCTGGTCGAAGGCGCGAGCCTCTACGACCCGCAGAACATCACGCTGATGCACCACGTGTACGCCGCCTTGCGCGCGCGCCACCTCTACAACCGCGACCAGCACTACGTGGTGCAGGACGGCGAGGTGATCATCGTCGACGAGTTCACCGGCCGCCTGATGACGGGCCGCCGCTGGTCCGATGGCTTGCACCAGGCCGTGGAAGCCAAGGAAGGCGTGCAGATCCAGAGCGAGAACCAGACGCTCGCGTCGATCACCTTCCAGAACTACTTCCGCATGTACGGCAAGCTGTCGGGCATGACCGGCACGGCCGATACCGAGGCCTACGAGTTCCAGGAAATCTACGGCCTGGAAACCGTTGTCATCCCGCCCAACAAGCCGACGGCGCGCTCCGACGAACTCGACCTGGTCTACAAAACCGACAAGGAAAAATTCGAGGCCGTGATCCAGGACATCCGCAGCTGCCATGAGCGCGGCCAGCCGGTGCTCGTGGGCACGACCTCGATCGAAAACTCGGAACTCATCTCCGAGAGGCTGAAGGCTGCCAAGCTGCCGCACGCCGTGCTCAACGCCAAGCAGCACGCGAAGGAAGCCGAGATCGTGGCGCAGGCCGGCCGGCCGGGCGTGATCACCATTGCCACCAACATGGCCGGTCGCGGCACCGACATCGTGCTGGGTGGCAACGTCGAGAACCAGATCAAGCTGATCGAAGCTGATGAAGGCGTCGGCGAAACCGAGAAAGCGCTTCGCGCAGACAAGCTCAAGAGCGAGTGGCAAGGCCTGCACGACCAGGTGAAGGCGGCCGGCGGCCTGCGCATCATCGCCACCGAGCGGCATGAATCGCGCCGCATCGATAACCAGCTGCGTGGCCGCTCCGGCCGCCAGGGCGACCCGGGTTCCTCGCGCTTCTATCTGTCGCTCGAAGACTCGCTGATGCGCATCTTCGCCGGCGACCGCGTGCGCGCCATCATGGACCGGCTGAAGATGCCCGAAGGCGAGGCCATCGAGGCGGGCATCGTCACCCGCAGTATTGAAGGCGCGCAGCGCAAGGTCGAGGCGCGCAACTTCGACATGCGCAAGCAGCTGCTTGAGTACGACGACGTGGCCAACGACCAGCGCAAGGTCATCTACCAGCAGCGCAACGAGATCCTCGAGGCCGAGAGCCTCACCGCCCAGGTGGCCAGCCTGCGCGAGAGCACGCTGACCGACGTGGTGCGTACCTACGTGCCGGCCGAAAGCGTCGAAGAGCAATGGGACCTGGCGGCGCTCGAGAAGACGTTGCGCGACGAATGGCAGCTCGAATTGCCCCTCAGGGCGCAGGTCGAGAAGAGCAATGCCATCACCGATGAAGACATCGTCGAGAAGGTCGTCAAGGCCGGCAACGATGCCTTCACCGAAAAGCTGGAGCGCGTGGGCGCCGAGCAGTTCACGCCGTTCGAACGCATGATCCTGCTGCAGTCGATCGACCAGCACTGGCGCGAGCACCTTGCGGCGCTGGACTACCTGCGCCAGGGCATCCACCTGCGCGGCTATGCGCAGAAGAACCCCAAGCAGGAATACAAGCGCGAAGCCTTCGAACTCTTCAGCCAGCTGCTCGACGTGGTGAAGATGGACGTCACGCGCATCCTGATGACGGTGAAGATCCAGACCCAGGAGCAGATGGCCGAGGCGGCCGAGGCGATCGAAGAGCGCGCTGAAGCCATCAGCAACGTCACCTACACCCACCCTGGCGACGATGGCAGCGTGGTGCAGGAAACCGATGCGGCCACGGTGGCCGCCGAGTTGCCCAAGGTTGGGCGCAATGATCCGTGCCCCTGCGGCAGCGGAAAGAAATACAAGCAGTGTCATGGCCGATTGGCTTGAGCTTGGCTTGACCTGAAAAACGGAGCCTTTGGCTCCGTTTTTTCTTGGGGGCCTGGTTGGCCCGTCATGCTGCGTTTCTACAATCGGCGCCTGCCAAGATCCCAACGCGAGACACGACCATGCCTGTCAACCTGCAAGCCCCCAACCCCCAAGACCTGCATGCCGTGCCGGGCGTGAAGCTCGGCATCGCGATGGCCGGTGTGCGCAAAGCCAACCGCCGCGACCTGACGGTGATCACCTTGGCCGAAGGTTCGCAAGTGGCCGGCGTGTTCACCAGCAACCGCTTCTGCGCGGCACCGGTGCAGCTGTGCCGCAAGCACCTGGCCGCAGCCATCGGACCACGCGCCCTGGTCATCAACACTGGCAACGCGAATGCCGGTACCGGTGAAGACGGCTTGATGCGGGCATTCTCGACCTGCGTGTCGGTGGCGCAGCAATTGAACCTCTCGCCCGAGCAGGTGCTGCCGTTCTCGACCGGCGTGATCATGGAGCCGCTGCCGACCGATCGCATCGCCGCAGGCCTGCCTGCGGCGATTGCCGACCTGAAGGAAGCCAACTGGGCGGTCGCCGCCGAAGCCATCATGACCACCGACACCTTGCCCAAGGCGGCATCGCGTCAGGTCCAGATCGGCGGCAAGACGGTCACCATCACCGGCATCAGCAAAGGCGCCGGCATGATCCGGCCCAACATGGCGACGATGCTGAGCTTCCTGGCCACCGACGCCGTGATTGCACCGCAACTGATGCAGGCCCTGACGACCGAAGCCGCCGACCGCTCGTTCAACCGCATCACCATCGATGGCGACACGTCGACCAACGATTCGTTCGTCGTCGTTGCCACCGGCGCGGCCGGCCACGAGCCGATTGCGCAGCTCGAAGCGGGTGACGGTGCTTTGCTGAAGCAGGCCGTGATCGACGTCGCCACGCAACTCGCCCAGGCCATCGTGCGCGACGGCGAAGGTGCCACCAAGTTCATCACCGTTCAGGTCGATGGTGGCCGGAACGAAGCCGAGTGCAAGCAGGTGGCCTATGCCATCGCTCATTCGCCGCTGGTGAAGACGGCCTTCTTCGCGAGTGACCCCAATCTCGGTCGCATCCTCGCTGCGGTGGGCTACGCCGGCATCGCCGACCTCGACCAGACGCGCATCGAGATGTTCCTCGACGACGTGCATGTGGTCACCGACGGTGGCCGCAAGGCCAGCTACCAGGAAGCTGACGGTGCGCGCGTGATGAAACAGAGCGAGATCACCGTGCGCATCGATCTGCGCCGCGGGCCGGCGCAAGCCATGGTGTGGACCTGCGATCTGAGTTACGACTACGTCAAGATCAACGCCGACTACAGAAGTTGATCGCCCGGTGCTCCGCGCCGATGTGAACTCGTGTTCCCGGAGTTCGGCGCCCTGTGTTTCGTGTGTGCAATCGGCGAGTTTTTTCTAGGGGGTGACCCTCTTCGGACCTTGTCTGCCTGCAGCACCCGCTGGTAGCATGGCCGCTCGCCATTCACCACTTCATGACATGACCCACCCCATCAACCGCCCATTGGATGCCGCTTCGCGCGGTGTCGGCGGCATGGGTGCGTCGTCCCGACGCAGCATTCATCTGCCGTCGATCGTGCAGTGCGGCAAGCGCCTTCATGGCGCAGCCTCAGCAGGTTTTGCAGGCAGCCCGCGCAAGCCGGCTTTCTGCGGTACCTGACCTCTCAGCTTCACTTCCACCGAAGTTCCGCTGAGATCCTCAGCGGAAGAACTGGTTCGTTGCTCTTCTTTCGCTGACCCGGATCCACCGATCCGCCAGGGTGCCACCGCACCCGCGACAGAAGAAAGAGAGAGACGAAGATGTGGAACCAGCTCACTCTGCTGCGACGAGCGTGGACGCAACGGTTCGCCTTGCCGCCTAACGACCTGCTGCGCGACGCGGTCTACCGCCGCCTGTGGACCTCGATCCTCATCAGCTCGTTCGGCGGGCAGGTGACGATGCTGGCCCTGCCGCTCACTGCCGCCGTGCTGCTGCATGCATCACCCACACAAATGGGTTTGCTCACGGCGATGGAGATCGTGCCCTTTGTGCTGTTTTCACTGCCGGCGGGCGTGTGGCTCGACCGCGTGCGCAAGCTGCCCGTGTATGTGATGGGCGAGTGCATGCTGGGTGTCATCGTGGCGAGCGTGCCGTTCGCCTGGTGGATGGGCTGGCTCTCGATGACCTGGCTCTACGTGGTGGGCTTCGTGATCGGTATCGTCTACACCGTGGCCGGCACGGCCGCGCAGATCGTGCTGACGCAGGTGGTGGCGCGTGAGCGCCTGGTCGAAGCGCATGCCAAGAATGCGCTCGCCACATCGGGTGCCGAAGTGGCCGGCCCCGGTTTCGCCGGTGCGCTGATCAAGGTGGTCGGTGCGCCGCTGGCCCTGCTCGTTGACGCGGTGCTGGTGGTGGTGTCGGCCGCCATCTTGCGCGGTATCCGTGTGCAGGAAGACCAGCGCTCGCGCAAGAACACGCATTTCTGGCGCGACCTGCGGACCGGCGTGCGCTTCGTGTTCAGCACGCCGTTGCTGGTGTCGCTGGCGGTCGTGGTCGGCGCATGGCAGATGTGCCACCACGCGGCGGTGGTGGTGCAGATCCTGTTCGCCACCCGCACGCTGGGCTTGAGCGAGCAGCAGGTGGGGCTGAGCTACATGGGCATGGGCCTGGGCACGGTCTTGTCGAGCGTGCTGGGCAACCGCATCAGCCGCCGCGTGGGGCCTGGGCCTTGCCTGGTGATCGGCTGCGCAATTTGCGGCGCGGGCTGGCTGTTGCTCGCCGTGGCGCCAGCCAACGCCTGGGGTGTGGCGGCGTTCGCGTTGATGCTGTTCCTGTTCAGCACGGGCGCGGTGCTGGTGTTCATCAACTTCCTGGCATTGCGTCAGGCGGTGACGCCCGAGCCGCTGCTCGGCCGCATGACGAGTGCGATGCGATGGCTCACGCTGCTGGCCGCCGGCCCCGGCGCTTTGCTGGGCGGCTGGCTGGGCGAGCACGTGGGCCTGCGTGCGGCGCTGGCGTTCTCGGGCATCTCGTGTCTGCTGCTGGCGCTGGTGGCATGGCGCCACCCCGCCATCCGTGGCGTGAAGGTGCTGCCCAAGACGGAAGATGCCGACGAGTGGGTGGGGGCCGAGGCCTCGGTGCGCCCCACCACGATCATGGACGCGAGCTGAGGAGCGGATGTGATGGACCCTGTACTGATCGACGTTCCCGAACGCGTGTTGACCGAGCGCTTCATCGCGCGTTGCCCGCAGCCGGGTGATGGGGCTGCGGTGAACGCGGCGGTGTGCGAAACGCTGGCCGAGCTGCGCCCTTGGATGCCGTGGGCACAGACCGCACCCACGGTGGATGAATCGGAGCTGCATGCCCGTCGGGCGCAAGCCAAGTTCCGCCTGCGCGAAGACCTGGTGATGTTCATCTTCGAGCGCCTGCCTGGCGACCGCGAAGGCGCGCTGCTCGGCGGCTCGGGCCTGCACCGCATGGACTGGGCGGCGCGCAGCTTCGAGATCGGCTACTGGCGTCGTACGGGTCACACGCAACGCGGCGTGATCACCGAGATCGTGCGCGCGTTGAGTCGCATGGCCTTCGACACGCTGGCCGCGCGCCGAGTCGAGATCCGCATGGACACCAACAACCTCGCCAGTCGGCGTGTGGCCGAGCGGGCCAGCTTCACCTTCGAAGGGGTGCGGCGGCAAGACGGCGTGACGACGACGGGCGAACCGCGCGACACCTGCGTGTACTCACGCGTGCGCGGCGTCGAGGAGGCTCAGACCTGAACGGTCGACCCGGGTGAGAAGCGGTCGACGGCATCGGTGATCAGCCCGTCGATACCGGCATCGAGCAAGCGCTGCGCATCGGCTGGCTCGTTCACGGTGTAGCAGAGCGAACGCATGCCTGCGGCGTGGATCTGCGCGATGACCTTGGCGTCGAGCAGCTTGTGGTTGGCAACCACGGCCACGCAGGCCAGGCCTTTGGCTTCATCGAGCCAGCCGTTCCGCAGGCTGTCGAGCAGCAATGCGCGTGGCAGGGTCGGCACGGCGGCTTGCGCTGCCGCCAGCGCGTCTGGCTGGAACGAGCTGAGCAATGGTTTCACGGCCACCGCAGACCAAAGGCGTTCGGCCTCGATGGCCACCACGCGGCCGGTCTCGGCGTCCTGGCCGGGCGTGGGCTTGATCTCGATGTTGAGCGCGAAACCATTGCGGATGCAGTAATGCGCCACGGCATCGAGGCTGGGGATCGGCTCGCCGGCGAAGGCGCGGCTGTGCCACGCGCCCGCGTCGATGCGCGACAGCTCGCTCCAGGCGCGTTCACCGGCTGTTCCCTGCTCAGGCGTCGTACGCTGCAGCGTCGCGTCGTGCAACAGGAAAGTCAGCCCATCGGCACTCAGCTTCACGTCGCACTCGAAGGCGCGATAACCGTGGCTCGCGCCCACGCGAAAGGCCGCCAGCGTGTTTTCAGGCGCGAGCTTGCCGGCGCCGCGGTGGGCGATCCAGAGCGGATACGGCCAGATGCCAGTGCTCATTCCACCCGCGCTCCGGTGGCCACGTCGAACCAGTGCAAATGCTGCGCCGACAGCTGAAGCTGCACGGTGCTGCCGACCGCGGGCGGCGTGAGCATGCCGTCCATGCGCAAGGTGAAGGCGTGGCTGCCGAGTTGGCCATGGACCAAGCGCTCGGCGCCCAGCATTTCGATCAGCTCCACCTTCAGGGGCCAGCCGCCCGAGCCACCGGCCACCACGTGCTCGGGCCGCAGGCCGAGCGTGAACTCGCCGTTGCGCGGCGCCGGCGCAGGCAGCGGCACGGTCTGGCCGTCAAGCGTGAAGCTGGCGCCGTTCGCAAGGCCTGTCAGCAGGTTCATCGGCGGTGAACCGATGAAGCTCGCCACGAAGGTGGTGGCCGGCCGGGCGTAGACCTCGTCCGGCGTCGCGAACTGCTCCATGCGCCCGGCGTTCATCACGATCATGCGTTGCGCGAGCGTCATCGCCTCGACCTGGTCGTGCGTGACGAACAGCGAGGTCACGCCCAGCTCGGCGTGCAGCTTGCGGATCTCGATGCGCGTTTGTGCACGCAGCTTGGCGTCGAGGTTGGACAGCGGTTCGTCGAACAAAAAGACCTGCGGCTGGCGCACGATCGCACGCCCCATGGCCACGCGCTGGCGTTGGCCGCCCGACAGCTCGCGCGGCTTGCGTGCGAGGTAGGGCGCGAGCTGCAGGATGCCCGCGGCCTTGTCGACACGTGCCTTGATTTCAGCGACGGGCACCTTCGAAATCTTCAGGCCGTAAGCCATGTTGTCGAACACCGTCATGTGTGGGTAGAGCGCGTAGTTCTGGAACACCATCGCGATGTCGCGCTCGGAAGGCTCGATGTCGTTGACCACGCGGCCACCGATGGCGATCTCCCCTTCGGAGATTTCTTCCAGCCCGGCCACCATGCGCAGCAGCGTGCTCTTGCCGCAACCCGACGGGCCGACGATGACGACGAATTCACGGTCGGCAATCTCGGCGTTGACGCCGTGGATGACCTGGTTGGCCTTGGCCCCGACGCCGTAGCGCTTGATGACCTTGCGAAGTGAGATGGCTGCCATGTTTTGTTTTATTTCTCTGTATCGACCAGGCCCTTGACGAACCATTTTTGCATCAGCATCACCACGAGCGCCGGTGGGATCATCGCCAGCATGGCGGTGGCCATCACGAGGTTCCACTCGTTCTGCGAATCGCCGCCCGCGATCATGCGCTTGATGCCGTAGACGACGGGGTACATGTCTTCGTTGGTCGTCACCAGCAGCGGCCAGAGGTACTGGTTCCAGCCGTAGATGAACTGGATCACGAACAGCGCCGCGATGCTGGTGGCCGACAGCGGAACGAGGATGTCTTTGAAAAAGCGCATCGGCCCTGCGCCGTCGATGCGCGCCGCCTCGACCAGCTCTTCAGGTACCGTCAAAAAGAACTGACGGAACAGGAAGGTCGCCGTGGCCGAGGCGATCAGAGGGATCGTCAGGCCGGCGAAGCTGTTCAGCATGCCGAGGTCGGACACCACCTTGTAGGTCGGGCCGATGCGCACTTCCACCGGCAGCATCAGCGTGACGAAGATGGCCCAGAAGAAGAACATGCGAAAGCGGAAGCGGAAGTACACGATCGCGAAGGCCGACAGCAGCGAGATCGCGATCTTGCCGAAGGTGATGATGAGTGCCGATACCAGGCTCACGAACATCATGCGACCCACCGCGGCGGTGGAGCCGGCGCCATGGCTGCCGCCTTGAAGGGCGGCGGTGTAGTTCTCGATGAAGTGAGCACCGGGCAGCATCGGCATCGGCCGCTGCACCACTTCCTGTGCAGTGTGGGTCGAGGCGACAAAGGTGATGTAGACCGGCAGCGCGACCACGAGCACGCCGAGGATCAGGATGACGTGGGCGAGGATGCCCAGCGTGGGGCGACGCTCGACCATCAGTAGTTCACTTTCTTCTCGACGAACTTGAACTGCAAGACCGTCAGGACCACGACGATCACCATCAATACCACCGACTGCGCGGCCGAGCCACCGAGGTCGAGCGCCTTGAAGCCGTCGTAGTAGACCCGGTAGACGAGGATGGACGTCTCCTTGCCCGGGCCGCCCTGGGTCGACGCGTCGATGATCGCGAAGGTGTCGAAGAACGCGTAGACCATGTTGATCACGAGCAGGAAAAACGTGGTCGGCGTGAGCAGCGGGAACTGGATGGTCCAGAAGCGGCGCCAGGGCCGGGCACCATCGATCGCCGCCGCTTCGATCAGCGATTTCGGGATGCTCGCCAACCCGGCGAGAAAGAACAGGAAGTTGTACGAGATCTGCTTCCAGACGGCGGCGGCCACGACCAGCGTCATCGCCTGCCCGCCATTGAGCAGGTGGTTCCAGTCCACGCCCATCGCCTCCAGGCCATAGGCCACGATGCCGATGCTGGGCGAGAACATGAAGAGCCACAACACCCCGGCCACCGCCGGTGCCACGGCGTAAGGCCAGATCAGCAGCGTCTTGTAGACCGTGGCGCCACGCACCACGCGGTCGGCGAAGACCGCGAGCAGCAAGGCCAGCGAGATGCCGCACACCGCCACCAGAATCGAGAAGACCGCCGTCGTCTTGAAGGATGCAAGGTAAGTCTCGTCATTCCAGAGATTCTGGAAGTTCTCCAGCCCGACCCAGTTGACCGAAGTGCCGAATGCATCGGACTGCTGCAACGACTGCACCAGCGCCTGGCCCGCAGGCCAGAAGAAGAACACCGCGATGACGATGGCCTGCGGCGCGAGCAGCGCCCAGGGCAACCAGCCGGATCGGAAGACAACGCGCTTTTCCATCAGAGGCGATCGAAGAGGTCAGGCTGGCCGCCGGGCCGCCCCAAGGCCGGCCTGCGACCCCTCGGGGGGCAGGAGCGAAGCGACGTAGGGGCCGACATTCCCATCAGGACTTGTTGGCCTTTTCGAAGCGCTCGAGCAACTCATTGCCGCGCTTCACGATCGAGGCCAGTGCTTCCTTGGCTGTCTTCTTGCCGCCCCAGACCTGCTCGAGTTCTTCGTCCTCGATGGCGCGGATCTGCACGTAGTTGCCCAGGCGGATGCCACGCGACTTGTCGGTGGTCTTGCGGATCATCTGCGTGACGGCGACGTCGGTGCCTGGCTTCTCCTTGTAGAAGCCAGATTTCTCGGTGAGCTGGTAGGCCGCGGTCGTGATCGGCAGGTAGCCGGTGCGCTTGTGGCTGGCCGACTGCACTTCGGGGCTCGACAGGTAGTTGAAGAACGCTGCCACGCCCTTGTATTCGGCCGGCTTCTTGCCCGATAGCACCCACAGGCTCGCGCCGCCGATCACCGTGTTCTGCGGTGCACCGGGCACGTCGGGGTAGTAGGGCAAGGCGGCCAGGCCGTAGGCGAACTTCGCGTTCTTGGCCACGTTGCCGTAGAAGCCAGAGGACGTGTTGATCATGGCGCACTCGCCAGAAATGAAGCTCGCCTCAGGCACATTGCCACGGCCCTTGTAGACGAACAGGCCTTGCTTGGACATGTTGGCCAGGTTCTCGATGTGGCGCTGGTGCAGCGGCGAGTCGACCTTCATGCGCGCGTTCAGGCCGGCCAGGCCGTTGCGCTGCGTGGCGAACTCGACGTTGTGCCAGGCCGAGAAGCTCTCCAGCTGCGTCCAGCCTTGCCATGCGGTGGTGAAGGGGCACTTGTGGCCGCTGGCCTTGAGCTTGGCCGCGGCGCCCACGACTTCAGGCCAGGTGGTGGGCGGCTTGTCGGCGTCGAGGCCTGCAGCCTTGAAGGCGTCCTTGTTGTAGTAGAAGATGGTCGTCGAGCTGTTGAACGGGAAGCTCAGCATCTGGCCGTTCGGCGCGGTGTAGTAGCCCGCGACCGCCGGCACATAGGCTGCAGGGTCGAACTTCACACCCGCGTCCTTCAACACCTGGCCCACCGGGATGATCGCGCCCTTGCTGGCCATCATGGTCGCGGTGCCCACTTCGAACACCTGCAGGATGTGCGGTGCATTGCCGGCGCGGAACGCGGCGATCGCGCCGGTCATCGATTCGTCGTAGGTGCCCTTGTAGGTGGGCACGATCTTGTAGTCCTTCTGGCTCGCGTTGAAGTCCTTGGCGAGGTCGTTGACCCATTCGCCGTTGACGGCAGTCATCGAATGCCACCACTGGATCTCGACCTGTGCGTGGGCGGGCGTTGACAAAGCCAATACCGATGCGGCCGCGACAAAGGATGAGAGAAGAGCTGAAGTTTTCTTGTTCATGACGACTCCGAGTGATGAATGCCAGGCTTTCGGCCAGCCGGGCAGTTTGCGTCGATCTTGTGACAGGCGTGTTTATGTCGCTTTCGCCGCATCGCAGCAACGGGGATAACCCGCCGAGTTGCCCATGCCCGTACGCCGACGACGCTGGGAGACGCTGCGTTACCATTCGCTTCCAAGTGCAGTAGCAGGCGCGCGCGTCGCCTGGACCCCATGAACGCACCCGTTTCGCTGAACCAGATCGCCGCCGCGGCCGACGCTGCGCACAACGCGCCCCGACTGCGCGAGATTCCGTACAACTACACCTCGTTCTCCGACCGCGAGATCGTGATCCGCCTGCTGGGCTCTCGTGCGTGGGAGCTGCTGAACCGCCTGCGCGAAGAGCGCCAGACCGGCCGCTCGGCGCGCATGCTATACGAGGTGTTGGGCGACATCTGGGTCGTTCAGCGCAACCCCTATCTGCAAGACGACCTGCTCGACAACCCGCGTCGCCGCAAGTTGCTGATCGAAGCCTTGAACCACCGCCTCGGCGAGGTGCAAGCGCGCCGCACGCCGGCGGGTGACGGCACGCGCGACGCCTTCGTCGGCGAGCTGCTGCAGGCGGCCGACACGGCGGTGAAATCGTTCGCCGACCAGTTCGAGCGCGTGGCCGAACTGCGCCGCCGCACAACCAAGGTGCTGGGCCGCCACACCGCGAAGGACAACATCAAGTTCGACGGCCTGTCGCGTGTGTCGCACGTGACCGACGCCACCGACTGGCGCGTCGAGTACCCCTTCGTCGTGCTGACGCCCGACACTGAGGCCGAGATGGCGGCGCTGGTCAAGCACTGCATCGAGCTCGACCTGACGATCATCCCGCGCGGCGGCGGCACTGGCTACACCGGCGGCGCCATTCCACTCACCTGGAACAGCGCGGTCATCAACACTGAGAAGCTCGAGGCGATGACCGAGGTGGAGCACCTGCGCCTGCCCGGCATGGACCGCGACGTGGCCACTATCTGGACCGAAGCCGGCGTCGTCACGCAGCGCGTGGCCGATGCGGCCGAGCGTGCGGGCTTCGTCTTCGCCGTCGACCCCACGTCGGCCGAAGCCTCGTGCATCGGCGGCAACATCGCGATGAATGCCGGCGGCAAGAAGGCGGTGCTGTGGGGCACCGCGCTCGACAACCTCGCCTCATGGCGCATGGTCACGCCCGAAGCCAAGTGGCTGGAGGTGACACGTCTCGCCCACAACATGGGCAAGATCCACGATGTCGACGTGGCGAGCTTCGAACTGAAGTATTTCGACGCATCGGGCAAGGTGCTCGAGCGCACGGAGCAGCTCGACATCCCCGGCCGCGTCTTCCGCAAGGAAGGCCTGGGCAAGGACGTCACCGACAAGTTCCTCGCCGGCCTGCCGGGCATTCAGAAAGAAGGCTGCGACGGCCTCATCACCAGCGCGCGCTGGGTCGTGCACAAGATGCCGGCGCACACGCGCACGGTGTGCCTCGAGTTCTTCGGCAATGCGCACGACGCGGTGCCGTCGATCGTCGAGATCAAGGACTTCATGTTCGCCGAGGCCAAGGCCGGCGGCGCCATCCTCGCCGGCTTGGAGCACCTGGACGACCGTTATCTGAAGGCCGTGGGTTACGCGACCAAGAGCAAGCGTGGCGGCCTGCCGAAGATGGTGCTGGTGGGCGACATCGCCGGCGACGACCCCGACGTGGTGGCCCGCGCCACCAGCGAGGTGGTGCGCATTGCGAACAGCCGCGCCGGCGAAGGCTTCATCGCAGTCAGTGCTGATGCACGCAAGAAGTTCTGGCTCGACCGCAAGCGCACGGCGGCCATCAGCAAGCACACCAACGCCTTCAAGGTGAACGAAGACGTGGTGATCCCGTTGCCGCGCATGGGCGAGTACACCAACGGCATCGAGCGCATCAACATCGAGCTGAGCCTGCGCAACAAGCTGGCGCTGGTCGATGCGCTGGAAGCCTTCTTCGAGAAGGGCAACCTGCCGCTGGGCAAGAGCGACGACGCCGGCGAGATCGCATCGGCCGAGCTGCTGGAAGACCGTGTGCAACAGGCGCTGGCGCTGCTGCGCGACGTGCGCTCGCTGTGGCAGCTGTGGCTGCACGACCTCGATGCGGTGGACGCGCAGACGGGCCGCAGCTACTTCGTCGCCCTGCAAGACCACACGCTGCGCGCGTCGTGGAAGACGCAGCTCCGCGCGCCGCTGCAAGACATCTTCGCCGGCTCGGCGCTGAAGCCGATCGTCGACGAGTGCATTCGCATCCACAAGGACGTGCTGCGCGGCCGCGTGTGGGTGGCGCTGCACATGCACGCCGGTGACGGCAACGTGCACACCAACATCCCCGTCAACAGCGATAACTACGAGATGCTGCAGACGGCGCACGAAGCCGTGGCGCGCATCATGAAGCTCGCGCGCAGCCTCGACGGCGTGATCTCGGGCGAGCACGGCATCGGCATCACCAAGCTCGAGTTCCTGACTGACGACGAGATGGCCGACTTCACGGCCTACAAGCAGCGTGTCGACCCGGAAGGGCGCTTCAACAAGGGCAAGCTGCTGCGCAACGTCTCATTTGAAGGGCTGGGGCTCAAGGCGGACCTGACCAACGCCTACACGCCGAGCTTCGGCCTGATGGGCCACGAGTCGCTGATCATGCAGCAGAGCGACATCGGCGACATCGCCAACTCGATGAAGGACTGCCTGCGCTGCGGCAAGTGCAAGCCAGTCTGCGCGACGCACGTGCCGCGTGCCAACCTGCTGTACAGCCCGCGCAACAAGATCCTCGCGACTTCGCTGCTCGTCGAGGCTTTCTTGTACGAAGAGCAGACGCGGCGCGGCGTGAGCATCAAGCACTGGGCCGAGTTCGAAGACGTGGCCGACCACTGCACCGTGTGCCACAAGTGCCTGAGCCCGTGCCCGGTGGACATCGATTTCGGCGACGTGTCGATGAACATGCGCAACCTGCTGCGCAAGATGGGCAAGAAGAGCTTCCGGCCCGGCAACAAGATGGCGATGATGATGCTCAACGCCACCAACCCAGAGACCATCAAGCTCTTGCGCATGGGCATGGTCGACGTGGGCTTCAAGGTGCAGCGCGCGGCCAACAACCTGCTGCGCGGCCTGGCCAACAAGCAGACCGCGGCGCCGAAGTCGACGGTGGGCGCGGCTCCGATCAAGGAGCAGGTGATCCACTTCATCAACAAGAAGCTGCCGGGTGGGTTGCCGAAGAAGACGGCGCGCGCGCTGCTCGACATCGAAGACAAGAACTACGTTCCGATCATTCGCGACCCCAAGACCACCACGGCTGAGACCGAGGCAGTGTTCTATTTCCCGGGTTGCGGCTCGGAGCGCTTGTTCTCGCAGGTGGGCTTGGCCACGCAGGCCATGCTCTGGCATGCTGGTGTGCAGACCGTGCTGCCGCCGGGTTACCTGTGCTGCGGCTATCCGCAAAAAGGAAGCGGCCAGTTCGACAAGGCCGAGAAGATCATCACTGACAACCGCGTGCTGTTCCACCGCGTAGCCAACACGCTGAACTACCTCGACATCAAGACGGTGGTGGTGAGCTGCGGTACCTGCTACGACCAGCTGCAGGGCTACCAGTTCGACAAGATATTCCCGGGCTGCCGCATCATCGATATCCACGAGTACCTGCTCGAGAAGAACATCACGCTCGGCGGTGCTGGCGGCTACCTGTATCACGACCCCTGCCACACACCGATGAAGTTGCAAGACCCGATGAAGACGGTCAAGGCGCTGCTGGGTGACAACGTGTTGAAGAGCGAGCGCTGCTGCGGCGAGAGCGGCACGCTGGGCGTGACGCGGCCCGACATCTCGACGCAGGTGCGCTTCCGCAAGGAAGAAGAACTTCGCAAGGACGAAGCGAAACTTCGTGCGACGGGTTCGGTGGCCGACAAGGGCGGAGTGAAGATCCTCACCTCGTGCCCGAGCTGCCTGCAGGGCCTGAGCCGCTACGGCAACGACCTCAACAACGGCTTGCTCGAGGCCGACTACATCGTGGTCGAGATGGCCAACCAGATTCTTGGGGCCGACTGGATGCCCGAGTACGTCGAACGCGCGAACGACGGTGGTATCGAGCGGGTGTTGGTGTAACTAGCCCCCCAGTCGCGTTGCTCCTGCCCCCGAGGGGCGCCGCCTGGTGGACCGGCAGAGCCGGATCCACTGGCGTTGCTCGAGGTGGACTTCGCTTTGCTTGTCCTATTCGGCGGAGAGGTTGCGCTCCTTGATGAGCGCATGCCAGAAGGTGGTTTCCTTCTGCACGAATGCGGCGAGCGCCGGGCCGTCCGAAGGCGTCACTTCCAGGCCGAATTCTTCGAGCCGGGCCTTCACCTCGGGCACGTTGATGGCCTTGATCATCTCAGCTGAGAGATGGGCCACGATGTCGGGCGGCGTGCCTTTGGGCACGAACAAGCCTTGCCAGGCGGTGACCTCGAAGTCCTTGATGCCGATCTCGTCGAGCGTCGGCACGTCGGGCAGCGAGGGCAGACGCTTCTTTGACATCACAGCCAGTGCCTTGACCTTGCCACCGCGGATCTGCGGCAGGCCAGCAGCGGTATCGAGCACCATCATCGGCACCTGTCCGGAGATGACGTCTTGCACCGCGAGTGCGGTCCCGCGGTAGGGCACATGAACGATGAAGCTCTTGGTGCGGTCCTTCAGCAGCTCCATCGCCAGGTGATGCGGGCTGCCGATGCCGGGTGACGCATAGGTGTATTTGGCCGGATTCTTCTTCACCTCGTCGAGCAGTTCCTTGGCGCTGTTGAGCCCGGCGTTCGGGTTGACGGCCAGGATCAGCGGGAAGCGCGCCATGAAGCCCACGGGCGTGAAGTCCTTCGGGTCGTAGGGCAGCTTGCGGTACATCGCGCTGTTGAACACCATCGCGCCGTTGTCGCCGGTGAGAATGGTGTAGCCGTCGGGTGGCGACTTGGCGGCGTTGTCGGTGCCAATGGTGCCGCCGGCACCCGGGCGGTTGTCGATCACCAGGGTTTGGCCGAGCTGCTTGCCGAGTTGCGGCGCGAGCTGGCGGGCCAGAAAATCAGAGCCGCCACCTGCCGGGTAGGCCACCACCCAGCGCACGGGCTTGTTGGGCCAAGCCTGGGCCTGCACCATCGCAGGCGCGATCAAGGCCGAGGCAAAGGCCATGCCGAACAAGCGGCGGGACAAGGCATGAGTCATGTTGGGTGCTCGCGGGCAATGGGGTGGCGCCCATCTTATCGAGGGTCGTAGAGGGTCGCCGCGATAATCTGCTGCATGACGCTCAGCTTCAGCCCGCCGCCGGACCCAGTGGCCACCTGCGATCTCTGTCAGCACGCTGGAGGCCGCCTGGTATGGACGAGCGACGCATGGCGGGTGATCGGCGTGGCCGATGCCGATTTCCCTGCCTTCTACCGCGTGGTGTCGAACCGGCATGTGGCTGAGTTCTCCGATCTGCTGGAGCCACAGCGCGAGCGTTGCATGCAGTTGGTGAGCGCCGTCGAGCGTGTGCTGGTGGATCGTCTGAAGCCGACCAAGATCAACCTGGCCGCGCTCGGGAACATGGTGCCGCACCTGCATTGGCACGTGATCGCCCGTTTCGACTGGGACAGCCACTTCCCTCAGCCGATCTGGGGAACGCGCCTGCGTGAGGTCGATATCCCGCCTGTGCATCGGCTGGCGTGCAGCCTGGATGAACTCGATGCGGCCGTGACCGCGGCGCTGGTCGCAATCTGAACCTCAGCCAAGGCTGCGTGAAAACCCCTAAGTGAGTGCCGGTCGGCAGGGTGGCTTCGATATACATTTCCGAGAGATTTCAGCCCAAGGAATGCCTGTGAGCCCGGTCCTGCCCATCGATCTGTCAAACGGTTTCAAGCTCGACCCCAAGCAAGCCCGCGAGATCGGCGCTTCGCTGTCGAGTGACTACTGTTTCGCAGAGCCCTTTCCGCACATCGTCCTCGACAACTTCCTGCCGCAAGACCTCATTTCGGGCTTGTATTCGCACTTCCCGAAGGAACGGCTCGAGTCCGACGTGGTGTTCGAATCGGGATACGCCGGCCACCACAAGCGCCAGGTGCTCCCCGCGGACTGCGACGACTTCTGCCGGAGAACGTTCGACTTTTTCAACTCGCAGCCTTTTCTTGAGTTTCTCGAAGGCCTGTCAGCCATCGATGGTTTGTTGCCCGACCCGTATTTCGTAGGCGGCGGCTTCCATGAGATCGGGGTCGGCGGCAAGCTGGGCATTCATGCGGACTTTCGGATCAACAACAAGCTGCACGTGAACCGGCGCATGAACGTCATCGTCTACCTGAACGAAGACTGGAAGGACGAATACAGCGGCTCGCTCGAACTCTGGAGCCGTGACATGAAGAACATGGTCAAGAGCGTCAGCCCGGTGTGGAATCGCTGCGTGATCTTCAACACCGATGCCGATTCGTACCACGGCCACCCGGATCCGTTGACCACCCCCGATGGCGTGCTCCGCCGTTCGGTGGCGCTGTACTACTACACCGCGTCGAAAGCGGTGTACGAAGAAGTGCCCAACCGCTCGACAATGTATGCGGCACGGCCGCAAGACGGCGTCGACATCCGGCGTGAAGCGACCAGCCTGCGGATGGAGCAACACCTGCAGGAATGGGTGCCGCCTGCCGTGCTGCGGTATTCGCGTGCGGTGATGAGGCGAGTCAGGAAGTTGGCCGGGTCGAGCACCTGAGCGGCCGAGCGGGCCGAAGCCCAGTCCTCGCATGAGTTCCGTCGCAACGCAGCGAGCGCGCGTGTTCGCGCCGGAGTTGGATGTGCTGCGGGGTATTGCCGCGGTGCTGATGATCCTCAACCACGCCGGTTTTCGCCTGCTGAGCAGTGCGGATGCTTCCGCGTCGCCCAGCGCTGCGGCGGTGTTTCTCGGTGGTTTTGCTCCCGTCGTCTTTTTCTTTGCGACCGGTTTTGGCATCGCTTTGTCGGCGCGTGCGAGCGCCGGTGCTGTGAACATGCGGTCGGTGATCTGGAAGGCGGCATTGCTCGTCGCCGCCGACCAGTGGTTCTACTGGCGCCACGGCGTGGGTGTCGGATTCGATTTCTTCGGCTTCATTGCGTTGGCTTCCGTCGCAGTGACCTTCATCGCCTCACGCCGCCGGCCCGTTTTGATCTGCCTTGCGCTGGTGTTGGTGCTGCTGGCTCTGCGCTACGCGGTGGGGCCGCTGCTTCGGGGCAGCCTGTCGCAGTTCGCACTCTGGAACTGGGTCACCGGGGTTCAGGCTGTCGAGCACGTCTCTTACCCGCTCTCTCCGTGGATGGTGTATCCGCTGCTCGGCTTTGTGCTGGGCTGGTTCTACAAGCCTATCCAGACCTTGGCGCCCGGAACCCGGCTGCGCTTGTATGTCCGAGGAGCAGCGTGCGCCGCTGCGTTTGGCGGGCTTTCGCTGGTGCTGGCGCTGGTGTTCAAGAGCTCGTTCTTTCGCTGGGGAATGGTCAGCGCAGGCTTTCTGGTCTTGTCTCTGAGCGTATTGATGGCTGCGACCCTGGTGGCGTGGTGGCTGTCGGTTTCGCATCCGAGGCTGGCAAGCAGCATGGCGTTGCGCGGTGTCGCGTCGTTTGCCGTGATACCCATCCACTACGCGATGCTGGATCTCTGCGAGATGTTTTTGCCCCTGCCGCTCGCCCAGTGGGCGTACGCATTGCTGGCCGTTGGCATCACCGTCGCGGCCGTCTTTCTGTCCTCGCGGTTTTCGACGCTCGTGTCGGGCCTCTCGAACCCGACATTCCGACGCACCCTGGTTCCTGTGTTGCTGACGGCGCTTCTCGCCTTGTCGCTGGGAGTTATTGCCGGTGCGACGCGGAACGCCGCTGCCATTGCTTTCATGACACTGGCGGCTCAATTGCTCGTTGCCGCCCTGCTGGGTGTCAAGCCTCAAGCCTCTCAGCGGAGTGCCGCGCTGCCTGCCTGATCGCTACACTGCGGCAGATTGCTTCGATGAGTTTCCATGACTGGCCTGACTGCTGACACCCCTCAACCGACGTCCATCACCGTGCACCGCAAATCGCGTGTGCTGGAGGTCAGTTTTTCCGATGGCAAGGAATTCCGCATCCCGTTCGAGCTGATGCGGGTGTATTCGCCTTCTGCCGAAGTCAAAGGCCATGGACCTGGGCAGGAAGTGCTGCAGACCGGCAAGCGGGATGTGGATATGGTCCAACTGGAAGCGGTGGGCAACTATGCCGTGCAACCCAGGTTTTCAGACGGCCACGACTCGGGCATCTACTCCTGGGACTATCTCTATTTCCTGGGTTCTCAAGAGGCCGAGCTGTGGTTGCAGTACGAGGCCCGGTTGAAGAAAGCCGGCGCCAGCCGCGACGAATCGATGGCCGCGCCATCGGCACCTGCGTCCGGGTGTGGGCATCACCACTGAGCGAGAGGCAGCGACCATGAGCGGTACCCATTTCGGCTTCCAAGCTGTCGACGAATCTGAAAAAGCCAACCGTGTGCGCGGCGTGTTCGATTCCGTCGCTTCGCGCTATGACGTGATGAACGACCTGATGTCCGCGGGCCTTCACCGGGCATGGAAGGCCTACACCGTCGCCGAGGCGGCTGTGCGCGAAGGAGACAGGGTTCTCGATATCGCTGGTGGAACGGGCGATCTGGCGCGCGCATTCGCCAAGAAGGCCGGCACGGCCGGAACGGTGGTGCACACCGACATCAACGAAGCCATGCTGAGTCGCGGCCGTGACCGCCTGCTCGACGAGGGGTTGGCCTTGCCCACATCGATCTGCGACGCTGAAGCCTTGCCGTTCGCGACCGCCAGTTTTGATCTGGTCAGCGTGGCTTTTGGCCTGCGCAACATGACCCACAAAGACCTAGCCTTGGCCGAAATGTGCCGAGTGCTGCGCCCTGGAGGCCGTTTGCTGGTGCTCGAGTTCTCCAAGGTGGCAGCTCCGCTGGAAAAGGCCTACGACTGGTATTCGTTCAAGGTGCTGCCGCAGATCGGCAAGCTGGTGGCCGGCGACGCCGACAGCTACCGCTACCTGGCCGAGTCCATCCGCATGCACCCGGGGCAGCAAGAGCTCAAGGCCATGATGAAGAGCGCTGGCTTCGGCCATGTGGACGTGCACAACCTCACCGCCGGAGTTGCGGCATTGCACGTGGGCATCAAGTGCTAACTCGCGCCGACACACGGGTCGACTAACGGGCGACTCCTGCAAACGCCCAGCACCGGGTTCGATACGACTTTCTCACGGTTTCACAGGGGGGAGCTTGCCCCTGTATCCCTCAGTCGAGGGCGTGGTGCGCTCGTGCTTCGCCGCTACACTCGGTAAGCTGCGGCTTCGCGGTTTCCCCGTTGACCCAATGCCTCGCGCGAATCTTGCGTGACGGTGGTCTACCCGTTGAGCGATGAACGTTGTCTGGCCCTGCTGACGGGCTCTGGGATTGATGATCGAATGATTTCAAGAACCGATGCAAGTACTCTGAGAAAAAGCAGGCTGGGCGTGAATCGTTTGACGCAGGCGGCTGTGTGTGTGCTTGTGCTGGTACTCGTGGGTTGTGGTGGTGGCAAGAACAAGGCAACGCAATCAGCGGCCAAGGTGAACAAAGAGGAAATCACCGTTCATCAGATCAACTATGTGCTTCAGCAGCAGCGAGGCGTGCCGCCCGCTCAGGCCGCATCCGCAGGTCAGCAAGTGTTGGAGCGCCTGATCGATCAAGAGCTGGCCGTGCAAACCGCGAAGAGCAAGGACATCGATCGCGACCCTCAGGTCGTTCAGCAACTCGAAGCCGCCAAGCGCGAGATCATCGCGCGTGCCTACATCGAACGCGTTGGCTCGGGGGCATCCAAGCCCACCCCGGAAGAAATCCGGAAGTACTTCAACGAGAAGCCGGCGCTCTTCAAGGAGCGTCGCGTCTACACCCTGCAAGAGCTTCGCATCGAAGCCAAGCCGGAGCAGATCGCCGAGTTGCGGACCAAGCTGCAGGAGTCGGCCACGGTGAACGATTTCGCCGAGTTCCTGAAGGAAAAGGCTTATCGGTTCAGCAACAACCAGCTCGTTCTGGCGGCTGAACAGGTGCCGCTGGGGAGTTTGGATAGCTTCGCCAGCATGAAAGAGGGCCAGTCGGTACTGAATACCTCTTCCGGTGGGGTTCAAGTCGTCACCATGGTGAGTTCGCGCAGCCAACCACTTGATGAGGCACAGGCCTTCCCGGCGATCGAGCAGTTCCTTTTGAACGAGCGCAAGCGCAGGATCGTCGAAGAAGATTTGAAGGCGCTTCGCGCCACGGCAAAAATCCAGTATCTGGGCGAGTACGCCAAAGGTGCTGCCTCCGGGGCGGAGCCCACGAAGGCCCCTTGAGGCACTTACGGAAACGCATGACCATGTCGATACGGCAATTCCTTCGGTTCGGTCTGGCAATGCTGGTTTTGCTGTCGTGTGCGTTCGTGCAGGCCCAGGACAAGGCCGAGCACATTCTTGGCTCCGGCGATGTGATTCGCATCACCGTCTACCAGAACCCGGACCTGACGCTTGAGACGCAGATTTCCGAACTGGGCCAGATTACTTTCCCGCTGATCGGCGCTGTGACGCTGGGCGGGGCGTCCATCACCGGTGCCCAGGAAAAGATCGCCAAGCAGCTTCGCGATGGTGGCTTCGTCCTGAAGCCTCAGGTGAACGTCATGGTCGTGCAGGTACGCAGCAGCCAGATTTCGATCCTCGGTCAAATCAGCAAACCAGGGCGCTATCCGATCGTCACAGTGAACAGCCGGGTGTCTGAAATGATTGCGGCGGCAGGCGGTGTCTTGCCGGGCGGTGCCGACGTGGTGACCGTGGTGGGCACACGTGATGGCAAGCCCGCGAAATATGCCATCGACTTGCCCGCCATCATGCAAGCCGGCAAGCGCGAGCTCGACATCACTGTGGCAAACGGCGACATCATCTATGTGGACCGTGCTCCGACTCTCTATATCTATGGCGAAGTGCAAAAGGCGGGCGCTTTCCGCCTCGAGCGTGGCATGACGGTTCTGCAGGCACTGGCGCAAGGTGGCGGTCTGACGGCGCGCGGCACCGAACGCGGGATTCGTGTACACCGCCGTGACGCGAATGGTGAGGTGAATGTGATGCAACTGAAGATGACCGATCTCGTTCAGCCCGACGACGTGATCTACGTTCGCGAATCTGTCTTCTGATCGACCATGTCCATCCTGCAGTTTCTACGGGTTATCTGGGTACGGAAGTGGTTGGTGCTTCTGGTGACCATCATCGTGGCTGCCGTCGGCCTGAACATCTTCTTGCGGCAACCCAAGCAATACGTTGCCAATGCGTCACTGGTCGTTGACGTTCGTCCCGACCCTCTGCTCGGCGGGTTGGCATCACCGGCCAGCATGGCCACTGAAATCGAGATTCTGAAGAGCGACAAGGTCGCGACGCGCGTGGTGAAGGTGTTGCGCCTGGAGAACTCTCCCATCTACGTTCAGCAATGGCGCGAAGCGACAGGTGCGAAGATTCCGCTCGAGCAGTATTACGCCGATGGCCTTCAGCGTGGCCTGACGGTCGAGCCAGTGCGACTTAGCAATGTGATCAGCATCACCTATGTCTCTCGCGACCCAGCATTTGCTGCTGCGGCAGCGAATGCTTTTGTGCAGGCGGCGATTGATACCGCCATTGAGATGCGCGTCGAACCGGCTCGTCAATCGGCAACCTGGTTCCAGGATCAGACCAAGATGCTGCGTGGCAACCTCGAGCAGGCTCAGGCACGCCTTTCAAAGTACCAGCAGCAGAACGGAATCGTGGTTTCGGATGAGCGCCTCGATCTGGAAAATGCCCGCCTGATCGCGTTGACGGCGCAGCTCGCAACGGCACAGGCTGAAAACGTCGATGCGGCTGGCCGGCAGCGCAACACCGGTGATGCGTCTCCTGAAGTGGCGCTGAGCGGGGCGGTGCAGTCGCTCAAGAGCCAGCTCGGCGCGGCAGAAACCAAACTCAGTGAGATCAGCAGCATCGTGGGTGCGAATCACCCTCAGCGCTTGCAACTTGAAGCCCAGATTGCAGAGATCAAGCAGCAGCTGGCGGCTGAAATCCGCCGTGTCTCCAGCACCACCTCGGTCGTCAGCCGTACCAGTTCACAAAAGGTCGGTGAGCTGCGCGCGATGATCGAAGCGCAGAAGAAGCAGTTGCTGTCCATGCGCTCCGAGCGTGACCAGATTTCCGTTTTTGTCAGAGACGTGGAGACGGCTCAGAAGGCCTATGACGCTGTCAGCCAGCGCGAAGGGCAGCTCAGCATGGAAAGCCAGACGAATCAATCGACGCTGCGCATGCTGAGCAAGGCGGTGGAACCATCGGAGCCGTCGCAGAAGAAGGTATTGATGGGTGTGCTCGGGTCGATTTTCGGGGGCGTATTGCTCGGCTCTGTTCTTGCGCTTGCCTGGGAATTGCTGGACCGGCGTGTGCGTGGCCCTGAAGATTTGCAAATTCTCGACGGCGTGCCGGTCATCGGCGTGCTGCGTCCGAATGACTCGCGTCAACCCGTTTTCAGGCGGCTGGCTGCTCCCAGTTTCGCGATGAGCCGGGCCGCGCTTCCCAATCCGGAAGGGTTGCCATGAAGGTGACGGGGTCCGCTGCCGTCTCGTTGCCGCCGGCGGTTCGATCGATTGGCGCCATCCTGATGGATGCAGGGCTGTTGCGCCCCGAAGATGCCGAGCGGATTCTGCTGCTCCAGCGCCAGGAAAACCTGCGTTTCGGCGAGGCTGCGGTGCGCCTCGGGTTGCTGACCGAGGCGGACATTCAGTTCGGTCTCGCGCGCCAGTTCTCATTCCCTTATCTGCGCTCGAACCCGGACAAGAAGTCGATCAGCGAGGAAGTGGTTGCGGCCTATCAGCCATTCAGCCCCATGGTTGAGCAGATGCGGGCGGTGCGAAGCCAGATCATGCTGCGCTGGATTGATCGGGCTGAGCAGCGCCATGTCTTCACCGTGGTGGGTGCTGAACGGGGTGAAGGGCGCAGCTACCTGGCGGCCAATCTCGCTGTGGTCTTCACGCAGCTCGGCGAGCGGACGCTTTTGATCGATGCCGACCTTCGCAACCCTCGCCAGCACGAGCTGTTCAACATCCAGAACCAGGTCGGACTGTCGACGTACTTGGCGGGCCGGTCGCGGGATGAAAGCATCATCCGCATCACCGATCTCATGGGCTTGTTTGTGTTGCCGGCCGGTCCCATTCCCCCCAATCCCATCGAATTGCTAAGTCGGCGCAGCTTTGACGAGTTGCTGACCCATGCACGTGCCAGTTACGACGTCGTCATCATCGACACGCCCGGCTTGGTCGAGGGGGAAGACTGCGCGCTGGTAGCTGTTCGTGCAGGTGCTGCCATCGCTGTTGCACGCAGCCATCAGACCCGTGTCAGCGGATTCGCCGACATGGTGAAGGGTCTGTCGAACGCGGGTGTCGTGATGGTTGGCACCGTGTTGAATGCTGTGCCTTCCAAGAAGAAAAAAGGCAAGGCCTAGAGTAACCCGGACCCAGCCAGCCCCAAGGCTGGTCCGGCAGGCTTGGCGCGGGAGCGCCGAAGCTGCAGGGTGCTGCTGCATCAGCCTGTTTGGCAGGTGATTTCAGGCCATCTCTTCCTTTGAGCCGCGGGCATCGGTTTTCGGAGATCGATCCGGGCTGTGTAATTTGTACCAAGATGCGAAGAAATCACAGCCTGATCGGGGAAACCCTTGAGCGTATCCCCCTTGTTCAAGGGATGGACAGGTCGCGTATTCATTGAGTTTTCCGATGGATTGGGGTTCATGTCATGTGCCATTGGGATGGATTGGGGCGTGTTACGTCCTCCTCCCTTCGGTTACAGCCCCCTCGTTCACCTCAGGCAACCTTCGCTCCATCAGTGAATGTCGCGGTGATCAAGCGCCCAGATGAAGTCTGGCAACGCCGTGGGGTAGTTGGCAAAGCTCAAGTGTCTGCAGGCACCAGTCAAGCGCTACTCGCCCGGGATCAGAGGCCATGTGCCCCTGATATGAGTCAGACGTGAAAATTGGAGTGCTTGAAGTGAAATTCGAAAAGACATTTGCCTGGCAGGCGACGTTTGCCGCTGCTTGCCTTGCCCTGGGTGGTTGCGGAGGTGGCTCGTCCACCGTTGCCCCATCCCCAACCAACGTGGATCGTACGACCGAGACATCGAGCGTCGATACCGATGCTCAGGCTGCTGCCGTGGAGGACGATGGCTTCCAGACCGCGCAAGCCGTGAGCAGCACCTCAACCATCTGGATACCGATTGTCAGCGAAGGCGCCGCCTTCTCAGTCACTGGTACACAGACGGTCCGATATGGCTGGGATGGAAAATGGGTCCAGAAACTCGTCACTGGTTCTGCCAAGTGCACCAACACTTTCTTCAAGGCAGACCCGGCTCCGGGCTACACCAAGTATTGCGAACGCGCGTCTGCGGCGTCGGCGGTTCCGGCTGTCGAGACGTGGACACAGATCGCCAGTGAGGGCCAGGCCTTTACGTTGGTCGGTTCGCGTACCGTCCGCTACGGCTTGGATAGCAAGTGGATCAAGAAGGTGTTGTCGTCTTCCGGCTCCTGCACCAATGAGTTCTTCGGCACCGACCCTGCTTACGGCAGTTGGAAGCAATGCTGGGTGAGTTCTGTCTTGCCGACTGCCACGGCACCGGCACCTGCACCTGCACCTGCACCTGCACCTGCACCGGCACCGGCACCGGCACCTGCACCTGCACCTGCACCTGCACCTGCACCTGCACCTGCACCCGCGCCAGCGCCCGCACCCGCACCCGCACCCGCACCCGCACCCGCACCCGCACCCGCACCCGCACCCGCACCAGCGCCAGCGCCAGCGCCCACGGTGACGATCAACACGAGCCTGATTCCCAAGCTGACGCAAAACCCTGTGGGCGGCTGGTCTCAAGACATGCTGGTGTCGACCACCGAGGTGGCACCGGCATCCGACATCGGAGCCT
>Ga0307508_10000403_pt1 | contig 51779 bp, 55 predicted proteins | sample 9_EM_MG_FD_203089 | JGI IMG/M metagenome (GOLD analysis project Ga0307508, IMG submission 203089) | Populus trichocarpa ectomycorrhiza microbial communities from riparian zone in the Pacific Northwest, United States - 9_EM | ecosystem: Host-associated > Plants > Roots > Unclassified | place... | reverse complement strand
AGGTCGAGAAGCGACGCCTGACCGATGCGCCGCTGGTGATCGGCATCGTCAACTTCACCAGGCCGCACCCCAAGGTGCCGGCTTTCGAACAGGAACTGTCCGCCGGCGCCAGCGCGATGAACATCGTGACTGCCGCAAGCGCGCTCGGCTATGGCGCCTGCTGGCTGACCGGATGGTTCGTCTTCGACCGCGACGTGCTCGACGGATTGGGACTGAAGCCGGAGGAAAAGCTCATCGGGCTGGTCCATATCGGCAACGTGTCGAAGCCGAGCGAGGACCGCCCGCGCCCGGCCTTGTCCGAGATCGTGACGCGGTTCTGAGCGAGTCGCAATCGCTCCAAAGCCGACGAAGACCCGTGGCACGTCTGCGCGCCGAATCTCGGGGCTAGGCGGCTTTTTGTTGTCCAAGCTTGATCAAGGACTCGGCAGGAATGCCGAGTCCTTCGTGCAACCGCCGGATCATGCTGAGCGTGAGTTCGCGCCGCCGATTTAGCACCTCGTGAACACGATTTCGGCTGCCGATAAAAGGAATGAGATCGCGCGGCTGCAGCCCATTCTGCTCCATGTGGTACCGGATCGCTTCCACCGGATCCGGGAGATCAAGCCTATAATGCTTTCGCTCCCATGCCTCCACCAGGGTGACCAGCACATCGAGCCGGTCGCCCTCGGGCGTATTGCGCCGCGCGCGCATGAGGCCTTCGATCTCACGCAGGACACGACGGTAATCACGATGGGATTTAATCGGTGCGATATCCATAGCTGAGAACCTCAGACATTCTGCGCGTCGATTGCATCGTACTGACGATGGGTTCCAATGAACCTGATATAGACGACCCGATAAGGATAGTTGATCCAGACGACAATGCGGTACTTGTTACCGGCGATATTGAAGACGGCACGGCCGTCCTTGAGAATGCTGACGCTGCGAATATCCCGCTTGACGTCCGCCGGCTTGGCCCAGTCGGCCTGCCTGACTTGCCGAAACCATGCCATAGCCGCGTCACGTGCGTCGGCAACACCGGCGCCGCGATTGAGGAAGGCCTTGATCGTGCTGAGCGCAATCACCCTCACTTGCCAATGCCTATCATAGTCCCACCGTGGGACCAAGGACTTTGATTGCCCGGGTGCGGGCGATCTCTTCACAATCAGTCTAAATTTCCTTCCAAGTATCTCCTATCTCACCTATCTCACCTATCTCACCTATCTCACCTATCTCACCTATCTCACCTATCTCACCTATCTCACCTATCTCACCTATCTCACCTATCTCACCTATCTCACCTATCTCACCTATCTCACCTATCTCAACCACAGGCATCCCCCAAATCGTCCAAGGATAGACCTTTGTCTGACGCGATCGAACTCCTGAAGACCCGCCGCTCGGTCAAGCCGCGCGACATGACCGGCCCCGGCCCCTCGCCGGCCGAACTCGACACCATCCTCACCATCGGCGCGCGCGTGCCCGATCACGGCAAGCTCGCGCCCTGGCGCTTCATCGTGTTCGAGGGCGATGCGCGCTTTCGCGCGGGCGAGATCATCGCGGGCGTGTTCGCAAGCAAGAACCCGCAGGCGACAGCGGCCGAGATCGAGGTCGAGAAGCGACGCCTGACCGATGCGCCGCTGGTGATCGGCATCGTCAACTTCACCAGGCCGCACCCCAAGGTGCCGGCTTTCGAACAGGAACTGTCCGCCGGCGCCAGCGCGATGAACATCGTGACTGCCGCAAGCGCGCTCGGCTATGGCGCCTGCTGGCTGACCGGATGGTTCGTCTTCGACCGCGACGTGCTCGACGGATTGGGACTGAAGCCGGAGGAAAAGCTCATCGGGCTGGTCCATATCGGCAACGTGTCGAAGCCGAGCGAGGACCGCCCGCGCCCGGCCTTGTCCGAGATCGTGACGCGGTTCTGAGCGAGTCGCAATCGCTCCAAAGCCGACGAAGACCCGTGGCACGTCTGCGCGCCGAATCTCGGGGCTAGGCGGCTTTTTGTTGTCCAAGCTTGATCAAGGACTCGGCAGGAATGCCGAGTCCTTCGTGCAACCGCCGGATCATGCTGAGCGTGAGTTCGCGCCGCCGATTTAGCACCTCGTGAACACGATTTCGGCTGCCGATAAAAGGAATGAGATCGCGCGGCTGCAGCCCATTCTGCTCCATGTGGTACCGGATCGCTTCCACCGGATCCGGGAGATCAAGCCTATAATGCTTTCGCTCCCATGCCTCCACCAGGGTGACCAGCACATCGAGCCGGTCGCCCTCGGGCGTATTGCGCCGCGCGCGCATGAGGCCTTCGATCTCACGCAGGACACGACGGTAATCACGATGGGATTTAATCGGTGCGATATCCATAGCTGAGAACCTCAGACATTCTGCGCGTCGATTGCATCGTACTGACGATGGGTTCCAATGAACCTGATATAGACGACCCGATAAGGATAGTTGATCCAGACGACAATGCGGTACTTGTTACCGGCGATATTGAAGACGGCACGGCCGTCCTTGAGAATGCTGACGCTGCGAATATCCCGCTTGACGTCCGCCGGCTTGGCCCAGTCGGCCTGCCTGACTTGCCGAAACCATGCCATAGCCGCGTCACGTGCGTCGGCAACACCGGCGCCGCGATTGAGGAAGGCCTTGATCGTGCTGAGCGCAATCACCCTCACTTGCCAATGCCTATCATAGTCCCACCGTGGGACCAAGGACTTTGATTGCCCGGGTGCGGGCGATCTCTTCACAATCAGTCTAAATTTCCTTCCAAGTATCTCCTATCTCACCTATCTCACCTATCTCACCTATCTCACCTATCTCACCTATCTCACCTATCTCACCTATCTCACCTATCTCACCTATCTCACCTATCTCACCTATCTCACCTATCTCACCTATCTCACCTATCTCAACCACAGGCATCCCCCAAATCGTCCAAGGATAGACCTTTGTCTGACGCGATCGAACTCCTGAAGACCCGCCGCTCGGTCAAGCCGCGCGACATGACCGGCCCCGGCCCCTCGCCGGCCGAACTCGACACCATCCTCACCATCGGCGCGCGCGTGCCCGATCACGGCAAGCTCGCGCCCTGGCGCTTCATCGTGTTCGAGGGCGATGCGCGCTTTCGCGCGGGCGAGATCATCGCGGGCGTGTTCGCAAGCAAGAACCCGCAGGCGACAGCGGCCGAGATCGAGGTCGAGAAGCGACGCCTGACCGATGCGCCGCTGGTGATCGGCATCGTCAACTTCACCAGGCCGCACCCCAAGGTGCCGGCTTTCGAACAGGAACTGTCCGCCGGCGCCAGCGCGATGAACATCGTCACCGCCGCAAGCGCGCTCGGCTACGGCGCCTGCTGGCTGACCGGATGGTTCGTCTTCGACCGCGACGTGCTCGACGGATTGGGACTGAAGCCGGAGGAAAAGCTCATCGGACTGGTCCATATCGGCAACGTGTCGAAGCCGAGCGAGGACCGCCCGCGCCCGGCCTTGTCTGAGCTCGTGACGCGGTTTTAGAGCATGATGGGGTTAGGTTGAGTTGTTGCGGCCACGGAAGTGAGCTCCCTCGCCCCGTTCTTACGGGGGCGAGACGAGCAAAGCTCGCTCTGAGAGGGTTGGGGTGAGGGGCTTTCACCGCGAATTCAGCTCGCGGAGAGTCCCCCTCACCCGAAATTCGCTATCGCGAATTTCGACCTCTCCCCGCAAGCGGGGCGAGGTGGAGCAAGCGCCGCATCCCGATTCAATCAAAAGCCATCCCGCTCTAGCACTCTGCCGAAGCCGCAACTGCACTATGTCTTGAAGCGCCCGCTGGTGCTGAGCGGCTCTATCTGGTCGGGAGCGCGCACCGGAAGTGTCATACAAATGGTCGTGCCTTTGCCGAGCACGGAGTCGAGCGCGATTCTGCCGCCGAGCTGCTGTGTCACGAGATTATGGACGAGGTAGAGGCCGAGCCCGGTACTGCCCTGCGAACGCCTCGTGGTGAAGAAGGGGTCGAAGACGTGACGTTGCGCCTCCCCCGGAATGCCGCGGCCGTCATCCGAGAAGGTAATCTCGACCTCCTCCGTGCCGAGGCGCCGCGCCGTGATCAGGATGTGTCCGGGGGCCTCGTCAGTGAAGCCGTGCGTGACGGCGTTGAAAATGAGGTTGGTCAGCACCTGCCCGTAAGCGCCCGGGTAGCTATCCAGGGTGACGTCTGAGGGAATCTCAAGCGCCAGCAAATCTCGGGATTTCGGCAGACCCGGCCTCACGCTGGCCACGATCTGCTCGGTCGCGAGCTTGAGGTCAAAGCTGCGCCGGTCGGCTTGGCTGCGATCGACGGCGACTTGCTTGAACGATTGAATCAGTTCCCCGGCGCGCTGGAGATTCGCGACCAGCTGATTTGCAGCGTCGCGACAATCGTCAGCGAACTCCGCGAGCAGGGAACGGCGCACTTGACCTGAGACAATTTGGTCCGCGAAGGTCTTGCAGCGGTGCGCGAGCGTCGAGGCCACCGTCAGGCTGATGCCGACCGGGCTATTGATCTCGTGCGCAACCCCTGCGACGAGACCGCCGAGCGCGGCCAACCGCTCGGTTTCGATGAGATAGCGCTGCGTCTCGCTGGCGTGCAAAGCCGCTTCCGCCAACCTCCTCTTGTCGCGGATTTCGGCAAAAAGCGCCGCAAGAACCGATGCGCCGATGGTCACAAGCAGGATGCTGAATTGAGCCGCCGAGACGCGCTCGGCGATTGAAAGACCGGGATTGCCGAAATAACCAATGCCAAAGGTGGTGGTCCAAACGATTGAAACGCTGACGATGAACGCGGCTGCCGCGGCGAAGACCGGCCGGCAACGCGCCGCGAGCCACAACAGCGGCGCGAACAACACGGCGACCGGACCAACGTTCGCCAGGAGCTCCGAGCGGAGGAAAATCGCGAGCCCACTCACCAGGGCCAGCGCCGCGACCGCCAGGGCGCCTTCGACGAGTTCGCCCAGCGACGGCCGGTCGCGCCACGCCGAGGCAAGCTCGATCAGCAACGGCGCAACCGTGATTATTCCAAGGCCGTCCGATGCGAGCCAGTGTTGCCAAGTCGCCAGTATTGGCGTCGTCGAACTGTGAAGCAGTTTGAATGTGATCGCCCCGCCTATCCCCGAGACTGCGGCGCCTATGATGGCTGCCGCTGCCAATCCGAGCACATTGCGAAGCTTACTCAGTCTGAAATCAGAACCGAAGTAATGTTCGATGAGCCATGCCGTCAGCACCGCTTCCCCTGCATTGCACAAGGCGAACAGAACGGCGCTCCAGAGATTTCGATCGCCGAGGAGATTCGCCGCGATCGTTGCCGCCATCGTGCCGGCGACGACCGGCCATCGCGCCCGGGACCCGAGCGCGACCAGGACGCCTGCGGACACACCCGCGGCTGGCCAGAAAACGGCAACACCCTCAGGTTTTGTCAGGAGAGCAAGGCTAAGCCGCGCGGCAACGAAATAGACGAAGGCGACCGCAACAGCGAGCCCGATCGGGCCCACCCACGGCGTCAGGTCGACGCCGGTGGACAGTTCATGGCGAACCCCGCTTTGCAGGCTCTGCCGCACCGGGTGTTCCTTCCCAGCATGGTGTTATTTCCTAGCATGACGAGTATTGGATCAGCGTGCAACCACCTCGACTTCGCCGTCGACGCCGTTGACGACATTGAAAGAGCGCTCGAACACCTTGCCCTCGTTCTTGGCGATGGCGCGGTACTCGCCCTCCGACAGCACGACGCGGGGAAACGCGCCGATCGACTCCTTGATGACGTCGCCGCCGGGCGTAATCACGGACCAGGCGGTGTTGGCCAACGCCTCACCGCCCTTGTCGCTGACCAGCTTCAGGGTGATGACCGCGGCGCGATGGGTCACGATCACGTCGGTCAGCTTGCCGGCCTGAACACGGATGTCGGAGCGCACCACCGAATTGGCATCGCCGTAGTTGGAGATGATGTAATAGGTGCCTTCCGGCAGCAGCACGACGTCGCCAGCCGATACGTTCGGCACCAGCGAGGCGCGCTCGCCAACCTCGAACTGGCTGCCCTTGTAGATCGAAAAGGAAATCTGGTTCTGCGGAATCTTGCTGCTGCCGACGCGCCCCTCGATGCGCAGGCCGCCGGCCGGCAGCACGAAGGATTCCCGATCGGTCTCGGCCTTCAGGCTCACCGCGCGCACGGCGCTGACCAGCCCGATCGCGACATGGACGACATAGTTGCCCGGCGGCAGCACGATATTGGGCGTCGCACCGCGATCCTCGCGGATCAGCTTGAAGGTGCCGGCTTCGTCGGGACGGTCCGGAAAGATCCGCCACACCAGCCCACTGGTGATGGGGGGCAGATCCTTGCCGTAGCGTGCCGACAGTGACAGCACGGCCTGGGCGGGCGCAGCCGCGCCAAGCGGCGCAGCCGCAGGCGGCGCGGCAGCAACAGGAGGCTGCGTCAACGTAGGCGCAGGCGGAGTTGGACCAGAGGCCGGACCCGAGGGTGGGGCAAGGCTCACGGCTGCGCCGGGATCCGGAACCGAGGCCGGTGGAATCGGCGGCGGGCGATCGCCGAAAAGCTGGGCATCAGCGGAACCGATCATTCCCAGGGGTAACGTGGCCGCAAGTGCGAGGACGTGCAGCAGATGCCCGCAACGCCAGAACCTGATGTGCCCCTTGGGAATCATTGCCCTGCTTTTCACCGAAAACGCGGCAAATTCAAGCCTCTGGTGCTCCCGGTGGGGAGATTGGACCAACCGCCGCACAGCCGCAAGCGAAGCCAGAAGTCGCTCCCAAGTCATTTTCTTCATGCCGAGCAGGTAACCTGTCGGGCGGCATAAACCATGCTTCGTCGCGTTTCTGGCAAGGGTCTGCCGTCGTGCTTAAATTACCGGAGGGCATTGTTCCGCCCTGCGCGAGTGGTCCAATTGTAACATTCGCAGCCCGTTTCGACAGGTATCTTTTGCGAATGTTGGACTAAAAGGGGCCACAAGCAATGATAAGGGTATTCAGCCCCCTGAGCCTGCGGCAACCGACGCCGCGAATGTCAACGCCACTCTGCGCGAGTGGTCCGGGAGATTTGCCGTGCTGGATACCTTGATCAGACGCAGCCGAGGCGGCGTCGCCGATGCCGCGAAGGTGGGCCTCGGCAGCGTCCGGAGGCCGGTCATCGGCGTTGCGCTGGGCGGCGGTGCGGCACGCGGCTTTGCCCACATTGGCGTCCTGCGGACGCTGATGGCGCATGGCATCGTCCCCGATATCGTGGTCGGCACCTCGATCGGCGCGGTGGTCGGCGGCGCCTATGTCGCCGGTCATCTCGATACGCTGGAAGAATGGGCCCGCAGCCTGCAACCACGGAACATCCTAGGTTACCTCGATATCCGACTGAACGGTTCGGGTCTGATCGGCGGCGACAAGCTGGCCGCCCAGATCGAAGCCTCGATCGGCCCGACCGTGATCGAGGACCTGCCCATCAAATTCGCCGCCGTCGCCACCGAGGTCCGGACCGGCCACGAGATCTGGCTCACCCACGGCCGCATGGTCGAGGCGATGCGCGCCTCCTATGCGCTGCCCGGGATATTCTCCCCCGTCATGATCGGAGACCGCTGGCTGGTGGATGGCGCGCTGGTCAATCCCGTCCCGGTCTCGGCGGCCCGTGCGCTGGGCGCGGAAATCGTGATCGCCGCCAATCTCTCCAGCGACGTTTTCACGCACTCGACCACGATCTATTCGCACGGCCACCCCGTGGAAGTTCCGGATACCGTGATCGAGTCCAACTTGCCCAAACGCCGTTTCGGCAGACTATTCTCGCCGGAACGTACCATGAAGCGCGAGTTTCTGGGCGGCGCGGGGCGGCCCGGTATCTCCTCGGTGATGGCCGATGCCTTCAACATCATGCAGGACCGCATCACGCGTGCGCGCCTTGCCGGCGACCCGCCGGACCTCCTGATCACCCCGCGCGTCGGACAAATCGGATGGTTCGATTTCCACCGCGCCGCCGAATTGATCGCCTTCGGCACCCGCGCCGCCGAGCGCGCGCTGGATTCCATCCAGGAAGCCATTCCCGAGCTGGCGCCGGCAACGCCAAAGGCGCCGGCAACAGACGCGACCTCCCGGGAGACCACCTGATCGGACAAGCGCCCCGGTTCCGAGGTTCACCGTGCTCTGCAGCGCGTTGCAGGACCTTTCAAATCGGCGGCACCGGTCAGGCCGTTTTGATATAGGTACGCAGCGCCTCTTGTTCGTTCTCATATTCCTGGACGCGCCACTTGACGACGTCCCCGATGGAAATGAGGCCCACCACCGCGCCCTCCTCGACCACCGGAAGGTGGCGGAACTTGCCCAGCGTCATCATTTCCATGATGGCGGCAACAGTATCGGATTGCCGGCAACTCACAACCTTGCGGGTCATGACGCCGCTGACCGGCTCGTCGAGCACACTGGCTCCACGTTCGCCGAGGACACGCACGATGTCACGCTCCGACAGGATGCCCTCGATACGCCCCTTTTGCATCACGAGGACAGCGCCGATCCTGCGCTCGCTTAAGATCCGGATCGCCGCCGAAAGTCTTGCCTCTGGCTCGACGCTTTCGATCTGATGGCCTTTGGAATCGAGGATTGCACGTACCGTCATTGTCGTCTCCCTGAAGCCGATTGCGCCCGTTCAGCGAGCGCTATTCTTTGTTTCCCAGAGTCATCAATAACTGCGCAGCACCGGATTCGTTCACGGGCGCATTCGGCGTGCACCTGAACATTGGCGCACCCACGGCCGAGATGGACCACGAACTTCGACAGGTCGCCTGGGCCGTTCTGTTCAGTGACTGATGATGGAGGAAATCGGCCTGCGCCGCAAGCAAGTGCTGCGGATTGACTTCGCAGGCGCGCGCCGCAGATCAATCGCCGGTCGGCAGTCCCGTAGACGACGCACCTGCAGCATCGTCGCCGCGCCGCACCGGATCGAACAGGGAAAACAGGATCAGGCCCGCGATGAAGCCGCCGATGTGCGCCTGCCAGGCCACGCTCGCGCCATCCATGCCGATCGCGATCGATCCGAGACCGAAAATGATGTTGACGCCGAACCAGACCGCGAGAAAGCCGAGCACGCGCGCATCGCGCAACGCCTCCCAGAGCGACAGCGCCGGAACCTTTGCCGCGGCGTCGGCGTCACCGCGGCTGAACGACAGGAAGCTGCCCTGAACGAACGCAAAGCGGATCGCGGCGGCCATGGTTCCCGACACTGACGCCGACGCGCCGATCATCGGCGCGACCGCGTGTTCATGGGTGACGAAATGGGCGAGCGCGCCGGCCGCGGCCGTGACCGCCATGAACAGGAAGAAGCGGAGCGCACCGAACCGTCGCGCCAGCGCGCTGCCGAACGGCAACAGCCACAGCACATTAAAGACGATGTGGGTGAGGTTGGCGTGCAGCAGCGAATAGGTTACGAAGGTCCATATCTTGGCACCATCCCCACCCGGAAAGCTGACATCCAACAGCGTGGAATCGTAGCGCTTCGGAATGAAGCCGAAGACGTCGATGGTCCAGTTCTCGAGTTCTGGCGGCAGCAGCACGCGCAGGTGAATGAGCCCGATCAGCAGCACATAGACGGTCAGCGCGCCCGGCAATGTCAGGATCGGTTCGCGCGGAGCATTCTGCGGCAATTCCGCCGGGGATTCGGGGGAAGATTCCAAGGGGTCCTAGTATCCGTATCCGAAGTTCGCACCATTGCGTACCACACGCGGTTTCTCGCCAGCGTCCCGCCCCAATAGGCGGCCTCACGCGGTGGTGCAAGGGGACAAAAGGCAGCAATGGCGCCAAGATCGCAAAGCGAAAAGGGAGGGCTCTGAGAAAGCCCGCTCCCCGCTGAAATCGCACGCGAATCTTTGGAAAAAATATTGCTGCCGGGAATGACGGCGAAGAGGCCGCCAACTGAGGCGGCCTCCTGGGCATTCGGGTCAGTCCGGAAGATGACGTCAGCTCGGGCGGTCGGTCGAACGGCGAACGTCGCCGGCCCCTTGTAAGGCGTGAATGACGAAGCGCACAGCGTCGCCAAACCAGTTCCCGCCGTTGATCGCCTCGAGCTCTGCATCCGTCAGCTCGAGGATTTCCGAGTTCGTCTGTTCAATGTTCTGCATGGTCTCGTCCTTTTCAGATTGTCTTTTCGGTGAAACTGTCAGAAGTGCATGGTGACGGTCGGCTGCGTCGCCGGCTGGTGAACGGCGTCCAGCAGACGCTTGCCCAAAGCTTCGTAGGCCTTTACGGCCAGGTCGAGCGCCATATCACCGCCGCTGACGCTATCGAGTTGGTCGATGTCCAACTCGCGAACTTCACTGGTAAACTCGCTCATGACTCTCTCCCCAAAAGGAGGGGACTATCCCCTCATGATCAGTGGTCGGAGGAATATTCCGCGCGGTTGGTTCGCGCCGTGATTGAGATCACACAGCGTCACGCACCTGCGCGTCGCCTACATGATCGCCCGCCATGTCGGCTAACCGCTCGCAGTCGATCGTCGCCGTGAAGTGGCCGGACTATCAGAAGGACGACCGCTTCGGTCTGCGTTTCCGGATGGCGCATCGCAAGAACCGGGAGGACAATCATTGGCTGCCGGCGTCACCGCAGCTGCAAGACTTTCCGGCCGGACTGACGCGCACCTCGCCGTCCATCGCAGTCTGCTACAATGGCGCACCCTGGAAAGACGCGGCGCAGCTGCACGCCATCCAGCAACTTGCTAGCGAAGCTGGAGGCAATCGTCGCGCCAGGCCTGACCCTGCACGGCCTGCGCGTCAGCTTCGCCGCCGCGCTCGGCGATCGCGACACCCGCATGGGAGCCCACTACACCCGCCACGTCGAGCAGGAGAACAAGATCATTTACCTGTTCGCCAGCAAGACCATGGGAACTGGAACAGAACGGGATTTGGAAAACGAGAGGGCCCCGGTTTTCCAATCTGGTCGAAAGACAAGCCGCTAAAAAGTTAGGGAGGGCTCTGAGAAAGCCCTCCCTTGGACGGATCGTCGATCTTTCGCGCGAGGGCCCCGGTGACATCCCCACCCCTCCCCGCACGGTGACCAAACTGTTTGACGCCACCTGCCTTGATCCGCACCAGGAATTAAGCGATGCGGTCCGTTGCCCGTGTTATTACGGGGATAAGCCGACGATGCCAAGGCCATCGTTAATTTAACGTTAACAGCGCAAAGCCGGTTCCTCCGCGCGGCAATCGTGCTCGCGGCATGGACGCTGCACGTCCCCTACGGCAGAACAGAGAAGGGCACGCGCGTTAGCCGAAAGCGGGACAGAGTTGTTCCATTCGAGCTGGCGCGGGGACGAGTACCGCGTATGAAGCATCCGTCAAACTGCGAGTTTTTCGCCTATTGGAACCGAAAGCGCGGCGATGCGCGAGCGCCGGAGCGCAGCGACATCGAGCCCGGGGCGGTGCGCGGTCTGCTCGCCGATACCTTCGTGCTGTCCTATGACGCCGCATCAGGCTATCCCTTTCGCGTGGCCGGCACGCGGGTCTGCGCCCTGCTCGGCTGCGATCTCAAGGCCAAGAGCTTTTCCGCGCTGTTTGAACGGGATTGCCGCCGCGACATCGAGGAGATCATCGCCGTCGTCGCCGAGGAGACGCTGGCGGCGGTGGCCGGTATCAGCGCGGCCTGCGAAGGCGGGCCGCGGGCCCATTTCGAACTGCTGTTGTTGCCGTTCCACACGCGCGCGCATGAGCCCATCAGCCTGACCGGGTTGCTGGCGCCGTTCGGGGAACGTCACGATCCAATCGGCGACTTCAAACTGACGTCGTGGCGCTATTTGGGGCATCAGCCGGAAAAGATCGTCCCGCGTACCTTGCGCAAAATCGCGGTTGCGCGCGGGCTGATGGTCTATGAGGGCCTGCGCTAGCGGCGTCACATCCGGTTCTTGTTGGAGAGCGAGGTTCGGGTAGACTCACGCTGTTCACAACAGCCCTACCCACGGTAGCCAACATGGCGATGCGGCCGATGTGTGGAAGGTTGGCTCCAACCTCGAAATGATAATGGCCGAACGGAAAACCGGTCGCAGCCCCGATGTTCTCGATCGCAAACGCACGGCCGCGAGCGCCATCGGAGATCACCGTCACGACCCTTGAAACGGGCCGCTCAGAAATATGGAGATTATCTCACACCAATTTAATGGCAACTCTTAATTGCATTATTAAATGCAGTAATCTAATATAGCCGTCGATTTATTCGATTATAATTTGGATCCGGTATAAATCTTGATCAGTGCTTGGTCCATAAACACTATTCGGCGGATTGCGCAGAACAGCGCTGCTCCCCTTCGAGATGCCATCCGCGAGGCCTATCAGGCGCAATATTATCCTCTCGGATATGTCCCCGCCCACGACGGCATGAGGGGGCTGATGACGCTGGGCGTCGTGGCAGCCCATGTTTGCTATCAAGCCGTCCCGGGAGCGGTCCTCTACATCGATTTCTTCTTTGCCGCGAGCGCCTATTACATCACCTCGCTGCTGCTGCGGGATATCGAGAAGCGTGGTCGGATCGACTATGGGCAATTCTACCTGCGCCGCGCTGCGAGACTAGTTCCACCGCTGCTGCTGATGCTGGCGGTCTATTTGCTCTGCAGCTGGCTCTTCCTGCCGCCCTTCTCGGCCGCGCTCAAGCGTGCCGCGATCGTGCTGTCATACACTTCGAACTACTGGTATGTGTTCGACCCAAAGAGCATCGAAGACCTTGGCCACACCTGGACGCTTTCGACCGAAGAGCAGTTCTACATTCTTTGGCCGGTGATTTTCGCAGTCCTGGTCCGCCGCTTCGGCGTGACGTGGCGGCTCGCGATGGCGATTGGCGCGATCGGCATGGCCATCTGGACGTGGCGGGTTCTGCTCGTGCTCCAAGGCGCGGGGCCATTGCGATTATACACCGCGCTTGATACCCGCGCTGATGCCCTGATGGGGGGATGCGTGATGGCGGTGGTCCTGAAGCTGGTCCCACATGGAAAATATCCGACCCTGGATGGGCTCTGGCCCAGGCTGGCGTGGCCTTTGTTGCTGTATTGGGTCGCCGTCACCCTTCTGTTCTGGCCAGCGACGGGGCCATCCTTCAACTATTACTATTTCGGCAGCATGCTGTGCGGCGTCATTCCCGGGATCCTGGCAATGACGATGCTGATCCGCAGTTCCGGTACGATCTGCCATCGCATCTTCGAACGTCCGGAAGCCCTGTTTCTGGGGCGAATCTTCTATGGCATCTATCTCTGGCATCTCCCGATCCTGAATTTCATGAACGCCTATGGTGTCGGGTGGCGATATCGTCTGCTGTTCGGGCTGCCCTTGTCGATCGCTTTCGCAGCCCTGTCCTATGCCTATGTCGAGCGGTTTTTCTTGCGCCGGCGGCCTACTTCCTCGCGACCGCGGACATCGCCGCCGCCAGCGCCCGCAAGCGAGGCTGCTCCCGCTTTGGCTCCGTTGCTCATCCGTTCGAAGGAAGCAAGCTCCAGCGCTTGAGCCGGACCGCACATCCGGGAGCATGGTCAGTCCACCAGGTCCGGCCAGGGCACGATGGTCGACTTCACCGTCTTCATCGCCATCGCATCTCCGACCGCCCGCGCGATCCCCTCTTCCGAGAACGGATAGATCGTCTGCATTTCGAGCCACGGATATTTGTCGCGCGTGCGATAGAGCATGTCGACGCCGAGCGGCAGGTCGTTGCCGGTAAAGCCCCACGAGCCCAGAACGTTGAGATCCTTGGTGCAGATGCGGTGCCAAGAAGTCTCGATAGAGCCGGCGTCGGTGAACTGGCCCATTTCGACATAGGTGCCGCCGTCGCGCAGCATCTCGATGCCTTCGGGCCCCGCGCTCGGGTGGCCCGAGCAATCCATCACGAGGTCGGCGCCGAATCCGCCAACGATATCGCGCACCGCCTTGATGCGCTCCGCCGGCGTCCTGATTTGCTCAATGTCGACGGTTGTTTCCGCGCCGAACTTGCGCGCGAGCTGCAGCCTGGGCTGCTCCGGTGCGCCGACGCAGATCACCCGGCCCGCGCCCATCTCCTGGGCCGCCGCGACCGCCAGGATTCCAATCGGGCCGGAGCCCTGGATCACGACGGTGTCGCCCCAGGAAAATCCGCCGGCGCGCATGGCGCGATTGAAGGCCCGGATGCAGGACGTCAGCGGCTCCGACAATGCGCCGAGCCGCAGCGACATATCGTCGGGCAGCTTGTAGATCTTGGTGCCGGGCAGCATCTCGAGATCGACATAGACATATTCGGCCCAGCCGCCCCACAGATGCGGCGCCTTGTCAAAGCCGAGATAGCGGCCATAGTAGACCGGCGTCAGGCACTTGTTGGCGCTCAGGGGATAGTGCACGCAATAATAGCACTGCCCACAAGGCATCAAGGGCGGGATCATCACCTTTGACCCGACTTCGAGCGTCTTGCTCATGAAGTCGGCGTTGAATTCGGAGCCAATCTCGACCAGCACCCCGCCGATCTCATGGCCGAGCGTGAACGGCCATGGCAACGCCTTCGGCCAATGACCCTTCAGGATATGCAGATCGGTGCCGCAGACGCCGCAGGCACCGACCTTGATCAACGCGGCCTTTTTCGGAATTTTCGGCCAGGGCACGGTGCGGATGACCGGCTGCGCGCCCGGACCGTCATAGGTGCATACGCGGATCTGCTGCATGGAGGTTTCCTCAATGTTCCTTTTGTGACGGCGCCCCGCATGGCGTCGTTGGTCGGCGGCCACTGAGCGAAACCCACATCAGCGAGAGCGTCAACACAACCACCGCTAACCCATCGTTAACCCTGCTGGCCGTAGGGTCGTAAGACACCGTAGGGCCGGTTGTCGGGTGGCGAGATGGCGTTCGCGAACAAAAAATCGATCTTTCCGGCCGCCGAAGAGCGCCGACGCTTCCAGCGGGTCAGGGTCCACCTGCTTGGCCGCTACATGCTGCCCGACCGCCGCGAGTTCCCCTGCCAGGTGATCAATATGTCGCCGGGCGGGCTGGCGCTGCTGGCGCCGGGCATTGGCAATGTCGGCGACCGCGTGATCGCCTATCTCGACCATATCGGCCGCGTCGAGGGCAAGATCACCCGTATTATCGACAACGGGTTTGCGATGACCATCGGCGCGACCGCGCGCAAGCGCGACAAGCTGGCCGCCCAGCTGACCTGGCTTGCCAACCGCGACATCCTCAACCTGCCCGAGGATCGCCGTCATGATCGTATCATCCCGCGCAACCCGATCGCCATGATCACCTTCGAGGACGGCACCCGGATGACCTGCCGGATCATCGACATGTCGCGCTCGGGCGCGGCGATCGCGGCAGAACACCGGCCGACGCTGCAATCCCTGGTCATGCTCGGAAAGGTTCAGGCCCGGGTGGTGCGAAACCTCGAGGAAGGCTTCGCCCTCGAGTTCGTCCACGAGCAATTGGCCGAGACGCTCGAAGACAGCGTTACCACGCGGTAAAACACAATAGCCCCGAATCCACTCGTCTCGGCCGTCGGGTCTCGCACTGCCGGTAATCGACGACGGCCATGCCGGCGTTGCCGCCGCCCACACGCGGTTAACGCGCAGGGCTTTCCGTCGATCAAACGCTGCAACGACGGGCTTTCAGATATGACTCCGTAAGATTTTATTCAATTGCAGCAATTTCGAATACTGCTCAAGGGCTGAGCAAACAGTCCTAATTTTCTCCTCCCAATCACTTCAAATCTACGGCGGCGCCTTAGTGGCCGCGCAAAATCTTTGTGAGAAACATGGTCCCAACAAGAAACGGGGGCCACGATGTTCAACATCAGGGGACAGGGAATGGGTTTGGCGTTCTTCGCCATTCTCATCGCCATCAACGGACAGGCATATGCGGGCGACGAACATGCGGTTTATGCGAGCCTTGGCGAGACCACCCGCGCGCCGATCGGCTGGATCGAATTCTGTGCCGAGAATCCGGGCGAATGCAGCGGCGGCGCAACGCAACCACGCGATATCGTGATATCGCAGGCGGCGTGGCGGGACCTGCTCAAGGTCAACCGCTGGGTGAATGAATCCGTCAAGCCGATGACCGATATGGATCATTGGGGCGTGATCGAAAAATGGTCGCTGCCGACCGACGGTTACGGCGATTGCGAGGACTACGTGCTGTTGAAGCGCAAGATGCTGATCGATGCGGGCTGGCCACGCGAGGCGCTGCTGATCACCGTGGTGCGCGACCGGAAAGGCGAAGGACATGCGGTTCTGACCGTGAAGACGGACAAGGGCGAGTACGTTCTCGACAATCAGAACGAGAACGTCGTGGCCTGGACCGAAACTGGCTACCGCTTCGTCAAGCGTCAGTCGCAGAGCGATCCGAACGTATGGGTTTCGCTCGGCGATAGTCGCCCGGCGGTCGCCACCGCCAGCGCCAGAGAACACTGAACACGAAACACACGAACCAACGGAGTTACGCGACCCGGTCACATCCCCACCCCTCCCCGTCCCAGACCGGATCGCGCGCGGCCAGCCTTCCCCCAAAGGCTGGCCGCAACTTTTTGGGGGACCTTCCGAACCGCCGAAACCGACCGACTGAAACGGGCTCGCGGCTGGCTCCGCTCTTGGGGATGGCCTGCGGTTTGCTACTCGCCGGAAATGGCGCCGATCCTGCCGACGATCTTCTTCCAGCCTTCGCTCATGGCCTTGAACGCGGCATCGTTCCTCGGTGTCACGAAGCCGGAATGCACCAGACGAAGCCTTGTACCGCCGTCGACGCGCGCCAGAGTCCAGGTGACGATGGTGTCGAGGCGCGCGCCATAGTGCGCATTGCTGTCATGTCCGCCTTGCCAGGAATACGCCAGGCACTCGTTGCGGGTGACCTCAAGCACCTCGCAATGGACCACGCCGTCCCACGCGCCGGCGGGCGTCGTCTGGAACGTGAAGCGCTTGCCCTTGACAGGCTCGAACCCTGTCGGCTGCATCAGCCAGCGGCCGATGAGCTCGCCGCTCGTCAGCGTTTTCCAGATCGTCTCCGGCGCATGCGGCAAGACGTCGTCAACCACGATGTCTTGCGTGTCGGACTTCAACGCGGCTTCATTCATGGATCGATCTCCTTCAACAAGGTTCTGAGATTGGCAAAGCGCTCGCGCCAGAACACGGCGTAGAGCGCCATCCAGTCGACAAGTGGCGCGAGCCCCTTGGGGTCGGCGCGATAATGGACGTTGCGGCCCTCCGGCCGGTCGGCGACCAGGCCGGCCTGCTTCAGAGACTTGAGGTGCTGCGAGATCGCGCCCTGGGTCACGCCGCTGCCGCGCGTAAGTTCGGCCACGGTGATCTCCTCGGACTTCACGATCCGCTCGAACACGGCCCGCCGTGTGGGGTCGGCCAGCGTCCGCATCACCGCATCGATGGAGGTCGTCTGCGTCATCTGGAAATATTAGCGCACGCTAATGCATTAGTCAATACTAATATTTAGAATGCCGCTGGCTTGGGCGAACGTTTGACTCCCTCACGGCCCCGAACTGCGCCTCGTCGCCTTTTTCCAGCACCGGCCGCCCCATCCCCACCTCACCGAACGCCACCGCCGCCGCGGGCAACTTGGTCGAGGAAGGCCTCCAGCGCGACGATGCATTCGCGGTCGCGATAGACGCGATGCTTTTTGGTCGCTATTTCGGCGGACACTTCGGACCGCCGCTGCCGTGAGCGGCCGAGCGAACACGCGATCGAAACGAACTCGTCGACCGTCCGCGCCGTGGTCCCGCCGATCCCCATCATCTCCAGGATCGCAGCCGTATGCCGCCCCCGCATCATATCGCCAGCCAAGGTCACGATCGGCACGCTGTGGACCAGGCCCTCGAGGACCGAATTGCAGCCCGACCAGCCGATGCTGTCGAGCACCACGTCGCTTTGCCCGATCGCTGCGACAAAACGATCCTGCGTCAGTCGCGGCAGAAACACACAATGATCTCGCGCGTCGCGGCCAACCGCGCGGAATGCACGATCGAGCCGGGCTTGAAACATCGCGGTGACAGTCTTGCCGCCGGCGAATTCGATGAACGTGAACTGGCAGTCCGGCACCTCGGCAGCAATGCGCGCGAAAACGCGATCGAATTGCGGCAGATATTTCGGCAATGACTGGCAGCACCAGTAGACCACGGCGCTCGCGCGCAAACCCAGCTGCGCCCGGTCGATGCAAACAGGCGAAATATCCGAGGGCTCATAGTGGATCGAAAGATTCGGCAGCCGGATCAGCCGCTCGGAATAATGATCGGCGGCGCCCTCGGGCTCCATGAGATCACTGCTGAGAAAGTAGTCGATCGTTGGAAATCCGCTGGTGACGGGATGACCCCAGGAACAGCATTGCGTCGCCGCAAGCCGCAGGCCCGCAAGTTGCGCCGTGACCTGGTCCATTCCGATTTCGGGAAAAATCAGCACGTGAGGCGCGTCGTCCAGGATCGTGCGCCGCCAATCATCAAGCGACAGAGGGCCCTGGACGAAACGATCGCACAGATCTTCCGCGACCGCGGTCTCATGATCCCGTTCGCCGCTCGTGTAGTAGCCGGACACGTGAAATCGATTTCGGTCCAGCAGCTTGAGCCATCCCTTGATCGGAATCTTCCAATTGGAGTGCTGCCTGAAGAAGCCGCTGACGATGCCGAGCCTCACCGGCTGGTTTGGGTGCGGGGGGCTCAGCAACGCGGGCGGCGTCGGATATCGCGCAGCAAGAATCCTGCAAACCAGCGAACCGTATGCCTTTTGAAGTTCACGGTCGTTGCGGCCCTGATAGGGCAGATAGAACGGTTGATGGGAGCCGATCGCCGAGGCGAGCGCCGCGGGTACGCCCGCGCCCTCCACGTCGGCACACAGCCTGGCCAGCCGGTTCGCATAGACGTCACGGCGCTCGGTGATTTCAGCTTCGCCGTCATAGAGCGCGGGAAGCTCCGCCATGCACAGCGCCAGTTCGGCCTCCAGAAAGTCAGGCTTGAGTTCGAGGGCCTTTGCGAAATGCGGCCTTGCCTCCGCAATCCTGGTTTCGCCGCGCAGCGCGACACCGCAATTGTAGTGCGCCATGAATGAATTTGGGTCGATCGCAAGCGCCGCCTCATATTGTGCGATCGCCTCGGTACGTCGGCCCAGGCTGCGGAGAATATTGCCGAGATTGTTGCGCGCGCCGGCGCCGTCGGGCTGTAACGCGACCGCGCGCTTCGCGTGCGCGAGCGCTTCCGGCAGGCGATCCATCTCTTGAAGCAGGGTCGCCAGATGAAGATGGGCATCGCGGAAATCCGGCCGCAATGCGATGGCGCTTCGATAGTGCTTCTCGGCATCGGTTCGTCGAGCGACCTGTTCGAACATCGCCGCCAAACTGAAATGCGCCATGGCAGAAGCAGGTCCGCTGTTAAGGACCAGTTCGAACTGCTGCAGCGCCTCATCAAGGCGTCCGAGCGAGCGCAGCGTCCGTCCGAGATTGTTCCGGGCCTCGACATAACCCGCCCTCAGCGCGACCGCCCGCTCAAAGCAGGGCACGGCCTCTGAAAACAAACCGTTGGCCGCGAGAATGACGCCCCTGTCGTTGTGCGCCTCGGCACTGTGCGGATTGAGCGCCACCGCTTGGCCTGCCAATGCCGCCGCGTCAGGCCGCTGCAATTGATGGGCGACCACGCCCAGCAGATGAAACGCCCGCGCGTTGTTCGGATCGCCGTCGCAGACCTGCCGGTAGAGGCGTTCAGCCTCGATCAGGCGACCGGCGCGATGATGATCCATCGCGGATGCGAGCATCTGTTCGGAACGGCCCCCGGCATTCATGGCGATGTCTCGAACCCGCTCGATCCCACGTCAGTCGCACGACCGGTAGCGTCCGAGGCCGAGGTCAATCTCGCAGGGGCTGCCATAGACCCAGACCGGCTGATCGCAAGGCAGCGCCCGCGTCGAGCGAAACGGCGTATTGCACGCGATGTTCGAAGCCGGATGCAACACCAGCGTCCCCGGATATGGCGGCACCTCCTCATCACCGACAATGGGTGCGCGGTCGTGATGTCGCTTCGCCTTGTGGACAGAATTCGCCCATGCATTGCCGGTGCCGAAGGCGAGGATGGCCGCGAGCGTGACGATGGTTCGCATCATGATGTCTGTCCTCATCAGTTAGGCGCCCTCGATTGAAATCGATTCCGGTGCCGTTCGGGAAAGCCAAGTCTGCCACATCCATGCGTACGCGGCTTCAAGATGTTCGGTGGTTCGGGCCGCGTCAAACAGCGGGCACTGGTCGCGCCGTTGCTGCAACTCCAGGCGCAGCGCTGCCAGCCGCTGTGGATCGCGCGCCAAGGCAAGCGCCGTCCGCTCATAGTCCGCGAGCGATTCCGCGATCAGCTCGGGGATGCCGAGCGCCGTCAGCAGGCTACCCGCCACGCGGCCCGCGAATGTCTCGCCGCGACAGGTCAGCACAGGGAGTCCGGCCCAAAGCGCATCGCTGGCCGTGGTATGCGCGTTGCAAGGCAGTGTGTCGAGAAACAGATCGGCATGGCGATGGCGCCCGATATGTTCGGCGGGAGAAACCAACGGAGCAAAGATCAGCCGTCCCGGATCGACGCCGCGCCTTGCGGCCTCCGAACGCAGATTATCCTTGACCAGCGCATTGGACTCAAGAAGCCACAGCACGCCGCCCGGCGTCGCCTGCAACAGGCGCATCCAGATATCGAAGACAATCGGCGCGATCTTGTAGCTGTTGTTGAAGCTGCAGAACACCAGCCCTTCGGCCGGCAGTCCGCATTGCTGCCGTGACGTATCGGGCCCTGCGCTTTCGCGTTTGCGGTCATTGACCTGATAACACCCCGGAAGATGCAGCAGCCTTTCCGCAAACAACGGCTGCTGGCTTTCCGGAACGACGAAGCGGTCGACGATGATATAGTCGATGAAATCGGCGCCCATCGTCGCCGGAAATCCGAGATAACTCGCCTGGACCGGCGCCGGACGGTGGGCGGGGATCGCCGGCCGCGCGTGGCGGGTGTAACCCTTCAGATCGATCAGGATATCGATCCGATCCGCATGGATCATCCCGGCGGCGTTGCGGTGCGACGCGGCGCGCATATCGACGAAGCGATCGAAGGCGGCAACCAGCCGCGCGCGCATCGGGCTGCCGTCATCGGGACCGTACGAATAGGCAAACACCTCGAAGCGGCCGCGGTCGTGACGCTCGAACAGTTCGGCCATCAGATGCGCGGTGGCGTGCTGATGAAAATCGCCTGAGAGATAGCCGAGGCGGATGCGTTCGCCCTCGACGCGCGGTCCGTGCTCAAAGACGCAGTTCCGTGATGGCCGGGTCGGCGCGATCCATTGCCGCGCACAGGTCAATTGATCCGCAGCAGTCGCGGGTGTTGCAAGCAGGTAAAACGGCGGCACGCGAATGCCGGAACGCACCAGGTCGAGAAGCTTTTTCTGGTCCGCCTCATGGTCGCTCCACGCGCACGCCTGGGCGCGATGATAGACCAGCTGGCTGAACGCCTCCGTATCATCCGGTCGCAGACGCAAGGCGTTTTGATAGGCCGCGATCGCCTCGTTGAGATGGCCGAGTTCCCGCCAGGCGTTCCCCAGATTATAGACCGCTTCGGGAAAGTCGGGCCTGCCGGCCAGCGCCTGCTCGAAGGCCGCGCGCGCTTCGTCCGGGCGGTCGTCCGCGAGCAACGCAGTCCCCAGATTGTTCCAGGCATCGGCGTGAGCCGGGGTCCGCGCGATCAGCTGGCGGTACAGATCGATCGCTTCGCCCGTCCGCCCGAGCTCCTGAAGCACGATGCCGGCATTGTTGATCGCGTCGGCATAGTCCCCTCGAAGCCCGATCGCCCGAGCGTAGGCCGTCAGCGCCTCTTCGGGATTGCCCTGCTGCTGCATGATGGTCCCGCGATTGTGGAACGCCTCCGCATAATCTGCCTTCAGGCTGATCGCATGGTCGATCGCCGCAAGCGCCTCGTCGAGCAGGCCTTGGTCCTTCAGGACCGTTCCCAGGTTGTTGTGCGCCTCCGCGATCTCAGGATGCAGCGACACGACCCGCCGATAGGCCGCCGCGGCAGCGTCGAGTTCACCGTTCTGGTGCAGGACGGCGCCGAGATTGAAGTGGGCCTCCGCATAGGCCGGCCGGAGCGCAACCGCCTCGCGATAGGCCGACGCGGCCTGGTCGAGCCGGCCTTGCATCTGAAACAGCACGCCGACATTGTTGTGCGCTTCGGCGTAGTCGGGTTTGATCGCGATGGCGGCGCGATAGGACGCCATCGCCGCATCGGGATTGCCTTGCTGTTTGAGGGTATTGCCGAGTCCGAAACAGGCCTCGGCGTAGTTCGGATTGAGCTTGATGGCGTAGCGGTGAGCGGCGACGGCGTCGGCCAACTTTCCCCGCTGCTGCAATACCAATGCAAGATTGTGGTAGCCGGCAGAACGGTCCGGTCGCAGCCTGATCTCCTCACGGAACAGTCGTTCGGCACCGGCAAGATCGCCCTCTTGGGCTGCGATGATCGCAAGATTGCCGCAGGCGGCGACGTTGGTTGGGTCAATGCTCAGGATTGACGCATACAGGCGCTTCGCCTCTGCGACCGCCCCCCTGCGGTGCGCTGCCAGGGCCTCCTTCAACAGTTGTTCCGGTGTCGAATGTCCCACGGCGCCGTGCGTTCTCGATCCGAGACCCGCAACCTTCAAAAGGCTGGTTGCCGATAGTTCGTATACTGGATATCGAAATTCGTCGCACCGTAAAGCTTCACATAGATGATTGGACCTGAAAGCCTGACCTCGTCGATCGAACGTGGCCCCTTGAACAAGGTCCCCTCGTTCTCATGGCCGGCCGAATAGATGACGGCCTGCCCCGTCGGCGGCGTCAGCGTGACGATCATCGTGACCGCGGTCGCCGATTCAGGAATGTATTTGGAAACATCGACCTTGATCGGCGCCGGATCGACCGGAGCCTCAGGCGGGGTTTCGGCCTGCGCAACCTGCACAAAAGCCGGCGGCTGTTGCATATCCATGATCTACTCCCTGCAATGCCTGCGCGCGTGCGCTCAATTTTCTCGTGACGCAGTGCCGGCAAATCGACTTGCGGGACATTTTACAGCAATTCGATAACCGGCGGCGATTGCAATTCCTGGCAGTCATCGAACCAAACCGCGTCAAACGAAAAGGGGGACCCGTCACCAAGCCCCCCTTCGTCACCGGTGCTGTCGGCGCTCAGAAGTTGAACGTCATACCCGTGGTCGCCGCCCTGATCGTCGCGCCGCCGATGGTGTCGTTGGCGGCATCGCGAGAGCAGACCTGGTAGCCGTGGCCGCTGGCCCCGAGACAGTAATGCGCACCCGGACCTTGATTGAGTTGTGACGCGACAACGTACCAGCTCGCCCAGTCGTTGAAGAAGTAGCGGGCGCCGATCGCATACTGGGTGGCGTCATTGGAGAACAGGTTGCCCTGTATTGTTGGCGTGCCTGCGAGAGCCGGATCATTGACGCTCAACATGGCGGGATTGCCCGGACTCTTGAAGGCGTGGGCATAAGACCCGCTGATCGCCCACTTGCCAATCATCTGCGTTGCGCTGGCAAATACGGCGTCGCGTGAACGCTCGTTAAAGGGCTGTTCGGCCGCGGTGACCTCACGGCGGATCCACTCGTAGTAGGCATTGAGCTGAAGGTCGCCGATGCCGTCGTTGAGGCGATAGCCGGCGCCAACCTTCGCGGCCCACTCGTTGTGAACGCCCGTCATGACAACAGAGCCATCTGCCAGGGTGACGGCTCCGGGAGCAAAGTTGGTCGCGTTAAACTGGGTATTGTCGTCGCCTCGACGATTGACCTGCTCATGGAGCTCATAGGCGGCGATCGCCGTAAACGGCCCGTTCTTGTAGGTCAGAGCCGCACTATAGGCATTGCCGAACGAACCGTCGGTGCAGCCGTTACCGCCGATATTGCCATTGGCCGCACCGCCGGTGCCCGGGAAGTTGCTGCCGCTGCCGCGCGCCGCTGCGCCGTTACACTGGAAAGTGTCGCCGTACGAATAGTCGCTGTTGTCCTTGGCATAGTTCTGCCCCGGCGAGGCCAAGGCGCTGAACTGGAAGCCGTTGAAGATCGGCGATTCGTACCAGACCGCGTGGTTCATGCGCCAGTCGAACTCGGCGCGGTTGTCGCCACCGGTATTGCCCATGATCGAATTGTAGTCCCCCAGCGTCCGGGAGAACGGATCCATGGCGGCAGTGGACTTCTTGTAGGGCGTATCGGACTTGCCGGCCTTGACCGAGCCCCACGGACTCTCGATTCCTAAGAAGCTGTCGCGCGTCCCAAAGGACGCACGCTCGGTTGGCGCGGACGCAATATCGACCTGCGATTCCAGTTGTGCCACGACCGCCATGCCGTCCCAGCCATACGGCGCAAGGTTATGCCTGACGCGAACGCCGAAACTGGAAATGTTGCTCGCGATGCCGAGTTTCGTTCCCTGATCGAACACCGACGGATTGAAGATGTCGCCGGATACGTCGATTGATCCGTAAAGCGTGACCGTCGTGTTATCGATCAGCGGTCCCAACGGACCCGCCTTGACCGGAATGCCGCCAATTCTCGGGCCGGGCGGCGGCACCGGCGCCGGCGAGGTCGCGACGGCGGCGTGCAGAACCGGATTGCCCTTGAACTTGCCTGGATCGGTGGCTGCAGGCGCCGGTGCCGCAGCCGTCTGCCGGGCGGCGGACAGGCTTTTGACTTTCGCCCGCAGCTCCGCGTTTTCCCGTTCGATCTTGTCAAGACGCGCCATGACGTCGTCAAGTGTCGCGGAACGCGCCGTGCCGCCGAACGATATCACGCAAAGGGCAGCACACGCCGTCCCCGACAGAAGCTTCTTCCTCATGGTGATCCCCATCGCACCGACTCCCCGGAATCAACCTCCGGGCGAAGGGAGCTTAATGTATACCAGATGCCATTGGGGAGAGTGCGGATGGCCACCTAATTGGATTTCAGGGAATAGATGCAAAAATAACACAAAAATGCCATTGCATTGCAGCAAGATTGTGCAGGTTGCATTGATTGGTCCCATATTGGGACGACGGTGAGCAATTCTCGTGTGTTCGCGGGAGAATGACGGAAATTCCGGGCAACTTGGTAAATTATACGTTATCACAGCAATACTATTTAAGGTTGTCAGAATTATCTCGCTGTTGCGAAAAAAGTCGGCGGACCGACCGGCCCGTGCACGACTGACAAAAGCTCAGCTTCCCCACGGCGGCTCGCCGCGCGCAATGCGGTCAGTGATCTCGACTTGAAATGCCGGCGGACCAAAAGCAAACCACTCGTCCTTGATCTGGTAGATCAGCAATCGCTTGTTTTCCGAGCTGAACGTCATCAGCCAGTCCAACGCTTTTCTCTTCGGGCGTTCTCCTGCCGCGACCAGCACGTCAACCGGGAGCCCGCGCCAAATGAAATTGGCTGCGAGCATGATCATGTCGGACCGGTCCGGACGCATCCATTCAGGCAGCGGACTTGAAGGGACCAGCCAGCCGCAGACAAATTCGCGGCACGGGTGCTGCGGGCGCTCGCCATAAATCGTGCACCGATGGTCGACGCTGAACGGACAAGGGCTGCCCGGCCGGATCCGATGCCCGCGCACTTCGATCTGCAGCCAGCCGTCGCAGCACGCCGTGCAGCTTCCGCAGGTTCTCAATAGTTGGCTCAACCCGTTGGTCCATCGAAAAGCGAGAGGCAAGGCAATATCAGGTCATTCAATCTAACAGTCCCCCTAGCGGCCGGCTGCAAGTTTTCGGGGTGAATGGCCTCGCTTTTGTCGGATTTATGGCTAGATAATCGGGGTTTAGGGTGCCAGCGCATCATCGCTGGGCTGGGTACCCTGGTTGCCTGTAATGTCGCGTTGTGTTGAAGGGGCTCGCCGACCGCGGCGGCCCTTGATCCAGAACCCTCGGCCATACAGGCTTCTCATGATCCAGCCTCACTCGCACGACCCGGAAATGGAAAAGGTCACGCGGATCGGCCCGCAACCGATTGCGCTGGCGGCCGTTCTGTTGCTGCTGATCGTGACCGGCATTGGCGCGATGGCGCTGTGGCGCGCCTCGGCCGAGAGCGTCACCGAACTCGATCGCGCCACCCTGGCGCGTCAGTTGCAGACCCGCACGGCGCGGACCTCCGAGCAATTGATGGAAAAAACCAGGGGCCTCGAAGCCACCCAGCAGGAAGCGATCGACCAGTTGCAAGTCGTCCAGGACGAGTTGCGGAACGTCAAGCAGCAGTTGGCGTTCCAGCAGGCCGACAACAAGCGGCTGATCGACCAGGTTGCGACCCTCGCCGATGCGATCGAGGGGCTGCGGCAGTCCAACGCAAGTGCGCAGCCGGAGGCCTCCTCCCCGCCGGTGACGCGAAACCGGTCGGTCCGCATCCGGGCTCACGCCATGATGCACCGCAGGCGGAGCAAAGCGCGGGGCTAGCGTCCTGATTCTTTGGCAAGTTTCGGAGCTGCGACCCTGGCGCGCGATGGCCTCGGGTTGAACCGCCACCGCCCTCAATGTTCTTGTTTGAGCACGATCTTCCCGCGCAGACACTGTCGGCAATTGTTAACCAAGGGAAGCCTGCTTGGCACTTTTCCGGATCATGCTCCGGCTCCAGCCATCTCTCCAAATTTTCTCGTCTCCAAATTTTCTCGCGTGTTTGTGAACTGGATCACATTCGCCAGAGCGAATCCGATGCACGCTGCCTTATACCGGATGGCGCGAGCCGATTTTAATGTCCGGGGCTGGCAAGGTCGTTGACGGCATACTGCGTCGACGACCTTGTTCTTTTCGGGCGACCGAAATTTCAGACTCCGATGCCGCTTTTCGAACTGAATTCGCGGAAGCTCGCACGAATTCCAGATCGGCGGGCGCGTGGTCCAATTGCAACATTCGCAAGCCGCATCCGCCGAAACGGGATGCGAATATTGCAATTGGACCACTTGTGATTTGCGTCTCGCCGGGAATTGTCCGTGAATGCGCCGCCAATCGCTGGAGGAGCAATTCATGAGTGCCGAGCCCGTGCTGACGTCCGACGTCATCGGACTGACCAAGACCGAACCGTTCTCACGCCGCGGATTCATGACCGCGTCGGCGGCCGTCGCCGCCGGCTACACGCTGGCCGCGGGCCCGGTGCGTGCCGATGTCATCACGACCGACACCAAAGGCCTCACCGTCGGCGATTCCAAGATCAAGGTGGCCGACGGCGAAATGCCGGGCTATTTCGCGCGGCCCGCAGGCGTCAACAATCCGCCGGTCGTGCTGGTGGCGATGGAGATCTTCGGCCTGCACGAATACATCAAGGATGTGACGCGGCGTCTGGCCAAGCTCGGCGCCTTCGCGGTGGCGCCGGACTATTATTTCCGCAAGGGCGATCTCACCAAGGTCACCGATATGCCGCAGCTGTTGCCGCTCGTGAACGCCAAGCCTGATGCAGAGCTCTTGTCCGATCTCGACTCCACGGTGGCCTGGGCAAAGGCGCAAGGGGGGGACACCACCCGGCTCGGCATCGTCGGCTTCTGCCGGGGCGGTCGCACCGTGTGGGAATATGCCGCCCACAGCCCCGCGCTCAAGGCGGGCGTGGCGTTCTACGGCCCGCCGGTCGACCCGCCAAACCCGGTCTGGCCGAAGAGCCCGACCCAGCTTGCACCGGACATGAAGGCGCCGGTGCTCGGCCTCTACGGCGAAGCCGATACCGGCATTCCCGTGGCCGCCGTCGAGGCGTTGAAGGCAGCGCTTGCGGACAACAAGAAGACGGCCGAGTTCAAGATCTATCCTGGCGCACCGCACGGCTTCCACGCCGACTATCGCGCGAGCTACCGCAAGGAAGCGGCCGAGGACGGATGGAACCAGATGATGGGCTGGTTCAAGAAATACAAAGTGCTGGGCTGATTGCGCTATCGCGGGGCGCGCCTGCGCCCCGCCGATGACCTATCCGAACCATTGACCGGTCTTGCGCCGGACCTTGGCAAGCCGCGCTTTGGCAAGCTGTTCGATTTCCCAGATCATCCACACGAATGCGATGCCCAGGCCGACGACCACGCCGAGAAACAGCAAGGTGAGCCCGGGGGTGGTCAGCATGGTCAGCTTGGTCAGCATGCGAAATTCCGATGCAAGCGGCGTACCAGCGCCTTGAGCTTAAACGCGCAGCCCCAGTGCTGACAACACTGGGACCGCTGCAGTCATTCTCGGTCCGTCAGCCTTCTTGCGGCGGACCGTCTCGCCCCATCAGTTGCAGACCTGCACGGTCCGCAGGCGTCGGCCATGCCGGGTCATGACGCGCTGTCGCACCAGATAGCAATTGCCGCCGTAATAGCCGTCGTCATCGCCATAAGAGGAGTCGTCGTAGGGATAGCCGTAATAGCCGTAGGGCGCGGCGAGTCCGAGGCCGACGCCGAAGGCGAATCCCGGCGCGAAGCCAAATCCGTGGTGGAACCCTCCGCCATGGAAACCGTGAAACCCACCGCCGTGAAACCCGCCACCGTGGCCGCCGCCGAAACCGCCTCGAGCCGAGGCCGCGTCGGGCACAAAAAGAGCTGCGGCAGCCACCGCCGCCAGCGCAATCGTCAACTTTCGCAACATGGCCTGTTGTCCCTCCCAGTCGCGTCGCATCAAAGTTCCCCAAGCGACGACCTGGCGACTCTAGAACGGGTTTCTTGTTCACGGTCAGGCGACTTCGCTCACTTCTGCGCGACCGTCGATCCCGAACGCGCGGACGGCGCCGCCGCTGTCGATCCCGGACCTCACCCCCCGAGCAACCCGCCCCCGATGCGCCGGCTTTCCAGCCACGCCCCTGGCGTAAACCAATCGATCGCTCCGGCGATCAGCGCGGGTACTTGCAAATCTCCGATTGATATCAGGGCCATTGGACGATTTCCTCAGCGGGCCCACGAACCCACGGCAGCGCGGGTCCATTGCGGCAAGTGAAACAGGAAAGGCAGGTCCGCTCGTGCGCAAACTGGTTGCCTTCGACGAGGACACCTTCGACAAGCTCAAGCAATTGGCGCGCGACAGGATGGCAACATTCCAGGAGCTCGCGGACGAAGCCTTCGCCGATTTGCTCAAGAAACACGGCATCCCGATCGACCTGAAGGACGCCCTTCGCAAGAGCGCATCGATGCAGCGAACGCCCGCGAACGGGCGCCCCAAACCGGCGACATCGATGAAGGGCAAATCGAGAACGTGATCCGTGGTGGCGACCCCGTCGCGCAGGGACGGCGCGGCCTCAACCGATCTTCTTCAATCCCTTGACGTAGCGCGCGCCGTTGGCGACGTAGAAGCGCGCGGCGCTTCCCATGCGCTGGACCTGGTCGGAATCGAGCGTGCGGATCACCCGCGCCGGCGCGCCGATGATCAGCGAATGTTCGGGGAATTGCTTGCCTTCGGTGATCACCGCGCCCGCACCGACGATGCTGTTGCGGCCGATCTTCGCACCGTTCATCACGATCGAACCCATCCCGACGAGGGCTCCGTCCTCGAGCGTGCAGCCGTGCAGGATGACGTTATGACCGACCGTGCAGTGCTTTCCGATCACCAGCGGAAAACCAAGATCGGTGTGGCAGGTGGCGTTGTCCTGCACGTTGGAATTCTCGCCGATCTCGATCCACTCGTTGTCGCCGCGCAGCACGGCTCCGAACCAGACGCTTGCCGAGGACAGAAGACGGACCTTGCCGATCACCGTTGCAGTGTCGGCGATGAAGTAGTTCCCGTTCTCGGGAAGTTCGGGCGCCTGTCCGTCGAGCTCGTAGATCGCCATGAAAGTCTCCTGTTCGCGGAGACCTTGGCACGCCCGGTTGGGCATTTTCAAGCGAGGGGGATTAGCCCGTGCTTCAGGAATCCAGGCGAGCGGCGATCGACCTGCGTCAGGCCAAAACGCCGGCGGCGCGCAGCGTCATCAGGAAGAAGGTGCCGGACATCATGCTCCAGAACCCGGCGAGCACGGTTGCCAGCATCACGAACTGCAAGCGCCGGCGCTCGATCCGCGCGCCGCGCAGGGTATTGCGCATGATGATGAAGGGCGCAGCGAAAACCAGAAACGGCACGGCCGCGAAGCGCTGCGGCGTCACCCCTTCCTGCAGCAGGCCGAAACCTGCGGGACGTCGCGCATAGGCCTGATATCCGCTGGCCAGTGCACCGGCCAGCGCAAATCCGATGCAAAGGGAAAACAGCGAGTTCAACGCATCAGGCGACATGGCGACACACACTCAACCGACTTCCTCTTGTTTGGCAAAATCGGTCACCGGCCGCCATCTGATCCTTAAGGAAGGGTTAACGCTGGAAGAGCCGAACCACTGCCGGGTGCATGGCCCGCGGCGGTACTGAAATCCTGCGGGAACTCTGCCTGCGTGGCATATTCGCAAGTGATTCGCGGCAAGCTCCGGACCCCTGCTCGTTCATGACGATGTTTTCGACGGCCCGCCACGGCGCCAAAGGCTGGTACAACCGAAGCCACGCTCGTCTGATCGTGCCTGCGGGTGCGGCCGCCGTGGCAGCCGTTGCACTTGTCGCCTATCTGTTGTGGCCGACCTGGGACACGGTCGGTCCAACCGGGCCGGAGCGGCTGCCGGTGAGCATTGGAGGCACGCTGTTCAACGTGCCGACCACCGCCATCCGCGTGAAGATCCAGCGGCATTCCGGAGCGCAGGAGCGCATCGATCTCAGCTTCGCCTTCCCCTCGCTCGATCCGCTGCCGGCATCGAAGCGCGTCAGCGCCGATGCCGTCGAAGACGCCATGCCTGCGATCGACCGGATCTTCCTCTCGATCGCGGCCCATCATGACACGCTGGCGCCGGACGTGCGCGTGCGCACGATCTATCCGCGCTATCTGCAGCAGGAATCGACGCCCGGCCAGGACGGATTGGCGATGCGCGCATTCCGCGACGGCACGCCCTATGGCGGCGAGGACCTGTTCTACGCCAATTCGCCGAGCTTGAACGCGCGCTGCAGCCGCGATGCGGAAACGCCGGGCATGTGCCTCAGCGAGCAACGCATCAACGGGGCCGACCTGACGTTTCGTTTTCCCCGGAGCTGGCTGTCGCGATGGCGCGACGTTGCCAACGCGATGGACCTGCTGGCCGTCCAATTGCACGGGCCTGGATAGCCCGGTTTCCGAAGCTTCCAATCCTGCGCCGCGTGCGGTTCACGGACTTCGAATCGAAAACCGCTATGCGAACCCATGACTTACCGAAGTTCACTTGCCGAAGTTCACTTGCCACATTCGTGAAAGTGGCTGGTGAGACGGATGACGAACTTCGGAAAAATGGGCGCTAGCCCTCCTCGACCAGATCGTCCTCGAGGATCGCCATCTGGAACTGGAACGAGCGGTCGTCGTCCTCGTCATCGACGAACAGCACGCCGATGAACTCCTCGCCGATATAGACCTCGGCCGAATCGTCCTTCTTCGGCCGCGGCACCACGCGGATCTTGGGATTGCCGAACACACGCTTGAGATAGGTGTCGAGTTTCCTGACTTCCTGAACGTTCACGGCAGTCTCCAATCGGAATAAGGTTGCGGTGGGTTTTAGGACGAGATGGCGCGAACCGCTAGTGTCCCGTACCCGAAGTTTGCCGCCAGCAAAGCGAAGCTTCAACCGAAGAATCTTCGACCACGGCGCTTGCCGCAGCGAAAGTCAAAGCTGCTTAACTATCAGCAAGTACATGATTTCATATCAGTTTTTCGTTCATCGAGGTGCGAGCACGCACCCGGCGTTGACGCACAGGCGCCGCCACGTCGTATGGCAACGGCAGGCGCCGTGCCGATCAGAGCCCGATGGCGCCGAGCATCTGGTCCATGGTGCGTGACGGCTCGGCGCAACCCGCCTCGCCCACGATCTTTGCCGGAACTCCCGCCACCGTGACATTGTTGGGCACCGACTTCACCACCACCGAACCCGCGGCGATGCGTGCGCAATGGCCGACTTCGATATTGCCGAGGATCTTCGCGCCGGCTCCGATCAGCACGCCGTGCCGGATCTTGGGATGGCGATCCTCATTCTCCTTGCCGGTCCCGCCCAACGTGACGCCATGCAGGATCGAGACGTCGTCCTCGATGACGGCGGTCTCGCCGACCACGAAACCGGTGGCATGGTCGAGGAAGATGCCGCGACCGATCTTCGCCGCCGGGTTGATGTCGGTCTGGAACACCGCCGAGGAGCGGCTCTGCAGATAATAGGCGAAATCGGTGCGGCCCTTCTTGTGCAGCCAGTGCGCAAGACGATGGGTCTGGATGGCATGGAAGCCCTTGAAATAGAGCAAGGGATCGATGAAGCGCGCGGTCGCCGGATCGCGGTCGTACACCGCAACCAGGTCGGCGCGGAAGGCGTTGCCGATGTCGGGATCATCGCGCAACGCTTCGTCATAGGTCTGGCGGATCAGATCGCCCGAAAGGGCCGCGTGATCCATCCGATCGGCGAGACGATGCACCACCGATTCTTCCAGGCGGACGTGATGCAGCACGGTCGAGTAGATGAAGGTCGCGAGTTCGGGCTCGCGGCGAACGATATCTTCGGCTTCGCTGCGGATACGATCCCAGATCGGATCGAGCGACGCCAGCTTGCCACCCTGTGGACTGATCTGATGCATTGCCATGCGCTGCCCCGCAAATTCGTCCGATGAAAATCATAGCACGACCGTGTGACCGTCCCGATGCGGTACCGGCACGGTGAACCTTCAGTTCCACCGCGAAGTCGCACCAAAACCCATTATTCGTCACAATTCCTTCGCCCATTTTTTCGCCGTGAGGCAAACCCGCGGGCGTAGGGCTCAGGTCAACTTGGTCAGCTTCGGCGGGAAATCAAGCGGGTCGGCATCAAACTATTAGGGTATACGACCTACCGGCCGTTGCGGGCAGGATGGAATGGCATGGGGGACCTTCCTATCAACACGCAGATCCTGCGCGCGCGCTTGTCGGACGCGGGCCTGATCCGGGTCGCGGTCATCGCCATTCCCCTGTTCCTGATCGCGCCGGCCCTTTGGAACGGCTATCCGCTGCTGCAATGGGACACCGGCGGCTATCTGGCGCGATGGTACGAGGGCTATCTGGTGCCGAGCCGCTCGACCGTGTTCGGCCTCTATCTGCATTTCGGCGAAGGGTCGGATTTCTGGATCAATCTGGTTCTGCAGGCCCTGGCCGCGTTGTGGATCATTCAACTGACACTGCGCGTGCTCGGCGCCAAGCAGCTGTTTACGCTGGTGGCGATCAGCCTGCTCTTGATTCTGGCCACGGCACTGCCCTGGCTCGCCAGCATGCTGCTGACCGATATCTTTGCCGGCCTGTCGGTGCTGTCGCTGTACCTGCTTGTCCTGCATGGCGAGCGACTTTCCGGTTTCGAAAAAATAGCACTGTTTCTCTTCACCGCCTTTGCCGCGGCCACCCACAGCGCCACGCTTGGCGTGCTGCTCGGCCTCTGCTGCCTTGGTATCCTCGCACGGCCTTGGCTGCGCAGGCAGATCGCGCTGAGCGGTCTCGTGCAGGGTTTCCTGGCTCTGGCGGCCGGCGCGGCGATGCTTGTGGCGGCGAATTTCGCACTGTCCGGACAACTGGCCTGGACCCCCGGTGGCACCGGCGTCGCGTTCGGCCGCATGATGCAGGACGGCATCGTCGCGCGCTACCTCCGGGATCACTGCCCGCAGGAGCGGCTGAAGCTCTGTCCCTATCGCAACGCACTTCCCGCCACGGCCGACGAATTTCTCTGGGGCCACAGCATGTTCGACACGCTGGGGCGGTTCGACGGATTGAACGATGAGATGGGCATCATCGTCACCCATTCGCTCGCAGAATACCCGCTCTGGCAGGCGCAGACCGCGATCGCCGCGGCCACGCAGCAATTGGTCAGTGTGGCGACTGGCGAAGGCACCAACGGTTGGATTCCCCACACCTATGGCATCATCGCCCGCTATATCCCATCGCAGCTCACGCCGATGCGAGCGGCGCGCCAGCAGCACTGGGACCTCAACTTCGCCGCGGTGAACTGGCTGCACGTCCCGGTCGCGCTTGGGTCGATGGTGCTGGTCGCCGTCATGTTCGGCCATGCTATTCTGCGCCGACGACGCGACGGTGTGAGCCTGCTGGCGGCCACCGTCACATTCGCATTGCTCGAAAACGCATTCATTTGCGGCGTGATCTCGGGTCCGCACGACCGCTATGGCGCACGCATGGCCTGGATCGCGACCTTCACGGTCCTGATTGCCGTTGCCCGCTATCTCGCGGACGACGATGACGCGCGTCGTGAGAGGAAGTCCGCAACGCCTGTCTTATAGACCTTGTCGCCGACGGCGCGCATGTGGTCGCGGTTGGGAATATCCAGCACTTCCGATCCGGCAATGATCGCGCCCAGCGCCTGCGCCGAGCCGGCGATTTCGTCTGTGGTTCCGACCGCGATCAGCACCGGTACAGAAATGCGTGCCGCCTCTGCCCTGCTCATCAATCCCCGCGAACCGCGCAGGCAGGCGGCGAGCGCCAGGCGGTCGGAGCGGGTCTGGTCGGCAAAGGCGCGGAAGGTCCGCCCGACGGGGTCGGAGACGTCGTCAAGCGCGGGCGCCTCGAGCGCCGCGACCACGTTCTCGCCGGGGCCGCCGCCCTCGATCATTGCCATGCCGATGCCGCCGAAGATCGCCGAGCGAAGCCGCTGCGGCGCATTCACGGCAAGCCACGCGGTCATGCGCGATCCCAGCGAATAGCCCATGATGTCCGCCTGTGCGATGTCGAGATGGTCCATCAGCGCGATCACGTCACCGGCCATCGCAGCGATCGAATATTGCGCGGGATCGTAGAGCTTTCCGGACTCTCCATGCCCGCGATTGTCTAGCGCGATCACCCTGCGGCCGTCCTTCCTCAATTCGGAAACCCAGGTCGGATACACCCAGTTGACGTTCTTGGTCGACGCAAAGCCGTGCACCAGAACGATCGGCTCGCCCTCGCCCTCGTCGAGATAGGCGGTTTCAACAGTGCCGTTGTGAAAGCTCGGCATCGGTCCTTCCGTGCTGTTGGGGAGTTGACGTTTTGTGGGTAAGACTTGCCGCATTGCCCGCCGAAGCTATCCGGCGGCCGCCGCTTGCATCCTCAGGCGGCGCGCCCTGCGGCGATCGAGCAAGGCCTGCGTCGCCCGTTCCGTGGTGGCCTTGATCGAGGACAGAACACCGAACAGCGCGAGCAGCGCACCGAACAGCCAGAGCGCCAGGTCGAAGGCGCCCCCCACCAGCAGCAGAGCGCTGCGGCCGAGCACTTTCAGGATCGCCCGGGTCTGGCCGCCCTTGGCTTCGGCGAGCCGCGCGGCGCGAGCGACATCCTTGGGGTCCTCGGCAATCTTCAAGGTATCCTGCGCGGCACGCATTCCGGCCCGCTCGCCGATCCGACCGATGTCCTTGGCCAGGCGAACCAGCCCGCCAGCCTTTTCGGCGCGGAACGCGGCCCTGATCGCGCCGGCCGTTTGGCCCGGCCGCAACACCGAACCGCTGGCGACCGCCTGCTGCAGCACCGGCGCATCCACCACTTCGCGCGCCGAACGGCCAGCCCATTCCGCGAGCCCCTCGCCGAGCCGCCCGACCTTGCGGGCGTCCTTGACCAGCGTCAGGCCGGCGCGCAGCGGCGCGACGCCGCCGACCGAAACGTAGGTCGCCGCGGTAACCACAAGACCCGCGGTAGCCAGGCCCAGAACCAGGCGGTCGGTGTCTTCGCCCATCGCGAGATGCTTGGTCTCCCGCACCACGTCGCGGATGTCGCCGAACACGAAGAGATCGCCGGCGAAGGTGCCCGAGAGGCTTGCGACATCATCGGCGTTTCCGGTGACGAGGCCGGTGGCAAAGTTCTTTGCAAAATGGGCCGACGAGTTCTCCTCGGCCACCGCATCGGCGACCCGGTGCGCCTGTTCATCGCTGAGAGGAATATTTTTCTCCCGCGCGAGTTCGACAAAGCTGTTGGCAAGATCCGCATCCTTGGCCGCGAGCGCCGCCTCGATGTTGTCGGAGACGACCTGCCGGTTGTTCCGAAGAACAGAATTGAGCTTGGCGTCGGAAAGCTCGGCCGGATCGTCCTGGGCCGCAAGAATCACTGTAGCCTCGCGCGCACGCGGCCACACCGCTGCCAGAGCCGCAACGCTCACCGCAAACGCCGCCAGAGCCATACTGATATGTCTTCGTTTCATCAAAAACCCTGAGGTTTGGCTCCCCTTGAAATAGTGTGTCCATTTTTAGACACAACAGCCCCGACGAAAGAAGGGCTTCTCTGAGGCGGCAGGATTGTGTCGAATTTGGCCGCGTCCGGATCAGAGTCGACAGGTGTGAACTCCGGATTTCCAAGACTAGGAATCGACTGGGACCGTCGGTATGGTGCGCTGCATCTCAAGCATGCCATGCCGTATTCATTGTGCCTGCATGCGTTGCCACTCAAGGTGATTTCGATGGCCGATAACGTCGTTCCGCACTTCCACAATGATGCCGGCGTCGCCGTGATCGAGATCGGCTCGCAGGAGTTCATGTGCGTGGGCGCCAACCCGCCTTTCGATCACCCGCACGTTTTCCTCGATCTGGGCAACGACAAGGAGATCATCTGCCCCTATTGCTCCACGTTGTACCGCTTTGCGTCCGACCTCGCCGCCGGCGAGGCCCGCCCGCCCGAATGCGTGCTGAAGGACGTCGCCTGACCGCCCGGTGGCTGCATCACGGACGATCTTCGTCGCAGGCGCTGGGATCGGAGGACTGACGGCGGCGCTGTCGCTTGCCGCCCGGGGCTTCCGCGTGGTGGTGCTGGAGAAGGCCGAACAGCTCGAGGAAGTCGGCGCCGGCCTGCAGCTCTCGCCCAACGCCAGCAGCGTGCTGATCGGTCTCGGCCTCAAGGAGCGGCTCGCCCTGCGCGCGGTCACGCCGGAGGCGATCAGCATCATGAGCGCGCGAGCCGGTGGCGAGATCGTCCGCCTGCCGCTCGGCGAGGCCGCATCCATGCGTGCAGGGGCGCCGTATTGGGTAATCCATCGTGGCGATCTGCAGAGAGCGCTGCGGGCGCAGGTCGACGATCATCCCGATATCGAATTGCGCCTCGGCTGCCAGTTCGAGGACCTCGCGGTCCACGCCAAGGGGCTGACGGTGGTTCAGCGCAAGGCCAACGCGCGACAACAGGATCTGGCGCTCGCCCTGATCGGCGCCGATGGCATCTGGTCGACGGTGCGGCAGCACCTGTTTCCGGACGTACAGCCGCAGTTTTCCGGGCTGATCGCCTGGCGCGGAACGCTCGATGCCACGCAATTGCCGCGCGAATACACCGCGCGCCGGGTGCAATTGTGGATGGGACCGTCAGCTCATCTCGTCACCTATCCGATCTCGGGCGCGCGCCAGATCAATGTCGTCGCGATCGTGCCGGGCACCTGGAACAGGCCAGGCTGGAGCGCGCCTGGAGATGCGCTGGAACTAACGAACGTGTTTGCCTCGTCGCGATGGCCGGGAGCGGCGCGGATGATGATCAACGCGGTGGACAGCTGGCGGAAATGGGCGCTGTTCACACTCCCCGAGGGCGGCGAATGGAGCAGCGGAGCGACTGCCCTGCTCGGCGACGCGACGCATGCGATGCTGCCGTTTGCTGCGCAGGGTGCAGGGATGGCGATCGAGGACGCAGCGGTGCTCGCCAAAGCCTTGAGCGAGGGTCAGACCGATACCGCGGCAGGCGTCGCGGCGGCCCTGAGGCGCTATGGGCGGCTGCGCAGGGACCGGGTGGCGCATGTGCAGCGCACCGCGCGCAGTGGCGGGCGCATCTACCATCTCACGGGACCTGCCGCGCTCGCGCGCGACCTTACGATCAGGGCGCTAGGACCCGAACGGATGCTGGCGCGACAGAACTGGATCTACGACTGGCGCGCGTGATGTTCGCGGAGGAACTGCGCCGCAACCGAGCGCCGCTAATAGACCGAGGCGTCCGAACGCGATCGCGGGGCGGGCTTGGCACGGGCGGTCGGCGCGATTGGCTTGGCACTGGCAATCGGCGCGACGGGCTTGACGGGAGCCGCTGGCGGAGACGCCTTGCATTTATTGCTATTCCAGGCCTCATCCGCAAAGCGGGACTGGCCGCGAATGGCGATATAATCGTTACGATAGGCCATTTCGGCGACGACCGGACCGGCGACCCCGGACTGGGCCTTGGCCATCAAGCCCTCCAGTTCCGCGCCGCGCATGGCGAGGGCCTTGCGTTCCGCCTCGAGCTGCTTGCAATCGTAGAGATCGTATTTGGCGGGATCGGCGAAAGCCGCGCTCATGCTGTCGCCTATCTCGGCGCAGCCGGTCAGCGTAAGGCCAAGCGCCAGCAGCGCCCCAAGACGGGCACTGCGTATCAGGTTGGGAGGGCGGCGGCGGACGGTCATGCGGCGGTGGTAACCCCTCAGGATTGAGAATGCCTAAAGCAGGCGGAGATGTCGGCATTGAGGCTTGAGCCCAACCGTTTCACGCCCGTCTCAGGCAAGGAATTATTCGCCAGCCCCAGCCTCAGTTCAATTCCCTGAAATACCAGCTAAGAGTTTGACTTGCATTGCATATCAGGAAAGTAAAGGACCGGTTCGGGGGCGTCGCGTTCGCACATTAATGTAGTGCACGAAGACGATTCATCCTAGAGCTATCGCGCTGTTGACAGACGCGGACGTGGCGGAACTGGTAGACGCAAGGGACTTAAAATTCGTCGCGGCTTTTGAAGTACATCGCATATTTTGCATAACGCACCCCGAAACCAAGACCAGAATCGATGCAAAAAGACGAGATTTGCATAACGACCGGATCGCCGCTCTCGCAGTCTTCGCGTTGATAACGGCGCCCGGAGTTCGGGCAGGCTTCGGCCGTCATTGCGATACCGGGTGCACTGCCTTTGCGTGGCTCGACGGCGTATTCGAGGCGACTGCGGAGCCTGCCAATCCATCTTGATCCGACTGTTTCCGGCCAATGCTGAGCAATTTTCAAAACTCTGAAACTATGCGGGATGGACCTAAATCTGGGGCTCACTCGTCGCTGCGATCCGAACTACGAGGCCTAGGAGCTTGAGGTGGAGATGGTGAAAGAGCGAGATGACAACTGATCGAGCGATCATTATGATTACGTGTCCGAGAACTCGTTCCGAGCTGACATCGAATGACCGACCGCCATTCGCCGGCGGGGCGTTTACGCCCAACTGCCGTCTTTATGGCTGGTGACCGCAAGGGGCGAGCGACGCAGATTTGAGTCGATGGGTGTCCTTCCTAAGAGGCGCTGCCCTGCAGCGCCCCAAAGGCATCGTCAGGTTCGACTACCAGCATGCCACGGCCGCGTTCTCGATCGCCCCGGGTCTGCGGGACTCCCGGTACTGGTTGCAAAATGCCGAAAAAGGCGCCGCGATATCAGTGACTGCGATGTTGTGTATCGGTAGCACAACGGCTTTCAGGCTAAGCAGTTGAAATTGCTCACCTGGTTTTGCAAACCCCCTCAATTTTGATCCGGCTATTTCCGGCCACTTCTGAGCCGTTTGCAAAACCTGGAAACGAAGGCGTAGATTGCACAGATTCGCTCATACTTGAGGAGCGATGCCCAGCCTCGGTCGCTTGCCAATTTTGCCCAGCGATGGATGGTTACAATCGAGCAGTCGGCTCAGATAGCGCTGCAAATCAACTGGAGTCGCGCTGCTTCGGTTGCCATGGCAATCCTCCAGCCCGCGCGATCACCCATGCCCACGCGCTGGAGAGCGCAACCTTTCGAGAAAGAATCCGATCACTTCCTCGACCGCCGCACGGGTCGGCTGACCCGCCGCATCAATGAGCTCAGTCGTGAACACGCTGTGTGGCGGCTTCCGGCCCTTCGGATTGGCGGCGCTGTTCGGAAGAGTGATGCCGACGAAGCCCTTGCCCAGCTCCCGCCGCAACGTCTCGAACCGTGCGGCGCCGCAAAACTTGTCGCCTTCGAATCGGTAGCCGCGCACGAGGAGGCCCTCCTTCTCAACGCGACGGCGGACAGCGGCGAGATCGGATGCCGACACGTCAACCGCCGCGGGCTTGTGCGACGGCAGGCCGGGCTGAGCGACTACGGGCGCGAGCACGTCTGGCTCAACCGCCATAGCCAAGGCGAAATTGCCGGTGAGACACATTCCAACGGCGCCAACGCCAAGTTCGCCGCATTCGCGATGCGCGAGCCGAGCAAGCTCCTTCAACCATTCGACGACTGGACTGCTCCTCCCGGCCGCAAACAGATAGAACTCTCGGGAGATGCACAGGCCGAGCAAGCGGCTCGGCAGGATCCGCTCCGGGTTGCTCGTGTCCACACTCCCGAACAGCACGGGCGCATAAACGCGAAACCCGGCGTCCCTAACCCAGCGGCAGAACCGCGCCAAAGTCGGGGTGAATCCATAGACCTCATGGATGATGATCACAGCCGGCCCGACCGCGCCCGTCGTGAGCACAGGCTTCGTCTTGCCGAGAAGCGCCAGATCCCTCCGTGTGAAATCGTTGATGTCAGAACGAAGCTCGGCCATTCGGGCCTCCTAACTCTGTACGCCCCCGCCTTACGTCACTGGAATTCTCGCTGCACGACCCTGGTTCCATCGCCGACCCTATCGCTTGGATGCAATACTATCTGGGCTCCGGGAGAAACACCGCTGAGTACCTCAGCCAAGCGGTTGCTGCGATGTCCGATCTTGACGATCTTGGTCTGCGCCCGCCCATTGTCGACCGCGAACACCGCCCAGTCGTCGCCTTTGCGAAACAGCGCGCTCACCGGCACGGTCGACGCATCGTCCGTGCTCCAGAGGGCGACGTGCACGATCACCCGGTAGTCATGGCCAAGCTGCGACCATGCTTCGGGCGGATCGGCAAAGTCGATGGTGACGCGCACCCGCTGCTCCTCGATTCCGAGCGCGGATACCTTGAGAAAACCGGCCGGGTCAACACGGATGACCTTGCCCCGCAGGGTCGAGCCACCCCAGCCGTCGATCCGGACCGGCGCGCCAATCTTAATCTGCACCGCATCCGTCGAGAGCAGGTCGGCGACGGCTTCAAGATCGAGAGGGTCGCCGATATCAACCAAGGGCGCGCCGGGCAAGACGACGGCCTCGCTGTCCTGGATGATCTTCAGGACCCGCCCCGTCGCGGGTGCGATGACCCGGACACAGCATGCTGAATCGGTTGAGGGAGCGATATTTGTGGGATCGATCAAACGTGCGGCCAAGCTCGCGCGCAGGCTGCGCCGGACGTCAACCTGAGCCTTGGCGCTTGCCAGCGCCGCTTCATTGCTTGCGACGTCAAACTTCGCCTTGTCGAATGCTTGGGCGGAGATTGTTTGAGTGCGCGAGAGCGTTTCTGCCCTCTGGAACTCGGTACGGGAGAAGTCGAGTGCGGCTTCTAGCCGGCGCACTTCCGCTTCCTGCTGCTCGATTGCAGCGTCGGCGGCTATCACTTCCGCTTGCAGTTGGTCGTGCGAGCGTACATCGATGAAGCTCGGTGGCGTCGGTTGCATGAGCGCGACGACAGTTTCATTCGCCGTCACCTGGTCTCCGACGTGAACCGACGGGCCCCGTTCGCCCATGGGATGGGAAATTCTAAGGACTTTTCCGGCAACCGGAGCAGACACTGTGTAGATGTGACGCACATGGGTTTTGCCGTCATCATCGGCGGTGACTTCGATCGGTCCCCTCGTGACCGTTGCGAGGTCGACGGGCAGTGGGCGCGGCCAGGCGAACCAAACCACCCCCGCGGCGACCAAGCCGAGCACAACAACACCTATGATCCGTTTTGTCCAATTCGCTGACATGGCTCAATCCCGCGTCTTGAGGACGGCAACAAGGTCCAGTTGGTTGATGCGCTCACGAATGATGAATCCCGAAGCGATCGCCGCCAAAATGACAATAGCGCTTGATGTCACGTAGGTGGAATGCTCGACGACCAGGCGCACCCGCATCAGCTCACCGGCTAGATTTGTCTTCATGATCCATGCGAGGCCATAGCCCATCACCCATCCCGGTGGCTGGGCGATCAGCGTCAGGATCGCCAGTTCGAGCAGAAGAATACGCAGGACTTCGCCGCGGTGAAATCCAAGTACCCGCAGGCTTGCAAGCTCCCGCGCCCGCTCCGAGAGCGAAATCCTGGCGTTGTTGTAGACGACACCAAATGCAATGACGGTAGCCAGCCCCGTGTAGATGCTTGCCATCGTCGTGATGAGCAGCGCCACCGTCTTGCGGAAGTTCGCGAGCGAAACACGCTGCAGTGCGACGCCGCTCACGGTCGGCATCGACTTGACGGTCGCGTAGAACTGTTCTTTCTGATTGTCGTCGAGACTGAGGTTGACGCTGTTGACGATGGGAGCCTCGCGCATCAAGCGCGCCAAAGCTTCCATATTCATCATCCCCCGAATGCCGAAGTAATCCTCCACGAGGGCAACGACCGGAAGAGATACCGTTCGCCGGGCTCCTTCCAGCAGATCGACCTCAACCGTATCCCCGATCCCAACTCCGAGGATCTGGCCGAGCATGCCGGAGATCGCTAACCCCGTCTGTGGAAGCACTACGGGTCGCAGATCAATGTCGATTATCCGCTTCAGATCGGCATCATGAGGACGACCGCTGATCATAATGCGGCGTTCGGCGCCGCCGTGCCGGATTCGGACCGGCACTTCCCGAAATGGTTCGGCGGCAAGAACTCCCGGAAGTCGGGCTATTTGCGTGACGACATTCTCCGTCCGCTTCTCGACAAAGCCGATGGTCACATCCTGCCGATCGGCCAGGAAGTAAGTGACGTCGATCAGTTGTTCCATTGAGTCGCGGGTAAAGAGCGACACCACAAGAATGGCGGTGGCAAGAGCCATTCCGAGCGCCGTGAAAAACGCTCGAATTGGATGGCGCGAGATGTTGCGCAACATCATCAACGTCGGCTGCGATACGATCCTGTCGAGCGAAATTGTCTCGGGCAGGAGCCGGCGAAAGCTCGGCGGCGCGGGCGGCTGCATCGCAATCGCCGGCGGCAGACGTACCACCTCTCGCAGCGCACGGATGGCGCCGACCATGGCGGCCGCAGCGCTGAGTGCGCCGGCGATCACATAGAGATCCGGGGCTCTAGCAAAAACGAGGAAAGGAAAGTGAAAGAAGTCTCCAAACAGCGCCGTCACGCGCAATCCCAGCCACGTCCCCACAATGCTTCCGATCACGATCCCGATCAGCACGACGAGAGTGACGAATTTTAGATAGTGAAGGACGATGCCACTATCGCGATAGCCCAAGGCTTTCATGAGCCCGATCTGCTCGCGTTCCAGCGCCACAAGCCGACTGAGCGTCAGATTGACGAGAAATGCCGAGACCAGGAGGAAGATCGGAGGCAGCGTGCGGCTCATATTGTTGAGCATGTCGAGCTCGTGGTCGAGCCAGGCATGGGAGGTCTGATCCTTGCGGCCATAGGCCGCCTGCCCGCCATAGCCGTCGAGCAGAGAATCAAGCCGCGAGATGACCTCGCGCTCCACGGCTCCGCGCTGCAGCTTGACCGACACTGAAGAGAACGCCCCATCAAGGTCATAGGCGCTGGCGAGAGCCTTTTCCGACATCCAGATGATGCCATAGCGGCGATCATCCGGCATTAGGTCGCCGGGCCCGACTGTGTAGATGAACTCCGGAGACAATGCCGTTCCGACGATGACGAGTTCGCGCTTCCTGCCGTTCAGGATCGCCCAAAAGCGTGCACCTGGACCGAAACCGTGGGCCTGAGCGAAACTCTCGTTGACGACGACCTCTTCCGCCCGCCCGGGTTCGGGTAGACGCCCGGTCCGCATGTAAAGCCGATTGAGCATCGCATCGCCGACATCCGGCAATGATACGAATTGCCCGCTGGCGGGCTCCGGGAAACCAGGCACGTCAAGCAATGCGAGCTTCGCGATGCGCGCATCGACTGCTGCCACACCCGGAATTTCCGCGATTTGATCCAGCAGCGCCTTCGGCGCACGCTTCACCAGCGCGAAAACATCCGCAAAACTGTACCGCTCGTAGTAAGCAATGCGCGTTTCCTCGAGAGAGCGATGCGAGCCGACCGCGAGCACCAGCGTCGCCACGCCGCCGCCGATCACCAGGGCAATGGCAAGGACCTGTGCCCAGAGCCGCACGACATCACGAAATTGTTTGATATCGAGCGCGGACATGGCCTCACCAACTCAACAGCGCCGCCTCGCGGCGGGTTTCGTTCTGCTGGACTCGGGATATCCGGCCATCAGTGAAGAACAACACCCGATCCGCGACCTCCTGGATGCTGGCGTTGTGGGTGATGATCAGCGTCGTGGTGCCGAGCTCCCGGTTAATGCCGAGCAGCGCCTCGATCACGCGAATTCCGGTCTTTGAATCCAGCGCCCCGGTCGGTTCATCACAGAGGAGCACCGCGGGGCGTTTGGCAATCGCTCGCGCGATCGCGACCCGTTGTTGCTCGCCCCCCGAGAGCTGGGCAGGAAAGTTATGCATTCGCGCTTCCAGCCCTACCAGCGCCAGCGCCTCGTCAGGCCGCATCGGGCGTTCGCAAATGTCCGTCACTAACGCTACGTTCTCGTAAGCGGTCAGACTGGGCACGAGGTTATAGAACTGAAACACGAAGCCGACATACTGGCGCCGGTAATTCGTCAGGTCGCGATCGTTGAGGCTGGTCAGTTCGAGGTCCCTGAAGAACAGCCTGCCGCTGGTCGGATGATCGAGCCCGCCCATGATATTGAGCAGCGTCGTCTTGCCGCTGCCGGAGGGGCCAAGCAGCACCACGACCTCCTTCTCTGCGATCTCCAGATCGACGTTATTCAGCGCATGGACCTGCACCTCGCCGGAGACGTAGGTCTTGGTCAGAGCTTTGGCTGTGAAGACGGGCTGGGTCATGGCTTGCATCGGTAAGTAGTCACCTTCGCGCCTTTCGGACATTCCAGATTGACGCAGATCATCGAAGGCGTCGATCAGACTGGGTCGTTAGTCGCAGCATTCAGAACACATCGATCGTCCCGGCGACCAGTTCGCCGACGAGTTCCGGAATGCGGCCAAACTGATCCGCGACAAGCTCCTCGATCCGGTTCCTCAACAATTCGAGTGCTGCGCCGTCCCGAGTTGCCAGCCTCAGGTTGACGAGAGCTGGCGTCGAGACCGGGGCGCCGATCTGGCTTACGATCAGGCAATGGGCTTCGGTGACTTTCGGAACAGCGGATACCAGTGCCCCGGCTACTCGCGTGGCGAGGACATTGTAGATCTTGCCGACATGGCTTACCGGATTCTTGCCTGCGGCGGCCTCAAGGCTCATCGGCCGCAAGGGTGTGATCAGGCCATTGACGCGATTGCCGCGGCCGACCTGCCCGTCATCGCCGGCCTCTGCCGATGTGCCGGTGACCGTGAGATAAATGCTTCCGGCCGCAGGGTCGTCGGCGGCATTGACGGCCACCTCGCACTCGGCGAACCCATGCTCGCCGGCGCATTCACGGACCCACGCGGCGAGCGCAGCCGTCTGTTCCAGATAGCTGTCAACGCCAGCAAGAAAGCGCCCGATCATGGCGCAAGCAATCGTAAGATTGAGGCGTCCACCGTTTCGGACGGCCATGATCTTGATGTCCTCCCCCCAAGCCGGACGGTCCTGCGCACGATCGCGGCTATGGATCCGCCGTTCGATGGAGAGCACGCAACGCTCAAGCGCACTCAGCGGTGCGTGGCCGACGCCGAACGAGGTATCGTTGGCGAGCGGAATACCCTGTGCGTCTTGCCTTGAGAAGAGTGACTGCAGGTCTTGAGACCCCTGCTGAACCAGCGCCTCAATGTGAACGTGGCGGTCGGGATCAAGCGCGTGCAGGTTGGCTTTCAGCCACACCCTAGAACCTTCAACCGCGATGTCCTCGATTGGAACGATTTCACCGCCGAGCTTAGAGACAGCACGACCGGCGAGAAAGATCCTGATCGGCTCCATCACCCGGCCACCGCTGAAGGCCGGCAACGCCCGGCCTCCGCACAACAGCGCCTTGTCGACGTTGTGATGAAGAATGTGGCCGAACCGACGCTGATATTCGCGGCACAGATTGCGAGACAGCGTCTCGGCAAGCGCATCACAGATGGTGTCTGGATGGCCGGCACCTTTTCGTTCGACGACTTCTACGTCATCGCCGGACGCGAGGCGGGATAGTACGAGATTATGCATCACCGTAAGATTTCTGGCCGTCAGATGATGCGGGCTGCATCACCAGGTTCTGCCGCAACTCCCACGCAAACAGAGCCAGGCCGCACGCCCACACCAGGGCCATCGCAAGCAGGACCCATTTGAAGTCCGAGCCAATCATGAAATTGACCGCCGCCATCCAGCCGATCGATGCGGCGCCGCCGAGCAGCGCACCCACGCCAGCGATCGGGGAATGTTGGCGAAATGACGTCGCGGCCAAAGTGACCGTTAGAACGCCAGTTGCCAGGATATATCCACCGAGGACCCAGAAGACATTTGTGAGCCACGCCTCCAGCTGCGGTCTGATCGGATCAAGCTGCACCGCCGCCAAGCCCATGAAGCGCGTATCTTCTGGTAACAGCGGTGGCCGCAGGATGATGAAATACGCTCCTGTGCCGACCAGGAGGATTCCGGCGAGGACAAGAACGATTGACGATGGCGGCCAGGTTCTGGATTGGACATCCATTTGTCACCCCTCGGGCGGATTTGCCGATACGGCAGCGCAAATCGGCAGGACTTGAAAACTATCTACCGGCGGTGATCGTACTTGAATTGAAAAACGGCCGGGCTGGCCCACCGCTCGCGACGGTCAGTTTCACGGTGTAGAGATCAGCTCCGGGTAGATCGAAGAAGCCGCCATAGGTCGTGGTGCCTGCGATCTGCATCGGTTCGAGCTGCCTCTTGCCGCCGGCCAAACCAAGACCGGACACTTCAGCAGTCACAGCGGCATCCGAAACCCGCTCGCCACTCGCCGCATCGAAGATAGCCGCAACGATGTGATATTCGTGAAGACTCTTGGAAATGACGTGATAGTCATGGGGACCCTTGGAGATGTGGCCGTGCATCGGAAGGCCTTTGACAATCTCCGCGGGCACGACGCCGAGATAGACAGTCAATCCGCCGGCAGATTTCGACTGGTCCGTTTCCGCCGCCATGGCGGCGCCCCGCGACATCAGGGCAACCCCGGGCACGCTCAAGCAGAGCGCTCCGAACAGGGCCGCAACGGCACCCCGCCGAGACCTGCTAACCATGGCGGTATCCTCCAGTGGAGCCCTGGCCGAAGATCCGGCCGAGCCTCGGAATAAATCCGGGCACTTCCGCCGCATATCTGGCATACGCATCGCCAAACTCGGCTTTCGCATCCTGCTCCTCGGTCCGCGCCAGCCTGACGTACATCACCGTCAAGACCGGGAACATGGCGAGCGTCAGGATCGTCGGCCATTGCAGCAGGAAACCGAACATCACCAGAATGAACCCGACATATTGCGGGTGCCGCACATAGCTGTAAGGGCCCTTGACGGCGAGTGTCCGTGCCTGCTGCGCGTCATACAGCACCTTCCACGCAGCGGAGATCAGGATGAACCCACCGCCGATGAACACGAAGCTCAGAATATGAAAGGGTCCCGCGTGCGGATTGGCTTTCCAGCCGAACATCATCTCCAGCAGGTGACCTGCGTCATGTGAGAACCAGTCGATGTCGGGAAATCGTGACTGCAGCCAACCTGACAGAAAGTAGATCGTCAGCGGAAATCCGTACATCTCCGCGAACAGTGCCACCAGAAACGCGCTGAAGGCACTGAAGGAGCGCCAATCCCGCGGCGTCTTTGGCTTGAAAAAGGTATAGGCAAAGAAGATGAAGACGGCCGAATTGACGATCACAAGACTCCACAGGCCGTAGGCTGGTGCGGCGTCGCTCATGATGTCCCCCTCTGGTTATTCTGTTGTCCGCCGGCTCCATGATGGCCGTGTCCGCCATGCATGAAAACGTGCATCAAGGGACAAGCGAGCAGCGGCAGCCATATCAGAAGGCCGAGCACATGCGCTCGGTGCTCGGTAAAGAGCAGCCCGCCGGCGATGATCAGGAACCCGATCAGCACCCATCCGGCGCGAGATTTCAGGAAGCCTTCTTGATGGCCCGAATGATCCTGCATTGACATCGGCGCACTCCTGTAGACTCAACGGTAAAACTAGACCGGTTGCCGATGAGGCTCTTGATGCAAATCAAGAGAACTCGGACAAGCGGCGCCGCGCAGCGAACCTAAGAGCTATTCCACGACGAGCTTGCCGCGGAACATTCCCATCGGACAGCCAAAGCCAAATTCGCCCGGAGTTTTCGGCAACAACTCGACCGCAACAGTTTGCCCCGTGGGAAGCTCAGCGCTCTTCTGGAAGTCAGCGAAGATCACCTTGTCCGAACAGGACGCCGTTTCTTCCCGCCGGAAATTCAACCGGACCGGCCGGCCGCTCCGGACGATGATCGTATCGGGGGTATAACCGCCCTTCACTAGGATCATCGCCTCCTGGTACCCGCCACTAGTCTCGCTGGCACGAAATCCTGTCGAACGTTTGAGCCAGAAGAACCAGACGATGAAGGCGATCAGCGCGAGCCCCGCAGCGGTGACGATCCAGCGATCAGGGGTCATGATGCAATCCTCCGAGGCTGAAACAGGCGAAGCCGGTTTGCGTTGGTGACGACTGTGACCGAGCTGAATGCCATGGCGGCGGCGGCGATCAGGGGCGACAGCAAGAGGCCGATAAAGGGATACAGAACTCCCATCGCGACCGGGATGCCGAGCGCGTTGTAGCCGAAGGCGCCGACAAGGTTTTGCCGGACGTTGCTCATTGTGGCCCGGCTGATCTCGATCGCCGTGACCACACCCGTCAGACTGCCCTTGATGAGGGTGATATCGCTCGCCTCGATGGCAACGTCGGTGCCGGTGCCGATTGCAAAACCGACATCGGCTTGCGCCAGCGCCGGCGCATCGTTGACCCCGTCGCCCACCATCCCAACGGATTTGCTTTCGAGCTGCAATTTCTGCACCTCGTGCGCCTTGTCGTTGGGCAGCACCTCGGCGAGCACCCGCTCGATGCCGACCTGGCGTGCAATCGCCCGCCCGGTGCCTTCGTTGTCGCCGGTCAGCATCACGACCTCAATACCAAGATTCTTCAGCGCAGCGATCGCCGCTTTCGAATCCGGCTTGACCGTATCGGCAACGGCAATCAGCCCGGCGGAGCGGCCATCCACCGAAACATACATCGGTGTCTTCCCTTCTGCGGCGAGACGCTCCCAGTCCTTCTGCAGGGGATCGACACCAATCCCGCGGTCGCGCATCAATTTGGCGTTGCCGAACAACACATCATGCCCGTCGATCCGGCCACCGACCCCAGCAACGTGTGGTACTGCGCCGAGCGGGCAATGTGCGCGGCGTCGGCAAACACTTCCTTCCCGGGAGCCCAGGTATCGGACGCCTCGCCGCTGTACTCGTTGAAGGAATTGTCCTCGGCCGCTGTATCGAGGCCCTTAGCCGATGTGTAGATGGACAGCATGAGCTTGCCGTCCTCCATCTCGAATTTGGCTTCGGTCGGGACTTCCGTTCCCTTGGCGACCTGAGCAATTCCCTGCTGCAGGCCGATCTTGGCATTGCCGATTGCTTGAAGCAGGGCTTGATCAGACTGTTCGGCGGACAGCGCTGGATAGTTGCTCGCAAACGTCGCCAGCCCAACGGCGAGCGCAAATGTCAACATTGCCTTCGTCTTCGTCATCTTCATCTCCCTTGATCGATTGGTTGGATTGCACCGACTCGTGCTAGTTCCCCTGCATCCCCTTGGCCTTCATGGCGGCCGTGGCTGCGGGGCTTTTCAAGAACTCGATGAACGCCGCCACCGCCTCGAACGGCTTCGCGCCGGTCGGAGTGCCGGCGGTAAACCCGGTGTAGTTCTGTAGTTCGTCCGGTAGTGCCACAGAATCCGCGCCGGCCTTGCCGACGATTTCGCTGACTTGCGTCAAGCCGAGCGTTCCGTAGCCCTCGGCGAGGGTGATCTCCGTGACGTCGCCGCCGGCACCCAATTTGGTTTTTGGCTTCAACTGCTCGGAGATGCCGAGCTTCTCGATCACGCGCGCAATGTGAATGCCGGCGGCACCGCCGCGGGCCGGATCCGCATAAACGACGGTCTTCGCCGCAAGGAGCGCGGTCTTGAGGTCTTCACCGGATGCGATGCGAGGTTTCGGCGAACCCGCGGGCACCACGATGCCGACACCGGTCTTGGCGAACGTCACCTGGCTATCTGCATCGATCCTGCCTTGTTTCACGAGGCTCGATATGGACGCGGGGGACGAAATGACGAGATCGGCCCCCTCGCCGTCCATGACCCGTCCGGTGATGGCTCCCATCGTCCCGTAGCGGATGATCACCTTATGACCGGATGCGCGTTCAAAATCGCCGATGATTTCGTTGTACACAGTTCGCATCGAGGCGGCCGACAGCAGCCGGATCTCCGCGGCGGCGGCCGGATGGCCTGCTCCGAACAACCCGATCACCAGGAAGGATGCCGCGAAACGCGCGATTTGCGATGAACCTGCGACAGTGATTCGACTTTGCACTTTCATGTCTCCTTTCGGACTCCGGACAATTGTCGATCAGGATCATGCTTGCCCTTTCGGGTTCCCACCACTGAAGGGTTCCTGAAATCATTGTAAGGATGCGGCGGCGACGAACGAATGTGTCTATACTTCTGATCCGAAAGCAGCTCTCGAAGCGGAGCACGCCGTGCGCATTCTGGTCATCGAGGACGAAACGAAAGTCGCGAGAGCGCTGCGCGAAGGACTCGAGACGGAGCGCTATGCGGTCACGGTTGCGGCAACCGGCGAGGAGGGCTTCTTTCTCGCGAGCCAGGGCTCCTTCGATCTTGTGCTGCTCGATCTCATGCTGCCGCAACGCGACGGCATCGATGTTCTCGCCACGCTGCGCACGTGCGGCGTTCAGACGCCTGTGTTTGTTCTCACCGCAAGGGACGCGGTTGATGACCGGGTTCTCGAACTGGACAGAGGCGCGGATGATTATCTCATCAAGCCGTTTGCCTTTTCCGAGTTGCTCGCACGCATCCGGGCGCTGCTCCGCCGGGGGCGCATGGATCAGATCCTCAAGCTTCAGCACGAAGACATCGAGATGGATTTGGTCACGCGCAAAGTTTCCAGGGGAGACCATGCGCTCGATCTAACCGCGAAAGAATTCGATATTCTCGAGTATCTCCTGCGCCATTGGGGCCGCATCGTGTCGCGCGAAATGCTCGCGCGCGACATATGGCGCGTCGCGGCGCGGGCCACGCCGCTCGACAACGTCATCGACGTCACGATCGCGCGGTTGCGCCGCAAGATCGACGAATCGGGCGAGAAAAAGCTGCTGCGCACGGTCCGCGGCGTCGGGTTCATGCTGGGCGGGAGCCCGGAATGAGAATGACCCCGCCAAGCGTGCGCGCGCGGCTTACGCTTTGGTATGCGGCCGTGCTGACGCTCATTGTCTGCATTTTTTCCGCAAGCGTCCTGCTGTTTGTGAGTGCGCGCCTTTACGCCGGATTGGATACGCAGCTCGATAGTGAGATCGCGACCATCGACAGGGTCTTCCGCGAAGAACCAAACGAACTGAAGGATATGGATTCCCACTGGGACCTGACGCTGTTCCAGGTGGACGAGCGGGGTTCCTTGCGGCATCAGACTGAAGCCTGGGAGCGAGACGGGCTTGCGCGAGCGCTGACAAACGGTGATGCCCTGCCAGCCCGGACCTGGACTGCCCCGGATGGCCGTCATTATCGCGTGCAAGCCGTGTCCGGCCCGTCCCATCGTGTCGCTGCCGCAATTGACGAAACCTCGTTACGGTCCACGCTCTGGACGCTCGCCGTTATTCTTGCGATGGGCACTCCCTTTGCGGTCGGGCTGGCGATCGGGGGTGGCTACTTCC
>Ga0307508_10000402_pt1 | contig 51820 bp, 68 predicted proteins | sample 9_EM_MG_FD_203089 | JGI IMG/M metagenome (GOLD analysis project Ga0307508, IMG submission 203089) | Populus trichocarpa ectomycorrhiza microbial communities from riparian zone in the Pacific Northwest, United States - 9_EM | ecosystem: Host-associated > Plants > Roots > Unclassified | place... | reverse complement strand
CCGACTCTCACCTCCGGTTCTAAATACCAAGCTAACATATTAAATAAAGAACGTTCATCGGGATCCACGAGTAGCCCATTACAAGTTCTATGAGCTCTTTCGCCAACGAGTTCGCGGGGGTCTATTCCTGATAGGTTGCCTAAAAGTTCCCAACTGAAGGCTTCATCTTTTTCCTATTAAATTTGCCAGAAACGAAAATGTCAGTGCATTGCTCGCATGAGCGTGGTAGTGGGCCGTAAAGGAATGGAAATGCCGGTCGTGTGTGTGGTGCAGAGCGGAACGGCAACGATGGCCAAATGGTGAAATTGAGAATTGGGGAAATTGGGACGACTCACCGTTCTGAGGGTTGTGATTTTAGGTACGATATGGATTGGGAAAGTCTGTACACCTTTGTTGGTATGAGCTTTTGCAGAAATATTATTGGAACGTTGAATGTCTGCTTGTCGAGTGATAGTGGTGTGCCAAGCATCGCGTTCTCGTAACTGCGTTCGCGGTGGATGATGGCCGACGTTATTGGGTTAGGAGGTGTAAGCCGTTTATTTTGGTCATAAGAGCGGGGGAAGTGATTTGCGTACTTTCTCATGGAAGACGCCTTGGTTTAAGACTTGGCGTGGGTTTACGAAAACATCTTCTGGTTGATCTGAGGAACGTGCTGGCAAGTACAACGCCCTTGCTAGATACACACAGAGTTTCCCAATCAGTGCTCAGAAGTAAAGGGACTGAAAGTCAGGTGGGGAGGAGAAACGCACCAAAGAAGACGATTCGATTGAACCAAATGCCAGCTAATATCTGGAGCTTAGCCTCTGCTCCCCTCGTAGCGAGAACATTCTTCACAACATACGAACGCCCAAAGAGGGGGGCGCACTTGAGCATAGCGCGTAGGAAGAGTTGAACTTTAACTTCTGTTAGGCGTGGTTTGAAAGGTACGTCGGAAGGGAGGTCAAGAGGGACGAGAAGTTCTGGATCAAGGTTATCTAGGAGTTCTGAACATGCGTCGTCGATACCTGCGTAAGAAGGGACGCGTCTAAATCGTGGACGGAAAGACATTGAGCGCTGTCGTTGGGGAAAGAAACAAGAGGCGGAGGAAGAGGACATGGTGATTTGAAGAAAGGAGAAAGGAAAGGGGGGAAACAGAACTCACATTCGGCGTCGATTAACGTTCGTTCCCAGCCAACCCGACGACATTGGTAGATGATCCGAATTCCGGGCGGGACACGGGTACGGGGCGAGCAAGGTGGGATATTCACAAAAAAAAAAAAAAGGAGCGTGTCCGTGGGTTTAGCACTTGCAAACAAAAGTAGGCCAAGGGAGAAAACGAATGATGATACAAATAGTGGCACGAGACTCAATCGCTTTGAGCGTCGGCTAGGTCTCGTACAATCGGAGGAAGTGACAGGGGTTGCAGTTACAGCCAGCAGGCAAGCAAAAGTTGGTGGTTGGAAAGAGGGGAAAAGGTGGAAGAACGTGACCCTGACTGGGGAGTCCAAAATTGGATCCACGACGCCGTTGAGCCCAATTTCCAAATTTGGCCATAATTGATTAAATTCATTTGGCGTCGATCAATCGAATTCCTCGTCCGAGTCGTGAGATAGGGATGATTGCGTGAGATGATAGCTGTCAATGATATGTTTATACAGCGCTTCGATAATCTTCTGATAAGGCATCGTCACCTGAGCCATTAATTTCGTTCCCTTACTCGGCTTATCTGTGACGAAAGAAGAATTTAATAAAAGATATCAAACCCGACGACCAATTGCGGCATTCCCCGCACCATGTGGATCCACAAGCAAGTGTCAGCTTCGTTCAGCGCAATGCTAACAGAAGATTTTCTTTTGTTTACGAGAACTACAAGATAATTACTTGGCATAAGGTTCAGTATCGGACGGAAAAAAAAAAAAAAAAAAAAAGGTCCTTAGCTCCTTATCATGTGTATCATGGACATTGAATCACCCCAGATGCTGTGCCGATTATGAATCCTTCATACATGCTAAGGTCACCTGCAAACCCGGCCTGGCGTCGACGGGCTACGTCGGTCATAATAATGATGGCTGTGGTTGCTGCGCCACCCTACTCGTGTTTTTTCTTTTGCCCGACAGTGACAACAATATTCCACCAACACAGCACTGAGTGATGCATCGATGGCCTAGGCTTCTTCGGTCTCGCACGTTGGCGCTAGCACGGCTTTAGATGTCTATCATGCGCCGAGCGCACATCCACGTGCGACATGAGATGCAGAGCGATGTATGACCGACCGACCGACCGAGCGGCCAGAAGCTTCTCTACTAATGATGATAACGATGGTGAACACCGCGCGCCGCCCCAGCTTCCGGAAGACCATTACATGTATTATGAACGTGGTTCCGGGCGCCGGACGGACGACGACGCGAGAATTAGAATTAGATAGTGTACTAATGGGACCGCACAAATAATAACAACGTATCGCTAGCGATGACTACAAGCTATAAGCGTAGTCTGATGCATATGCATGTCTCCCCTCGGCTCAAGCGTCAGTTTTGCGGCCTGGGCGAGCACCGAAATCTTCCATGAAACAAAATTGAATACTTTGCCGTTTTGGGTAGATTCGCAAGCTCCCACACCTTTCGTCCAAAGCATGAACAGAGTAATATGTAGCCCCCCCTCCCCCGTAAGACGTGGTGAGTTTGCTGCATGTTAGAATGACTAAATGAATAAGTATTTGAGCCATCCAAGCCCATGGCGACTTGGCAGGTCCTCAGATTGCAAATTCCCTAAGGCCAAGCTATTGGTTCAACTTCCAAAATTCGCCGCAAAACGTCCCAAACCCGTCGCGAGGCGGACGGACGTATGGGCGTCTGTAACAAACACCTACGCTCCTCCCAGACAACCTTCAGGGTCAGGACGTGTACATGTCGGACAAAGGACCATTCCCAAAGTAGCTCTTTCGAAGTATCATAAGGCCTCTTTGGCCACGCGTCGATCAAACCATCCCATTTCTTATAAAGATAAAGCCATCCCAGGCCCCGCGCCTCCTTACTTCGATCACAGGGTTGTCCACAAATACAGTGGGGTTCAAACTTTGTTGTTGAATAAGCCTAACTTCGTCTCTGTGCCATCTGATCGTTTATTACAAGGGCGTGAGTTGGGGAAGCGAAAATGGTACTTAGGGGAGACGCTGGCTCACATCTGCAAATCAACGAGTTGTGACTCCTATCGACCACGAGGCTCTCACTCGCCAAGTCATAATACACATCAGTCCATCTTTGATCGCTCGCCAGCACTCTAACGCCGACTTTGCCAGTGGGTGCGGCCGAGCTTCCTTCAAGGTCGAAATCCCCAGTAACAGCATAATACCTTCCCGCAGCCTGGGTTAGGGAGACGTATCCAGCCGTACCATTTAGCGTGAATCGATTCTTGACACACGAGATTTCGAGCGATACGCCGAGAGTGTCTCCGGGACGACTTTTTGGCCAAGAGTGAGAACAGAGATGGATCCATCCGACTGTTTTCCAGCTTGTGCTACCCCCGTTATCATTGCCCGAGGCACTTGCAGGATCGACAGTACGGATGACCTTGACAAATATATCCCTGAAGATTGTGAATGCGCCTTGATATCCTCACAGTTTTACAAGGACAAGAAGCTCATCAGCTTTCTGTTAATTCCGAAAAGTCCCAGCATAATATTAGTCTTTCTTCGATAAGGTGCCAGTAAAACTAAGGCGCGAAAACACTCACATAAGTCCATCCGACTGCCACAATATGGTGTTGCTTCCCAGTAATCACAGGCGTGTATGCGAAAGCATAAGCACGACCCCAATCCAGCACTCCAGAAGTTTTCAAGTAGACGATAGGCCCCCATTCTGCGCGGTGAGAGATACAATGGACTATAGAGGCCGGTGATCCTCATGAGAGCCACCGCGGCCTCGCTCCGTACCGTACGTAATTCTAGACGAAAATAAAACGTCAGTATTGCAGCCTCCGGAATTTGCACCAAAGTGGACACCGACATACCAAGCGCATTAGGGCCTGTCCCAGCATTGGTCGAATATCGAATGACCATGTTCATTAAGCCGAGTGACGCCTGCAGTTTCAAAGTTGATGCCGGAATTACCAGATCATGAGAATGGATACAGTACCTTTGCTGGAAATGAACCGATAGGCCCCTAATATGTCCATTTCGTGAAATCACCATCAACGGTTTGACGTGGTCCACAATTAGGGTCTGCGTCGAGACGAATACCACCTGAGATAGCTTCGAATGCAGTGTATGTCAAAAATACGGTAATACGTTTCGCTTTTAAGGAAAGCAAGCTTACCGAGGAAATATTCGCCGGTAGCGGTCGCTCCACTCTTCGGATTCGAGAGCAGGCTTGGGAGGGATGTTCAGCAAAGGGTGAGTTGTGAGTAAGCCTACTACCGTGCTTTTGCGGGCGAGTTGGTTGCATGTGCAGTAGGCGTAGTGGCGGTGTGCGATAGGTGATGCCTAGCGAGGGAAGAACCGGAAGGCGAGCGTAGCAAGGTATTTTCTCTGGCTGGGTGTTAGAGATGTACGACGAAAAGGACGGAAACTTCAGCAGGGACCCTGCCCCTAATTAAAGCGTCACCGTTAGATTTCGGAGTCCCAGAACTTGAGTGATATTTCGCCAATGTGGGAACGAATCCCCATCGGAGAGGCTTATGATCGAATATTGCGGCGCTGGAGTGGCATGCAGATCCCCAGGATCATTCCGCTCGTGAGGTGATGGCGTCGACATCACTTTCCCCAACTAAAGGATAATGCGCGGATAGCTTCGGCCCGTGCGGAGGTGCCATTGGCATCGCGTGAGCCTCGCCTGCATTAGCAGGCTCTGGCGAAAGCTCAATCAGAGCTGTCTCATTGGAAGCTCTATCGCCTTGAACTCTTTATCAAAGACGCGAGGTCTTCTTCAAAAATAAGCAGTTCATCTGTAATTGACCTCGGTTCTACGCTTCGCTGCCTCGACAAACTATCCTGTCCCTGTGCTGGAGAATAGCTCGCTGGTGGGAGAAAACAGCGATGTTTCAACGTCTAAGGGATCATGGAAACGAACGCGCCAAACTCTGAACTGGCTGAAGGCGGAGTCATAATGGCAGTGGCATTGGCGTGGAATGCGCTTGTTGACCCAGGGGTTTTGGTATGATGATCGATTGCGACAAGGTTCGGCGGCGTGACGCAGGCCTCGGAGAGAATAATGGTTTGGAGTCAGCCGATGAGGTCGCACTTGGTATGCGTGCCGGGGGTATGCCGCCCACCAATCGCCGCCTTCTGTGGTTGCAGTTGGTCCGGAAGTGGTGGTACCGGAACGGTCCTCATGCCAGGCGGAAGCGGAGAAGCCAGGTAAAATGAATGATCCCTCCCCGGCAGGTTTCGGCATAAACTTCCAACATATGAAAACCGATGCGTCGAGAGGGATACGATCAAGGTGGCGAGGTTTCGGAGTAGGGCACTAGGCCCATCGCCTGCTAGCCCGTTGGGGACTTGGTGAAGCGGAACACCAGGCGCCTTCGACATGAGGAGAAACTCGCGCCCCAGTCGCTTATAAGGGTTCGCGTCCCAATGGTATACGTGAGGACTGGGATAAGAGTGGAAAACGGTAAGTAGTTGATCGTGGCAACTTCAGACTCTGTTTTTATACGTGGCATGAACCTTCGTGCGACCCGCGCCACAACCTCGCGGCCATCGATCAGTAATACCAGAAATGCCTTGTGAAATGTCCCTATCAAAGCCGTGAAGTCATGTTAGCAGACACCCGCCATGCCTCGTCGGAGGATCCGATTTGCTCAACGAGGACGAGGCTGTCCATGACTGAGTAAAGGACCGTTGTTTCTAACCCAAATATCTGTTCTCAACTGCGTTCCTAATGTTGGCACGATGGACGGTGGATGAGACATCAACAACAATCTTGAAACTGCGTTATAAATTGTGATACATTGCCACTAAGCACTTGCCGGCCTGGAGGGTGCCTTTTACGAGGTGTAGCAGCGCTTCTCAACTTGTTGGATCCTATTCTAATCATGGGAATGACGTGAACGAAACAGCGTGGAAAGTTAACCTCGCGGTTGGATGGAACACGGCTCGCCTTTCGCGTTTACAGCCTCCATCCCATCCCGTTTTTCACCATCCAGCCCAAATATTTCCATAATCCGTGCCGGGCAAAGGACCATCCCAAACCAGCTCTTTTGAAGTATCATAAGGCCTTTGCGGCCATGCATTGACCAGTCCATCCCACAATTCCACCCCACTCACAGAAACGGAACCATCCACCCCGCCTCCTTGCGAAAGGAAACCGACGCCTTTGGATACACGGAGCCATGGATAACAACGTGTCGTAATCACCGTTTGTTCGTTCGCGTACACCTCAACGACAGAGTTGTCCACAAATACGGTGAGGTTCAGCGTTTGTTGTGAGGTTGTGCCACTGGCTGAATCACGTATGCCGAACAAACGCAGTTTCCCTGCTTCTGTCTCTGTGCCGTCTGATCATAACGGCGTGAGTCAACGAAGCAAGAGTGGGCTTGCCTCAGCGGAAATGTCGCTCACATGTGCTAATTAAGGAGCTGCGGCTCCTGTCAATCATCAGGCTTTCATTTGCCAAGTCATAATACACATCCGTCCATTCTTGATCGCTCGCAAACACTTTGAAGCCGACTTTAGGCGCGGCCGAGCCTCCTCGAAGGTTGAAGTTTCCAGTGACGGCATAGAACCTTCCCCTAGGTTGAGTGTGGAACGGGACGTATCCAGCTGTACCGTTCAACGTAACGGATTCGACACTTGAAACATGAGATTCCGATCGATATGCTGCAAGTGTTTCCGGGACGACCCTCTGGCCAAGAGTGAGGACAGAGGTGGATCCATCATGTTCGGTCCTCGCTATCCAGCTTGTCGTACTTTCGTTATAGTTACCCGCAACACTCGCAGGATCGACATTACGAATGATCTTGACAAATAAATCTCTGAAGAGAGTGAGAGCCCCTTGATATCCCCGTTGTCTTGTAAGGACAAGGTCCTCGTCATCTTCCTGTTAAATGCAAGCATTCACATCAGGCTTTCCTCGATAAGGCGTCAGTGAGGGTGAGGCGCAACAACTCACATACGTCCACCCGACCGCCACAATGCGGTTTCGCCCACCAGTAGTCACAGGCATATAGGTCACAGCATAAGCACGACCCCAATCGAACGCTCCGGAAGCCTTCAGAGTAGATGAGATGCTCCCATTTTGCGCGGTGAGAGAGACAATGGACCACAGAGGCCAGTGGTCCTCATGAGAGCCATTACGGCCTTCTTCAGTGCCATAGGTGATTCTAAGGGCAAGGAAAAAACACGTTGCTATGTCAATATGGTAACCTCGGAAACCACACCAAAGTAAGTGAGGGTGGCCGGATCCGCACTCACATGTCGAACGCATTAGGGTCTGTTCCAGTATCGATCGCATGCCCATGCTCATTAAGCCGAGTGACGCCTGCAGTTTCAAAGTTGATGCCGGAATTACCAGACCATGGGAAGGGCACCTTTGCTGGAAATGAGACGATAGGCCCTAAATATGTCCATTTCGTGAAATCACTATCAACAGTTTGACGATAGAGGAAAAGTCGTGGTCCGCCGTTGGGGTCCGCGTCGAGACGAATTCCACTTGAGATGGCTTGAATGCAGCCCATGTCAACAATATTGAGAGGCATTTTGTTCTTGGAAAAACAAGCTCACTGAGGAACCAATCGCCAGTAGCAGTCACTCCACTGTTCGGATTTTCAAGAAGGCTTGCGAAGCGAGGTGACCGGAAGACAAAAGGATCACGAAAACCCGTGAGATTCCGTTCCGGCCATTTGTCTAGGTTGGGTACAAAAGTCATGAGCCCCTTGGAAGCCTGAAACGCTCGCCTCGACTCACAAATGACAGGGTTAACACCAAAGTTTAGTTTGATCCAAGTGGCGCCACCGTCTGTCGTATACGCCAAACTCTGCGTTTCCGTACCCTCTTGTTCGGGAGGTGAAGAAGTAGCTCCTAGCGGCCCGGTGAAAGTTGATGCGTAGATTGTGGTGGGGTATCCATTCCACCCTTTGGGAATAATCTTTCACAGTGTGAATGGGACACTGTACTCTTCGACAGCGGCGGGAAAGGTGACACTTACAGTTCCATCAAAGACTCCGCGAATATCGTATATTTGGGATGGCGACTGAATGTCGTGGTCACAAAAGAACGATGATCAAAACCGCATGGACCCCAACAAGAGAGTTTGGCTCACGATGGTCTGAGGGTTTTCCCAGCTCGGCAGGTCCGTCCAATAAGTAAAATCTTTCGAGGTAGCCGAACACTGCGACACGTTGCCCCACAGAACATGTTGAGAGTGACACTGATAACCTGCATGAAAAGAGCCGTCCTCCCTTTGAAATAATCCCTACGCGCATTGTTTTCAAATGAGCAAAGGTCTGTGCAGAAAGACTAGGCTCACTTGGGGATCATTCATCCAACCCTCTGGAGCAATGAACCTTGCCTGCGAAGAAATATCCGTTCAACCTTGTTGCAGTTGAAAGAACTTCAGCTTACCCTCGGTCGCCAGACGTGAAATAGAGTACTATTTCCACACTGAGTGAGGTCGCCTGGAGGCTGGGTTTGATCTAAACTGCAAGCAGAACCGTTCACTACATTCGCTTGAGAGGTGAGAGTACGCCGGTTGGCAAACGACCCAGTGGGAGACCGAAGCGCCGATGCCGTCTTGAGAACCCAGCACAAGAGAAGTAAAGAGGTTAACATGGCAGGTTATTGGTCTTCTCGACCTCTGAGAGTCGTCCAAGCTACGCGAACGGCGGGGGGCGGAGCTCGAGGGCGATGGAACCTCATATATATGTCAAACGTGGTATAAAGCACCCGGAAGAGCCATCACCCCAGCAGCACGAAAATTTGCAATTATAACGCTGTTCAGAACGTCGGAAAATCCGAGGCCTGAGCATGCTGTTTGTGATGTGTTCCTGCGTACTGCGCAGACGCGGTCACCAGCGACACGTTTTGCTGCAGAGTCGTTAGCTGGAAATGGGGGTTCCTGCCCAAGTCCCTGTTCTCATAACTTTTCATTTCCCATCATTCCTTATGAGAAAAGGGTCCAATATAGCTGAATAGCGCTGCAATGAGAGATATAGTGATGTCTCGAACGAGGGCATTCTTCGGACCGGCAAGTGCCCGTCGTGATATATTACACTCTATAACGTGGGGTCAAGAGGACGGCAAAACTATCGATGCCGAGCTAGTGCGATGCAAATGACGGAGTACGGAAAGCTCCAGCCGTGATGTTGAATTTTGAACGTAGCTGTGGGCCCCATCCGTGTCTTCCAACGACTGGTTGCCTTTTGGCAGTCAACAACCACTTCCAGAACTTTCCAGAACTGAACCGGAGGCGGCCATGACTCTGTTTTACCATGACATAAGCGCACGAAACGGTACAGTGCTACGCGGCCATAAGATGACGATGGGTTAATGTGTAGCCGCTTGGGCAGGAGCAGCAAGTGCAGGCCCCGACGAACCCGACATCTCATGTGTGTTCGTGAAGCCTTAGGGCAATACAAACAAGATGTCAAGTGTTGGAGAGAGAAAGCGGATGAAGTAAAGTGGAATTAGGTAATCATTAGGTAATCAACCGCCGCGGTTTACGATTGAGGGCATGTCGCTAGGGGCGAAATGTGCCGTTATGTTCAACAAGACTATTTGAGGAAGTCTGAAGGGTCAGAGACATAATTGGATGGGTTGACATTGCAACAGGTGTTGACATCAGCATCAGAAAACGCTAGCAAGAACGATAGAGGACAGCATGTGGCTGTTCAAAAGAGAGTAAATGCCTATTACACCACGCAGAGCGTACGGGATCCGGGGAACATGTAGCGGAAGTTGCGTCGTACGTGATCGCAACAGAGCACCAGCCGCAGTACGATTACGGTACTTGAGGGTGGCAAGCGAGAAGTGAGCGGCTGGAAGGAACCCGATCATGACAACGGCTGGCATCCCGCTCCGCGTCCACCGCCATTCAGCCCAAATACCTCCGTAATCCCTGCTGGGCACCAAATCAGCTCGACGTATCATGAGGCCACGCATTGATCAACCCATCCCATAATTCCACATTCTCCGAAGCCAGAGACAGAGCCAGTCACTACGCCCTCTTTCGAAAGGAAACCGACACCTTTGGATGCACGAAGCCACGGATAGCAACACGTCGTAATTACCGTTTGTTCGTTCGCGCACCGCGAATTGTCGTATATTGTGGATGGCTACTAGATGCAGTTGCAGAGAACAATGATGGTCAGAAATGCAACACAATCATTTCGGCTAGCGAGTACTTGATATCGGCTTACCATGGTCTAAGCAATCCGTCCAATAGGTAAAATCCTTCGAAGAAGCCGAACACTGCGAAATGCCACCCCACCGAACGTGCCGAGGTGACACCGGCAACCGGCATGGAAAGAGCCATTCGCCCTTCGGAACAATCCCTACACACGTTGTTTGAGAATGTAGCAAGGTTCACTATACAGCGACGGCTTGACTTACTTGAGGGTCATCCATCCATCCTTCTGCGGCTAAGAATCTTGCCTGCGAAGAGAAATCCGTTCAATAACACCTTGAACCTAACCCTCCTTGGTCGCCAGACATGAAATAATGTGTTGTTTCCACATTGAGTAAAATCCCCTGGAGGCCGGGTTTGATCCAAACTGCAAGCAGGGCTATTCACCGCTCGCATTTGAGGAGGGTTAAAAATACGCGGGTTGACAAACGACCCAGACCGAAGTGCCGACACTGTCCTGAGAACCAAGCACGAGAGAAGCAAAGAGGCCAACATGGCAGGTAGTTATTGGATCGGCAGTTTTTCTTTTTCGGAAAATACATAGTCTGTCTCTGTGCATACAAGACGGGTAACATGCAGCAATGAGAGCGGGCACCAGAACACGCTGCGTGCAAATTTTGAGCAATGCCTCTATGAATTTGTGGGTATGACATAGCCTGTGGCGACAATGACAAGAATCGTGAGACAAGTTGTGGAGGATTAATACCTGTAGACGTGCGAGTCGCCGGATGACCCGGAATAAAGTAACGCAAAGCCGGCCAGACAAAGACAGCACAAGGATTTTGTATGGGGGTGATAACGTGCGGTGTTTGGAATATTTTGGTTAGGCCCTAAGAACCTCATCAGTGGAACACGAAAAAAACGCGCGATAGCAGACAGGAATATCAAGGCAAGGAATGATAACGAACATCGAGTATTCAATCTTATCATACGAGGGATGTCTTCCCTCTACATTATATTCGATCTCGATGATGAGATCCCGGTTATTCCGTGGGTTTGGTTTACACGAGAGCAGGCCCTTGATTTTTTCGCCCTCCTGTGGACACGTTGAGATCAAAAACCATCTGCCACATTTGAATGACGCTTACGCTGATGGTCAGCGTATCTTTGGTATAGAACACAGTTTGTCTTTTATGAATCGTCAGTCATGTCGATATACGCTTAGACGGGAGCAACACATACTTCCAATGTGTATACTTGGCATGAGGCCCTGTGCTAAACTTGACAGTTTTGTGTGTCGACGCGAATGAGATGTCGAACCATGCCAGGAATGCGTGTGCGTCTGGATCTTTGGAATCGGCCTGGAGCAACACAAGGTTCACGGAAATGCTTACAATCATCCCTTCGCGCCGTTAGTTCAAATGGAGCAATGAACGTTAGATCTTCCTTCTTGGCAGTCAATAAATCGATATGCTAAACAAGTATCAGTGCGAAGTTGCATGTGGAGCGCGCAGGGTGGGTCATTACCTTGAAACAGTACGGGTCGGTGGTAACAGACTTCAGATCCACCACGTCTACGAGAGGCTCCCGTAGTGCAATATCCCGGATACAACTATAATCAAATCCGTACACGTTCTCCCAAACTAAATCCCAAAAAGTCAGGTTTCATTGTGTCACTCCTGGGATTGTCGCACAATTGATTTTCTCGTCCTTGTAATCTTGGTCCTCGATCGCAGCGAGATACATCGTGGCTGTGTCCGGGAACATTAGACCGCCTATTTTCTTCGAGAAAGGAGTCAGCCTGATCCTAGGGAACTCTCGCACCAAGTTGGCTCACAAGATATTTGTCTCTGGCCAAAAGTACAGTGTCCAGCATGCTTTCGTATAATCTGCCGAGTATTTCGCGTTACCACAATAAGCTACCTTAGGTACGATACTGTGTACGCACAAAAAGTACCCCATCCATTCACTTATGATAATATCGAACTCCTTAATAGGCAGTTCAACATCCTCAAGTTTCCCTTTCACAAGCGTAATGACTGTACAGTAAACCGAACAGTCAGTGACGATGTGATTCAAAGGGACGTTGCCTGCAAAACGTAACATACTCTCTGTGAACCCGTTAGCCTCAATGATCTTCTGCGCTTGATCAAGGATGTTCGACATGTCGATCTATATTCAAACCAACCGATAACCAGAATCATTTTTCAATACGAGAGGCAGCGCATAGGTATTTATTAGAAAGAAAATGCACGAATACGCACCCCAACGACATGTCTCGCTCCTGCCTTCGCCGCAAACATACTCAAGATTCCAGTCCCGCACCCGACGTCCAGAACAGTCTTCCCTTTGAACAAATGTGGGTTGTTTATAATCGCATTTCGATACGAGCCAGTTCGGACTGTGTCTTTAAGCATCTCTTCATGAATACCTATAGCACACCGCACAACAAAATAAATCAATAAAAAAGATTAATCACGATTCTTGACATAGATTATATAATTAAAACTTACCGAAATGCGCGTAAGAGTCAGCATAACTGCATGATCGACAGCGAACGGAACATGCACCCGCCAGTAAAGTGGATGCGTAGGCAGGATTGTGAATCTCCGGGTTAAATGGCGTGAGATCGCGATCGAGAAGTCACGCACTAGTCGCTGGACGTCGGCGCTAGCGATGCAGGTGTCGTCTCAATGTGTTTAGACATGGATGATCTCGAAGTCAAAGGCGCTCAGAAAGTTGTTAAGTCAGGCCGAAGGAATGCTGCAGCTGGTCACGACCAGTCACACGTCCCGTGCACCAAATGCTACAAAACAATTACATATACAGTTGGGCAAATGGATACACGAGCTTTTTTTCCCTGTTGCAATACAGAAAGCATTATTTGCTTTCAGCGCTGAAGGCCACTTCCAGAGGAAGAGATATCTATGGTGAGCAGATCCTGTTGGCAAAAATCGTATTAGAGAGTCAGAGATTCGAGGTCGGATAGGTCGTGCACGCACCACTCCGCGCTTGATCTCGGACGCAGACGGCATCCTGCCAAGACGTAATAGTTCTGACGCCTTGCTAGCTACAGGGTCCGCCTGCATCGATGCCACGGCGAGAACCTTCTCACCCTTGAAGAAATAGGCAATGAACTAGGAAGGTAAGGCATAGAAAGAGTTCAATCAGGTACAGATTGATAAGAGGTGTCTTGAAACTCCCACGTCACTCACTTTCATCTCGTCAGGATTGCCTTTGATGAAAATGTCATCATATCCGCCGCCGTGTCCCACATACCGCAGCTGTGCGCCCTGAGAGCTCCAAAATATCGGCGTCTTATCGAAGGGGACAGGTTTTCCGGCAATGGCACTAGCAGCGGCTCGACCATGATTTTGCGCAACCTTTTTGGTGATCAGTACTTTACGATACACGCAACAGAGACGGAGAAAGAAGGCTTACATTCCAATGCTCAATGCGGAGCATTCGGCCCGTACCATGTTCTGGGAAAGTGGCAATATCACCTGTTGCACGGCTGAGCATTGAATGAAAAAGTGTCGCAATGTGCCGCACCGATCGCATAAATATCGTTGACGCCCTTGATAGCAAGGTATTCATCCACCTCGACGCTGCCATCCTTGAGTGTTTGGATGCCGCTGTCCTTGAGATAACTGGTCGCAGGCGCGACTCCGACAGCCATGACAACGACGTCTGCATCCAGGACTGTCTTTTCCCCAGAGGCATTCTCAACTGTGACCGAGGTTTCCGTGATCTCGGTACATTTGGCGCTGTCGTGGAAGGTGACGCCTTTGCTTTCATGAAACTTGTGCAAAACGAGGTACGTTTCAATAGAGCACAAGAGAAGACACTGCTAAATCATACGGCGCACCTTCTGAAGGGCAGCACCTATCTTCTCGCCAAGAATTGCTTCGAAAGGATACTTTTCTCTCCCAATAACATGAACCTCTTTTAGCTTGCGTGAACTAGTTGCAACGACGAGCTCCATGCCGATGAACGAGCTTCCGATGACGACCAATCTCTTCCCCTGGCCAAGCGCAGCGTCAATTTTCTTCACATCCTCAACGCCACGTAAAGTGTGGACGTGGGTCAAATTCGCGCCCGGGATCGGCAAGCGTCTAGGCGCTGCGCCGGTGGCGAGAACGAGTTTATCGTAAGATATGTTCGCGCCTCCCTCAAGCGAGACTGTCTTCTTGCCGGGATCAACGCTCGCGACGTGAACGCCAGCTCGTAGCTCCGCGCCGAATATCTCTTTGATATCCGATTCCGGGTACCACTCGAGTTTGGATAGGTCAGTCAGAAGCGTCTTGCTCAGTTTCGTGCGGTCGATGGGAGCGTGCCTCTCCGCGGAGAGAATAGTGATCGTGCCGGGGTATCTACTTTCGCGCAGGCCGATAAGCGTCACCAATCCGCCGGCACCACCGCCAACGATCACCACACCGCCCGAAGGAGTGGCCGCGGCGGAGGGGAGACTCTTTGAGGAATGGATACGGGATTTGTTTGCAGAAAGCGTCTTAGAGGGATCAGCCGTGACATAGATCTTGCCGCCTGTAACGCTTGTTTCAAATTTGTGAATAGCAGCGGGAGCAGGTGCATCTTCAATGTCACCCGTGCAAACGTTGAAGCAGGCGCCATGCCATGGGCTAACATCGACATCACTGGTCACCATATCTTGACGTCATGAGGGTTAACGAGTGGCCCACCAGGTAATGCGGCCAGAAGACACCAGAACGCCCTCTAGGATATGTCGTGAATACAGACAGGAGACACAAACGCGCTCGGGGTTGTCGCCCTATGATGAACTCACTTGCGAGAGGCGCGCCATAATGCGTGCAAAACGCCGAAGTCGCATGAATGTCGTTTCCAATCTTGGACAACAACACTTTACCCTCCCCGAAGTCCACTTGTTTCCTGACGGCGAAGGTGACGAGCGTCGGCAATATATCACAGCTTTCCGCGACCGTCTGTTACATACAATTGACCGTCTTCGAGCTCACTCGCGTCGCATACTGCTACAGTCTGTGTGGAGACCATTCTTAACAAGGTCTTAACCTGAAGTCTGGAGAAACAGGAGGCAAGTGTGACACGTCTTGTAAGGAAACGAGAGAGAGCGTTAACGTTGGTCGTGCACTCTCGGCGTCACATGTTCAAACAACACTACCGAATCGGGAGCCAGATGATATCTCGACCACCAATCATTCATGCATTACCCAATCGTGTACCAAGGAGGGGGTCGACAACTGGTCACTTCTGCAACTCCTGTGGATTCACCACGTTAAAGGCTTGCCTGAGCATCAGCAAATTATAACCAGGGTCCCTGATTTTTAGCCTATCCCAACCTGATTTAGCTAGTTATAAGTAAAGTAGCCAAGGGTAACTGACCTCGGGGATTTGCTGATGCAGAGCATGGCTGCAACACCTAGCATACCTAGGGGTCACTATAGTCAGGGCCAACAAGGGACTCAGTTCATCACTAATATGCCATCAGAAATCCGTGGACATGAAGTGAAGGTGGTAGGATTATCAATCAAGATTGATTTGTGTGCCAAATTTTCCGTACAAAGTGACTTTGAGTTGCTTCATTTCGCCGGTGTGCTCATCCAACTGACTCCGAATACGCTCGATCTCTTTGTTGACGGCTTCCTGGTCTCCGGTCAGCATCTTCTTCGCTTTGTTAAACGGTAATAGCACGAAGCTCTCCCCGATTCGGTACCTATGCAAACAGTGATGTGGGACGTGCTCAGTTGCAGACACGGGGAAGGAGACGACAAAAACCGCGTACATTACGGGCTCTTCCTCAAGAGAAAGTTCAAGGTCTTGCTCGAGGTCATCCAGGGCACTCCTTTCTTGCTGGATATAAAGTTAAAATCGAAAAGTTCGATATGATCCATAGTAAATTGTGTCGTCTACGCGCCTTTTTTTGCTCAAGCGTCTCTTCTAGATCCTTACACCTGTTATTCAATTTCGAGAAGGTATTGATGCGCTGCTGATCCTCTAAAACACTGAAATTAAGCATTCATTGCTGGATGGGCAAGGAAGATTCCGCTATACCCCAGTCAACTTCGACTTCGCGGTCGCTTTCTTCGACCTCTGAGAGCTGTACGACATCAGGATCGCGGGCTTTCGAATAGATCGAACACGACTTGCCATCCGCATCGTAAACTTTGTTGAGGTCGTCGATGAACACAAAAACAAACTTCACAACTCACACCCTTTCATTTTCCCGACCTTCTCTTTGACGAAGCATGGGGTCCTCGAAAGGACAGCCTATGTTAGCGTCGGCAACTGCCCTCAGTGCTGTACTGCGACAATGCCTCACGTTCAACAATCTCAAGAGCCTATTGTTTTTCTACATGTTGGCGACCCAGCTGCTTAGGGGGTATCGCCATGTCCTCGCGCGAGGTGTTATTCAATCGTGTAACGAAGGCAGGATAGCCATAAGCCGCGTAAGTCACCTAATTCTGCAGCTTGTTGCAAATATACCTCGAGCTGATGAACACTACCCCACCGTCGATGCCCACGGGAAAATTAGTATGTCATCGGCCTCGTTATGCGGCTCCCCTCAGTCCGTCAAAAGGTTGAAACTGAAATGGGAAAGGCACGCTCTGAGATCGACGCGAAATTAGTCCCGTCCGGTCCAGCTGTGACCAGGCATCTCGCACTGCCGAGAGAGGGTCGGCAGTTAGATTGGATCATCAATGAAATGAACCAGATGGATAATGAGGCAGTGGGTGATGTCAACTGGCGGCACGGCAAGCTCTCTGGCGCTGTGTATCATGGTGGAGAGGATGTAGAGGTGCGAATGGTACAATCTGGCCGCTCCGAATTGACCGTGTTGACGCCTTCCTGTCGCGTTGAACAGAAAGTGATTAATGCTGCAACACAAAAGTATATATACAGCAATCCACTCCACCCTGACGTCTTTCCTGGTATGGTCTCATGATTCTGCCAACACATGCGCACTGACGTGATTGCGAAATTAGCCGTCCGCAAGATGGACGCAGAAATTGTAGCTATGTGTCTGAGGATGTCAGTTTTATATTTTCTCGGCCTGTCTACATGTCGTTGGCCTGAACATTTCCTTGCCTTCCTTCAGGTACAACAATCCCACTGGTGCCGGCACAACCACATCGGGTGGCACTGAATCAATCATTATGTCTGTTAAAACGCATAGAGATTGGGCAAAAGCCAAGAAGGGCATTAACGAGCCAGAAATGTACGTTAGTCGATTCCCCGCCGACTCATTCAAGATGTCATACCGATCCGCCCGTAGGATTGTCCCTGTAACCGCACACGTCGCATTCTACAAAGCCGCTGAATATTTCAAGATCAAGATACACAGAATACCAGTTGATACAGTTACTCGGAAGGTTGATCTGAGCCGTGTACGACGAGCCATGCGAGTAATGAGCATTTATGCGGAAAGTGTTTTCCAGCTCACAAGATCTCTTGCTTCCATATTCTAGTAACTCTAATACGATCATGGTAAAACAACTGCCCCCGCACGCTAACTTGGAACCTGATTAACCTTCCGGAAATGAAGCTTGTGGGGTCAGCAGTAAACTTCCCAGATGGTTGTATGGACGACATTACCTCTCTCGGCCGTCTAGCGAAGCATGCCAACATCGGCCTGCATGGTTGGTGTTTCCCAGTCCAGATATGTTTATGATTTTTCCCGAGCGTTGACGTCGCAAGCAAACAGTGGATTGCTGCCTCGGCTCATTCATCATGCCTTTCCTTGAAGAAGCCGGTTTCCCCGTTGATCCTTTCGATTTCCGAGTGGAGGGCGTAACCGCTATCTCATGTGACACTCACAAAGTATGTGAAAATCTTACTTGGCATCTCCATTTTTGTTTATCCTGCTCTATCTAGTATGGTTTTGCTCCAAAGGTGTGATATCACGTCTCAAGATGGAGAATGCTTTTGTTAGGCTGAGAGCCTCAAATTATGACAACGTAGGGCTCGTCGGTGGTCATGTATCGGTCCGCAGAGCTTCGGAGGCATCAGTATTATGTTTTCCCGGATTGGAACGGTGGAATTTACGCATCTCCTACTATGGCCGGGTCTCGGTAAGTCCAAAACAGAACAAGCAATGGCTTTGGCGACCGCTGACATATTTCCACGATTGCACAGACCTGGTTCCGTATTAGCAGGTGCCTGGGCGGCGATGCAGTACATGGGTCACAAGTACGTTTTTTCATGTGATTTCATGTATCATTCTGTCACCGAGAAGTTTTATTTGCGATTGCGCTGACAACTCAGTGGCTATCTCGAATCTTGCCGCTCTATCGTTTCCTGCGCAAAGACGATCGAACGTACAATCAAGTCTGATATCCCCGAACTATGCATCCTGGGCTCGCCACCCGCCTCGGTTGTAGCATTCGTATCGCGTCTCCCGCCTTCGGAACTTAACGTTCTCGAAGTTGGTGATATCATGTCCAAGAAGGGTTGGCATCTCAATGCGCTCAGCGACCCACCAGGGTTACACATCGCGTGCACGGTAAGTGCATGTTTCATACGCTCCTTGATGATGACCATTACCACGGTCGTCAACATTTGTGAGGAAAGGGCGGGCCGTACTGTTAACTGATGATGCTTCGTCCTGCCGTACGATGCGATGCTATATAGCGTTTGACGGTGCCCAATGCGGATCAGTTCATCGCCGACCTTAAAGACGCCGTCGCAGACGCCAGACTCAAACCTAGTGGGAAAGGCTCATTGGTCACCATCTACGGTAAGTCTTCCCCTTTCCGACTTACCAGACCCTTTTTTTAACGTGGGGTCGCGCGCATACACCTTTGGCTCACTTGGCTGATTTTGTTATCTAAAGGCCTTGGAAGCTCGAGCGTCGCTGGCCCAGGACTCGTCGCCCGCGTAGCAGAAGCTTATGTAGACACGATGTACAAGGCATAGTTTTTGTCGGATATAGTGATGTCGTTTAGATATCTAGGAATAGATGTGTCTTTTTCATGAACACATGACTAGGTTTGCCTCGCATGCCATGCTTTTACTTTCACACCCAGTTTAACATCTAACATGTCTGAGAAACAGACGACAAATTTCGATTGAAGTGAGATGGTGCCGAAGGTACCAGCAGCGACAACGACAGCGGTCAGCATAAGCGTGAATATAGGCTAAAACGCCACAATTCGGAGTCAAAATCAAGCCGTCTACGGGTTCCCACCGTCTAGCGAGTGAAGCTTTTAGATGCAACACGAGGACCGAACGTTTTGTGACTCAGACATAGTCACCTATGCCCGAACTTACGCGTTTTTCCAGGTCTTACGCCTCTCGCGAGAGCTTATTGTTTAACCAGAAATACTACAATAGCAACGATATATTCGAGGATGTCGAAATTGAGGCGAAAATCTACAAAAAGCGCGACGCGATCGGTAGGGTCGGGGACCAAGCCAAACCGTATGGGCACAAATCGAAAAGTACGTGTCGCGCTTTTCTTCATTTCAGGGGATGCTTTGTTGATCTACGGCATCCTACGGTGATGAAGTGGTGTCTTCCGTCGTTTCTTAAGCTCGTTCGTCCTTGGGGGGTGGTGGGGGGCCGAGAGAGACGCGACACACAAGACATTCAAAAACTCGCACCGTGGGAATTTAAGTATTCCTACACATCTCAGCCATTCCATGCGCACATTCACTGTACGCGTTAGCCTATAAATAATTGCAGCAAGGACGGCCCTGTGTCGTGCTTGCGGGGTCACACACGAATTTCTGCTTTTGGGTAGCTACGTGCGTCTTTTCGCTGAGCCAAGGGTAAACGTGGCGTCACTGCAAGAGGGACGTCGGGTGGGGTGCGCAATGGCGCAGTGGAACCCGAGCTATGTGCCACGTACATGTACCGCGGTGCCATCATGTAAAACAAAAACAAAAGATTGTATTGCTGTTATGATGGAAGTAAGTAGATCGCGCGACAAATTATTACCTGTACGCTTTGAGACATAAATGGTTTCTACAATGGATCCTTTATCTGGCTCCTTGTACATGAATGAAATCCAAGCACATCCACGATATTACCACATGAAGCCAGGCAACGAAGAAGAAAGAAACGGTAAAGATGAATCTTACATTTCTTTTAAGCTTTTTGTTCATCTGTTGTTTTCATAATCCAAGGCTCGCTCGCGGAGAACTGAGCCGTTGGAACACCGAGCTCAAGAAGTGTGGAGAAAGCTTTGGAGAAGCTATACGAGTAGAAAGTTGACAACGACAGTGAGATCAAGATTCCTTCAGGGCTGGGGGTCACTTACTCCTTGAAGAAGAGCTCCTGGCTCTTAGCATACTTGTACACCCACTCCTTGAACTTTTTGTCTTGGACGAGAACGTAGTCCGTCCTGTATATTTATGCATTCAACGCAGGATATGCTCAGCATGGCCTTCAAAGCTACGAGTTGGCACAAAAACTCACGGAAGCATCATGAGGCTCTGATGACGAGGGATTGGTTGGTCAGGGATATTGAAAAAAAGAACAATCCGTCCACGTACCTTGGTCTTGGAGTCCTCGTACTGCTTGGGGCCATTCCACTTCCGCCATTGCCACTTCTCGTTAGCGAGCAGGGTGAAGTAGTCGTTTGTCATGGTAGTGGGCGAGAAAGTCCAGGGTCCCTCGAACCCAGAGCTGGATTTCAACAGGAAGCGAGAAAAATATGTGGAAAGATGATTGGTGTCAACAGGACACAGGGAGGGGATAGAACATACCGATCAGGGTGGCAGCGTCCAAGGGCATGAGCACCAGACAGAGCGACGATTTCTTGGTCGTTGAAGCTGGAATCGTTGACGCGTTAATCAAGCCTAAATTGTGAGCCATGAGAAAGGACATACCCCATGCGGTAGAAGATGTTGCGGATATGGTCAGCACCCTGAGTAGCATCGGGAAGACGTCCATCAGGCGTAACATCCTTGGCAAAACCGTCAATTCGCCCTGGGCGCCACGGGCTATCACAATATTATCGGGAGAATTCGGCGTTTAGACCGACGTTGTTCGGAGAGGGGAACAATATGTTGCTTACATTTTGGGGCCATCGATCTCCTGAACAGCCGCTACACCAGCAAGAGTCCAAAGGTCGCCGTAAGAAATCCATGGGAACTCTTGCTTGATGGGCTCGAGTAAGCCGCGCGCAATGTTAAGACCGTTGTTAGCACCGTGTAGAGACTCAGGTTCAAAACGCATAGTAGCATAATTGCTATCATAGGGTGTGGAATCTCAGTGAATCAATATTTTCCTATGTCCGGCAAATATATGCGCACCTTCCACCGGTGCCAGTCACCTTGTCATACGTCCCACTTGCGTGCCATGCCAACCGGACAAGCACAGGAGCATAGCTGCCGTCTGTGGTGGGATGCGAGGAAACGTTGAGTCAGCCACGAGACTTCCCAGAACCGCGGGCGAATGTGCCGTGGGATTTAGAACGAACCATCGTAATCGTCAACGTCAAGGATAGCTGCCACCTTGTTGTAAACCTTTTGATAGTCATCCTTTGAAGGTGTGAAGTGGGTGAGGGCTTTGCCAACTTGAGCGCCTTCTTTACCCGCGGTCTTCGCCGTGCGAGCCGCATCACTGTCTGATGTGTATACCCAATAGCCTCCTGCAGCAGCTGTTGCAAGTGCAAGAGTGATGATAAGGCCTGTATTCGATTTGGGCGGCGGCGGAGGAGGAGGAGCGGTCGAGTTGAAGCGGGCTGCGGGACGGGGGAACACGCGTGGCGCAAGTGAAGGCTGTTTTGCAACCACGCGTACGGACAGAGCCGCACGACGAACGAAGAACGACATCCTGGTCTAGTTCTGGTATAAAGAACAGGCGTTTCTAGAGGGTAGCTGCACGATGCTAGTGAAAGGGAAAGGTGGGGGAAAGAAGCGAATTGGAACAGTGGGAATTGTCGATGGGTGATCCCCGGTATTACCTAAGTCTCCGCTTCCGTTTCTCCATCACATACGATGCCGCCTTCGAGTGACTCGCAGTCGAACTATGTGTGTTCGGGAACGTTGCCATCGCAGCGCCCTAGAGCAAGCGTTTCATTCGGTCTCCTTAGCTCTCATTGACTACTATTACAGTGAGCGATGGGTAGGGAATTGTCGTCAGCGCGGTGTGACGCGTCTTCTGACTTCTGACATACCAGTGGATGCAGAGTACATGACTCTGAGCTGAGGAGAAGGCCAGCGACCCATGTACTGTACACAATTTGACGCTGTCATTGTGATCCAAAATATCATATTTACATTGAAAGCGTCCTATGTCCCGACGTGCCCTCAGGCCTGTAATAGAGCAACATTGCCCGCAATGTGCCATTAACAATATGTCAAAAACACCCAACTGAAGCACTTCAAATGCAACATGCTAATGAGTTCTGCAGCCTACCAGAGAAAGGAGTGTAGGTGATTGTGTCCCCTTATCTCGCTACGCAAAGGTCGAGCTAGCGTCCATCAAAGGCGTGAATTCACCCGGGGAGGCCTGTGCCGCGGTTTATCGAGGAAGTCCGAGGTCGATCGGTGTAAAGGCTCGTCTCGGGTGGTTTGTTATGGGGCCCACCGAGAATGCCGAAGTTCCCGGTCCCTCGTTGTTGTATCCGTTCAGGAGTGTCGAGAGACCCGTAGCCGTACCTAGTGTTTGGGAGAGTGTCAATGATATAATTGTCGCAGGTCGTCTGAAATACTGACGCCACCATCACTCGCTTGGCTCTGTTACTTCGTGTCGTAAACATAGCGTCGCCGATGTTCTCGTTTCGACCGTCCTCCTCAGGTCCCGCCACTATCTCGGGCAGCGCGGAGTTGTGAAGTAGAGATACCAAGTCAATAACCCCACCATCCCTCACGATATTGTCATTTACACCATGTCCAGCGACGCACATAATCGAAACGGCGCACAGAACCAGCACACTCAGCGATCCTACAAGTAAAGGAATCCCGTTAACTTGTAGATACGCCTTCAGCACAGGATGTTCCCCGGAGCCAATTTCATGTTGCGGCGTCCATGTCGACGACAACGAAGTGTCGCCCGCGGCAAATCGATTACGGAACCTCTGGATGAGCAGGGACCAAGTGAGTGAGATGGCCCTCGCGAGATTGTCCTCAAGGGTCGTAATGCTGTGTGGCCCATCCAGTAAGGATCGTAAGGTAGCAGTAAGCCAGAAGTTTCCAGATCGGACATCTAGAACCGTCACTGCACCGAGCAGAGGGAACCAATTGCTTTCTATCTGATTCTTTGGCTCGTTCGTCATGAATGGGAACGCAGTGTGCGGTGGGCTTCTAGTACCATGCACGGATGTCAAAGTGCCATTTCCAAGGACCGTAGCTGTTACTTGGTCTGCGGACAGGACGCAAGCAAGCGGCCAAATGAAGAAAGTTACTGTCGCGCTCTCGTTGAAGGCATTCACGGGCTGGCCGTTTAGAGCTGCGACGAGTCATAAATTTCGGTACGCATGTGACCACTGATGTGGACCTACTAGTGGTCGGATGCTGTGTGTCATTGACCCAGCTGAGAACGGTCAGATTCATTGTCTGCTTCATAGGAGGTGCATACTCCACTCCCGAAGGGAACGACAGAGCATCTTCGTGTGGGGATACGTAGAGATACGCGACTGGGGCTCGCCCTGCAATCTCTGCGTTCCACATGTCCCTGGGCGCCAAAAATAGCAGAATATCTTGCACTTTAGGCGGGTATCGTGCGGGTCGTCAGATCAAATCAAATGCGTGGGGATCGGGGTGGTACTCACACAACATATTAGGGGGTGAGCCAAGTGTTGGCTTTTCACCCCCGAATTGTAGGATGCCTGGAATTGTCTTGGGTTGCGCCGTACCTGCAAGAGAATACACGAATCCATTGGGGCGCGTATACTGGACGTTACCATCCATCCGAAACACAGATGTCTTAAAGGATTGTGGTTGCACTACTCCACCAAAGAATGTTGAACAGGCTGCAGGGTGCAAAAACGTTGTACATACCACCAGCAAAATACGAAATAGAGACGCTCAGTGACCCGATGTCGGTGGGTACCACGCCGCAGCGAACGGAAAGGCTGTGAGCATATGGATCGCTGAATACATACTCGGCGGACGAGGCATTCAATGGTGTGCTAAATAGCGTCCTGGGCGAAATCAACTTAGTTGGGTTGACTGGATAGTATTAATCAAAGAAGCTGACGTGTCATTTAGGCCCAGTGGCAGGCGAATGGATTCATTCTTGTTGTCCCATAGGTACGGCACTGCGGGCACGGCACCGAGAAGATCTTGAGAGTTCACATTAGAAAACACCACGTTGGGATCGAGATCTTCGGTGGAAGGCAACGAGACATTGATTCCAAGGTCAATCATGTCTCCTGGCATAGTGTCAAGCTTGACAAAGACAGGCGAAGGGACAGTTGCCGTGTTTATAGAAATCAAAGTCGGCATCGTAACGTGGAGAATCGAGGACGCAAGCCAAAAAAAAACACAGCTGGGCAATCGAGGCCAATATTAGCCGTGAACTCGACAATCCGTTCCACAGCGCGCGAAAGGCATTGGTGATGCCCAACAGAGACTCCAGAGTGTCCTGAAGATCTAGAGACGAGTCAGCTAAGTAAAAAGTCCTCGCAAGATATTGCACACCTTGAACAGTCTGCTCTGCACGCACGTTCTGCGGCGTCAGGTGGAATTCTGAATTTCCGAACATGAAGACTCTCAGGGCTCACCTTGGCGAATGAACTTGTCCACTGCAATTCTCTGCAACCCATACATAAGCAGGCTGAGGGACCCGACAGTGCAAATCTGCGATATGACCGCGATAGCCTGTGTGACAGTGCTTAGTTTTGAGAGGCTGAAATAATGATGGCGAAGAGAGTGGCGGCCCCATAGAACAATCAGAACGGTATGCAAACAACAGAGAAATGCCAGTGCTAGTGCTATGATAAACGATGAATGTGTGAACGTGGGTGCTGGGCGGTTTGTATGTGCACTGTTGTGGTCCAATTGTGCTGCGTACAGACGATGTGTCAGGTCACAGCCCCAGCAGGTGTTGGAAATGGACTCACACATCAATGTCCGTGTTGTTTCAGATCTCGCATCACTGCCATACTCAGATAATGCAGGACTGCCCTGTTACATATGCATCGCTCAGGTCCAGAAGTGACTGACGCGAGAAGAGACAATAACAACTTACCGGGAATATTTTCTTGGAATCTGTGTCAAGCTTGGAATTGCCGAATCTTCGCAAGAACAAAGGCCCGACGTCACACAAGAACGTGTTCGGAAGTATTCGCGCACTTACACGACGTTTGTCTTCTCAGCCTTGTCGCGCCTCCCCTCTGCGGCCGATGAGTCATGCATTGACTCAGCAAGTAGCCCCGGGAGTGAGGAACCCCGCATCAAGCACATAAAATCCAGCACATTACCGGTGACGATGTGATGTCCCTCCGATGGCATTAAACCAGCCGTCATCTCAGACATGTACAGAATGCAGAGGAGAAGTATGACGACAATGAAGAAGCCAAGAAATGTTTGCAAGGAATGGATGCGCAGTTGTCCCAAGCGTGTTTGCTGTTGTCCCGGCACGTCCACCAGGGAGTGCAGGCGTGTCAGGTTGTTGCCAACACGCAATTGCTGGATCAGCAATGAGTAGGCAACGCTGGTAATGCCTTGCAGTGTGGTTTCTAGAGCAATAACCTTCTGCGTTGAATCCTGAATTGTTGTATTCAATAGCTGGACGATTTGATGTTCAACCCAGGATGATGGAAGGAGACCCCCAAGATTTGTGACTGAAGACATGCGGAGTTCACCCAACCAGATCTCATCAAACAGTGGCACCCATGCCCTTTCATATGGTGAAGATGGTAAGGCTCTGGTGAAGTTTTTGGGTTGGGAAGTGTCCTCATATGGCTTGGAGTAGGAGAGTAGAGTGTTGTCCCCTCTGACACGGGCAGCCAGATCCTCGACATACATGGTGCAAACGATGGGCCAATAAGATAATGTCAGGGTGCCATTCCCCCAGCGCGCAAGTTTCAACCTCTCTTCTTCATCTGAGCAAGAACATCAGCAGTTTTAGTCTACAACTGATCACCCGTGACTCACTTATTGTACCGTTCGTAATTTTGGTGAGATTCAAGGTTTGTTTGATGGGTGGCTCCAGCCCAAGGCCGAGAACGTCATCACGCGTGCTGACCACAACAAAGGCGATGTTCCCGAATTCACGTGAGCTATTGTTGCTTTCGGGGTGCAATCGATGATAAAGCACTTGAAAAGACTATGCAACGATGACATCACACACAGGCTCACGCTTAATATTAGAATAATGCTTTGCTTACTTTCTGCATAACGTCATCTAGAACGTTGGTAAGGCTGCCGTAGGTTGTCAAAGTGGAGAAATTCGCTACTACTCCATCGTTGAGTGCGAGGAGTGAAGTGATATTGAAGTAGAAAACACGCGGAGCACCGTACTCCGGACCTGCATTGTCTAATGCAACTCCTTCAGATTCACACCTTCGCTGCAAGGACGAACATACCGTAATAGTCATATTGCATTTTGTACTGATCCCCGGATCGTCGGGGAATGCTAACGCAGCGCACTGTGGGCTGCTGCGCATGCGGGTCGGCGAAGGCCACAGTCTCGGGGCCCACACTGGGCAAGGTTTGAAACCAAATACTGTTCGTTAAGTCGTTGGTGTATCAGGAGGTTGCATTCATTCTCTGATGATATGCTTACCCTCTGTCAACACCGGGAGGCAAACCAGCTGGCCAATTCATGTTGTTCATAGCACTTGGCAAGGATCCGAGGCCGGCAACTAGAGGGTTGCCACTCCCTGTACCAAGGCTCGAGAAGTCATCGTAGGTCAATTCAGGCCGGTGCGTGGCGCGAAGGGTGACCGGAATCGTCAAATTAGTCGACTGAACAGTCACTGTAGCTGGCACTATAATCTGCAAAATAGAGCTGGCTGCGAAGAATAAGAAGACAACGAGAACTCGATGCCACACTTCCCCCGCAAGATGACGGCTATGCCATAATGACACAATGGAAGAGCCGACACCACGCCATGCGTGGAGGAGGTCATGCATTGCGGCAAGCTTTTGAGCTGAGAAACCGGAAACTCGTTACCGATATTACTTTAATTTGATAGGTGCTTGAGACACGCACGTCGTCGAATGACCCTATCCGAGGCGACAGCTTGGACAAAGAAGGTGAGGGCCGCGAGGGAAGATATAGCCAGGACTTGGGAGACCACCGAAACAAGTTGGGAGACTAGGCTGAGGCGGTCGAGAGAGAATAGATGTCTGTCGAGTGTATTTGTGTGCCACAAAATGAGTAAAGTCGCATAGACCCCGAGCTGAAGTGCAAGGATTGCAAAGCTGGCGAGAATATAAAACCGACGGGTGTGCGCTTTCTCTAGCAGGCCTTTCATGGCGAAGGAGAGCGATGTTGCCCCGTGGCAAGCCAAGAGACAGATATATGCGAAAGTGCGTCGATCTCGAGTCCCTGACTTGATGGTGATTGCATGGGCTGTGCACATCAAGAAACTGAAAACGGCGTGTCGATCTGGTTGCACTGCATGCACCGGAGCGAAATTTTCACGCCTTGGCAACAACTTGAACTAGCCTTACGCTATTTTGAGGGCAAAACAGTACACATTGCTTGCTGGCCCGCAGATTTTCAGCCGGGTTGGTGCAGATCCAACGCTTTCCGAGCATTTCAGATCAAGGATACCGCACCCGACCATTTGCACAATCGGCGCGGGCACGTCAAGCCAGCCAGCTTGATACGCTCAGGCAGAGCATAATCAAGCAAATTCCTCGGCACGACACGAATCTGGTACATTTTGATGATGATGGTCGGTGGGAATGACACCCGGAAGTGGCTGTGCTCAGTTTCCATATCCGGTAGTCAATTCCGGCGTTCTCGTTCGAGACAGCGACTGAGCGAGCCCATCGCCAGCCCAGATGGATCTTGTTCGGGTAGTCAGGCCATCTTTACGAGATCTCAATGCAAAATGCTGATTCAAGCCGCTTCGTGATCAGTTGGCTTGGGTCTGTCTCCACCCAGCCCATCAGCCCGCGTCGTCGTCATATGCCATCGCAATCCCACCGAGACGGACCACTCCTTCGCAACTGTCGCGACTTATGCGACAGTACGCACGGCACGTAGCACATCCACATCCCAATTCAAACCTTAAGTTAAATTTTCCACCCTCACATTAATGAACACCTCGTGGGCGCCTGTCGCGGGGTTAAAATGCCTCGGATCTCTGTTCCTTCAGCATTCATTGACCACTGTTGTCGTAAACGCATCATTGGGTGGTGAATCTGGACGCTGGAGAGCTGCTGTTGGCGGGTTGGCGTCGCGTAATGCGTCTTTGCGATTATCGCAAAGTTTAGATGAGAGGTGCACGACTCGCGAGTCGTGCACACGATTTGTGCGCATGCAACATCATTGTTACCCAAAACACATTCATTTGGAATGAGCTGCTGCCCCCAAAACGAGTTTATGCCGTCGATAGTACGTCAAAAATACCCCCTTCACTGTGTTCGCATAACTTTTGCCGATGCCAGTGACAGTGGGAATGTAAGCAATGATAATTGCGCCCCTCGCTTCGCTATTCAGTGGTCCTGCGAGCTTGAATCAACGGCGCGACATCCCCTGGAAAGGTCGGCGCAATCGTTTGCGAAGACCGGAAACGATCAGCGGAAAGACTGACTTCGGATGGCAGCTTGCCTAGAGCGTCTAGGCGCCCAATCTTCCGTTGCTGTATCCTCTCGGAGTGTCGAGTGACCCATAGCCATACCTAGCGTCAGTTAGGTGGAATGTCAATCATATGATCATCGTGGAGAATCTTCTAGAATACTGACGCCACCGTCAATCGCCGGGCTCTACTACTTCTTGTCATAAACGTATTGTCGCCAGTATTTTGGCTTCCACTGTCCTTTTCAGGCCCTGCCAACATCTCAGGCAGCGCAGAGTTGTAAAGTAGAGACACCAAGTCAATAACCCCACCGTCTCGCACGATATCGTCCTTTACGCCATGCCCAGCGACACATATTATCGAAACGGCACACAGGACCAGCACGCTCAGGGATCCTACGAGTAATGGAATCCCGCTAACTTGCAGGTATGCCTTCAGTACAGGATGTTCTCCGGCACCAGTCGCATACTGAGGCGTCCAAGTCGACGAGGATGTAGCGTCACCGGCAGCGTATAGATCCCGGAATCTCTGGATGAACAGGGAGTAGATGAGCGAAGTAACGCTCGCGAGGTTGTCTTCAAGGGTCGTGATATTGGGATTTGTATCCAGCAAGGCTCGCAGGGTCGTCTCAAGCCAGAAGTCGGAACTTCGAAGATTTTCCCCTACAACCCATAAAGCACCAAGCAGAGGGAACCAATTGCTTTCTATCTGATTCTTTGACTTGTTCATCATGAATGGGAATGCAGTGTACGGTGGGGTTCCGTTACTGCTTATCGATGTCAAAGTGCCATTCCCGAGGACCGTGGCTGTCACTTGGTCTGCAGACAGGACGCAAGCAAGCGGCCAAACGAAGAAAGTCACTGTCACGCTCTCGTTGAAGGCGTTCACGGGCTGGCCGTTCAGCGCTGTGCCAGAAGCTCATGAATTTGTCGTACATTGGACCAGGGACATGGACTTACTGGTTGTCGGATGCTTTGTGTCATTAACCCAGCTAAGAACAGTCAGAACCTTCGTCTCCTTGATATGCGGAGCGTAGTCCACCCCCGAAGGGAATGTCAGAGCATCTTCATCCAGGGATACATAGAGGAATGCGACCGGGGCTCGCTCTGCAACCGCAACACTTATATTGCCGTTTGGTGCCAACAGGATCAGAGTATTTCGTACTACAGGAGAACATGCACGTCACAAAATTTGATTTAAGTGCGGGAGGATCAGGCGTAACACTCACAGAACGCATTGGGCGGTGAGTGATATGTGGGCTTTTCACCTCCAAATTGCAAGCTCCCTGGCATTGCCTTAAGTTGCACCGAGCCTGAGACAGCAGGGGCGACTCCATCGGGGCGCGTATACTGAACCCCACCGCGAATCTGGAGCAGGGATTTGTTAAACGATTGTGGGTTCGCTGCTCCGGTCAGAGAGCATCAGACGGGCTGGCAGCGGACAAAAACGGTGTACATACTGCCACTGTGATAGAGAATGGAGATGTTCGTGTCTGGAGGCGGTACTACGCCACAACGGACCGAAAGGCTGTGAGCATACGGATCACGGAATACATACTCGCCAGACGAGACATTTAACGGTACGCTGAATAGCGTCCTAGATGAAATTATGTTTAGTTGGGGTTGGGACGGTGCAGATCAAGGAGGCTGACGTGTCATTTAGGCCTGATGGCAGGCGAATGGATTCATTCCTATTATTCCAGAGGTACGGCTCTGCGGACACCACGCCAAGAAGGTCGTGGGAATTTTTATTAAAAACCATTACATCAGTAGCGAATCGATCATTCTGAAGATGCGGTGACGTTGATTCCTAGGTTGGTGATGTTCCCTGGCATAGTGTCGAGTTTGACAAAGACAGTTGAGGGGACAGTCGCCGTGTTTATGGCAAGCAGAGTCGGCATCGTGACGTGGAGGACCGAGGACGCAAGCCAAAAACAACACAGCTGGGCAATCGTGGCCAATATTCGTTGTGAACTGGACAAACCCTTCCACAGCGCTCGAAAGGCATTGGCGACGCCCAATAGACACCCTAGAGTTCCCTGAAGATCTGGACACCACGAATCAGCTAACAGGTAAGTCCCTGCGAGATATTGCACACCCTGAACAGTCTGCTCTGCATGCAAGTTCTGCAGCGTGAGCTGGAGTTCAACATCCCAGACATGAACACACCTCGTCGAACGAATTTGTCAGCTGCAATTTTTTGCAAGCCGTACAAAAGTAAGCTGAGGGCGCCAACAGTACAAATCTGCGACACGACGGCAATAGCTTGTGCGACAGTGCCGAGTCTTGAGAGGTTGAAGTAATGATGTCGAAGCGAGTGGCGTGCCCATAGAACAATGAGAACTGCGTGTAGGCAAACAAAGAAACACCAGTGCTAGTGCTATGATGAACGACGACCCTGTGAACGCGAGTATTGAGCGTTTTACACTTGCACTGTCGTGTTGAATATGTGCTGTGGGGAGAAGAAGTATCGCGTGAGTCATGGCCCCAGCAGTCATCGGAGATGCTTACACGACAATATTGGTGCTGTTGCAGTTCTCGCCCTATCACTCCCGTCATGCTCAGATAATATAGGACTGCCCTGTCACGTATGCGTGTATTGGTCAAGACCAGAAGTGATTCACGCCAAAAGACAATCGCAACTCACCGGGGATGAGTTCTTGAAATCTTCAGTATCAAGTTTGAAGTTGACGAATCTTAGAAAGAATAAACGCTTGTCCTCACAAGAACACTCTCGCGCTCACCTGACGTTTGTCTTCTCAGCTTTGTCGCGCCTCGCCTCTGGGGCCGATGAATCAACCATCGGCTCAGCAAATAGCCCCGGGAGTGAGGATCCGCGCATCAAGCACACGAAATCTAGCGCGTCGCCGACAATGATGTGACGCTGCTGTGGTGGCGCTAGACCCGTCCTCGTCTCAGACGTGTACAGAACGCAAAAGAAAAGTGCGATGACAAAGAAGAGGCCAAGGAATGTCTGCGAGGCATGGACGTGCAGCTTTGCCATAGTTATCTGCTGCTGTCCACGCACATCCACTGTGGAATTGACATGCGTCAAGTTGTTGCTGACACGGAATTGCTGGACCAGAAAGGCGTAGGCAAAGCTGGTGGTGGTTTGCAGATATGTTTCTAGAGCCATAATTTTCTCCGTCGAGTTCCAAACTGTTGTGTTCAAAAGCGGCAATACTCGGCTCTCAAGCCAGGACAGCAGGAGAAGACCCCCCGTGAAAGTTTGCAAGAATGAAGCAGATTCATCAAGCCAGATTTCATCAAATAGTGCACTCCATGCCCTTTCGTATGGCGAGGATGGAAAGGCTCTGGCGAAAGGCCGCAAGTTTTCAGCTTGGGGACCGTCCTTGTATGGCTCGGAGTATGAGAGCAGTGTGTTGTCGCCTCTGACATGGGCGGTCAGGTCCTCAAGGTACATGGGACAAACAATGGGCCAATAATACAATGTCAGAGAGACATTCTTCTGAACGGCAGATTCGAATTTCTCTTCGCCTGAGCGACGACATCAGCAATTCTCATCCAAGGTGGATCGGTCGCAACTCACTTTCTGCATTACTCGAAAAACCGCTCGAGAGGCTGAGATCCACGGTTTGATTGACAGGTGACTCTAACCCGAAACTGTCTGGACTGAGAACATCGTCACGAGTGCTGATCAAAACAAAAGCGATATTCCCGAATTCACGCGAGCTGTTATTGCTATGGTTCGGGGAGGGTTTCCATCGAAGATAAAACACAAAGTCGTTGGGTATGGATTCAAATGACTATGAAGTGACAACATCATGCACATGCGCGCGATCGGTATTGGGACGATATATCTTTGCTTACCTCCGGATCGATAACATCGTGCATATTTAGAAAGTCAGAAGAAAAGCCTGCGCTATCCCAGGTGGAGAAACTCGCTTCTACGCCATCGGAAACTGCGATGACGGAAGTGATATTGGCATAGAGCATATCAGTCTCTGGGCTCAATGCAACCTTTTAGAATTCCCACCGTGGCGTGTAGAGGCAAACATACCGGTCCCCGGATCGTCTGGGGACGCTGACGCATTTCACTGTGGTTTGCTGCGCGTGCGGGTCGGTGAAGGTAATAGTCTCGGGGCCCACGCTCGGCATGGTTTTAAACCAAATACTGTTTGTGAGGTACCATAGTTTGTGTATTAGCAAGATGTCAAATTATTTCCTATAAAAGGCTCACTCTCTCTCGACACCGGGGGGTAAACCAACTGGTGAACGGACGCCACTTACGGCGGCTGGTAGGGATCCGAAACCCGCCGCCAGACGATTAACAGCCTCTCCTGCGCCGAGACCCGAGAGGTCGGCATCTGTCAATTCAGGCCACTGTGCGGCGGGAAGCGTGACAGGAACCGTCGAATTAGTCGACGGTTATTGTCGCCGGCACTATAATTTGCAAAATAGAGCTGGCTGCGAAGAATAAGAAGATGACAAGGACTCGATGCTTCACTCCTCCTCCGAGGTGACAGCTACGCCATAACGACACAATGGAAGACCCAATACCACGCCATGCATGGAGAAGGCCCTGTATTGCTGCAAGCTTTTGAGCTAAGAAGCAAGAAACCCGTCAGTGATGGTTGCATGAAGTTGAAAGGTGTCTAAGACACGCACGTCGTCGAATAACTCTGTCAGAAGCGACAGATTGCACGAAAAAGGTGAGGGCGGCAAGGGAAGATATTGCCAAGGTTTGGGAGACCACAGAAACAATTTGCGAGATTAATTGAGGCGTTCGTTGGAGAACAGGAACCTGTTCAGTGCGTTTGTGCGCCACAAAACGAGCAACGCCGAGTACACGCAAACTTGGAGCCCGAGTATCGCGAGGCTCGCGAGAATGTACAGCCGACGCCTGTACGCTGTGTCTAGATGACGAGCCGAGGGGAGATGACACAGCGTCCCTCCAAAGCAACGAGGCATATATATCACCGGCAGAAAAAGCGAGCCAGCACATCCAATCACACCCACACACTTGGCACACAACCTCCATCTTCGAGAAGACCGCATTGTCGATGTGTCGATCTTCGTCGTCAATCAGTCATCAATCAGCCCGGCGCCCCCAATCAGTGGTGTATGATTGACCATGGACACACGATGTGCAAATGAAAGAGTTGTGGCTGTAGCGAAACATGTATCGGGCAGCTCGTCGCCGTCTCAGCGTAAAACATACAGCGTTAATAGGCTCTTGCGTCTGATTGGCTGGGTGGACGAAGTGGCGGGTAGGAATGTGATGCGCCGCACCTTGATGATTGCCGCAAGGATTGCCACATTGCGTGGATGTCTTCACAATCACATGGGAGCAGAACCGGATGGCGAAGTTAGCATGCGTTGTTTGGGCATGAGAGACCGGTTTGATGATACTGACTTTGATGAACATAGTTGTTCTTATTCATCGATACATGTCATGTCCGCAGGCTCCCAACACTCAAGTTGGGACCTGGATTTTGATCCCACAAATTCTGGGCGGTTTCTGGCATTGGGCCGAACATTCATCGATATCGAAATCCCTGGAATTTGGGTCCATTTTCTCAGCTCTCTTGAGAATCAAGTAAGTCCTTAGAGTCCCTAGCTTGCTGGCGCCGACCGATGGTGTGTCGAGCCGTCAACGGTCTCTTGCCGAATTGAAACGCGGGCGGTGATGACTGAACAGATGTTATGGGTTGTTTACTGCTTACCACTACTTGTTGAGTCGTCCTCGTCACTTTCAAGTGGAGTTGTTTCAAGCGTGTTGCTTCTCACACGGTACACGAGAGCTCGTATTGTTTCAAATCAAAAGACAGCATTAACTCCGCGTCGAGTTTTTGGCGAAGAATTCCTAACTGCCAGTGATCACAACGGTCTCCACAGCCCCCGTCACTTAAATTGACAGCATCAGACATGATCTACCCCTTCGAGGAATCTGTCACTTAGTTTTGTTGAATGGTTGATGGCTCGATATCACAAGTTTTCAACCCAAGGTTTCATCAAACAACTCGGAAAATCGGTTACCGGGTTGCCTGACAATGACGAACACAAGTTCATGTTCGATGTGCGCAAAAGCAAGTGCTGTGCTGCTATCTACAATACGTGCAACCATCGACGGAAATGACTCACAAATTGCCGTGCGAGGGCATCGGACGTGAAGTGGGACGGGAGTGATGGTAACTGTGATGTGTTCGCGTTCCACCGATTTCAAGCTGAGCTAACTAACAAAAATGATCCCCAGAGCATTACGGATTGTTTTTTGAGGTTTTCTACGTTGGCAAACAACGCTTTTTGTCTTTTATGGAGTACCAGGGTTCCGGGCAAACATCCAGGCTCCTGACCTTACCGCTATTAGCCTGGTGTCCCCAGTGCTCTGATCTCGGAAACTCGGAAACTACCCACTGGTTCTGGGTGCGCCGAAGGGACTCTTGCTGGGTCGGCGATAGGGCATAGAAGCAAGTCCTGAATTCCATGCCATCTCCGGGCGCAGACGGAGCCGAAGACGCCGCAGGTCGCCTCAGCGTGGTGGTGCTGCGGCCATTATTTGCCTCGTTCGCTGACTATAGCCGCTGGCCGCGCGGCTAGAGGATTACATGATAGCTCAAGAATCACTATGGCGGAGGCATGAAGTGCTTCGCGCGAGGAATCGAGCATAGGGATCATGATCAGGAATGTCAAGATCCCAGGCCGCGCCGAGCCCATGTGCACCATGCATGGCATCAAGCACTGCCTCGCCCTCGGGGGTGGATGCGCACGCGGCTCCTATCAACGAAGCGCCCTTAGATCTTTGTCTGATTCGATGACCTTTCCTGTTTGAAACTAAAGCTTCCGTAAAAGGAAATATTAACGGCAGAGATTTGCATCCAAACTATATAAGTCACGATAACATGACGCAATCGTGCGAGCTTCGCGAGCAAGAGGCATTTATTCTTCGAAACTTTCGTGCAATAGCCTCGTCCATTCAATTCACCTTTTCGGCCTTATTTGGCAGCTTCTCAAGCCCCCCAAATGAAGCACCTCCCTGGACAAGTTTCAGAACTAACCTGTTCCTAAATTAGAAGCGTCTGTCTGCTCGATCTGCCATATTGAACAGAATGAATAGGACAAGATATATACCTACGGTACAGTAAATGGATTGATTTTCGTACTTCCCTTTTGCCTGGTTTAGTTCATGTACTGTATTTGTCAAAAGAAAGAAAAAGAGAAAAAAAAGGGTTGAAACTCGAGAGAAGATAAGAAGGGCGCTGACGAGCAGTTTCCCGCTTTGGTCATCGTTTACATGTAACACTTCTATTCGGTAGACCAGAATATAAAATTCGGCTGCCCTTTTGACGGGCAGCGACGGAGAAAAAAAATCCATCAAATAAAGTTTATTTGATACGCCCAGGCCCCAAAAAGTGGAGCTTACATAATTATCCGTTTCCTTCTCGTAATATTCAAGTGTACATCTTACCACCTGTACAATCCTGCTGGACCATAAATATACGGGTTGACTGATTCAACAAACTCGCCCCCCCTACATGAACATTGTAACTCGAGGGCACAATTGGTACACAAATCACAAATTGAAACGCGAAAATCATGGGGAAAACAGAGAAAAAAACTGCCAAGACCGAATTGTCACATACATGAGCACGTGAAAGAAGCTGCTCAAAAAAACACATGAAACACCGATGTACATGTAGCAAGTTGTCCGACAGGCCTTAGCATGGGTGACGCGCCCAGCGCGAACGCCATCAGAAGAAGGCCGGCTAGAAAATCCTTGGAGATGGAAATGGACGTGGGACGCGCAAGCACGCAGCCATACAACAGTAGCCAAGGGTTGATTGGGACGCACAAACAGTTTTTTTAAAATCGTTTTCTATACGAGTAAAATGGCAAAAAAAACAAACAAACAAAACAAACAAGTCACAAAGTCAGGATAAATGAGGGGCCTAGACTGACAGAAATGGGGGCAAGTGTGTCATGTGGGAGCACACGCCGACAAGAGGAGAATTCCAAACACCGAGCACGAAAAGCAAAACCAAATTGGGATACAGAAATGGCGAGAGTGCGAGATTTCGAGGACGCAATTGCAATATAGGTCGAATGCACGCCAAATCGCGGCTGTTTTTTTGATCACTTTGCAGAGGGCCGGCAAGCATAATGACAGGATCGGTCGATGGTGAATGGAAGATGGCAGATGAAACCGGGAGAAGAAACAGAAACCAAAGGAAGGGCAGATAGATTCAAGACTGGTTGAAAATTTTCGGATAGGGCTCACGGTGCATCGGCATCTTTTTTTGCATCGATTCGCCGTTCAGCCACCCTGTCATCAAACGTCACTCTCTCCGGCGACGTCAGTACCTAGGGCAAGCGCTCTCTCAATGACAACGCGCGGTGACACCTCGTTGGAGTCCCACTCAAGAATTCTGCGTTTGAGAACCGCCCTTCCGAACCCAACGAGATCTTCGGCCGTTGCGCTGCGCGCGGGCTCTTCGTCTCCCTCGGCAATAGTTCTGCCTTCGGGCATCGACCCGCCGGAGTCTACAACGACCACAACACGACGTACGGGCTCTTCGTCATCATCGATGCTACGAGCGGTTAGCTGTGCGTGCACATACGAATGTGTAAAAAGGGAAGGGTGGGAAGTCGATTAACGCGATGTCTCAATCAGGATTCATCCGTTCATTTGTTGCTAACCTCATCTTCCGAGTCCCAAACAAGAATCCTGCGTTTAGTGTTCGGACTGCTGAACTCATCAGGCCCTGCATCCACCGCGCGGCGCACGAGCTCTTCGTCCTCATTGATGTCACGAGTCAGCAACTGCGGGAGTTTGCGTCCACACCAGAAAGAGCGAAACGGAGGGGGAGAGGACCAGGGACCAGGGATGGAAGAAGTTGGGCCAATGGAATGTTATGATTAGTATTCACCCGTCCGTCCAATTGTGTATTTTGCTCACCTCATCCTCCTCTTCACGGCGTCCAGGCGAATTTGTAAACGTATCAGGATCGGCATCTACAGGCCGCGAAGGCTCCTCATCGTCATGGGAGGTACGAGTCGGTAACTGTGCATCCAAATGAACATGGAGCGTCAAAGGTGGGAGTGAAGGGGGAGAAAAAAAATAAAAATAATCAATCTCGGTTGACAAATACGATTTTTGTTTGGGTTAGCTTTACCTCGTCGATGTCGCGCCGAGCACCGCCACCAGTAAACGTTGCATCCGAAGCCTCTGATCGACGTGCAGGTTGTTCGACATCAACCCTAGTGGGCAATCGACGGGCCTAACATGGTAGGACGGAGATAGAGAAAACAGAGCAACCATGTTCGTCAGGCAAGATCGAGACAATTCAAAAGGAAATAAATAATTATTCTGTACCCACATCTAATTGTCCATCCTGCAGGTCATCATCCGAAAGATCGATGGAGGAAGAAGAGAGGGAGGAAAACCAGTGGTCAGTGAAACGACCATACGCCAGAAAGAAACAAGAAGAAAAGAACCAGAGAGAGAACCACAGGAAGGAAGAAATTGTAGGCGTAATGAAACGTGATGCAATCACTAGGAGAGACAGCATCATAAGATGAGTCAGACACCAGAGCAACCAGGCAATATACTGAGCGGGCGCATGCGGGATCATGGGCGTTGCGGTGAAGCTGTTTCAGTTGGCAGCTCACGCATCTGACCGGATGCCCTATCCCACACGAGGCGCTACGTGTTACGAACAGCGTGCAAGGTGCCGGAGCCAGAAGAGAGTGTGAGATTGATTAATTGACCGGTGAAAGAAGACGGATTAATCGGGCGCAGAGTCGCGTGGTGTGCTCCGGGCGGCGAGTTCGTGGCTACAGAGAGAAGGCGAGGCCAAAGTAGTGTGATAGAGGGGGACGAAGACGAAGACGAAGAGAACGGCATAGAAGGAAGCGACAGAAGGGGTGAGGAAAGGGAGCGGATGAATGTACCTGGTTAGAGGGAGGGATAGCATGGCTGTAGGCGAGTCCAACAGCCGTGGCGAAGACTAGGAGCGTTGTAGGCTTCATCAGGGCAAGGATTCGGGGGGCACGTTGCGTATAGGTGGGTGCCGGTGCGCGAGCTGCGAACCTGCAAGCAGCTGGTCAGAAGGAAGAGGGATGGAGGGCGAAGGAAGAGAAAGAGGGAGAACTTATACTAACGTATATATATGAAGATGATGTTTCTTCAGAATCTTCTGCCCTTGCTCCCCACCCGCGATGTCTGGTTCTAGCTCTGGCTCAGTCAGCCTCCGTGCGTCTTGCAGGAAGTTATTGCTGGGAGTGTTGGGGAGAGGAGGACAGGGGGGGAGATGGAAGGGTTGAGTTTGCTTTTGCTAAGCATGGAGCATGGAGCATGGAGCATGGAGCCAACATTTGGTTCCCAAATTTGTTCACGACCGTCCCCGTCCCCCTGATTGTGGCACGTTGAGAGGCCACAAATTTCCATCAGTTAATGTTATAACGCCTCCTCTTACGTTTCTGGCGACGGGTGCGATTTTTGTGTTATTATTCGGCGGCGGAACGCCTTGTGCAATTTGCTGCTGCGCGCGATGCCATGTGCTGCCGGAAACTGTGCTGACGGTTATAAAAAATCCCAAGGAAGACTCAGGCGACGCGACTTTGGCAATTCAAGACACTAGTAGCATGGCTGTCAGCGCCGGCTGGCATGTGGTCGAATTTCGAATTTAGGGCGCCTACGAAGTGACACCTGTCAGTGAACCATGCCAGCCCTATAGGCTCGCGTAGTTGCTCGGCAGACGCTAGCAAGCCGTTGATTGGAAGGGTATTGAGCGTCGCTGCGGCGACGCTGCTAGGTTGTGAAGCTTGACAGCAATTTCCAAATCGGGGAACGCGAACCTTAATTAGTCAGATAAATATAAACATGCATATATAACTATTAATAGTTATATAAGCCAAGCCCCTGTTGTCCCTGTGAGTCATCCCCAGCTTAACGGCGCGACGCGCCCGACATTAGCACCCGAAGGCACTTGCAACAACTTTCCGAGCACTACACCCTTGTTATTTATTTCGTCTTCCTTTTGCAAATTGCAGCGGCGTTGGTGAAAGAGCTCACTGCTTCTAATTTGAAATTCGCTAAAGATATGACACGCGCGCGGACGCAGCAAACTTGCGTACTATGACCCTTGCCCGGGGCCGCCCCTGGAAATGTCGTACATGGGGGCGCGGCTAGCGCGATGAAGTACTACCCAAACGGGAGAAGCCACGCAAATCATTTGGGTCGATCGCCATTCAATCGGAGCTATCCACCGTTTCCGAAATCGATTCATTCGATGTCTGTGTAGAGCTACTGTAGTCGCGCGCGTTGGTTTTTCTCCTCGATCAATTCCTCACATTCTATCGCGACCGCGCTTGCACCAATCACGGCTTCTAACGTTGTGCCAGCTGTACCCGCACAATTTTCCCTCAAGTTCGTGATACGGTGGCGGCGGCGACCGCTCGTGATGCCAACGCCTGCCGACATGACACAAGACCACAGAGTATTCGTGATGCGGGGTCCACCGATTTCCAACGATCGCGACCGCAATCTGAAGTCGGAGAATCCTCAGATCGACGAGCTTCAACAATCAAGCCACCCGCCGCCCGCCGACACCCCAGCGATCGTACACCCGCTTGCTCGCGGCCGCATAATAGGTTCGCCAGCGATTGCTGATTCAACACCATCAAGACTATCTACTACCTTGAATCACTTGTGCAAACTATCTTGAAATTGCTTGCAGCGCACACTTGAACCAATTTCAGTGAAATCCATCCCCCGCACTTACTCAATCATATGCATGTCTTTGGAACGATTGTTTTCGGACGCTCAAAACATATTCCCAGCCACATGTCATTACCAATGATAGAATGTGGGCTTTCGTTGCGCATAACCCGTCGCAATTTCCCCCGCTCTCTTTCACCCGAAAGGCTCAGGAACGTTCGAACATGACATGAAAGTAGCACTGAATGGTTGACGTTTTGCTAACCGTAATCTCGTATCCAGCGTTTCTGATTGAAATGCAAGCTGGGGGTCTTGGTGAATAGATAACCCTAGTTCTTTCATCCGAAAAGCCAGCGCTGGCATTTTTTCTTTCTGCTTCCCCGATAGGCTGGATATGGGTGTGGCTCACATTCATCGACTTCTGACCAATCCTGTGAAACATGGAGTCAAGCTCATTTGATAAGAGCATATGACTAGTTCTTTAATCCGATCGGCTGAAAGATTAGTTCGCGATGTTTTCGCCTGACCCATCCATCCATCAGTGTGGCGGATTCATTCAAAAAACCCCGTCATTACAGACATCTACTCTTTCGTTTTGGCAAAAACAACAAAATCAGTAACAATATTTTTTCTTGACGGACAAACGCACTTGATTTCGCCTCTGACTTGAGATGGATTTTTCGTGCGTCCTAACATAACTTTGGCGCATACAAGTGAACAGATCGAAGGTCTGCAGAAACCGCTTCTCTTTCCTCCCTGTCTAAGGGGCAGGGCGGGGGGTGGGTTTTGATATTCCATTGAAACAGCCAGGGGTACAAAAGTTCCATGCAATTCAACCCTTGAGGGATTAGATATCGGCAATGGGCGAGAGAAAAAATAGGTCTATAGTTTCAGCTTGCAGATAAGAGGAACAGCCAATTTCAATGAGCAGTACTTGGAGGACTTTTGTCCAGATTTGATAGGCAAGATATCGAGCCGAGCTGCCCTAGGTATAGTGACCCTCCCGCATAGTTAAACGCACATTCAAGGAAGATTGATGCTCGTGGTTACGGTTTTCTGGTATCCTGAGCAGCTGATCCGGCATCCATATGTCGCAACCCATCGACTCACAAACACCAGATTGTAACTATTTTATTGCAGTTACAAGAGTGGAGAATCAGAGGTTTGGGATAATGAGGCCAGACCAGGGAAGGAGCGAGGAGAATCATTACGGTGCCGTGGAATTCGCAAAGGGTTCAAGTTTGTGCACCACAGTGTGAACCCGGCTCCTTCCAAAGATGCTTCCGTGCCTTTTTATACGGACTTTTTAATTTCTGGTCGTGCAAAAAGTGGCTTGTGGGAAGCTTGCCAGTTCATGGTGTGTTCTGTTTGTGCGTGATTCGACTGCAATATGTACAAACAAACGGAGCTCCGGTCGATCGCTCCATTGCGACGGGTGAAATTTCTAGGTGCCTACCTCCCTCCCCCTTGCTTAGCATTGGCGGCGCTGGAAACCCGCAATCTTGGTGCTTCGATGTTGCCTAGGTGTCCGTCCCAATCGGTCACCGTCTGGATCAGTCGCAGACCTTGAGCTTCTGTCTTGGCGTCCCGCGCGCGGGGAATCGTTCGTTAACAACCTCCGCCAGTCCGCCAGCCACAACCAGCTGCGCTCAAGCAGATTGAATGAAGGCTGATCTCACACGAGCCTGAATTGACAGGAAAACAATTCAGTGGTACTGTAGAGCAAGCCCCATTACAAACGCCGGATCGCATTGACGTATTTCTCCAGTGGTAAGAACTCGCACAAGTGCTTGAATGATGGTGTAGCAATGTGCTAGCGGCCGTGCTAGATAGTGTGGCACGCTCTTCTTTGGCTCACTCGAGTGTAGCTGACCAAGACTGCCCTGCCAATCCGGCTCAGGAAATTTGTCCTCATTGTCATCCTTGGTAGGACCAAGACTTATGTAATGCCAAGAAATTTAAGAAATTTTCTAATGTGAAGATTCCTCACAGTTCTGAAACAGACATACAGATATACGGCGCCGGAGCATTCTAGCGGCTCTCTCCCGCAGCGCGCGGGTCTCATGATGCACACGCAGTATTGGGACGGCGCGGCGCGGAGGCCTCTTTTTAGCTCCCAGAATTGACAGGATACAGAAATGGCGTCTTTGTGGATGGTTCGACGGCGGAGCACCGGAACTAGCTCTGCAGGATGCACAATGAACCCCGAGCAGCACGTGCAAGGGGCAGGCACAATTACTGGTTCCTAGATCAGCACTTTCCTTCTCATCAGAAAATCACAAGTCACCTATAAAGGCGACAGACTCGAAACGCGATATGTCTTGTCCGGGCGTCTGGTAAGCAGGACAGAGAGATCTCAACTTAGGCACACACGTCATTCAAACAATATATATGTTGTGCCGGCGGTGCCCTTTGCCCTCTTTCTGGGTTCCTCCCCTCCCCTTTTCCTAGCAACCATTGAGGCATTTCCTGAATCCCCGCCTTATTTAAAGTGCGCAAAAACTGCCTGTGCCCTCACTCTCCCCCCCTTTCGAGACACCCTCATCTCAGTCCGAACGCCGCGCCTCACACCTAGACAGCCCCATTGCACTCGTACCTCCACCCTTTTGTGAACGTCAGAAGAATTGAAATGCGGTCTCCAATCTCCCTCCTCGTTGCAGCCCTCCTTGCTGTGGCAGCTACCACGATTGCCGCCATGCCCATCGTCGATTCATCCGTAAGTTATCACTCTGCTGTGCCGGCCCTTCCGCCTTTTTTTGGTCCGAAGTTAAGGCCCAAGTGGCCTTCGGGCCCCTGAGACGATCGGAAGAAGCGGGGCCTTGTTGACGTCCTTAGCCTTGCGGTTCCTTCCATCGTCTGTTCAGACTCGGATCACGTTGTGCTGACTTGCCCTCTATATCTCGCTCTAGGCGCTTGAACAGGTTCGCATCATCCCGTCGCTCTCCTATCCCTTTTCCGCTTTCTTGTGGCTGCGTACTGATATCATGGCTCTATTCTTTACTATCTACAGCTGAACGCCAGCCCCCGCGATGTACAACCTGCTTCATGTGGCGCCTACTGCCCCCCGGGTTGGTGAACACTGTGTGTATTATCTTATCCGTCTCACTATATGAGTTGGCGACCGCTGTACTGACGCACTTTGCTCCCTATGTCAATGCCCTACACTCGATAGCTGCCTCATAACTCAACCAATATTGCCTGAATCAGGGTTGCTATTTTTTCCCACCTCCATCGCTACCCGCCTCTCGTGTCCTTCTCGTTCCTATCATGATCCTCGTCGTTCTCTCCGAATATTTTTCGTCATCACATTCACTTGTTCGGATCGCCTGTTCCTTAAAGCCTTCTGATCTGTTACCTGCAACTTTGGCAACCAAGTCGATATATATATATACGTCGTCCTAAGCCCGTTTTCTCGAGTTATTGTTAACTTGATTACGTGAATCCCAAACGGGAATCATTGAATCTTGAGTGGCTGATCTTTCTTCTAGAAAAAGCCGACCTCGCATTTGTTGTGATGCCAATGGTGCTGACCCTGGGATGCGCGAGTCGATGGCTCAGTGGTGGATTTACAGGCTTAATCATGCTTGGAAAGTGAAACTACGAAACAGCGGCGGACACCGCTCCCCTGACTCTGTTGACTGGATCGACCGCCAGGCTCCGGCAATGGCCGTCATAATTCAGTAAAGACGACGCCTTTTTTGGTTTTCCACGTGGATTTTCGTGTGATGATAGAGAGGATCCTTCATGAATATTTCACGATCCTGAAAACTGACTAGAGTTCCCAAGTCCGTGCGTTGTGATTGATGACATAAGCGAAAACAAGACAACGCGGAGGCAGAAAAATTATTGACAGTACTAGTTGTGAAACGGTGTATGGAGATCGCAAAAAGGCCAAAAGCACAAATAAAGGCAGATGGCGCTCCTTCACTGGCTTCGGTGACGGATTACGGATTTTCTTGTGCTCGAACATTGTGCAAAAACCTCATTCAAGTTACTATTACACGTCTGCATCGATCGGTTGCTGGTCCAGTGGGTGGTCCCTGGTATCTGAGTACTAAGAACCTGCTCTTTGTTTTCAAACTGAGTTATAAACAATTTGCGACTACTGCTGTTTCGAGGCGAACGTACGCGTGTTCAACCCAGGCCTCTTACTTTGGCTATCGATATCATCTGGATCAGATTATTAGTCTAAATCGATCAGCCGCATCACATGTAAGTATCGCGTTCGCTCGTCCGATGGTACTCGGTACTCTTCCTCATGTCGCCTCATGTCGCCAGCTCCATTTCTATCGCTGGGCCGGCGGGTACCAATAAGCAAGATGACTCCCATCAGCAGTGTTATCCCTGAGACGACGCACGCCGTGCAGATCTCAAAGATAGGGGGCCCAGAAATCATCGAGTTTGTCGAAATCTCAACACCTATCCCCAAACCGGACGAGCTGCTGATCAAAATCGAGTATGGCGGTGTGAACTATAGTCAGTATCCTCTTATATCTCGCTTGACTCACTCTTTCGATTTCATGACGGATGATGTCATCATTGAAGTGATCCGTTGCAGCTGGAATTAACTGATTGAAAATGTCTTTATTTTTTTCGCCCTCGCAGTTGACACATATCATCGATCGGGTCTCTATCAAGTTCCATTACCATTCACGTTGGGACGAGAAGCGTCAGGCATCGTCGTCAAGTTGCCCACAGCGCCTGAAGTCCTCCAGAACGAAGCGTACAAGAAAAGAGGCCTCAAAGTCGGTGACAGAGTAGCTGCGGTGCGTTTCTACCTTGTGGTTTACCTTTTAGCCTAATTTTGCCCAACTTTCGCATTTCGTTCTTTTGTCATGGCTTGATGAATGCCAGCCAATACTGATGCTACCATAAACCCCTGCTGTGTGGTGCATACATACACATAGATCGCATATGTTCAGGGGTTGTTCAAAGGCTACGCTACGTCCCCTTGGGAACGCGTCGCTCGCCTCCCAGAAGGTCTATCCAGCAAATCCGGAGCGTCACTCTTGCAAGGTCTTACTGCCCTGACGAACCTTAAGGAGTCTTACGAAGTCAAGAAGGGTGATTGGATCCTGATCCACGCTATCGCTGGCGGTCTCGGCTTGCAATTATGTCAAGTGGGCAACTAGATTTCGTTTTTCTTTGATTTTTTTTCTTCTCCTGGTTGCCTGGAATCGGAAGGGTTGACAACTTTTCTTTGACCCGTGTCAGATCGCGAAAATACTAGGCGCGAAGATTATTGGCACCACTTCGACGCCTGAGAAAGCAGAAATCGCCAAAGAACACGGAGCTGACCACGTCATTCTATATACGAAAGAGAGCGTTGTCGAGGCTGTGAAGAAGATTACTGGCGGTGTTGGTGTAGCGGCTGTATATGATGGCGTTGGAAAGGATACGTAAGTCCCCATCCCCACCGGCCCAAACATGAGTGAACTAATATTAATTTCTTGCGTTCGCCAACTGGTGACTCCTAATCTTGCTTGTGTGCGAAACCAAGCTGGGAAGACAATTTCGAACTGATTGCGAGAAAAGGGACGATCGTGTCGATTGGGAACGCAAGCGGCGCTGTACCACCTTTTGCACCGTTGAAGCTTTCAGCTAAGAATCTCAAAGTGACCCGTCCAACGTACGTCAAAATTCCATTTCCCTAACGCTCGAAACCCACGCTACAACAATTGCTGCACGCAGTGTCATGAATTCCCTCGCGACACCAGAGGAGTTCGACTACTACATCCAAGAATATTTCCGTTTAGTGAATGGGGAAGGCGTCAAGATTTTGATTCACAAGGAATATCCCTTCTCTGCCGAAGGCGTTCGTCAGGCTCAGATCGATATTACCAGCAGAGGTACTATTGGGAAGTTGCTCATCAGCATTGGCGGTACCGAACAATAAGGCGCGTTGTATGATCGGGAGGGACAATAGGAAGAAGGCGGCGGTGTACAGGACCACAGAAGAATGATAATTTGCCCAATGACTAGGCACTCTTCCTCTCCCTGTGGAGGATCTGAGGGCGAGCCAACCAAATAAATGTTATATGTATAGCACATGTACCAATAAAAAAGTGGTTTCTCATCGTCAGGACGTCCTACTTGAGAAGCCTGTTCAAATTGTATGACTGTTTCACATCTTGACAGCCAAGGCAAGAGGAGAGTAACAGAAGAACTTGTGTTTCGGTGGCAATAAGATCCATGTGATGATCGGTGTGCATTGCGGATACCGAATCACACAGGGTTACATTAGGCTTGGACCTCATAAGAATGGGGGTGATTTAGCTGGACGGTGGGATGAGAAAAAAATCGAAAAGAGATGCGTGGTCCGAGGGAACGTGACGATCATGCTCCTGGGCCAGAAAAACGTACTGCGTAGAGCGCATCAAGCAAATTGAGCCAGTAAATAAGCGTCTTACGCCACAAGAGAGACATACGCTGCTTTATATAGTGTCGACAACGCGAAGAGCCGGGTGACTTCAAAACCATGCCACAGCCATGAACAATTCTTGCCGTATGGCGCACAAGAGCAAAGAATCAGAAATCACCCGAGCGGACAGCGGTACAGGATGCGGGATTCGTGGCAATAAGCTATAACACCCAGAGCTTCGCGTAAGTCAACCCTCCACACGAATCAGAATTCGCAATACTTTGACAATGCCCCAAAAAATTTGAAAAAGCCGCTGAACCTTCCCATGCGCGCCAGATCTGAGGTGATTGTGAATCATAAGAGACACCAATTGCCAGATCAACCAGCACACTTAGACCAAGTGCAACAGGGAAAGATGTTGTGCAAACCTTTCCATGAGGCGGAGGCGGAGGCGGGAAGATCTGTTGTCGGTTTGGCACCTCGTGTCCACCACGGTGATCTGAGCGAACGCCGGTCGGGAGTGCACCGGTCAGGAAGTGCCGCTGCGCAGCTGCGATATTATATGGCAACTAGTGCTAACATCTTGTTCGGGAACAATTGGCGGTTAGACGTCGGTCGTATCGAGAGATAGTCTGCCTACACGCCGAGAGGAAAGCATGCCATGGAGATGGAGGGAACGTTATGTGACTTGTCACAGGAGAAGCGCGTGACATGTTTCCATCTTCCCAGAGATGGCGAAAGTTCAATTAGAGTGCCTCAATCACAGTCACGCCCCAGATTCTCCCCGACAAGCATGTTCGAGTTCCTAGCTGAAGTCGCGGAGCGCTATGCCACTTCTTGGATTGATAAGGTAAGCACCCGATTTGTCTCCGAACACCCTCGTTGACGAATTTATTTCCCACTTCTTAGGGGCTCGTCCCCGACTTCCTCCTTCGCTTCGCCATCAGAAAGCTCCTCAATGTCCGTAAGGCTCTGCTTGCAAAGAAAGCAGGAACGACCCAAGTCGCGCGTACAGAGTACAAACACTCGTATATCGCGTCATTGGACGAGCAAGATATTGCTACGCATGTTGAACTGGCCAATAAGCAGCACTATGAGGTTTCCACAGAATTTCTCCAGAGCTGTCTTGGCAAGCGCATGAAGTACTCTTCGTGTCTTTACGAGGGCATCGAAGATAAAAATACAACAAACGTCACCCTTGATGAAGCAGAGGTACGTACGGGCTAGATCTAAGCTCTTGCGTTTCATGGAAGTCTACTTGCCTTAATCGCCTTTTGACGGTTGACTCGTTCAGGCTGCCATGCTAGAGCTTTACTGCGCACGAGCAAAGGTTGAAGACGGCATGGATATTCTTGATTTAGGTTGTGGTTGGGGTTCCCTTTGCCTCTACCTGGCTGAGGTATATGTCTACCGTTGCCAACTTTCATTCCTCCCGTCAACAATTTCTCCAGAAATATCCCCGTGCTCGGATCCATGCCCTTTCTAACTCCAGCACCCAGAAGACGCACATCGATTCCAAAGGTTTCACCAATTTGACCGTACACACGGGGGATGTCCGCGTTTTCGACTTCTCTTCGGAAGTTCGGTCCGTGAAACTCGATGTCGTAACTAAGAATAGAGCAATTGTAACTGATCATCTTCTCTTCGCGCATTTGGTGGCGGCGTCGCATATTCATATTCTCACATTCCATCTTTCGTGATGCTCATCGTTCCACGATTAGATTCGACCGTATATTGTGCATTGAGAGTGGGTAACATTTGGACGAGCTTGTGCGACGCGCAGAGCATAACCGGCTATTACTTATCTCGATTTTTCTCAGTGCTGGAACATATGAAAAACTACCGCCTGCTCTTTGCCAAAATAAGCTCGTGGTTGAAACCTAATGTGTCCGCTTGCGGACCGCACGGTGCTTTGTTTTTTTCCCACATCTTCTGCCACAAGGATACGCCATATCATTTCGAGGAAGGGGATGGCTGGATGAGCCAAATGTTCTTTTCAGGTCCGAGCTGCCCAATTTAGCGGACGTCGAAATTTGACACAACTTATTGTATGATCAGGTGGCACGATGGCATCCTTCGACCTCTTCACGTACTTTCAACACGACATGACCCTCGAGCGAACCTGGTGGATTAATGGAAGAAATTATGCTCGCACTCTTGAAGATTGGCTCAGGCTCCAGGACAAGAATAATAAAAACAATTTGAGCATAATAGCCTTGCAGAAAGACGCCATCGCGAAAGGGATGCGGGAGGAGGATGGGCGCGTGAACTTTCACAGGTATGCGTTTGCAACTAATATCTCATTTTCGCGTTCTAAGCTGTGGGTCTCGATGGTGACGATGCATGATATTTAATAGGTTTAGAGTATTCTTTATTGCGTGTGCCGAATTGTTCGCCTCAGACAAGGGGGAAACTTGGGGTGTGGGGCATTACTTGTTTCATAAGCGGGATTAGATTCATCACGTGTCGTCGACGCAATAAACAATGAATTGCATAGGGGTACGTCGTCGCCAGACATGCGCACCGCGTGAATGTGCGGGATAAGCCGTCACAGTGCAGAACCACAATATTAACCAAGGGGAATGAGCGGGTAAAAAAGAAGTGCACTTCGCGAAGAAGGCGATCGAAAAATTATGGAGGACCAGCCCATGCGCGTGGATGAATGCGTAAATTGGCTGTATCCCGCACTGGATTGGGACAACCTCCAGGTGTGGGCGACGTCTACTCGAGATCGTCACTGAGCAACCGACACCTAAATCCCAAGATTCTCAACATGCACCCTTAGTTACAGGCCTCTGCGACGAACTCGTAAAAAGAGACGAAGACGCGGCTGAACGTTGTCATTCCTTCAATGAGGAAGACGGAGGGTGGGATACATGTGAGGGATATTGAAGCAGCTTGATCTGCTTCGCACATTGAGCGTGCATGCGTCTCAGGACCCAAACAGTCCTTGGCATGGCAAGCGAACACAGAGCCCAGAGCGAGCCCCAAAGTCAGTGGTTAATATGGCCCTGAGATGTCATGATGACATCGAGCAGAGCATTAGCACCGTGTGTTGATGTAAAGGATGGCAACCACAGCTCTTGAGAACAACAGCTAGGCCCGAGGGAGGCAAAGGTGGTCGCACCAAATCATAGGCACGCTGACAGCAAATAGACGCTCATTGGCGCAAAATCCAAAAATTGCATTGACGGCTGAGCGGCGTGTCAATCAGGAGACTGACCAGACCAGGTGGCAAGGACCACCTGGCAAACTCATTAGAACGAGAAGTCCAAGCATACCACGACTCAAACACGGTTCAAGTCCATCCAGTGGGCAGAAGCGCGAAGACTCCTGGCGGTGGGCTGAGCGATGATCTGGGCTGAGCAGAACACGCATAAATAAGAATAAGGATAACGGAGTAGGGTGGCCTGAAGGTTATCCTAGTTGTATGCGAGTAAGTACCAAGCTATACGCCATGATATACGAGACGGACCTAGAGAATGTTTCCAGGAGGGGATGCGGATGAATATTCACCACCAGGGGCTGGTGGATATCGATTTGCTGGGCCAAAGCGATAAGACCGGTGCCACAGAGCGCCAAGGGATTCATGGCGATCCGCCACAACTACGTCCAAAGTCAGACGTGTCGTTGAAGCATAGTGGCCGGACAAGAACGAAGAGGGCAATAAATAGCAATAAGTTAGTGAACTGATAACCCAGCTCGTGAGGGAGGGATCCACGAATAGACATGTCCACCCATGAATTCCACGATAGTCGAGCAGCGGTGCTGCTTGACAACAGTTATCGTGCTCGATGGGTGGAGTAGAATATGGCCAAAGCGTCCAGAGCCACAGCAAGCCAAGAGAGCCCCTTGACTGGCGGTGGATAGATCAAGCCCAGGAGTGCTGATAGCTTGATAGAGTGTGCGGAGATTGGGGGAGGACGGTGAGGACAAAGGGGTCCTCAGTGGCACAACTGCATGGGTTTCGCGCGGGAAAGTGATCTTCAGACGCAATTGCGACGCGTTACGATGAACGTGGTTACACATACCTGGTAGACATCCAGCTGTGCTCGCGAGACGGCGTTGACGCGGTGGTCGCTCGCGCGCCACACCGCTTTGACCACCTTGGTCGTAACGTCCATGATGGCCACCAAAGACATGGAGAAAGCAGGTGAAGCAGAGGATTTGCTTGGGGATAGAAGAGGGGGAAGTGAAGGGGGGGTGGAGATGGGGAGAGGATCGTTCAGCCCCCAAGCGTCTTAAATAGGGCGAATCCAACGAGAGCCACGACAACAAGCCATAACACCATTGTGGTCGAGCTTACACTATTGCAACGGGAACAAGGGACGCGGCGGGAATAACGTGTGCTAGGCAACAGCCCCAACGCGTCCCGATTGGGAACAAAATGATGATTATGCCTAGAATTGGCGGGTCCAAGCGCCGACTCAAACGACCTCTTTCGTGGTGTTGCCGATAACAAGATCCCACATGCAGCGCGCTCGATGTAGAAACAGAGATAGTGTAGGATGCGCTTATATCTTCCGATTTACGAACTTCTCGTCCGCGTCCGCCGATTGCGGCGGGTGCTCCACATCGAACAGCCGTCTTCAAAAAAGGACTAAGGAAATAAGTGGCTATTCTCACTAAAGCCACTTGAAAGAACAACGCCTGCTCGTGCTTTCGTACTGAACGACTCGAGAATGGGAAGTGTAGAATGTCGCATGCATCAAGCGTGAATCACGAGAATCGGACATCGTCAAGCAGGAATCACCATGCACAATTGAGCAAGCAGCTTTTCATCCTGAATTGAGGTGCGCCACGGTGAAAGCTGACATTCACGTGTATCCAGTCTCTGATGATCGGGAGCATAGTGAGTGTTTGCGGCAAACGCCCCTCGGT
>Ga0307508_10000401_pt1 | contig 52063 bp, 82 predicted proteins | sample 9_EM_MG_FD_203089 | JGI IMG/M metagenome (GOLD analysis project Ga0307508, IMG submission 203089) | Populus trichocarpa ectomycorrhiza microbial communities from riparian zone in the Pacific Northwest, United States - 9_EM | ecosystem: Host-associated > Plants > Roots > Unclassified | place... | reverse complement strand
GGCCAACAGCCCCCCCCCCCCCCCCCCCCCCCCCCCCCCTTTCTCCCCCCACCGATTTGGGGCTGGGCTAGCTACACTTCACTCGGTGTACTCCGTCACTTGATAGTAACCGATCCACTAAGCCGCAGCCTTGCGATCCCGAGTAACTATTAACATGCGGGGCGACTCCTTCCCTCGGCCCAGGAGGTCCGTGGCATGGGTCGGGGCTTTGGAGGAAAGGATCCCGGGCTCTCTGATGTCCCAGGGTGCAAACGACAGTGCAGAGTGCGTATCGTCCGCTGGTGATGCCTACGCCTGTATGTCTGTCCGCACGCGCATATGCAGCCGTCCCCAAATTCCGCCTGCGCTGTAAAGGGCGAAATGATTGTTCCCCTCCCCCTGCAGTACTCTATTCGCACCGTCAGTGATTGGCCGGCAGTGGTGATGGTGGTGGCTGGCCGTTTCAATTCTTTGTTTGCTTCCCATGGTGCGACGTGGGGGGCGCGACCCCGGTTCGGGACGGTTTAGCGCTCCTCTCCGGCGAGCGACCGTACGTTCCGTTGGTCGCGGTTTTCGCCGACACAGATCCCGCGCATAATGTAGATGGATATCAATACGTAGATACGGTCTCCGCATCTAGATAGATACGCACGACTTGCCGCAGTACTTGGCCACCCCTGTGATGATCCCCTCCCCTCATTGATGCATGCGGTGTGCACGACGTCCCACCCGCAAGACACGCCACCCGCACACCACCCAGGCACAGCACAGCGTCTTACATATGTCCAGCGCTACCCACTCACGCACACGTACACAAGCATCTCAGGCCGGTCCGGAACCAGCCCCCTCCATTCGGCTAACTCTCGTAGGGCTGGGCCCAGTGGTTCCTTTTTGTTTTTGTTTTTTTCTTTGTTTTTTTCTGCATACCTATGTACATACTTAGGTATGATACGTACCTACACATATGTATGTACGTGACTGCTCTTCCCTCCCGCTCAGCCGCAAGATGAGCTGACGTCAGCGGCGGGAAGCAGAGCAGTACGTATGTATGTATGTTTGTAGAGTTCCAGTAGATACAAGGTATGTAGCTACTAGCCGTCTAGTTCTTGGAGTCATGTACTAAGATTTTACGGCGGAACCCGCTGTCTGCTCCAATCTCGCCAGCAAGTGCATAGATACATAGTTAGTTTGCTGCTCGGCGCCGGTGTGACTACATAGTCACTAGATACCTACGTAATCCGACAAGTGGGATGGATGGATGCATGCAAGCCGGCTCCCATCCGTCACCCGTCACCTGTCGCAAACGACCAATCGCATACGCTCCCGATCAGGGCAACTCCAGCAGTTCCTTCCTTCCCTCCCCGCAGAGTGCGTAGATATATACGCAGGTAGTTACGTATGATGATGATGATGATGATGATGATGATGATGATGATGATGGTGATGGTGATGACGACGACGGTACTGAACCTCGATCCGATCTGACGTAGGGCTGAGGGACTCCTAGATACCTAGGTTTATACTCCTTCTTATTCCTCCATCCGACCCAGAGCACGTGCAGTAGCATGCATCATGCTGCTTGTCGTATCTAGCGTGGGAAGAAAGAAAGAAGAAAAAAAAAGGGGGGGGGGGGACAGTCAGCTCGTTAGTTAGATAAGATCTACGAGACGTAGGTACGCTACGCTATCTAACTACCGTGAGTAGATACAGTAGAGCACGGCAACGTGCGGCGTACATAGGGCTGATGATGCTGGTGGCGTGAGCTTTTCGCCACCCCCTCCCTTCCCCTTCGACATGGGGCGGGGTGGGGGTTGCTGACGGTGGATTCGAGTGAGCCGCCCGTCCCGGCTCCCCTGGATCGAAGCTCCGGCCCAATCGCCGCGAGAGTGGAGCGGGGAGAGGGAAGAGGGAGGGAGGGAGGGAGGGAAGAGGCGGCAGGGTGCTTACCTAATCGACTCAACCGACCCCACTCTCGTGTGAGGTACCATACGGTGAGGTACCGACATTCCCTCCGCAATCTGCGCGTGTCCAGCCCCCCCCTCTCACAGCTACGGAGAAGAAGAAGGAGGAGGAGGAGGAGAGAGAGAATCGCGCCGCGCTCCCTCCCTCCCTCTCTTTCCTCTTCCTTCCCTTCTTCCTCCTTCCTCATTCCTCCCGCCGCAGCGCATGTACTCAAGCGGATACATCCACACATATGGGAGGACCTTCTCGTATATACACAGGGTTATATAGACAGGGTACAGCCGCCGCCGAGCGCCGTGGTAGCATGCAACATACATATGTGCGGGTATGCATGTGGGAGACGATCTGGCTGTTGGATATGGAGTTTCTCCCACACTGCCGCGGGGAATGGACGACGGAATGCGGTGGGAGGGGGAGGGGAAGGGAATGGGAAATGAAACCGGTGATCTCTGCACTACTTCCCGGTGATCTCGCCTTTATGAGCCCCCCGCACCCCCCCGGCTCAGAGTGACGCCACTGTGTCCGGTGGGGGTTTCTGGGGTAACTACGCACACAGCCGGTATGATGTAGGTGCAGACGATGGATTCGGCGGATGCGCTGCCGAAATTGGAACCATACCCCAATCGGTTCTTTTGGGAACCGGAGGTACCTAGTTTGAAGGAATTAACCCATCGACAAAATCAAAACGTAAGATAGATAAATCAATTGACCGTCAAGCGCTATGGAAACCCCCCCCCCAAAAAAAAAAACCCCCCCCCCCCCGTAACCCCCCCCCCCCCCCCCCCCAATACCCGAACTGATCCAATTGCACCAGGATAAAAGACCACAAGCGGAATGAAAAATTAAAGCAGACAGGTATACCCGGAAACCTTTACAGTTAAACGCCTCTCCATGTGCCCGAAACGGAAAAACAATCAGCCAACATATTACACACATCCTTCCCTCCATCACCGTCTCCCCCCTGCCATGGCCTGCGCATTGCTCCCCTTGTCGAACCGCCACATGTCAGCCATCCTGCTGCGCAGGGCACTGGCCTCGCTCTCACTCATGCCCTCGGGGACGGGGTGCATCCGCCTCAGGTGGTCCTTCAGGTTGTCGCGGCGGCTGAACTCCTTGCCGTAGCTGCTGCAGTGGCTGTCGAGGCACTTCCAGTAGCAGCCGGGGATCTTGTGGATCGACTTCTCGTGGCGCTCGCGGTCGTTGGGCGTCGCAAACCCCTCGGTCCTGGAACAGGACGGAAACCGGCAGTGGTGGATCTTCAGGTGCTTCTGCTGATGTTTACTTGAACGCAACAACCCGGTCAGCTCTCAAAACTTGCCGTGTCCGCAGCGCAGGGGCGACGATCACTCACGTCAATTGCTCCGGGGAGCTCGCGGCGAACCTGCAGCGCGAACTGGCGCATCTGTAGCTGCTCTCCTGCAGGCTGCTCTGGTACGGAACCGAGCACCTTTCGCCCCACGGCGAGTGTCCGTAGGCGGCTTGCGGGGGCGGGAGATTCCTCGGGACTGTCGGAGGCCATGGCAGCGAAGGCAGGTCGCTGGGCTGATACGGTTGTGGGGACCTCGCATCCATCCCGTAGGACGAGTATATGTAGGGCGAAGAGGGCGAGTGGCCTGCACGGGGGGTCAGTCACATGCACCCGTACGGCAACCCGCAGGCCTGGGAGCGGAAGGGCAAACATACCACCTCTCGGATTCGCGGCCTCCCCGTGAGCGTCGCGGCTGTAAGGCGGCACCCCGTACGCATGGACGTGGGGCACTGGCGCCAGGTAGTCGCCGGGCATGGGGGCGGAGCCGTGGAGAAAGATGCTGGGTTGGCGATCCAACTCCGTACTGCTCCCGTTTATCGAGCCCGGAGGCGTCCCCAGCCCGTTGGAGGCCATGAGCGCGGGATACAGCTGGTCGTCCGAGGCGGCAAAGTCGTCAGCCAGCAGCGGCGAGGGGTACCGCTGATAGTCGGCGGCTCGCGGGTAGTCGCGCGGCGAAGCGTCGAAGCCGTCCAGCGAGACCGGCGAGGCTGGGTGCTGTGCGGGGGTGTTGTGCGAGCAGAGCTGCCAGGTCGGTGGCGACGGACTCCGGGATCCGAGCGAACTGTGCAGCGGCGTCAGGACGGAGGGATGGGACGGTTGGAAGCTCTGTGCCCGCGGGCCAGGCTGGTGCATGTCCAAGGATTGCGGCGAGGGCGGCAAATTCAGCGTGTGCAACTGGTACTCGGCGGCCGTCCGGCCAAGGGCATGCTCCAGAGCGCCGACGCCGGAAGTCTGGTGGAGGTGGACGATGTTTGCGCGGAAGGACGAGTCCATGGTCGACGAGAGAGGCAGAGATGTCGATATAAACGATTCTGTGGGGGGTGTGGAGAGATATCGGGTTGATGTGCTGAAACGAAGAGCCTCTTCTCAGCCTCCAAAGGGAGATTCCGCGCTGCTTTTCTAGGTCCGTCGACCGGGCGGTGGGAAGGGATTGCTGGGGGGGGGGGGGGGGGGATCGGACAATGACGACCGGGCGGCGTGATAGGCTGGTGCAGGCCCACCCCTGGCTGGCGGTGAGGCTCACCCGCAGCGACTTCGACGCTGCCGAGAGAGTCGCAGGGAGAGTCTGCGGCCTGCTTCACGTACAACGCCAGGCACTTGCTCGTAATAGTCCAATCTGGGATGCACGCACCTGCATTTCGTGCATACTGAGCGTTGCGGGCGGCTTCAAAAAAATTCCGTCACGGCTATCGCAGGTCGCTTTTGGCCCAGCCCCACGGGGACACGCTTTTGGTTGGCCGCCGCCGCCCGACGTTCGTACTGCGAGCGCGTCGAGATGGGACATGGCAGCTTCGCAGCGGGCGGCCCCACATGCGGAAAGTAGAAGAGCTCGACCAATCCTCAACCCAAACCACCGACACGGCGTCCAACCACCGGCTCTCCGACAACGCCGCCGAAGTCTCTCCGCACCCGGACGCCGAAGTATTCGCCAGAACGTTGCTCCAGCTTCAGCTTCCTGCATGTCCCGCGCAGCCACGACGAAAAACAAGATGAAACAAGACCGCAGACAAGCCGGGCGGCGCCCGGTGCCCGTCGTCGAGCACGCATGGCTCGGGCCATGGGTAATCGCAAGCTACAAGTTTCTCGCAAAGCGGGCTATATCCGCACGCTGGTCCCCGGAGAGAGTGACGGCATAGCCACAGAAGAGAGTAAATTTACCATCATTCTCCGCAGGGGGAAATCAGCGGCAGCTCTCCGTACAACGCAGTTCGAGCAGCTCCTTCCCATGAGCCTTCATCGCCATCGTCTCCACCATCACCAGCAACTCCCCCGAGACAAGACAGCCGTTCCACAGTGCTTACTACCGTTTCCAGTTCGACCCACCCCACCCCCCCGAGTAATCCCACGGCTAAATATGGGTAGGCCAACCAGTTAAGTTGCGGCTCAGCAGCGCATTGCAGGTTGAAATGTTCCCCCTGCAATATTATCTGCATGGGCAAGTCCAGTCAGCCTATCGTGGGGGCGGGGATTCTTTTCTGGCGTGTGTCCGCCGCGTCCGCCTGTCGCCACATCGCCGCCTACACCATCCGCAGTAGGCCGACGAGCACGGGAAATCCAGCGGGCCGGCGGGTGTATACGCGAGCGGCAGAACCCGAGAGTGGAAGTCTGTAGCCCAAGGCTGACGATTCGCCCAGAACGATGGTCGATGGACGGCGGCGGGGGAACAAGTCCGGCGGTCCGCATGGATGGGTGCCACGATCTCGCCGTCGCTCGATGGGCGGATCATCCTGCAAACCATGTCATACGTGCGCATGTCTGCAAGAGCAATAGTTGGCAGGTCAGACTCGTTGCGGCTTCCCCAGTTCGTTAACCATGACGGCCTGCACACTAATCCTCGCCCTCCTTCCACATTGGTAACTGCTCCCCGATGCAATGCGAGCAGCCGAAGAGCCTCGGCGGCTCTGAATCCACGCCACATACCTGCAGACGGCGACTGAGGCTCTTTTAGACACCGCGTACATGTCCAACACGCCAAGCGGGCGAAGCTCCAAACCACGCTCATGGCCATGGAGTCAATATATGTACAGACCTCTCGGTAAACGCTATTTACATCAGTCAGTTACTCGACACTGTTGTTGCGATGTCTAACCATGTAGGTAGCTCTCGAGCTAGTGCCGGGCGGGAATGGCTGGCTGGCTGGCTGGCTGGCTGGCTGACTGGCTGGCCTGCATGGATATGTTTAACGGTTGGTCTGAGTCATTCATCTATCCAGGGCTGGCTCGTTGTGGTGAGATATCTATCTCATATACGTGCCGGGATGATCGGAAATCGGATGAGGAAAATGTCGATTGGCTGACCCAGCTAAGCACGGGGGAGGCAGAGCACCGCAGCGTCGAGACCGGAGCGATTCCTCTGAGCCAATACCACCATCCAGCGCGGAGAGCAAGTGTGTGAGAGAGAGTTTGGGGGGGGGGGGATGTGAGGAATAATCGGCAGATTCTCTCTCAGCCGGGGCTTCGGCAAATGGGAATCCGTCTTGCGGGGCGGGGGGAACTAGTAACAACGAGTAAAAGGTACGCAATGCCCGTCGTTTTACCAAAGTGGTACAAAAGTATAGTGTGCCCACACCACGACTAAATAAAAATAAAAAGAGGTTGCCAAGAGAGAAAAAGAGAAGGGTGGCTGGTGGCTGGTGGCTGCGGCGCTGGCAGCGAAGTCGCGGGCGGTCTCGAGGCGAAGGAAGCTCACTATGGTTTGTTTCACCCCCGCACGAGATACTGAATTCAATACGGCCTGTGATAGATTGCTCGTATATGTGTACAAAGAGAACGAAAAGGAACATAACTGCCTCTCTGCCTGCCTATAACCTCGCCTGTGCCCATGTCTGATTCGCCTTCGCCGTCTCCCTCTCACTCACTCTCCCATTCGCCTTCGCCGTCGCCCTCTCACACTGCGCAACGTTGCGTGGAGTGCAAAGCAGCTACGCCCCCTCAGATAGAGCTCGACAATTTAAACGTTGTAGCCCTCCTGTCTACAGATACGCTGAACAAGATCCACCTGATACCAATTGCCGGAGAACGCGTGTACCGTTGCGTGGTCAGCATCCGCGTAACGAACTTGTCGGACAAGCAAAGGTTCCATAGACTCCTGTAACAACTTGGAGGAATACTTTGTGGCCGTATATTTTCCCCAAAAGATGGGGGGTTGCCCCGAGTGCCAGTGGAATACCTTTGGGGTACGCTGCTGCTTGTAGGGAAATATCTCGCCCATACTCTTTTCTCTGTGGGAGAGAATCTGATATGGGCGTTGAAAGCAACTCGAGAGGGAACACCGTAATTCCTCCGAATACTGCAGGAAATGCGTTCAACACAGAAGGCTCGGTTGGCAAGTGGAATTTCGTTGTCGGCCGCTCGAATTCCTTTGTACCGATCACTCATGATGATTGTCATTGGGCTATTGAGGTTCGTATCGCTGTGCGGAGATGTGAAAGAAGGCACCGTCCATTGTGAGGAAGCAATGGCAGTACTCGAATGCGTGGCGGCTCACGCTAGAGCAAACAAAGAAGCGATGAAAGCGACGTACACCTTCACGGTCCTCCGTAGCCAATACTGCAGTCGCTTCCGGATCGGCAGTACGTATCGCATCGGCGGGGGGCGGGAAGTTTCGCAAACTGAACTGCTTGGGGATTGTAGATCATCGAGGAGAGCCAGTTTCTTTTCTTTTTTTCTCTCGCTTTTTTTTTTGTCTACCTCGCAGCCAATTTGAACTCCTTTCCACTAGCCCTATGCGCATGCAATTGTGTTCTTCCTCAACCACCACCACCGTAACACACTCCTTTACCACAGAATATGTTGCATTGACCTTAAAAGGGCATCCAGTATTCGCGCACACAGACAACAGTGCTTCGTGTTCTGTCCGATTTTTTTTTGAAGCAGAAGGTGAATTTGCGAGGGTCCGACACCGCCCAGTCCTGCATTGCAATCTTGAATGACCTGAAGTCACCAAATTCCTGCCCGGCGCGTGTGGCTTTGATGACTGGAACGGGTGGCGGTGATGGGGAACGAGACACGGTGATAGAAATCGATCGATGGCAACGTGATTGGTGATGGATTGGATTCGATGAAGATTTTCGATACACCACCTTACCCCGCTTGTAATCCTGAGGCGCCGCAGCCACCCTTCTCTTTTTCTCTCTTGGCAACCTCTATTTAATTTCATTTAACTGTGGTGTGGGCACACTGTTCTTTGGTGGGTATCTGTATCACTTCAGCAAAACGACGAGCATTGCGTACCTTTTCTCAACTTACAACTCGTGCATGGGGTGAGTATAGTACACGATAGCAGTGACTCGTAGATCTGTAGGGACAAGCCCGCAAATAGGAACGGTCGTCCATCGCACCGTCCGTATCTATGTAGCGTGTGCTCAAAAATAACTCACAACCGTACGTTGCACGGGAACGAGGGACCAACCATAGCCATGTTGAGAATAGCAGACCCCTTCTTTCGGACGGGCTGAAGGGGAGTGGAGCGGAGGTCGGCTGTTTTGAACGGTTTCATCGACTAGCCACGTCTAGCAGTCAGAGACACCCCATCACTAACGCGCGGCTCAGGTACATTCCGGTATGCAAGTTTTTTTTCCTTTGCCGCAATAAGAGTCCACGGCCGTGCAGTGCACGCATGTATGTAGGGTGCCCGCCGGATCTACATATGTCTGTGGAGCCCTCCGGCAGGTACCCCATCGCCGAGGAAGCGGCGGCGGGGGCGGCAGTGGAGAGAGCCGAAGCGATCGCCGCTAGCTGGCCTTTGCTTTCAATGCAGTTTGTCGCGGCACTGAGTCCCACCACTTAGTTACTTACCATCTAATTACTTGCTTACGTGTTGCGAACTCCCCGATGTGGGGTGGCACGTGAGACACCGATAGTTGTCCGCCACCCGAATCGGAAGCTGAATATCTACGGGAAATTGCGAGGTACCCTCTTGGGGGACGGAGGTGGGGGCGACTCACAGCTCGTGTGTGGAGCAGGTGATTACAAACATACTTCTAACACGCAGCAGTCTGTTTCTTCTGGGGGGGAAGTTCATCTCACTTGTTTCGGTTTTGCACCACCTCCCTTTTGTCGTGCATCGTCACGTTTTCCTGAGGAAAGTGGTTCTTTTTTTTGCTTTTGATTTCGATTTTTATCCGTCCGAAACAACTGATATCTCTGCGACACACACACACACACACACACACACGCACAAGTCATACATACACACCGGGCGCGGCAGATGGATTCTATCTATGTATATATATACCTATGCTAGGTACGCAAGTAGCACACATTCATGCATGCAGTCCATCAGCTTTGGAGATTGGCAGGCGGTGGGAAACTGCACACGATCGCCACCTGTGCTTCCTTCCCCAGACTTTCTGGAAACGGATATTACTGTTGGCGGCGCGCCCGCCGGCGTGTTAAGCAGCGGCAGCAGCAGAGAAAACGCCTACATACATCCTCCGTGGTGGGCCGCCAATGCCCCGCTTCTATAAGTGCCTCGCTCTTCATACGTGCACGACTCCGATTATGGCATGGCATAGCTATGTATAAGTTAAAAAAAAGTAAGATGGATCGTCTCCGAGAGCTCAGACTGTGTTGAGGGTAGACATTTTTGGATGCCAGTCCGCACCGCGCCCGCAGCGAATAGCTGCACGACTAACTGCACAGCAGTCCGACCCATGGGCGACCCTTCTCCACCTCCGGTGAAACGTGGCTAGATACGAGGGGGGACGCTGCGAATTCCCGGGCGCCCATCGACATCCACAGCTACAGAGCACGCAAGTACATACACGGAATTCATTGGCTTTTTCGTTCGGAATGCTTCGGCTGCGTTCTCCGGCTGGTCGGCGTGATTCTGTTGCGCGTGTGTGCGTGATCACTTCCGTGGCAGGTTTCGTTACATCGTTTCTTTTATGCTAAACAGAGAAGAAAGAAAGAAAAGAAAAACAATAACAAACTTCCGCGGGGGCATGGACACATACACATAAATAATCGACAGCGAAACAGTGCAACGTACTCTACCTACGCCGAACCCCCATTCGTTCGGCAGGAGGGCAAAACACGGGGAATGGGGCGAGGCGAGGAACTCTCTCACACAAAACCAGGCAAGCAAAGCAGTCAACCACAAAAAAAAAACACGAACAAAAATGGAAAAAAAATCCAACTCTTCACAGGAATGCATTGCTGTCGTGCTCACACCACATGGTGACTTCGGGCGCCAAGTCCGCTTATCGTCGTTCGCCGTGTATCCCTTCGCTGGTGGGTTAGCCGGTGTTTAAGTGTCATGCGTGATCACTCACGCCGGGAGGCAGCCGCACTTCAGATGTATGTATCCATCATCTCGGCACCGCCCAGCCCCCGCGCCGGCTTGCGAGCGTTCGGGTTGTGCCTGAACTGGACGTGCTTGAGCCTCCACTCCGCCGACTCCGAGTCCCGGTAGCGGCCGAGGAACAGCGTGGGCCGGTCGAAGGGGTAGCCGGGCTCACTCGGCTCGTAGAACTCACCCTCCTCCTCCTGGTCCGAGAGCTTGGGGTAGCCCCGGCGCCAGCCCTTCGGGAGGTAATCGGTGCGCACACCTGTGCCGAAATCTTCGTCGTGGTCGGCGATGCTATCGGTCCCGGGCCCAGACCCGGGTTCGGACGTCTTCTTGCCGCATCGGCTGCACCGCAGTCCCGCCGGAGAGCCGATGAAGCGCTCGGTGCACGACCTGGCCTGTCCGATCCAGTGCCGGTTCAGCTCGAACCGTTTGCTGAAGTCCTTCTTGCAGTAGCCACAGCCGAACCGCTTGCACGCTGGGGGCGCGCTGTTGCCGCTCGCCGTCGTCGCTACCGTGTCGCTTTCGAGCTGGCGCATAGCCTGGTGGGGGAAGGGAAAGATCACCGTCAGCATGGGCTCCAACGCCGACATATCGTAGACACAAAAACCATGGATCCTCTATCCCCAGTGAGTGGGCGGTAGCATCCTCGCCCTTGTTCGCCGGTCAAGCATCACCGACTAACCCACCTCACTATCGGCAGTCTGCGACGTAGTAGCGTCGTCGTCGTCGTCATCCGTCATGTCCAGCGCGCCATTCTCGCGCAGGAACTGACCAAGCGCAGCGGTGTCATGGAAGGGCTGTGGGGTATAGGCGTCGCTGGCACTTGCCTGAGTACTATCGCCGCGGTCGACGACGCAGCTCCAGTAGTCGAGAAGGCCTTGCATGGTTCCGGTGTGGGTGGGCTCGGCCGCGCCGGCCCGGCTTACCGCCGACGGATCCAGCTGCGGCAGCCGGTAGCGGATGTACTGGGCTAGGTGCGCGACCTCGTAGGCGTGCAGCTTGCTGCCGTTGCGGACCTCGAGGTGGCGCGTCGCTATCTTGGTCAGCGCTTCCGGCAGCTGCGGGCTGGACGGGTCGGTCGAGCCCAGCAGCGGCCGCGCTGTCTGCTCAAGCCACAGGTCGTCGGGAAGGATCGTCCAGTCTCCCACGGAAGACATCGTGCGCGCAGGCGGACGGGGCGAGTGAGAATCTGGGATGCGGCGGCGCAAAACTGCGGTCGCGTCAGCATCCGTGCTAGACTGCTGGAATGCGCCCGCGAGGTACCGGTAAAGCCACTCACTCACGGCGGTTGGTGGTCGGGGGGGGGGACGACGTCGTAGGCTGGCAGAGACACGGGCGGAGAAGGAGGAGGAGGTGATGATGGAGGAGGTGGACGAGGTACAGACGGCCGAACTTCGAGAGCGAGAGGCCAAAGACACGAAGCGGTAAGCGCCGGGAGAGGAGAAAATATAGAATAAAAATTGGGACGCAAAAGAAATGATTCGGATTGGAAATACGACGCAGTATGCACGTGTACAAAATTCGAAGACTGTCGGGGGGAAGGACTGAGCCGGGAAAGACAGTGGCGAGCTCGGGGGAGGGTAGAAATACTATTTCAATTCCCGGGTCTCGTTCGGGGGGGACACTAAAGTTGTGCAATTGCACAACCAGGCTCGTGGGATTTCTCAGCCCAGTCCCCCGTGCCGAACTGTTCGGCATCCCGAGAGTGCGCTGTCGATCGGTCCGGTTGGGCGGCCGGTCCGGACGCTCTGGCCTCCTACAAGGCTCCGGCCGAAGAGCGGCGCTATGAGTGTGCACCGTGCACAGTCGGGTAGGACCCTGCAATCCTTGCTTGCCCCTGGCGTCTACACACCTTGCCACAGCTGCATTGACAACAGGTGTGGCCCCCGCGGCGCAGCGCTACGCACGACCACAGGACGTCGGCGTTGGCTAAAGAGCAGGCGAGTGGGCGAGTGACAGTCTGTGATTTCTGCGGCGGGTATGGTATCTACGGTGGGAAACACCGGCGCCCGACTAGACTCCACACAAGCCACATTGACAGGGCGCCATCCGGAAGCCGCCATCGGGACCCCCTCAAAAAAATGCCACCACCGGCTACATCAGCCCCTCCGGTTGACTACGCGCGCGAGTGGCGGCTAAATTGTCGTTCCCGAGCACTCGCCGTACTCGCGTCGTGAAGTCCGGGGCTCGCGAACATGCCTCACTTCTCTACATACTCACTCACCACCTAGTCTGATACTCTGGTAAATTAAGCGCAGCAGGTGGTCCACTTCCTCCCCTCGGGGTGGAGACGAGAGCGGTGTGTTTCGGAAAAGAGAAGTGGGTTGTGCTGCTGTTATCGGACAACTACCTACTACATTGTACTACTTAATTTTTTTCATTGTCTATCCGCATGCGACCCGTCTAGACGGCGACCGTCCGCAGGTGGCTCTCCCCCAGCCCTCCGCCTAGGCCTTACGTATGCAGGTAAGCGCACCTCGCCCGACGCCAAGTGAGCCACGACCCCGAGTGAGCACGCACGTGGTCTGGCCATAGAAAGTCTAGGATTTCAGCTTCCAAGTTCCTCCTTCGATCCAGCTACCGAAAATGGCTCTGACTTTCCCACTCTCTTCTCTTCCCACGAACCCGACACCTCCCTCCCAATCTCATATCCCCCAACACCTTCCCAAACCTCCAACTCCTTCGACAAAGACGCGATCACCCCACAAACCGTTAAGGTCAAAAATCCCTCCAATCGTTCCGCACGGGGCCCATGATCCCCACTTTTCCTCCTTCCAATCCCGCAGCGGTGACGAAGCACGTCTCTGACTCCCTTCGCCCGTTCAGATAACCTCCTAGCTGCTGCGCGCAAGCAGCCGTGTCCACGGACACAGTGGCAAGATGTCTTCCGAGGCCATGGAAGCGCTCGCAAAGATCCGCGCCGCTCGGCAGGCGAAGCTAAAAAGGCCAACGATACTGGCTCCGCGATCAGCAAGCAGCAGCAGGAGAAGCCCAAGGTTGACAGTGTGAGGTCAAGGCCCTCGACGAGGTTGAGAACACCAACAAGGGCATGGCCCTCAGCGACATCAGGAACAAGAACAAGGAGGCAGGTACCATCAGCAAGCAGGAAAGAAGAACAGGAATGCCGATGACGAGTCCGAGGCTTCAATTGCCGCGAGGCGGACAAGAAAGTCCGCGCTTCTCTGCCCGCCTCTGCCTCCACCCGCGGCGCCATCCCTGCCTCGGACGTGGCGCTCGCGCCGCGCCCTAAGGGTGTGGCCCGCTGCTTCGCCAAGGGCGCGGCCACCACCAAGCGCAAGCGCGCCGTCACCGCCGACACCGAGGAGAGCGCGCGAAGGCCAAGAACACCGGCCGCCGTTTGCTCAGGCAACGGGTGCACGGCTGGATAGAAATTCAATAAAAAGGCTTCCGTTTTGATTTGGTTTTGGTTTTGGTTGAGTTTTTTCTCCCCCAACATACTCGTGACAGCCACTGCCCTCCCCCTCGCACCCTCTCTGCCCTGCTCTTCTCTCGCGCGCTGGCGCAGGCTCGGTTGCTTTTTTTTGTTCTTTTGGCCCTTTTTGTTCTTGGTTTCTTTGGTTGAGTATGTCTTGACCATGGCTGAATGTAACTTCATACAGCTCGCACCGGATTGGGGCTCCTGGCTCATTGACAGATACATAGGTGCGTATGTACGACCCCGCAATGAGCTGGAGTTGTTTGGTTGCGCTTACATCAGCAGCAGCAGCGAACCGAACCCATCAAGGGTGAGACAAATCTCGAGATCTCACGGAGATAGCTGTCCGAACAGGTGATTGCTCTTGGGGGTGGTCATTAACGGCTCACACCAGGCTGTTGGAGAGTCCTATCCATCACCACAGCCTTTTCTTCCTTTTCCGTTTTCGGCCACAGCAGTTGGGAGTCGGTCGCGCACTCCGTCATCCCATTCGAAGCCCCTCCGCGGGTCGCATAATCGGAAGGAAAAAAAAAGAAGAAAAGAGAAAAAGAAAAAGATCTCGACTCAACGCACACCCGATGACTCGTCAACGTTTCTGTTTTTATCCTCCAGAGGCCCGGGCCCTGTTCATCCCGGTTAGCCTTCCATCGCATGTACATATACATAGATGATGGTTTGTACAACGCGCAAAAAGTGATCAGCCATGTGTAGATATGCTTGCAAGAAATTGACACTATGTACAAGTCGAGAAGCCTGAGACCTTGATGTATATATATGTACTACCCAAGATAGAACGCAAAGCGAGAAAAATAGCTCCGCGGTAAAAAATAGATCAGCCACATGCATTTCGCCCCACCTCGCCGCTGATCGCCTCTGGACTCAGGACACTAGCTACCGGTATCTAACTATGTACATATCTAGCTCCCCGCGGGAACTTCTCGTCCCGCAGAACTGGGCAGCTAAAAATACATTCTCCACAACGCGTCTGTGTTTGGCGTTAGAATCTTGCCTTTGAGGGCAACTTGGAAACGATAGGAATTGCAGATGTTTTTTCTTATCCTTTCCTGTCCGCCTGGTGAAAGGCTGGTCCCAGAATACGCGGGCCTCATATCCTGTCCACTAGGAGAAAGCAAATCCCTGGGATTCGCGGGTTGGGTGCACTCTTTCCGCCTGGAGAATGCCGAACCCTAGATCCCTGGGAGTCGCGGGCGGACTGGTTCCCTTTTTCTTTTTCTTCCCTTTTCCTTTTCCTTCCCTTTTTCTTTTTCTTCCCTTTTCCTTTTCCTTCCCTTTTCCTTTTTCTTCCCTTTTCCTTTTTCTTCCCTTTTCCTATCCGTCTAGTGAAGTCCGACCCAGAATTCGTAGACTTTTTCCCATTTCCTATCCGCTACAAGCCGAACCGCAAACCCCCAGGAGCCGCAGGTGGACCCTGCCCTCGCCCTCCACTTTCTGCCCGCTACATAGGAGAATACCGAACCCAAATCCCAAGGAGTCGGGTGGACTCTTTCCTTTTCCCTCCCTTTTCCTACTCACCCGGTGAACGGGGATCCTTCCTGTGTGCAAAGTCGACGAATGGCAGCGTAGGGGTATGCGAATATCTCGAGTACGCACGTATGAGTACTGGCCGTACGAGCACCCGCGTGCATGTTGTACATACATATCCCATCCGTATGTGTGATTCCACCGAGTACATTTTTATGCACTCTTTAATTATATATCGACGACCTGCAGATCTCCGAGGTGCGCGACACGCCCGACATCGCGATTGGACGTCCCTCGCTTACATGCGATGAGAAACGGGTGTCGAGATGAAGGCCAGCATCCGTGACTGGCTGGCAATGATGGCGGGCGAACTAGGAGTTGAAGCGGCAGATCGCCAAGTCGAGCTGATACCTGAGGGGTGGACAATGCAGAGGTCGGTGACAACCGATAGATAGCCGTCATAGCTCAGACGCCGGAGCAGCCAGACGAGGGAGCGCATATTCGGGGACCCCGGAGCGCTTGGAAACAACCGTCTCCGCAGACCCCCCCATCCCCACGCTCCGGGTATACGTCACCAAAAGGTGCGCTCAAACGAATCCCAAGCCGGAGGACTTGAATGGCTCCGGCCCTTCCTCGGTCTCCGGCTCCCAATTCCAACTCGTAGCCGATAGGATAACGCACGGCACCACGTGGCAAGGGTGGTAACACTCCAGGTTTATGTTTTTTTTTGTTTGTTTCAGGCTTGCCATCACCACCAATCAAACACCTCCAACAGCAGCCCTCCGCAGTATGATATCCACACACTGCCCGCTGCCAAGAAGTTACCCAGCGCCACATTGCACGCCGTCGATGCCCATTATTCAGTGTCAGGGACGCCGTAATAAGGTGATTACGGGATTGGTTCTTGGAGATTCAGGCGAGATTTGGAGATTCAGGTGAGATTTGCAGAACGGAGTGTCCGCCGTTCCCCGGGAGTGGCTCCCAGCCTCCAGCCCGCAGCGGCACGGGAGACTGATATGGCACACTCGTTCGCTCACTGCGCTCGTTGCTAGAGGATCCTACATACCCACACAACTGCTACAACGCTGCCGGCGGTTTCCGGAAGCTGCATGCTTGCCCGACCCGCCCAACCCAGCCAGCCCCACTCCGCTCGTAGGCAGTGGCCACATGCGCGCAAGCGGAACGGCAACGCTGAATAGTTCTATGGGTGGGGAGAGGGTCCTAACGTAACGGCTATTCGCGCATTATACAATCATACATGCGCAGTGGCGTATGCGCGTATATGCGAGAGGCTGTACCGCCTTGCTCCACTTGCGGCGTGAGTATAAAAGCCCCGGAGGTCTGCCAACAGGAGCGCTTTTCTCGCACTGTGACCCACAACCCCCTCGGATCCGCAACGAAGCCTATTCAAATTGCCACCGCCGCCGTGCCGCTTAGCAAGACCAAGATCGAGGTTCTCCACCTTGATTGACCGACGTCCAAGCACCGCTCCTGTCCGCCGCAGCTGGAGTACCAGCGGACCTCGCCCCATCGCAGTCCATAACCTCCACAAGGTGAACTAGCTAACTCCGTCACTGTGAGGATCCCCACTGACAACAACAACAGTCCCCACTCTCGGCTATCCACCATGCCAGCTGCAGCGCCGCCGCCGCCAGAACCACCGCAGATGGCCCAGCGTCTCCGTTATCTCGAAGCCTACCTCGCCGCCCTCGACCGCGCCGTGTCGACGCCACAGCAGGCTCCCGCTCGCAACCGCCTCCCTGTGGCCCCGATGGACCGTTACCTGCGACAGGGCGAGAGCGAGGATCCTCCCTTCCTGCCCACACGACAGAGTACCAGCTCCGGCTGAGGTGGCTTCTACAACCGGCGGTTAAACCCGTTTGTCTGTGTTTTGTTTTCCCTTCTTTTCCCCCCTTTTTCACTTCCCCTCCTGCGTGAGGGTTATCGGAAAAGTACGGAGAAGTACGGGCTTGCCCGCGGCAGTTGCTTTCTTTCCAGTTTCCAGTTTCCAGTTCTTTCTTTTATCTCTTGTAAACTATGTTCTGTGCTGTAATGTTTCTCACATCTTACGAGTTTTTGTTGATGACCGTAATTGTGGGAAAAAAGGCGCTGTGGTAAGACACAGCGCTGGACAACACCTCTGCAAGCCCAATTTCTACCCACCAACACTGCCTCTCCACCTGCACAGCCGCGGACGACACGGACCCATGCCGAAATCACGCTGATGTAATTCCCATAGGTCTCATCACTCGGACGCCGATCAGCGTCCGTTGTCAGAGAATCCGATAGATACATGCGTGCTCCTGTACGAAGTGGCAGGACGCAGGCGCCCCCTGTAGACGCTGCGGTACAATAGCCATCTATGCAGCCAAAAAGACTCCCAGCGATTTCATGCCCTCCTCCATGTCTCGCCAAAACCAGATTGCGACCTATCCCTCACCTATGCAGCCAATCTCTCCAGAGAGCGTGAAGGACCCCTGTCGCAGTCAAGAGAAGGAAGAGACAGATATACAGCTGGATGGCAAAGAATTGAACTCGGGAGGTGAGATGGAGGGCGGGGAGGGTGAGTCCCCGCCCACCCCCGGCCACGGGTGACCAGCCACAAACGGAGGTTGCGGAAAGGTGACATGAGGAGAAAGGGAGTTGGATGAGTCCCCGTCGGCGTGCCCGACATCCTAGCCAACGCTCCTCCGCGGCGCATGAGCTGTAAATGGTTGGGCCACTGTGCACCCACACGCCGAAAGCACATACATAGTGCATTCAGCGAAGGGAGGTCCCCCACGCTGGCTGCTTACCCTTTCGCCGGCGGTGTACACTGTTGCACGATGGAGGAGTCTGTAGGCAGCGCTGTGTCCAGTTTGTACACAGTGATGGGCTGTGGAAGACAATATGGTACGGAACATGGGTTGCGGGTTCGGTTTGTTTACCCCAGTGCTGGGTTTCCTTATTTGTTGCTGTTTTCTTTTTTTCTTCTTTCTTTTTATACATGCAACCCCGGGCGCCCCCCGCTGCACGTACATGCACCCGCATAGCCACAGCTTTGCCGCTCCGCGCCTTCAATCAAAAAGCCATTCCGCTCGTGTCGCATCGTGGTCGTGATCGGCGCTCGTTAGGCAACAGTCGTGAGTTCCTCTCCTCCAATATGACAGCCCATTTTGCGTTCAGTACACCGCAGAACTCATCACCATCTTCGCAGCATCTCCGCAACCAGCGCAGGCCCCCCGCCAATTACGAGGATTACCGTGCACCTTACAAAACAAGTCCGAAGCTCCTCGCGCACATTGCCCCACGCAGTCCCTTGTTATACCGTGATAGATATCCATGTCCTGCTCTAACTACTAACGGCGCCTCGCGTAGCATTCGCCACGTGGGAAAGAATGAAAGAGAGGAAAAAACGAAGCGAGTTCCCAACCCCATCCCACCTCCGCCTTTGACCGGGACCCAACCATGCATTTTGTACGATCCGGGAAACTTTTCAAGCGGCCATGACGCTAGGCCCAAAAAAAATAAGTATGTGCTTGCGACAAGTAGATAGGTAGGCACGTGTGTACCAACAATTCCTACTACTACCACCACCGCCATATCCAAACAACTTTTGACCAAAATCTTCCAAAGGATACGAACTATTCGAAGGAGCTGCTTTTTCAGTTGGAAAAACCTGTTGTTTTGTCGGCGGATCAGTTCGACGAAGTTTGGCCATTGTATCGGGGTGCAATATCTACACGTTTCGAAATAAGAGTATACAGCAGAACGGAGCTGTACAAGTTGAGCACGGGGAATGTCGTTTGAGAAAAAAAAAGCTGGAGATCTAGCAGTAGCCAACCACGAGTCGATGATAATCCGATCAAACGCAGAGCCCGCAATAAAGATCAGTGTTCGGTTACCGTCATATCGACGCGTCAAATGACCGGACTGCATCCTACCGTTACCATCGAACGTAAGACTGAACATTACCACAGTCACGATTTTGAAACCAGCTGCATGCTGAAAAAGTCAAAGTTTGTACAGGAGCTGATCGCCACGGAAGCCGAGAAGAACTATTCCGCAGCTCAGATTTTCAGTGCTTTGCGCGGTGCTGGTTCGGAGGAAGGATGCCCAAGGCTAGCTAGGAGAGGAAGGTGGTGGTTTATAAAGATGTATGAGCTCATTAATTTGTTTAAATATAAAATAACTGACATTTTAAAATAATTAGTAACGAAGCTCATAATGCATGACGGGGAAAACGACTTGACTCTCGTCTTTTACAACCTGGCACCGGTCTTGGAGAGGATATAACTCAAGCACGGAAGCTACTCGATGACGAAAAGTGGCTATTTGAAGAGTTTCAAGTGGAAGACGAAAAGAAGGGACGCATTGGGGATTAGTCTTCGAAGAACCGACCAGAATACAAATACAACAACGCGGCTATCTTACTCAGTTTGGCTCTACCCATAAAGTCAGCAAATGCAAGCACAATATGTCCCCCCTCCGTTAGAGATAAACACGGAGTTTGGATCCAAGCAGCACATTGCGTCGTTGACCGAGAAGAGAGTGGAGTTATCACCAAAGCTTTGGGTGCACCGAAGAGTTGGTGTTCAGGTAGACGTCTACAATGACACTCCGAGAATTCAAACTAATTAAATAGGCTTGCCCGTCACTGCTATCTTCCATGCCGACACATTTTTCAGTTGGACACCGAGACGAAGGTATTAACACCTGATGTTTGGCCCTGGTATATTCATTTGTACGATGAGCTTGGAACGGCTGCGTGCGAGGCGATTGGATCGGTAGCGGTGGAAGGTGCTGGAGAAGCACCAGTGCAGGATAATGGACGGATCGAGGCAATTCTGGATCTTCGTGTCATCGAAGAACAACTACTACATATCACGTACGGCATGCATGAGTTGATAACTTGATGGGGGAAGATCAATGGAAGGGTTATCGGCAGCAGGAAGTTACTCGGGCTTGGATGGAGGAGGTTAGGGAAGCTGTAGCACCATTGGTAAATTCACGGGCGAAGGAAATTTTAGAAAGGCATAGACCGTGGGAATTGTAAATACTTTTCTTTTTAAAATAATTGTACAAAGGCAGACCGAGGAGTTGTAAATGTTCTTAAAGAAATAATTGTACTATGGATCGAGTAATCACTGCGAACGAGGGGGTGCTGCGCTGGTTTGTGTTGGAACAGGCGACGAGGATTCGACTATCTACCTAGTCGTGTTGTGCCATACGCTAAATCCTAGCGTCATGGCCGCTTGAAACCTGAAAAGGATCATATGTATGTACGTACTACATAGTTACGCCGAGACCAAGCGTAACATGTATGCAGCCATGTGGGACGGGTACGAGTGGCTGCCACGTGGTAGCATGTGAGCGCGGAGTTGCTGTTCGCAGTTGTGGGACTTATGTAGGGGGGTTGGAGAGATTAGATATTCCTGGTGGGTGGTCGAGAGCGCGTGGTTTCCACATGGCGCCCACATGGCAGTATCCAGCCACCCGCATCCCTGGCTATGTGTGTACATACATAGATACATATGACATGTACGTATTATGTGTAGCGGAATATGTGAGTCGGTTGGCTGTGCTTTTTGTTGGGGAGAAAAGGGGGCCGGGAGTTATCGGTCGCGCGAAACCTGAAAACAAAAGAAAAGAAAAAAGAAAAGAAATAGAATGGGGTCTGGCACGAAGGGGGGGGTCTTGTACCAAGAGCTGAAAAGTGGTGCCTCACTGCCGTTGCGGACTGTGGGCACAGATAAGCACTGCAGAAGTCTATATTAGGAGCGCATTAAGCCAGACACAATTAAACGAGTGAGCGGTCATGGCCGGGCCATGTGGGGAGAAAAAGTCGTGCCTCACCCTCCGCCCACCCACTCAATATTCCGTCGCCGCTCCTCCGGCATCGATGACAGCTTGCAACCCCGCAGGTATACTCTCTACCAATGCATCTAACCTTTCCTCTGTGATACCCCGAGCCCAACACACGGCTAATACAATTGCAATACTTCCAACATCCGCTGCTCGTCCCCATATCTCGCCTAACTCCGTCTCCACTCCAGAGCCTCCATCCCGTTCAACTTTCTGCAGGTTTTGGCATACCTTTTACGCCCTGGAGCGCTATCCTCTTGCACAATAGCCCTTCCGTATTCCTCGCAACACTGATGCCAAAACGGCACAAGAGCAGGCTCAGGGACCATTCATACATAGGTTGCGGAGTCGAGTAGTCCATTTCAATGCAGATTGCCTCCCAGATCAGACGTCTAGTACGGGAGTCGCGGGTGATAAAGGCAACGAGACACGCCTTCTCTTCATCTTCGAATATCGGAGGTCTGCCGGATCGTTTCCGGTTCGAAGGAGTGTTTTGCTGGCTATAGCGGTGGTATATTTTTGAGGCCGTTCGAACTTCGATGATCGATCTGGAGCTCTCTTCCTACTTGCCTCCAGCTCCATCTGGCATGTTCACTTATTGAAACAACCCGCTTAAGCTTCTCAGCTTCTGTTCGTCCCGGGTGGTTTCTCGGTGCCTCACTCCACCTACCAGATCACAGACTCCCTTCTACCTCATAGCCGAGTATTTCGTGCAACGATGACTTCGCGTGGGTTTAGCGGTGGCTTTTGACGGCGGACGGGCGGCGAACGGTTGACGATGTCGACGAAGCCCGACGTCCGCCCCCACCCACAGCCCCTCATTACGCCAACCCCCCAGTCCGCCAAGCACCCTCTATTAAGCACCCTCTATTAAGCGCCCATAGTGGTGGTGAGGCAGCACTTACCATTCACCCGTGTACGTAGTGGTGGGAAGGCGAAGTTGTGCATGATACGATCGGAAAAGCGGCCGATTTGCGGACGTTGGTAAACCAACAGGCGTGTGCAGTAACAGGTTGCTTTTATTCTACGAATCAGGCAGATCTGATGTTGGAATCCGGGTTGAGATGCGCAATATCATTACTCAATAACAGAGCTCGACGGTTTGCTCCACGGTTTGCATCTCTCCCCCCAGGCCTGGGTGATGGAGCTGGAGAGACAATTGACGGAAGAAGTGAGCTTGGCAAGCGACTAACGACCCAGCTGGGACCAGATGGCGCTAGTGACCGAGAGCGTACTGTGGTATGTGAGGAGAAGCGTTACAGGTTGAGATTACGGTGGATGAACGGAAGGTGGCGAAGGAAGAGGTAGAGGCAGTCAGAGATGGGTTGACTCTATGGACGGATGGATCACGTACTGAAGGTGATGCGTGTGGCCTTGCTGTCGTGTGGAGAAAGAATGGAGGAGCATGGAAAGGACACCAAGTCCACTTGGGATGCAACCAGGAGGCATACGATGCAGAGTGTGCTGCGATCGCCAGAGACTACGTGATTGTCGCGATCGTCGGAAACAACAACGGGTTTCAAAAATCACGATTTCCACGGACGCACATGCTGCGATCAAACGGATGCAGACCTTGGAGTTTGGCCCTGGACAGATCTTTGCCCTGCAGGAATTCTGGCAGAAATTGACTGTCCGGTGGACATCCAATGGCGTCCTGCCCATGAGGAAATTGAAGGCAATAAGAAAGCGGGTGAATAGGCAAAAGTTGCTGCAGATCAACCACACGAGCATGGTTTTTTTTTGTTTAATCATACTCGCATTCAGCCTATCTAGACTATGGCAGCGTACATTTTATCCGCTTTTCCCGTCCGCTGTCCGCACGGTGGCGGCACGTTGCAAGTTCCCCTTTTTTCCTCCGCCCAGGCCCGTCCCAAGACGATAAGATGCGCACTAAGAAAATCACAAAAGAAAGTAACAAAGGAAACGTGGCCATCCCCTAATCCTCGTCCGCCGATGCTATGAGGGAAGGCGTGGGCAGGAACAGGCTACAGCGGCAGTTCCTCCCCGGCACCCAATTCCCCCGCAGCACCCAGCTCCTCCGCCTCCGCCTCCCGTTCCTCTTCCCACTCCCGGCGCTCCCGGAGCTCCCGCACACGAGCATGGTGTGGAATGGCTCACCATTGACAACCTGCCGAGAGGTATGCCCCCTATCTCCTTGGCACCTCCCCAGACAGGTGGCAGAGAAGAAATTGAAGGAAGCGAAGGGTTGGGTCTGCTCACGGATAACTAACCCGAGCTACAATGTGAAGTACCGCTAGTGGCGGAAGAACTGACCAGATCCAGTACCAGCAAAGGCACAGAAGGGTACGCATCTCGCTATTACCAACTGAAGACTGGACATGCCCTTACAGGTCTGTACTTGAAATCGATCGGAAGCCAAGATGATACGTGCTGGTGGTGCTATGGAAGGAAGCCAGATCACAGACCAAGCGCGGACGGTATCGTTTCCGAATTGTCGATCTGTTCGCAGGCAAACGCTGTACTGAGGCGATACTCACGTCTCTGAAAACTACCGATGTGGGACGGGAGGCCAGAGAAGAGGAATAGGGAAAGAAGTGATAGCTTTGTGGAGGAGGAGGATGAATCGGTGAAGGCGGAAGCAGAATTGGTGGAGGGGAAGGAAGATGATGATTTGTTGTAGGAGTGTCGTTGTTGACTAGGCAAATAGGGCCAAAGGGAGAGCCCCATAGCTAGACCTGCGGACGGATATGGGTTGGTGTTGTTGTTGGCGTTAGCCGTAGTCTTGACAGGCTTTTAGGCGCGAAATAAAATTGATGTCCCCCGTGTACAATGTCTAGGGACGAATCCGCATCGCGTGGTGCGGGCGTCAACATTTCAGCCCGCACATACGTTCCTGTTGTGTTAGCGCCAGACAAGTCTCGGAATACGACATCGCTGTCTCCGAGCGAGAGAGAACGCGGGAGAAACCGACCGAGATAAATGCAGGGCTACACTTTGACGGACCAGCAGGCGGTGCGGCCGCGGAGACTGGCCGAACGTTCCGGCGTAAATACGGCCCGCACAAGCCTTGATGGTGGGGAGTAGACGGAGGCGGGTATACATAGGCGCTCCGACCCCGACTCCGCACGAAGCACTGGCCATGTACAGACACCACGGCCACAACGAGTCGGCAGATGAGCGGGAATAGAGGGCTGTCTCGAGCTGGGCTTTGTACTCTATGCTACTGCACGCGTCAATGCAGCGATACATATGTCTATCGCCAGGGTTGAGAACGGGCGGGCAGGGCGGGCGTGGAGGATTCATACGGTGTCACTCATCGGCGGCTTCACAAAAAATGATTCGGATACCATCGCGGCGATGCGGACAATAAAAGACAAAGCGAAACAGGAACCCGAAAACTGTGTACACCGTGACCTAGATACATTGCATGCGGCCGATGAATAGAACCAGAGGGGAAAAGTCGCAGTGAGCCCCCAGTCCTACGAACTTTCCGTCACCGATTTGAGACCCTTTCACTCAGGCGAGCGTCGGACCCCCCCCCCCCGCCCACCCACCCTCTTGAGTCTCGTCCGATGCTCCACTCGGTTCGGCCCCTTCTGGAACGCCTCGCTCCGGTTCCTGCTCGTCGCCATTCGATTGCCCGGGCGTTCAGTGGCTACCCAACCCGTCCCTGCAGACTCTGATGAAACGGAAAGGTGGGAACGAATGGGATGGAGAGAGAGGAGGATTGGTGGCTGGTTATTGATCTATGGGAGCGGAAAATAGAGACATTATAGACACTGGCCACCTGGCCTAGACGGCGATGTCGGCATCGGCTTCGCTGCCTCGACATCGCCCATGATGTCTCGCCATCGCCCAACATGTTTATGGTGCCGGTCTGGACATCCGCTAGAAAAACATCCTTTCCCAACTGAACCCAGAGCACATCAACGAAACCCAATCCAACAGAATCTGGAACACATCAAACCTAATCCAACAGAATCTAGAGCACATCAACGAAACCTAACGAGGCTTTGTATCTGTCCCCAACAACCTACACATCCCCTGGCTAAGGCATGGCCAATAAAAGGACTGGGTGGGCTTTGGGTCATCTGCTCTCAACGTGTCGGAGCTCTTGAAACGTAATCCTCGGCGCTTGTGAGGGTACCGGGCATCAACCCCCAGACCTACGAGTTCTACGGCCTTTCGGCCCCTTCAGAGAGCGCAAGCTCCCATTCTCTTCCTTCGATCCTAGCTCTCTGAGTTAGGCTCGCCACGATCGAAACTGGTCGCATGCAGATGGTGGATGAAATAAAAAATAATTCATCCACTCCGGTCGCCGCCTACCGCTCCGCAAGCGTATCCAGTCCCCGCCGAGTCTCCTCTGCACGTCGCTCTGGACAACCAGCTTCCACACGCAGTCGCCGCTTCCGTTCTCCTGGAATCCCGTCCGTCCTCCACTCGTTTCTCACCTACGTAGTCTGCATGGGCATTATCGGGGGTTCCTTCCTGCGCACGATCCGTCACTCGCTGCTGCTCGGAGTCATCGCCACTCCGTGGAGGCCCGGAAGGGCGAGGGAGCGCGTTGTGCCTCTTGGCGCCGCTCGACTTCTGCTGCACCAGCGCCGCCCACCCAGGAGCCTGCCCAACGGCCGCGACGGTGCATCAATACATACCCAGCGCTAGCGGCAGGCAGGTAGGCAGGCAGGTAGGCAGGCAGACAGGCAGTCCGAGGACTCGCTGCGTGCGGGGCTTTGGTGGTAGGGCGGCAACCGCGTGGAAGGGAGACAACAGGAAACCCGCGCAGTGCAAGGCTGGCCAGGTGCGTTACGGCTGTGGCAGGGCGGCGTTTGTCGACGTGGACGGCTTCGCAGTTGCCGGTGGCTGGACGTGGTGTGGGGGCCGTCCCTGGAAGTAGCTGTCTTGTTAGGCCATACTATCGGGCCGTGGTCGTAGAGTGACAGCCTATGACGCGCCCTCCCATCCACGACCAATCACTCACGCCCGTTCCCACCCTGTCGCGCTCGCCGCTGGTTGGGTTGGCCGGCCTGCAGGAGCCACTGGACGAGTAACGCCGAAAGGAGCCGTGTGCACCAGCGTAGGGCCAGGCGGAATTCGCGCTGCATGCCGGTCGCCGGCGGCTGGCCACTGGTCACTGGCTGCAGGCTCAGCCACGCTGCTTGACGACCACTCAGTGCAGAGGAGGAGGGAAAACGGGTATTCGTGCTTCGGTAGTGGCATTCCGTTCCTCGCACTCTCTCTCCTTCTCTCTATTTTTTTTTTCTTCTTCCTTCTTTCTCTCTCTTTTTTTTTTTTATTCCGTTTGTTTGCTCAGCACAGGATCGATCGATGCAGGAAGTCCGCGTCTCCGGGGCGGGAATGTATTGTATGCACGTAGTGTAGGGCAGTGCTCACTATCGTATGATATCTATGTAGATATCTGCGCACGGCAATGCACGGCACTGCACGACACGACTGCCTTCACCGCACGTTCTGGAGCACCTTGTTCGGAGTCGCGCCGAGTGCCCGCACATGGAGTCTTCACATGGAGTCTTTGCCCGCGCCGGATCGTATCTATCGGCCCTTTCGATCGCCGACCTCCGGGGCTGCCTGGCTGTCGTAGCCAACGAACACGCAGCCCACGCATCCGCCCCGCTAGCACAGAAACTTCTATGCGCATTCCCGCAGAGGGCCACGCCAGCGAGCAGGGCTGTGCATCTGCTGGCTAGCGGCTGGGCGGAAAGCTTAAAAGCAGTTAGATAGTTGGTGCGAGGGAGACTGGTCGGCTACATGTGACGGCGGACACCGCATTCCGTTTCGTCGCACGCCGTGGCTTCTCGCCCTCGCGACAGGAGATCCGTGGACGGGCGGACGGAGGTCCGATCACGACCAACCGAGGAACCGCAACTAGGCTGCCAGAGGATGGCTCTATGTGCTCGCGCATTGCATTGCAGTCCACATCGATCGTGCGCCTCAAGTCGCTCGGAATGGACGGCCGGACGGCGACGAACGACAAGTGATGATGCACGCACCCACCGTGGAGGTGAGCTGGGGCGACCATGGCGACGAACCCCTCACTGGCGGGGTGCAAAGACGAGACGCGACTGAAAGGCTGGGCGGGGGGCGGGGGGCCGGGAAACCCCCTCCCCCACTGAACAAAGGCCGGAAGGGAATCTTGTGACGCCGCGCTTCCTATTCTGTCCTAGGCGGTCGTTCACCAGGCTCAGGCTATGTACGTGCACAGCCTCCCCAAAGTCGATAACAAATCAAATTTTGTGTCTCCACCACCCTTCCCCCCGCAGGACTCCGAAGGAATGAAAAAACAAAGAGAGACAGGACCTCCCCGAGCCCAAACATCGCAACATGTTCCTCTATGTACTACGCCAGGTCGTTCTCGTCGAGACCATCCGTCGCGGCAGCTCCGCGCCTACGCTCTGCATCCGCAGCTCCTCGCTCTTAGCAAGTGCGATGCGCGCTTCGATGGTCCCGTAGAGATCGTCGAGCTGCTCGCACTTCTCCCAGTCTCTCAGCTGCCAGCAGAAGCACCGCGTTGCCTGCACCAGCGCCAGCAGATCGCGGTCCGACTTCTCCTTCTTCTTCGAACAGGCGTGGCGCACTTCGTCGACAGGCTGGATTTCGCCGTTGAACGACTCGAGGTGCGAGACCATGCTCCGCTGGATGCCCTTCGCGTCCGAGAGCCGCCGGAGCAGGCGCGTCCACTGCGGCAGCGTGAGGTCGTTCTTGCTCGTTATCTGCACGTGGCCGGCGGTGGCGCAGCACAGCTTGCGGCCTTTGCGGTCCGTGACGGAGTCCAGGACCTTCTGGTGACGGATGTAGAAGCCGAACGCCGTCTCGACGATGCAGTCCTGCATCTGCAAGTAATACTGGCGCTGCTTCTCGCCTGGGAGGGACATTTCCTGCACCGGCTCGAAACTCCCGGAAGGGGTTCTCCGGCGAAGGCGGGGCCGCGGCTCCGACGCCTCGCCGGCCGTGGGCACTTGGGGCCCGGGGGCGTGCCACGTCGATTCGCGGTGCGGCCGGCGAGCCTCGTAGGTCGATGGGCCGAAGAAGGCTGGCTTGGAATTCGGATCGGCAAATGGCGGAGTCGGCTGGGCTGACGCTGACGCTGATGGCACCGACGATAGCCGCCCCGACACGGTCGAAGCGGTGCCCGCGTTGGCCCAAGGTTTGTCTTCATCGGCTCGACCGAGAAGGCTCTGTATCTGTTGCGAGAAGCAATCGGCCAATTGTCTCCCCTTGACGTCGTCCGGCGGAAGTACTTCCGTCAAGAAGACATTCAACGTCATCATATGGGCCCTAAGATACCTCGTCATGGCTGCCTTTACATGTTCAGGAGGGTTCTCGTTGTCGCGGACCAGCCCCGTGTTGGTCGGCGACCTTGCCTCCTCGAATGGAGATTTCGCCAAAGGGCGGTCCAGATCGACACACGATCCCCACTCCATCAGAAACGCAGACCCCGCAGGTCGATGCGCCATCCATAGCGCTTTGATTGCCGCCTCCGCTACCACAATGGTCCGATGCTGGGTTCTAATGTGTGTCAATGCATGGCTTGAGTGCGTGGAGGCGAACTTGCAGTGGATGCACACCCAGACGAGATGGGCGGCGTCTTCGTGAGCGCACGTCTCCTGGATGCTCGCAAACGACAACGAAGAGTCCTCACACCCTACTAAGCAGCAACGCGCCCGGTCACGACTGGAACGGCAGACGCTTCGAGAGCGCTCGTGCTCCCTGCGATCAAACGGTTAGCTGACCGCAACGGCACGAACACGGAGGGTAGCCGGGAGCGAGTACTTCCAGGCTGCGCTCTGGGTGAAATGGCAGACGAAGTCACAGTCCACCCAACTACACCGCAGCTGCTTGGCGTGCGGGTCGAACGAACGCGGGGATTCGCTCAGAGGGTATTGGCCGGGGCTACCCACATAGCCGGACCTCTGATGATGTTGCGTGTGGCGGTGGTGGATTTGCTGGCCAGCATCTCCCCCTCCTCCTCCTCCTCCCCCGCCGCCGCCGCCGTCGCCGCCGCCGAAAAGGCCGGCGTGCGCATCAGCTTCAGCGAATGCCTTTTTTCCGATTGACGCCGGTTAGAAGGCACGGCCAAGAAATCCCGACCGCAGACGGGGCTACTTACAGCTCCGCCTAGTTCTGCTCCTGCAGATGTAGCTGGGACGTCTGAGATGCATCCACTTCAGTTAGCCTGTGGTCCTCCTCGACGGAAGGAAACCGTACACATAGAGGAGGAAATCCGATCCGATCCTTGCGTATAACTAGTTACGACTGAGCCGGACGATAGCCACTCGAACGGAAAACTAACATTCCGCAGAGAAAGCGGGATGCATTCACGATTTTAAAGAAGGTTCTCCCGAGCCGTCGTCGGACTGGGCGAATCACTGTGCCTAGTCTAGAATTGGCGGTCGCTAGGCACCTGTTGAAGTCGGCAGAGCCGCAAAACGCGGTGCAGATGAACGACAGCAGGGGCAGCAGCAGAGCCTCGGCCTAGCTAGATACTCTACCTAGTTATCTACAACACGCATCCTGCTGCCCATAGCTACCGTTTCGAGGCCAAAGCGGTAGATACCCACCTATAGACTGCCAGAGGAAGCCATATATATATAACTATAGCTAGATAGCACGACGCGCAGAGCCTTCTCGCCAACCTAACTGCAGTGTGTATGTACTCTACGTACCAACTGTGGTTAGGAGACCATCGTAGGTTGGCTGCGACTTGGCGAATAGCATTGCCGTCAGCGATATATATGACTTGTGCGCTCGATGCGCGCCGCGTCGCACGTATCGGTTCCAGTCACCTCGAGGGTGCGCGGGCTTGACCGCTGCCTGGAGTCGTTTCCCGATCAGGGCGATTGCCGTCAGCTCCCCCACGGCGACCCCGCGATTGCCTTCCAGCAGCGGGGGGTGGACAGCAGGGCGGCTCTCGGGCCAGAGGGAAGAAGCAGACACGAATGCATATGTAGATACCCATGTGTTCGCACTTAGCGCTCTCACACGCTCCGAATGGATGGACACGATGGTTGCGGAGCACGGTGGAGTACAATTGTTGCGAGCCACCCAGTTTGGATGCCTCCTCACGGAGCAGACTCTCCAGGGAAATCCTTCGCTCAGCCCGATCAGGTGCCGTGAGTCGACGACGCTGTGTGCCTCCCACCGGTCCGGGGATGTGCGGTCGTGCTCCGCGAAGCGTCGGGCTGTGGATGCCCACACGTGGCCGAGCCAGCGTAACCACGGCCAAGATATCGGTCGGTATGCCTTGTCTCTTTCTCTCACTCTCTCACTTACACAGTGACGTCTGCGACGACTCCCGATCTGGCTGCCGTGAGACACGATGACTGCGGTACGCTATGTAGTGCAAGAAGTACGTATGCAATCGCGCCGTAGATATGTATGCATGCGCACTCTTTCTCGAACGGCCCCAGTTGATGGGACGGGGCACTTTTCCCTCTCCTTTTTTTTCTTTTCTTTTTCCTTTCCCACGGGCGAACAAACATCAACAATCGCTGCATTGTGCTATCCCACCCGGTGGCGGTCGTGGTGAGGGACCGGGATCGTTACACAAGAGGGAAAGTGGGACTCGTCTTAGGCAGCAGTTATAGGTGGATGAGGACGATGAGCAGTCGCTGTGCCTGCCAAGGCGATGAGCTGGACGTTTTGTTCTGTTTCGCTATGTACAACGCATGTGCGGAATATGTGTAAATTCTACATGGTACATATCTGACCAGATAATCTAAACCATGTAGCTACATGCAGATCGCGGTGTGCACCGGAAGGAAATCCCAACCACACAACGAGGGCATGGGAGGGGGTAACATGCAGAACTCGTGACGGACAACGAGAGGCCCCGTGCATACATACAATGTACATGTATCAAAATACTTGTTCCTCCTGCGGCCGGCCCGCACGCACGGATGTAGACTCCACATCGCCTAGAGTACGGTTTCGGAACCGTTACATGCGAATCTATGTACTGCACGTACTCGTAATCGGTCCGGTGCACTTGATGGCGGAGGATTCGTATCCGCGGGGCTCAGCGCGAGTGAGATCACGAGTCCGGACAATTGTACGTACCTTGCAACATTTGGTATCGCCTCTTCTTCCTCCTTGCACTTTGCCAGGTTTGGTGACTGCTTTCTTGGAACCAGGTTCCCGAAGGGCGGGCGGAGCGACGACCGGATCCGTGGGTGCGATGTGGATACGGTGCATCTGGTGGCTCGGGCCGTAGGTTCTCCTCAAAGAGGCTGGTAGATACCACACATAGGTAGGTACTCTAGATAGCTACCAGTGCGATGAGTAGCGGCGGGGGACTGTCCTCGCGTCGACAAGACGTGAGACAGCCACGGAAGGAAACGCCGCGAGACACGCACCTGTGCGGATGTCGATATTCGGCAGACATCCAGAGGGGAACCCGGGTGGGGAGGGTTGCCATGAGGAGCGCGGATCGGAGACAAAGAGACGGAGCCACGAGACGGCGGACCGATCGGGCGTGCGTTCCGCAAGCCAAACTGCCGGTTTCACGCCCGCCTGTGCCGGGACGGAAATCGTCTCTCTACGCACATGCGCGAATGCCATAGCGATCCCGACGGAGACAGCGGCCAAGATGCGACCAAACTCTTGTGCGGGAGACTTCGTCGTGGGGCGGTCGCGATTCCGATGTCGGGCCGTTCGGTACCGCTGTGGTCGCTATGTTGGCTATGGCACGGCTGCCGCGGGCACGTATCTGCAGAAAATCCGGAACGCGCCGGCTCCTGGGAGTCCGCTGATCCCGACTCAGACACAGACTCTATTTCTTACTGCTCGAGTGCTCGGCCACGCCCACGGCGCCTGGGAGAGATATTCAGAACACACTGGTTTTGAAGGCGCTGTTACTAGTAGACAGCGGGCACACCAACCTAGATACCTACCGGTCGCTCCAGAGAACGAATGCCGGCTATCAACCAGCTACCGGCTTAGTTGACTAGCCAACTTGATACTTGACATTAGTGCTTTGAGGACTTCGGTTGTTCTGCTCCACTGAACACGAGTAGAGGGGATGGGGCTGCTGTTCCAACCACCACTAACTACTCCGCATCATGTGGCCGAAGTAGCCATCGTTACGCTGACAACAGAGGCGCGGATTGGCCGTCGGAGCAATCCGGATCACAGCCCCCGACACCGTCACGTTTCCCCCGTGCGGTGAGGCGGGGGAGCCCGTCAGATCCGGCTACGTACGTGGAAATAGCATTTCGAGAAAAGAAGAAAAGAAAAGAAAAAGAAAAAAAAGGAAGCCGGATGGAGGCCGGAGGTTGTTGTCTGGTCCGTACTAGATAGCTGCCCGCACTGGCATTTTCTTTCCTTGAAAATGCTGGTTGGTGTCGGCACGAGTTGACGCCGGGCCATGGTTGCTTTGTTTCTCCTGCCAGGGATGCGTGCAGCGTAGAGTGTCGGGCTTCGTTTTCGTACTTTCTCTCCGTACGAAAGAAACCCGCATGCTGGGTACACCCCATCACCGCGTCGATGTTGCTTTCGGCCTGGGGGGGTTGAGACACAGACCACGGTCCTATCGGGACCCTTAGGTAAGGCAACCAGGTTCTGTTGGATGAAGCGATCGATCCCCTGTGCGAAGTTACCCTCTGCACCAATCGGGTCAGATCAGCTTCGTTATTGGGCGGAGGGGAGGGAGTGAGAACCACGATATGGATCCTGAGGTCCAGCGCACCAACCATCGCCGACAGCACCACCCCCACAAATCCGCGAGCATTCCCCACCACACCTCCCTGCATTGTTATCATCCCTTCCATGAGACAAACTTTCCTCATCCATGCCTCAACACTCTAGAGCACTCCGCTCTCGACTCCGAGTTTCCAGTCGTTGGCGGAGACCAATATCTGTACCTAGATACTCCTGCGCTGCGGGCTGTGCAGAATTGTGCGGTACAAGGTGTTTTGGTGTGAGGCCGTTCTGGCTTGCGCATTGGGGAGAGAGAGAGAGGGAGAGAGAGGGAGAGGGGGAAGGAGAGAGGAGAGCTATACGGAATCTGTAAGACGATTTGTTGCCATACACACGTTCCGTACGGACCTCCCAAGCCGAAAAGGCCCTAGAGCAGGTACCCAGCTCAAAAATCCACCGATATCCCCACTGGTTGACTCACCCGTCCCTACGTTCCGCCCCCACTCGGAGTAGGACTACATACTATCGCGCGGTACCCTAAGCCAAAGCAGATCTCCCTGCCATGATCGCAGTACCTCGCTCAACGACCCCCCATTGGTTCTCCGTCGCTGGGGTCTTGCACGTCGTACTGCTCCCCCAGTCCGCCCTATTTTTTTTTGGGGCGGACGGAGGACCCTCTCGTGGAATATCTCCGGCACATCCTCCATACATACATCAAGACGACTTCCTCCATTCCACCCCCAGAGATACAGCTGCACCAGCAATAAGACTAGCATCTTTCGTCGAAAGCACATCACGAATCCTTGTAAGGATAGCCTGACCAGGTGGGTGGATTAAAGAAGGAGCAAATCTTCCTGTTTCCTTCCAACGAAACACCATCCACCTTCGAACGGTTAGATACACATACATATCATAGGAGCCAAACATAATTCTGCTGTTAATTACCGGCGATCGTCTATCGAACCTTTGGATGTATGTGTGCAATAGTGGGAGTGTCTCTGGGAGGTCTCTGGGAGTGGAAAGAATATCACGGCTGACTTCCCCCTCTTCGCAGTCCCGAAGCGCAGCTCAACTCTCTCCCCGCTCTCCCCCCGAAAAGACCAACTATCGCACCAGCGGCGCAGCGCAACTACCACAAGCAACCTGGTCTCCCCATACTCAATCGTTGGCATTCCCCCCGTCACCATTCCTCATCGCTCCCTTCGGCCCCCCTTGAACTTGCCCGAGACAAGCGGAGCATCAACCATGGCCACACCTTCCGCATCACTGCTTCGGGCCTTCGCTCGGTATATGAAAGAGCACCCAGACATACCGGAGGAGCAAGTGATCGAAGTGTTCGCCGGGAATGGTCGCTCGGAGGAAGAAGCAACACTGGCCCTGGCAACGCCGGAAAGCTGCGCCACTACAGGTCGGCAACCGATCCCGAAGCGGGCGACGGTAAGATACCCGTTCGTGGTGGGGGGCGGGGGAGGGAGGTTGGTAGTGTCCGGAAGGCTCACAGGTTCAGTAGATCAGCACAGGTTATGACTTCCTGCCACCTACACCGGACTCTTTCTCGGAGGCGGTCCTGCCACCCCCTCTAACCACGAGACCTTTGTCGCCACTTGAGATATACCTTGACCAAACTCCGTCAAGCGACCCGGTATTCCTCCAGGAAGATTGGCGCCCTTCAGAGACAAGGGCTCGGGGTACACCGATTCAGTTCGACGCCTCGCTTCTCTGGGAGTTCGCCTCAGGCTCGACAACACATGTCACCGATGGCTCGACGGCCGCGGTCGCGATGGACCAGCATATCGACGCGCCTTCCTTTGACGTGGAAGCATTCTTCAGGACGGCTACAAGCAGGGCCGCGAACGATTCGACTACGGCGATAACGTTCGATTCGGCATACTTCGAGCCACAACAGAGTGGGAGCTCGTTATACAGTGAGCACGACGACACCGGCGGCCTGTCCGGGGTCAGTCAGGTGTTCAACGACTTCGAGTACAGTTCGCCACTCATCGTGTCGTCCACCAAGCGCAGGGCGGCGGTTCCCGCCGAAGAGCTTCACCGGAGGGAGGCGGAAAAGACCGTCAACAGCAGTCTAGGGCGCACCAAGGCGCTGAAACGAATCTCTACCGGACGACCGAAGGATCACGACCAGGACCAATTCCCGAGCAGCAACAAACAGCCCAAGCCTCAGCAAAGCGGCAACTCACAAACCCGAACAGGCAGTTCGACCTGGGGGAGGGGCGTCTACGTCCGGCCGAGACACCCACGCGTCCTTTGCCCACTGTGCCCCGATGGACACACCGGCTTCCGAGGTGACCATGAATATCGCCGCCACCACGAGCGTATCCACGCCCGCAGGAAGAGAGTGTGGGTGGTGCGAGACAAATCGGGCAGTGGACTCCTCTCACGATGCAAGGCATGCTCGACCGGCAGGCACTATGGGGTGGATTACAATGCCACCGCCCACCTCAAAAGGCAGCACTTCAACCCTGAGAAGACCCCCGGTATAGTCGTGCCCGACAACATCCGTGACTGGATCGAGGCGATCGAAGTTGAGATTGATGGTGAGCCGCGGAAAAGAGGAGGAAAGAAGAGCAAAGCCCAGGTGGCCAAGGAAAAGGAAAGTCGGTCGCTCGAGAGCTTGGAAAGAGTGGGAGAGACAGAGCAAGAGTCCGAAAAAGGTGAATATCCAAGGTGGGATGGGGAGGAAGAGGAGGAAGAGGGAGACGGAGGAGAGTTCGAAGTAATGTCCAACACAGATCAAGGCGGCGGCGCGATAAATCCTGTCGCATCACACATTCAGCGACGTGCCGCCGAACGCGAGCAGAAGTTGAGAATAGCTAGCGAGCTCTCCACTGAAGCCCTGCTGTCCATCCCCGACAACTGGACGCATTTCGACGAGCATTTCGTATTCGCGGAAAAGACAGCACGGGGCACCGATGGTGCAACAGCTGAAGTCTCACAGCGCACATTCAGCCATGCAGCGGTGTCTGCCTCTGGCTCGACGATGACTAACACCGCATCACCGGATTTATACCACTTCAATCGACGCCTCCTTCAGGAGCACCGCCTCCCACATGACTTCTCTGTTGGAGTTGGAGGCTGCACAGTGTCTCCGTCGGACCTGTGCATGATTCCGCTGGGCGACAATTCCCCCTTCTAACGCTGGACGCAGTTGACGTTTAATGACTTGATGAAGGAGGGGAAAAGACGAGAATAGTGAAATGACTTCATGACCTCAATGTTCGTTTCTTTTCTCTTCTTTATCTTTACATTTCTTTGCTTCGATGCTGTCATGCTTCATCTGGGGACCGGCTTCTACGATCGGCCTGCCCGCACAAAACACTACGGCCATCAGGCAGCACCTGCAGAACCTCCCTGAGGTGAGTAACCTGCAGCGGAATGACTGCTTCGGCAGGTTGCTGAGGGGTTTCCTTTCCAGTCAGCTCCACCGCGGCAGTCACGACAATTCAATCAACGCTCGTGCACCCATATACAACACGGTGTTCGCAAGCGAATATCGCTCCTGCTCACCAAATTGCCGGCAGCAAATTTTCGTCTCTGTCTCTTTTTTCTTCTTGATTTGTTTTTCTTTTTTCGGTTAGTTGAGATCACGGTTTTGGGCGGTCGAACAAGATTCACCGGGGCAAACGACGGCTCAGCAAGAAAGAACATAAGAAACGTCAAGCGACAAAAAATCACGGGGCAGTTATGCTCGTTCGGCAATGCAATACTACACTTTCAGGTGTTTCTCCGACGTTTCTTTCTCTTGCACGCACAACGTGTCGTCTGTTTGATCTTGCTGTATCAACAGCCACAACACCACAACAGGCCACTACCTGCTCAAGAGCGAGCTTCATTGCTAGAGTATAGGCAACGCCACAGACAAATAGCCTCTCTCACAGCTTCAATCCGATAACATGTTTCGTCGAAGCGGGCTCAGAAAGAAGGAAGAAGAAGCGTGACAATGGGGTGGGCAGAAGAAGCGGTTAATGGTGGTACACGAGCAACGACGAGGGGAGAAGATACAACGAATGGAAAAAAAAAGCAAAAGCCCAAGGGCAAAGATGAGATGGAAGAAGCGAGAGGCTTCCTTCCTCTGTAGCGCCTTCCCATGTTGTGAGGCGCAACGCAGTGATCGCGGGATGACATAGACATCACGATGTTCAATCACGTCGACGGGGAAACGATGCGGGGTTGGAGCGAGGGTTCAGAATTTCTGGGAGTGCGTTTCGTTCTTATTGTTCTTTAACACATTTCCGAGAGCTTTTCCTATGGGGGTATTGTGATATCTTGTTTGTCTGCTGTTTTACATAGCGATGCCACGATCATTCCTACACCTTGTAGATATCTCGGACGAGCCGTGAAGGGGAGGTGGTCCTCTTCAGGTGTCACGTTTTTGTGATCTTCGCAATCAGCCTACTTTTCCGTTTCCGTTTACGGCTCCTCTTTCTTTCTTTGTGTCTTAACTATTTTTTTCTTCTATCGCACGGTCGTTTTCGATTTCACGGCGGCGCTGGACGGCGTTTTTTGTCCTTTTTTTTATTTATTTATTGCCTTTACACTGGGGCGCTACACTACTCGGCTGGGTGGGGGGAAAGTTCGACGGAATACATACATACCTAAGTGCACATCTGCGTACGTATAATAATTTGGCCGGTGAGCGAGCGCTCTGCCGTTTCGGTGATGAGTTCCCAATGTCGAGATGCTATGTAGTAGCCTCTATGGGCTTAGCGTGAGTGATATCAAATGTTTCCAAGCTGATGGGATCCGCTCGGACTCCATCAGATTTGCTCCGATTAAACAAAGAAGGGGGTCAAATCGATCGCCATATGTAGGCCGTTCCAGCCATCGCGATCGAGCACCGAGTTTTTCGTTCCCTCTCCGCTGTCAATGCCCTCTACTCAAAGATCCAACTCCTCAGCTCTATCCTTCGGTCTTCCCCACCACTGCCGGGGACCCGCGTCACCCCCCCATCATTGCCAGCAACCAGTGTTGCCTCGTGCCCCCGGCAATGTTCGCCACATTCTGAGCTCTGCCACTCTCACTCGGATACTGCATCTACTACATAGACAGCTATATATCTACGGGCTTGGAAAGTCCTTGAACTCACCCTGGGTTTGGAAAGCCTACTTGGAGGGGGTTGATTCTTGTGCTTGAAGGTCAATGACTGCGGCAAGAGATTAGCTGAGGAAAAGATTCTGGGTGGTTTATTAGCTGGCGAGATTGCTCCCAGGTGAACGTCCACCAATATGAGTTAGGTACTAGCAGGTGATAATACTCCCCGACGAAAGCTCATACAGTCTAACTACTCGAAGTCAGTGTTCTACATAGACCAGTCTGGGGTAATTTTTGGCAGACAGGTCTGATCTATGTAGAACACTGCTCGAAGTAGCAATGAGCGGGTCAGGTCCGAAACCAATGGATCACTCCATCAAGAAGAATAATTCCAAGAAGCAATATGAAAACTCCCAACTGTCCTGGAATGAACAGTTGAGATCTCACCGCCATAGGGGTTTGAGGAGAGATGCTGCGTCCTACTCTGCCTGCTGAATTCCTGGAGCTTTTTTTTTGCTTATTCATACTCGCATACACCCTATCTAGACGCACTTTTTTATCCAGGTTTCCCGTCCGCTGTCCGCGCGAGGCCGCACGTTGCAAGCTCCCCTTTTCCCTCCGCCCAGGCCTGTCCCAAGGAGATATGATGCGCACCAAGGAACCCGCAAAGGGAAAGAGCCCAAACAAAGAAAGAACAAAGGAAATCGTATCCCGCCCCCCTAATCCTCATCTGCGGATGCCATGAACGAGGGCGTGGGTAGGTATAGCGGTAGTTCCTCCCCGGCACCCAATTCCCCCGCGGCACCCAGCTCCTTCGCCTCCGCCCTCCTCTCTTCTCCCCGCTCCCCGCGCTCCCCGCGCTCCCATTTCGACACCACGCTCCCCGTGTCTCCCTCAGCCGGGGCCAGTCTTCCCACATCCTTGGTGGAGAGGAAGTCTGGAACCGACTGGCTGCATTGCATTCCTGGAGCTTGGATTGGTCTCTTCGTGAGTTCCTGGCAAGTTTTAGGGCTTCTCGTGCCCAGAGAGGCAGATGCTAATCGAGAAAAGGTCTACAATGCCAGAACATACGCTAGAAAATCCACAGTGCCACAAGGGTTCCTCCATGACAGTTTTTTAGTAAGGATTTTCTCGGCCCGGAACACTGAGGGAAGAAGCAATGTGGGACGCCGGGAGTTGAAGAGTAACCGTCAGTTGACAGGGCGACGGATATCCTTATACGGAGCCGTCGCCCACTCTTCTTTTCTCCTTCACGCAACCACCAGTCGCCCAGTCGTTTGTCAGCTCGCCGCTCGTCATTCACTTGCTCATCGCTCGCCGCTCACGACTTCGTCGGCTCATCCGCTACCTAGAGCCCTGCCTGTCCTGTCACAATGGCGCTGCAGAGGGTGACCGATTCCCCGCGACGTTCCGTGCGGTAATGCGATTGCTGTCATCCAAGGATTCCGCATTGCTGCGAACGAAGGCCCTCAGATCCCAGCTCGCGACTTTGTCTCCCATAACTTTACCGTCGCTGCTCTCAAGGCAGCCTACTCAATGGTCATGCCTCCGGTCGGTGTCACAGATTTGCAACCTCAAGAAGAGTTCGTTGCTAGCTAGCTACTCCGCTTCAGGAAGCCTCGTGGGTGCCCTCGGACTAAGCGCCTCACGACCGGAGAGATGAGAGCCAAGACTGCTGCATGGAGGGCGCGTTACAGGATGTTCCGGACCGTATCCAGTATTGCTCCAGGAGGGTCACAATGTGGCCCGCTGCCGGGTGTTGCCTAAAGGCATGTGAATTCTGACCGTATGACGATGATGGGCACACTTTCGGCATCGCTAATAGCCACTTTGTATGCCTATCCGATGAATATTGGTGGGGTTATATGTTGTTGAGTTGTAGAAACTGGTGATCTTGGTCGCGGGGGCGTACCCTTAGCCCCGCCAGCCCTACCCGCAATATTCCGAGCTGAGAATCCTTAATAAAAACTAGCATAGAAGAATCCTTTTTTTTGTTTATTCATTACTCGCATGCGACCTATCAGATCATGGCGAGGTTATGTACAGTCCGTTTCCTGTCTGCTGTCCGCGCAAGTGGCGGCATGTTGCAAGCTCCCCTTTGCCCTCCGCCCAGGCCTGTCCCGAGAATATGTGGTACGTACCAAGGAAATTACAAAAGAAAGGAAAACGAGCGTGAGCGACCAAGGAGAAGACAAAAGAGAAGCGGCGTCCACCCCCTAAACCGTTTCTGCAGGCGCCATGAAGCATGGAGGAACCCTTGTGGCATTGTGGACTTTTTTACCGTATGTTCTGGCATTGTAGACCTTTTCTCTTTCTATATATCTTTTATGACGATCGGATTTGTCGCTACGGAGCGCAGCAAGAGGGGGGGGTGTTGCAATATCTCAATCGTTCTGCTTTGTCAAGCAAATCGCGCCATATGTGTATTCAGATTTTCACTTTTCAGCCTTTCTCCCTAAGACAACAGCTACAACACATCAAGGCTTCGTCGTTTCCATTACCATCCCGAGTACGTCTGCTATTGTTGCTGCCGGTCCCGCTCCCCCCGACGCCCCCAGCAGCTTCAGGCGGTACGATTGCCTACGCTGCAGTGCATACAGCTCCGACCCCCCATCTCTTTTCCATTGTGTCCTCCTCGTCCTTTTATACAGGCTTGTTCCTAATTTCGAGTCGACTATTGCTTTGCTCGTTTCTTCAGCCTTAATCTCTTCTTCAGCTTCTTCAAGCCTAGCATCGAGAGCCAATATCCATGTCAGGAGTATGTTTGAAGACTGCGATAATGGTCTTGAACTCAGCTGGTGCAGTCGAGTACACATGGCCTAGAAGATCTTCCCTGGACGGTCTGCGAGACGCAGTCCACGCTGGTCTACGGCCTGCGGGCCCACGGGCTTTTTTGGAGCTGGACTTCGGTCGGCTGGCGGGCTGGGCAAACGAGGCACATCTCATGATCCACTAGCTCCTCTGCATATTTTGGGCCTAGAGTGGGTTTCCAGGCTTCGGAAGCTACAACTACCTGGGCCTGTGCTGGGAGCGTTCGGCCAGCACCACAACAACAGACGGCAAATCGTACAAGCACGGAAGATCGCCGGAAAGAGAAGTAGAGCAAGGCTATCTAAAAATTCTGTTATTCGGAGAAGAGATGGTGGAGCTGTAAGTGAAATCCGGTAAGCATTTCTTGGGTTGTGAGTGGGTTCAGGATTTTGGGCAAGCGGAGGTGAGCTGGCGGCAGGTCCCCATTCTGGTTGATGAAATGAGAGAGAAGGAGACGTCTGATTGCATTTTTCGTTGAGCCGACTCCGAAGGTTGTTACTGTATGGATATTCGGACCCGCGTCACAGTTCGCCAGCTCCTACTACATGGAGTTCGGCTCGGTAGGACTGAAGTCGTTAAATGTAGCTGCTGATTCCCTCTCCCTTTTCGGGGCGTGCCTTCTTAAACCCGGTAGAAATGGCAGCGCGACCAGTGGATGGTGTGGTATCGAGTTTCTTTCGCAAGATCCCCCAGCCGGTACTCTTTCCTAGCAGTTTTTTTTCTCCCACTGGGTTTTACTACGTAGGTTTTAGCGAGACCGACGGGGAGACTTGTTTTACGGTAACGATCACCTTTATACTTCACCGAACGATAGAAACTGTTGCAATATCTCACTCGTTCTACATTATCATGCAGAATCACGCCACATGCGTGTATTCAGATTTTCACTTTTCAGCCTTTCTCCCTGGGACAACAGTTACAACACATCAAGACTTCATCGTTTCCATCAACTTTCATCAATAGTATTGACAGGTTGTGAGCCCGGCTCACCGCCATATCCTTTTCGTTTACATCTCTGTCTAACCTATTGATAATCGGTTGCTTTTGCGGTCGGAAAATCTTAGCCTCTGGCGATGTCGGTGGGCGCGTTTTCTCTCCTGCGGCTGGGTGGATTGTATTCTTTGTCCAGCATTATCACAGCCGGAGGTACGCCCGTCTACGTACTGGCGGTGCCCCACCACCCCGTAGTCTAACACTGATGAGTGATATCTGATGACGTCTTCGTCGGTGCTGGTGTTGAGTGTTGGCTTGCAAGCGGGAGCCATCACTATGTCTTCCAAGAAGGATAAGCGCGTACTGTAGCGCAGAACTGGTGTGCTCTCCCACCTATCTATCTAGAGTACATCCAAATAGGCAGGCCGGACAAGTGCTTATTCGATATCCAAGCGTCGATTCCGGTGCCTTTGATTGCCACTCGAACGAGCAGAGGATAGGTATGTACATACACAGCAGATAATCCCCAACCCGCTCGGAGCATATACACATGTGGCCAGTGCCGCCGGGTGCTGTCGATGATGACGAGGGAAGCGAATGGGAGCCTGGGAGATACGAAAGAGGTGGGTGTATTGTGGAGGGAACCAAAATAAGGAGGCTTGGGGAGTGACTGCGGTCTTGGACAAAGTGGGCGGGGGATGCTACGGAAAGCGCTAGAGCTCGGAAGAGTCTGACGGCAGCAACAGGAGAGGGAAGGGGCTTGAAAAGGCTGGAGAGAACGGACGAGATGAGAGCAAGCGTGAAACATGTAGCCCCCCATCACATTCTCTACGCATCTTCCTCCCTTGATGTTCAAGGGTGGGAGATCAGCTGCCGCCAGCGAGATTGCACGACCTGGAGGAATAGCCGCCGCAACCGCAGTTTACACTTCGCTGTTCTGTTCTTTCCTCGTTCGCAAATGATGGGTCCGTCTTCCCTTCCTTCTGCCGTTGTGCGGCTGCCACCGAGCCGGGGCAAAGGGCCTCTTATGTTCCCGTCCAGGTCCACCACCACGTCAGCGATGCATGCCTCTACATAGCATTCGCACGACGGTATCGCTTGATCGGTGTCTTCTGCCGCCGCAGGAGGGGAGCCGGAGCAGGCGAGAAGGGAAACATCCGTGTTACTCACAGCGGGGAGGATAAGGATGAAGAGTTCGTTTGCGTCCGCCATCGCGTCACCAACTAGTTACTGCTATGTTGTAGCCAATGATCAAACCCCGCTACTGACCGGAAGTGGCATCGCGGCCAGAAAGTACGAGGACGTGTGCTGCTGGGGTTCTCTCCGACGGATCGAGCAGGGGCGGCATCTCCTCTTGCCTGGAAGCCCCCCGCCATCGGCATCTGGCCTTCGTCGTTGTCAAGGGGCGAACACGGAACATCGCTCGCGATCGGAGACATACCGAACCAATCTCCCCGGTTGGACATCGGGTGTCGAGTGCCTAAGAGCGAAGGGTTATTTTGGTAGTTTGCACAAGTTTTCTCATTTGTGCATCTTCCCCCGCTGCTGGTCGTCGGAAACGGCACTATGGCGAGGGGCCGGCTGCAAGTTATTGTGGCTCTGCACCAGCCAACTCTGTACGGCCGGAGCCCTACTATGAGCGATGGAACATCGGCTGGCTGGGGCTGCTGCACTGTCCAGCCATCAGTGGTGTTGGCCCTTCCGATGGGCGGGATAATATCCAGCTGTGCCATACGATCGGTCGGTTTGGTTTCTCCGGTTCAGAGTGTGGGCCACTCGGCGAAGGAGGGCTGTCGCACGTGGAGATTGCATCATGTGTAACAGCGCACGCTACAGGTTTCGCAACTCATTTTATTTTCCCTACCCGGTACCCAAACCATCCAAACATCCCATCTCGTCCCTTTGCATTTACGGACCAAAGAAACCGAAAGTATCAGAACAACGGTAGCAAACAACGGAGCGAACAAGCAGATACATAGCAGTAACACAAGACCCTCACGGGCTGAATCTCACAAACTAAAACCGAAACCAAACCGATCGGCCAGCACCAGGTTTTGCTCTAATGAAAGCTGGGCGTGCAATCAACCCTTTCTGAAAGTGAACGCAAGATAGAGCCCTGCACCCACCGTTAGCCATAGTACATCGCTCGGAAGTAATAGGGTCAAAGACTCACCACACGCCTCCCACTCATCGTCGCCGAGCGCAAAGCTTCCGTCACGGTTGCGGACACCCATGCGCTCACTCAGATTTCTCATCTCGGGCTGGTCCTTCTCCTCCCTCCAGACGTCGTGGAACGGTTTGCGGTACTCGAGCACGAGCCCGTAGTCCTCGGCGATGTCACGGAAAGCCTCCCACGGCACCACGTACTCGGGCACCTCTTCGACCGCCTCCTCGAGGAAGAAGTTATACTCCCAGCCCCACGGCGGACGGAAGGTTCCGGCTCGGGGCGGCGGGTTCGAGAACTTCACTCGGTAAATGGAGTTGCCCCATTCCTGGATTCCGTGCTCTGGATTCTCGGGGAGGGTATCTCTCTTGTCCGTTCCACGGACGCGTGCAGAAATAACGTCGGAGGACGGAATAGTGCCAATGAACCTCCCACCAGGCTTCAAGGATCCGGACACGTTCTTGAGCATGGTCCGGCATTTTGCCTCGGTTTCGAAGGCGTAGTGCATGCAAAACATCATGCTGACAACATCGAAGCCGGCGGGAGAAAAGCGAGGGTTCCCGCGCCGTCCCGGGCCAACGCCGGGGTCATAGCCGATGCGCTTGACTATCGGAATGTTGCTGAGTGGGCCGGTCCAACAGTCCATGGCGTGAAATTCCGCGGCGAAGACCGGGTGACCTCGGCGGCCGCGACGTTGTTGTTCCGAAATCATGCTCCTGTATCTGTCACGGGCGTGCGCGACCGAGACATCCGCCGAGTCAACACCCAGGTAGAAGCCTACCTCCTGAGGGGCGGACTTCCACTTGAGCAGGTCGCCACCCTTACCGCAGCCCATGTCCAGTACGACAAGGTGGTCATTTTGGTCGTTGCTGGGGCGACGAGGGTCAAAGTCCTCGCGGGGAGAAAACTTTTGAATAAGCGTGCTCTTGACCCAGTTGTTGAAGGACCGCAGTCCCTTGATCTTGCTCGATTGTCGCCATTCCCTGCCAAGCTCCTTCTTGTCGTTGTAGTGGGAACGCACCACCTCCTCGACGCGTTCCGGGACTGCTGGCTTCGACTGCTCTGCCTCACGCTTCTCGACGGTTTGACGTAAAAGCTCCCTCTCCTTGTCGGTAAGACGCGAAGACGTGCCAGGACGCTTGCGTGGGGGAGATGACCTGCGCGAAAGAGGAGGTGTAGGCTCATCGTCTTTCGGCAGGGGGATTATTGGGGGCGGTGGCGAGTTATAGCGGTACTCGCGATCACGGTACTCGCGGCGACGAGGAGCGGAGGATGATTGATCATCGTGGTCCGCGCGACGACGACGCTTCAAGGGAAGCGGCTGCCTATCCCTATCGTCATTTCTGCGTGGCGGTGGCGAAGCTTTGCGTTTGCGAGAGGGAGGCATAGAAGATGAGGGTGCAGCACCACGGACGGGGGGGCCAGATTGGAGAGGAGACTTTGGGCGATCGGGTCCTCGAGCCGCTGGAGGAGGCGAAGACTGGAGAAGGGGTGCATGTTGCTGCTGCTCGGCGAGCTCCTCGGCAGGTTGGTCGGCTGGCTGCGGTGGGGGCGCAGGAGCGGCTGGTGGAGATGCCGGGATGGGGTCCGAGGTGAATATATCCCGAGCCGGGTCGTAGCGGTCTCGAGTCGGCATCGTGTTGGTTGTTACGAAGTTGTGTGGATGAATGTTGGCCAGTCGTGAGTTGGGAGTTGGGCGATGTGCGGTTCACACAGTTACATGGCTATATTTGGCACGTGACGCGGCGAAATCTAGGAGTCATACATGGATGATGACGTTGGCATACCAACCTATGTATCTGTCGGGAATATCGAAACGAAACCCCCGAGCTCAGTTGAAATTTTGTCGAACCCTCGCCGCACACGTCATTGTCAGAATGACTCCAAACCACCAGAGGAAAACTGTGCCGAGGCGACTAAGGTATCCGAGCACAAACCAAAACGGAAATTATTCAACTCACTGGAAAAACCGATTCACATCACCATACATAAGTATGTACCTACGACGAAACGGGTACCAAAAAGTCTATCTACAATTCAACGATCCAGCGAAAGATACAGCACAGAAAGTGGCTGCAATTGCGGCCAGTCCTACCGTTCTTGCAACCGCCGCCGTCGTAGTTGTGATCCACCGACGTCGGTAAAGTGCCTGAGCAGCACAAATATCAGATACAATTGCGCCTGGGCCCGAATTCAGGCTTGGAACGTATAATCCAGTGTGGTGTAAGGAGTTTCTTAGGTACTGAATAGAGCTGTGTTTAATGATGTGTGAAAACTGACTTGACAGTAGATTTCCTCCGGATCAATTCAGTACTCTTTTGCCATTCCTCGCATTCAATGAGATAGGACAGGTTTTGACGCGGATAACTTTGGTGTTGAATGTGAATTATTATTATTATTATTATTATTATTTTGGGGGGGGGGGGGGGGGCTAACTCGTGCTTCTCTATGTACCAACCCGTTTTGACAAAGTTCTCAGGTTTACGCGGGAGAACCTGTGTTATCATATGGACACCAAGTTACTGGTTCTTGATAACCCATTGTTTACAAAATTTGTGGCTGGTGAGCCGGCGTTTCCACGGTGACAATCAATTTTCTACATATGGGGTTTGTCAACTTGGCTGAATCTGGCAGCCAGCGTTTCAGTGTGGTTGGCAATATTGTCTGGACGCCTTGCTAAGCGCACTGTAGATATGAGCAGTGCAAATTGGCTACGAAACATCCCTGCGATATGGTAACGGCCATAGTGCGGGCGGGCAAAGATAGACCTTTCATCCTAAAGGCACGCAGCCGCATTCGGGTGACTGGACTGCTTCCAAGAATGAACAGGGCCCCGAGCCGGGTCTAACCGGGTGTGGCATGCCAATGCACATCAGGGACCGAACGTTCCGAGTTTTCTTCGACGACCCAGCTTCCGCTCCGAATGTCGGTTCCAGCAGCCACAGCGGCAGGGCAGAACGCCGTTTGCACCACCGGTTTTGACAGCGGGTTTCTCTCAAAATACTCGCACCGATCCCCCAGCGCTCGACATGATTTTCCGACGCAGGCATTGTCCTAGGTCGAATATGCTGGGCTTTTGCCGTGTCGAGTGATCGCAACGGACGAGGGCTGCGTTCGCCCGTCGAGATAACCATCCAGCCCCCGCGAGATCCGCGCACACTCGTCCGGAGATAAAGTAAAGGGCTAAGCAGATAGAATGCTCACCTGCATAGATACACCTACATACTTGGTTGGTCAAGGATAAACGCCGCTTCTCAAAACGTCCCAGAACGGACACAGAACAACTTCTGTCAATCATCCCTCACGCCGATCGGTCAGGAGGATCCACTCACAAGTGCCGCCATACATATGCTTGCGTGTTCCTATGCATCCCTCCATCCAAAAGGGATGGCTCCCGCCACATAGGAATCCGCATCTCGATTGGCCGGGCAAGAGCAAAAAGGGTCTGCAAACGATAGCTAAAAGCACAAGATTGAGAGCACAAGATGGCCCGTCTACTCTCACTCTCCCGTCTTTTGTCTTTCCTCATACCGAGCCTCTGCTCCCTGCACCAAATCTTCGAAATTCCGGATAAACCGCAGGTATCGGAGCTCCCGGAAACCCCTCACAAGCTAGCTGTCGCTAGCCGTACAACGACATCACGCTCGTTTCGAGTGCTCCGATCGAATCTATTTTCTGTTCATATTCAGTTCTCATAGAGGTTTCTCGTTCCCCTGTACCCGGTTTTGATATTCGGCCGTTGAGCATAAAACCCTCAGCTTCCCCCTCCCCCCAGATTGATGTTATCGAAGCTCGACCCAAACGACTAAATGTCGACACCTTCAGCAGAATGGGAAAAATCACAACGTTCCCGCCCAACCGACCCCCAACGACTGCCCGAACTGGACACCTCTGGGCAGCTATGCGCCGGCGGAACTGCCAATGATCGATTCCCTTCCGGGGGGTATGCGGAAACCGCAACGGCACCAGCATCACCCACGTTCGAACGGCTGCATAAAACAACAACTGGTGGTACGGCCAGGACTGGAAAATGCGGATCCAACATTTTCTCGCCATCACGTGCGAGAGAGGAAGCACATCGGCCCCACGACGATCTGGAGCTCATGAGAGCCGAGCGAGTGGCCTCCAAGAGCTCCAAAGAGATATATCGTGCCGGTAGCAAAAGGGACAGAGATTTTGTTGCTAGGACAGACACTACTTCAGATGCGTTGGAAGATGAGACGAATCCAGTGCATAAAACGGGGAAAGCATGGAAACCCCCGTCACAGCCGGCCACACAGTTCGCAAAATGCTTTAAGAAGGTATGACCGGTCTAGTCCTGAGTCCAGATAAACCGGCAAATCCTGCGGAACATTGTTTGAGACGAGATTTGTGTAGGTTCACGAGTCGTCGTGGATGGTGCGATACTTCACGTACATCGTGCCGGTGGCGTTGGTGTTGCTCATTCCACTTTTGGTAACAGCGATTCGGTTTCCCGATCATACTACCGGTGGTGTGTACACCAAATGGGTTATGATTTGGTTAGAAGTTGTCTGGTTGGGCTTATGGGCTGGGAGAGTGAGTAATCCGGCATCTCGATTAGATATCCCAGAACTAATAGCGAAAACAGATCGTGTCCAAACTTATCCCATACCCGGTGGGGATTCTCGCCAGTGCTTTCACCAACGGCAGTAAGAAGTGGCGAGACATGGCCCATATGCTGGAAGTCCCAATGACGCTGTTCCTCTGGTGGCTCGCCATCTACATCTCCTTCCTCCCAATAATGAAACATAACCACGCGGATAGAGACACAGCAATTGAATACTGGGAGAAGAATGCAAACATCATACTGTTGTGTCTCTTCATCGCTACCATCTTGAACCTGGTTGAAAAGGTCATCATCCAGCTCCTTGCCATCTCCTTCCACATGAGGACCTACGCAGACCGTATCGAACTCAACAAGTTTCAAATCAGCAGTTTGGCAAAGCTTTACAAATATGCTAAGCAAATGGAGAGAGACTTTGAGGAGATGCCTGAAAACCCCTCGCCACGCAACAGAACCGCATCTCCAAAGGTTGCGCTATTACAGGCAAGGGAGGGTGCTCAACGCGCATTCTTGCAGATAGGCGACGTTGTGGGAAAGATCGCTGGGGACTTTACTGGCAAGGAGGTCAACTCCAGCAAATCACCTCAGCAAGTAGTTCTCACTCTGCTTCAAACGACGGAAGGAAGCAATGTGGTAAGTAACTCTTGGTCTTGCAGTGGTAAGTGATTTCGCTAACCTTCTCCACAGCTCGCACGCAGGCTGTATCGTTCGTATGTCAATCAGGATGAGGAAAACGTACACGCGGATGATCTCCTGTGTGTGTTCGCCGATGAGGAAGAGGGCGAAGCTGCATTCTCGATGTTTGACCGCGATCTCAATGGCGATATCTCTTGTGAGGAGATGGAACTTGCATGCGTCGAAATCGGCAGGGAACGCAAAGCCATCGCCGCAAGCTTGAAAGATTTAGATAGTGTCATTGGCAAATTCGATGACTGCCTGACATTTATCGTTGCAGTTATTGTCATTCTTGTCTTCCTCTCTTTAATCTCGAAATCGACGGCTGGTAGGTGCTATTCTTTGCAGTTTCTTCCTCTGGAGGATTAACGCTCTATTGCAGGAATACTCACATCCGCGTCCAGTTCGATCCTGGCTCTTTCTTGGCTCTTCTCGGGAACGGCGCAGGAATTCCTTGCGTCCCTCATCTTTGTCTTCGTTAAGCACCCGTTTGATGTTGGTGATCGGTAAGTGATCGTTTATGATTAGATGCCACGAGCCTTGTCTTACCAATTACGTATCAAACAGAGTCGATATCTACAACACCGGGGCCGGCACGATTGACACCTTTTATGTCCGGGAAATTTCCCTGATGTACACCGAATTCAAGAAACTAGAAGGAGCCATCGTGCAGGCTCCTAACTCTTTGCTCAACACCCTGTTCATCCTCAACATGCGCCGAACCGGTGGACTAGCCGAAGCCATCCCCATCGTCTGCAAATTCGGCACCACACTTGCACAGATCGACGAGCTCCGCGAACGGCTCTTGGAATTCGTCAAATCCGAGAAACGTGAGTACCAAGGCAAGATCATCACGGAACTCAGGGACATCCCGGATATGCACAGCGTCAAACTCAATGTGGTATTCTTTTACAAGAGCAATTGGCAAAACGAGCTCGTACGTCTGCAGCGGAGAAATAAGTTCATGTGTACCCTCATGTGCAACATTCAGGAGCTCGGCATCGAATCACCGAATATGAGGTGGCCCGGACAGAAGCAGAGCGCTCCCATGTACCTGAGCAACGTTGCCCCCGAGCAGTTCGCCTCTGCTGCCGCCAACCCCTCACTCCCCCCTCCTGCTCCTGTCGGCCCCTCCGCGCCGGCCGAGGACTTCCCCGATCCTTCGAGTAGTCTCCAAGGGGCGCGCAGGGGCTCAGCGACAACACTTGAGCACGGCGGTTCCATTCGCGGCTGCAAAGTCGATTTCTCCCTCGGAGTGAAGGGCATGGTAGCAATGGACGATAGTGGTGACGTTTGGGACGACCGACCCAGACGGGGGCTAGTTCCATCGGGCAGTCTCCGTCGCGTGGTCGAGGAAGAAGAATCAGATCCGGCGAAGACCACCAGCATTCGGAGTGGTGAAAGCCGTGGGGGCCATAGCTTCCTACACCGGAGGCGGACCACTAGCACAAGGGGCGGTAGTCTAGAGAGAGGACCGCATGATGAGGAGATGGGGTTCCCAAGGCCGATGCACAGTAGAGGTAGAGGGAATTCTATTGGGTCTCCGCCACCGCCGGCATCAAATAGGGCCCATGCGATGAGTTCGCCGCCGATGCCGATGCATATGATGCCGATGCCACCGCCGCCGGTGACGGTGACACAGAGTACGCCGAGGGAAGAGATTGAGATGAAGATGGCCTAGTGGGAGTGACTGGGTGAATAACGCCCTGCACAGCATTGTAGTCGGATCGGACTTCGATTTTGGAGGGCTTTTTGTGTTGTCCGCTGCAATTTATTTGTTTATTCATTAATCACATGCGACCTACCATCTAGATCATGGCGGTGTGCACACCTCCAGTTCCCGTCCACTGTCCCCACGGCTCGTCATGGCTCCCCTGCCCCGCCGTGGCTTGTCCCAAGAGCGCAGAGCGTGCCAAGGAGATAAGAAGAAAGGACAAAGAAAGGACAAAGAAACAGCCGCCTCCTTACTCCTCTCCCGCAGAGGCCAAGAAGCAGTGCGTGGCGATGAACTGCAAGCATTCCTCAACCTCTGCTCCCCGCTCCTCGGCATTCAGCCTCCCCTCCTTTTCCCTCTTCTCGCACCCGGAGCTCCCACTCCGACGCCTCGCTCTGGGCATCTCCTCAGCCGGGCCCGGTACTCCCCTCCCCACATCCGTAGTGGAGACGTAGTGGAGACGTAGTGGAGAGGAAGTCCAGGACCGCCTGGCTGCACCTCTCGTCCGCGAATAGATCCCGGAACTTGAGCTCCTCCCATGTTATCCGCTACAGCCGTTCCTGCGCCCGAAGAACTGAAGCCATGAGTGACATCGCATGGAAGAACTGTCCGATACATATCATCGCTAATGGGCCAAATGTCTGGGTTTCTTCCCTCATGCCTATCCGCGTTAGGCTGCAAAGTCGACCTTCACATGTCCTCACTCGCCCCGCCTGCAACATCCCTGTTAAGCGAACAACACAACGCCTCAACAACAACAATTAGTCCAATCAAACCTGGTCTCCTTGCCAACCACCCTGAGCCCCCCCCGGCCAAGACCTGCAACACAGCAACGAGCATCTCATCTTGTCTTCCTTTCACCTCCATCCCCTCCTCTTTTCGTCCCCTCTAAATAACATCCCCTGATACCTCTCCTTCCACGGATTCTCTCTTCCATCCACCCTTTGCAAGTTCACGCCTGATACGAATTCTCTATAATCATGAGGGGCGAAGTAAGTTCCCCTAATCTCGTTTAACCTATCGTCTTATCAAGCTCAACCTCAACCGTGGCATGTCTCGCTCGCTTGTTACTTACCTATCCTATCTGTTCCATTGTTCGCGGAAAACCTCTTCCGGTAGTGCTTGTGCTTACCGCAGGTCTCCTCTAGATTTGTCATCTACACATCGGTCAAGCCGGAACCCAGCTGGGTAACAGCGCTTGGGAGTTGTACGTGCTCCCCCCATCTTGCTGATGGCCTTGTTTCTTCGTGGTAGGAGTCGTCTAATTGGTGCAATGGACGTCAGATACCTTTTGGAGCATGGCTTGAAGCAGGATGGACGTCCTGATACCGAAAAAACCCGTACAGAGGGTCAAGACTCTGGCTCGTATGAGACATTCTTCACCGAGACTGGCAGTGGAAAATACGTTCCGCGGTCTATCTTCGTCGACTTGGACCCTTCGGTATGGTTTTGCTGCCTTTTGGGGGGGGGGGGGGCACTGAGATGGTTTGTTG